>OBUQ01000100.1_pt1 | contig 121747 bp, 103 predicted proteins | sample 1494951 | NCBI WGS metagenome assembly OBUQ01 (sample SAMEA2579938, study PRJEB22360) | human gut metagenome | biome: human gut; feature: human-associated habitat; material: faeces | place: Denmark | collected 2008/2010
GAGTTTTTCGATTATTCTATTGAATTTCTTCACCAACACTAGTTGACGAAGAGCCAAATAATATTAAATCGTATCCCCGTTGAAAATCGAGTTCTTAACAACTACATAATCAACTTTTTGCAGCGCCTCTAAATCATTCCCACCCGCGTAAGAAATCGATGATTGCAAATCTTGCTGCATTTCAATAAGAGTGTCTTTTAAAGAACCTTTATAAGGAATCCAGATTTTCTTTCCTTCTACATTCTTCTTTTCACCTTTTTGGAACTCAGAAGCACTTCCGAAGTACTCTTTATAAACAACTCCATCTTCGACCATTGTTTCCCCTGGTGATTCCTCGTGTCCAGCAAAAAGGGAGCCAATCATAACCATCGTAGCTCCGAATCGAATGGATTTTGCGATGTCTCCATGAGTACGAATACCACCATCTGCAATAATTGGTTTACGTGCCGCTTTTGCACACCAACTCAGTGCCGCTAATTGCCAACCGCCAGTGCCAAAACCTGTTTTGATTTTAGTAATACATACCTTACCTGGCCCAATCCCAAGCTTGGTAGCATCTGCCCCAGCATTTTCTAATTCCCTTACTGCTTCTGGTGTACCAACATTCCCAGCAATTACAAATGTTTCTGGTAAATATTTTTTTATATGTTTGATCATATTAATCACCGGATCAGAATGTCCATGGGCAATATCAATGGTAATATAGTCCGGGTTTAATTTTTCTTCTGCTAATTGTTTTACAAAATCATATTCATATCCTTTTACACCGACACTAATAGATGTAAATAAACCACGAGATTGCATTTTCTTTATGAATGGAATTCGTTGGTCCTCATAAAAACGATGCATAATATAGAAGTAACCATTTTCTGCCAAAAATTCCGCAATACTTTCATCAATAATCGTTTGCATATTGGCTGGTACAACGGGCATCTTAAAACTAAACTTTCCTAATTGAACAGTCGTGTCACACTCTGAACGACTATTAACAATACACTTATTAGGAATCAGCTGAATATCTTCATAATCAAATACTTTCATAATGGCCTCCAATGAATAAGATCGCTATCTCATTTTAATTTGTTTTTATACTATTCAGACTACAAAAAGTAGAACTAATAAAAAAACATAGAGCGTTATCGCCCTATGTAATTTACAACATATTCACTTAAAAAGCAAGCTGATTTTAAATTTCGTCTCAAAAAACACGAACATTAACTTTTCACACTAAAGCATTCCTTAATTTTTTGGCCTGAAGACTAATTAAAAAAATAACGTCCTCCATTTCCTCCTCATTAGTAACTTTCATTTCGATTTGTTGAGTTTTTTTTGAAACATCTTCAAATTTTACTTTGAACTCATCTGACATTACTTTTACCATAGGGGTCAAATAACTTATTCCGAACTCTGGGAAAGGAGTAATAACTGAAAAGTAACTCTTATGGATTTTGATGCGACAAAGTAATCCATCGTATTGTTCAATAACTAGCTGCCATCCAGTCTGTTTCTGGAAAATATATTTGATTTTAGGATCATAATGCCTCATAAGTTGAGCCAACAATATTTTCAAATACTGAGAATTAGGTAATCCTGATAAGATCGTCTGCAACTCTTGCTTCTCACCATTCGTTTTGGATCGTTTTCTTTCCATGGTCCTCGCCTCTTTCGATATCAATACACTATGAAAATAAAAATAGTTTTACTTTGCGCAACTATTTGTATGAGTCAAATACTTTTTGTTTTTCTTCAAATTCACGTTTTTTTTTAACGTTTTTTTCATATTAAGTTTACCACTTTTAATTAACTCTGTCATTTTTTAAATCTCGAGGCAATTTGAGCAAAAAAAGACTGCAGACATCCACGATAAAATGGCTTCTGTCTACAGTCTGATTTACAAACGAAACTAGCTTTATTTTATTGATTTTGCACCGATATCCTTACGATAGAAGTAGTCTGTAGTATTCACCTCTTCTAAAGCTTCATACACTTTAGCTTGAGCAGACTCTATTGAATCCGACTCAGCCTCAACTAAAAGTACACGTCCGCCTGATGCGCGTATGGTTCCCTGATCGTCTGTTACTCCTGCAAAATATACAGTCACTTGATCATTAAATTCAGGAACAGACATTCCCTTTTTGTAATCATTAGGATAACCCTCCGCCGCTAAAACTACTCCTACTGAAGCTTGATTACTCCATGTCAATTCTGGTTCTTTATTATTTAACAGATCATCAATTATTTCTGCAAGATCACTAGTCAAACGTGGTAAAACGACTTGCGTTTCAGGGTCCCCAAAGCGAGCATTAAACTCAATGACTTTTGGACCTGTGTTGGTAGCTATTAATCCTGCATACAAGATTCCAGTAAAAGGTGTATCATTTTTCATCATTCCTGAAGCTGCTGGTTTCAGTATTCTTTCCACCGCAGCATCCACCATTTCTTCTGGTATCTGAGGTACTGGCGAGTAGGCTCCCATACCACCAGTATTTGGTCCCTTGTCTTCGTCAAATGCGCGTTTATGGTCTTGAGCAATTACCATTGGATAAACATTCTCATTTCTCACAAAAGCAAGCAAAGAAAATTCTTGTCCTTCCAGAAACTCCTCTACAACGACCTTGTCACCGCTCTTCCCAAAGCGATGATCCGTCATCATTTCTTTTAATGCTTGCAATGCTTCCTCTAAAGTCATTGCGACGGTCACGCCTTTGCCAGCCGCTAAACCATCTGCTTTGATGACGATAGGCGCTCCTTTTTCTTTTACATATGCACAAGCTGCCTCATAATTTGTGAAAGCTTCATAATCAGCAGTTGGAATCGCATTGTCCACCATTATCTTCTTGGCGAATTCCTTTGACCCTTCAATCATCGCCGCCGCCTTGTTAGGTCCAAAAATCTTTAGTCCCGCTGCTTGAAAATCATCAACAATCCCATTTAACAGTGGGATTTCAGGTCCAACAAACGTCCAAGCGATGTTTTTTTCTTTAACATAAGAAATCAATCCCTCATGATCATCTTCAGCGATATTCACTACTTGGATACCATCGCTTAACATGCCTGGATTTCCTTTCGCACAGTAAACCTCCGTCACTTTCGGGCTGTTCAATATCTTTCTTGCGATCGCGTGTTCTCGTCCACCGCTGCCAATAATTAATATCTTCATTGAATCCTCCTCAAATTAATGTCTAAAATGACGAACGCCTGTAAAGACCATTGCTACACCATATTTATTTGCCATCGCAATCGAATCTTTGTCACGAATACTTCCGCCAGGCTGAACAATTGCCTTGATTCCATGCTGAGCAGCATATTCCACGCTATCATCCATTGGGAAATAAGCATCACTAGCTAAAACTGCACCATCCATTCGTCCCTTAGCCTCATCTAGTGCGATTTTGACTGAACCGACTCTATTCATTTGTCCAGCTCCAACGCCAACTGTTTGATGTGCATTCGCAACTACAATCGCATTTGATTTTACATGCTTTACTGCTTTCCAAGCGAAGGCTAAAGCTTTTAATTCTTCATTTGTCGGCTTACGATCTGTCGCAACTTCCCATTCTTCGGGAATCTCTTCAATAACATCTTGATCCTGTACTAATAGTCCCCCTAAAACAGAAACGACTTCTGGTTGATTGTTTCTTTGATTCGCAAAATCTAATGTCATCAGTCGTAGGTTTTTCTTCCCTGATAACACTTCAAAGGCCTCTTTGTTGAAGCTTGGCGCGATAATAATTTCTAAAAATAGTTTATGCATCTCTTCTGCTGTCTCCAGATCAATCTCCCGATTTGCGACTAAAATACCACCAAAAATTGATGTGGGGTCTGCTTCATAAGCAAATTGATACGCCTCAGCGATAGTACGGCCACTCCCTATACCACATGGATTCATATGCTTTAATGCTACAACTGTCGGCTCAGTGAATTCGCGAGCAATACGAATTGCTGCATCAGCATCCTTAATGTTGTTGTATGACAGCTCTTTACCGTGAAGTTGTTGAGCACTAGCAATCGAGTAGGAAACAGGCAACGCACTTTGATAGAAAGCTGCCGTTTGATGACTATTTTCTCCATAACGTAACGTTTGTTTTAGGTCATACGTCAACGTTAATTTCTCTGGCTCGAGCTCGCTGACTTTCTCTGTTAAGTAATCAGCAATCAGTGCATCATAAGCTGCGGTATGACGAAACACTTTCGCCGCCAAACGTTTACGGGTCTCTAAAGAAGTAGCTTGGCTGCTTTTCACTTCCGCTAAGACAAGTGCGTAATCTTTAGGATCAACTACCACAGTGACTGAACTGAAATTCTTTGCAGCCGAACGCAACATACTTGGACCACCAATATCAATATTTTCGATCGCGTCTTCTTCCGTTACGTCTGACTTTGAAATTGTCTCCTTAAATGGATACAGATTCACACAAACATAATCGATTGGCTGAATATCATGCTCTGTCATTGCTTCCATGTGACTTGCTAAATCGCGTCTTCCCAACAATCCACCATGAATTTTTGGATGCAAGGTCTTTACCCGACCATCCATCATCTCTGGAAAACCTGTCACTTCATCAATACTTAACGTTGGAATACCAGCTTCATCTAAAACTTTTTTAGTTCCACCAGTAGAGATAATTTCAACTCCCGCCGCAATTAAACCTTTAGTAAACTCTACAACTCCAGTTTTATCTGAAACACTAATTAATGCTCTAGTCATTATGACTCTCCCTATAATTATATTTTTTAAACAAAACTACCTTTTTGTCTGTATTTTCAGCTGTTTTCTTTTACAATCTTTGCTAAAACCTCAGGATAAAGCTGATGTTCGATTTGATGGATCTTCGTTTCTAGATCACTTAGACTGTCTTCATCTGAAACTTCGACTCTACCTTGAGCAATGATAGGACCAGTGTCTACGCCACTATCGACATAATGAATCGTTACACCCGTTTCTTTTACTCCGGCTTCATAGGCATCTTTGATTCCATGTAGCCCAGGAAAGTTAGGTAACAGGGCTGGATGAATATTCACAATCCGATTAGGAAAAGCTGCCAACAGATTTTTACCAATGATACGCATATAACCTGCCAATACAACAAGCTCAACATTGTATTCTGTTAGTAAATCCAACAGTGCATCCTCGTAGCTCTGTTTATCAGAAAACTCCTTCAGCTCAAAACTTTCACAAGGTATGTCAAACTTTTTTCCTCGCTCAAGCACGTAAGCATCATGGTGATCCGAAAATAATAGAACCAACTCCGCCGCAATTTTTTTATCCTTGATTGCCTGAGCGATTACCTCAAAGTTTGATCCGTTTCCCGAAGCCAAAACAGCTATTTTCATGCCTTCTCCCCTTTGAAAACAATCGATGATTCGTATTTTTCTGTCACTTCACCAATAATATATGATGTTTCGTTGCGCTTCTGTAAATCGCTCTGCAACTCTGTAACTTTATCTGGTGAAACGGCTAAAACCATTCCGATTCCCATATTAAAAATCTCATACATTTCCATTTCAGGTATTTCACCATATTTAGCCAATGCATCGAAAATCGGCAAGATCGGCCATGAACCTAGTTTAATTTCACAAGCTAACGTTTCCGGTAACATTCTTGGCAAATTTTCAACAAATCCCCCACCAGTTACGTGAGCAATACCATTGATTAATCCCTGTTTTACTAAAGGCATAACAGCTTCGACATAAATTTTCGTAGGAGTCAGAATTTCATTACCTAATGAATCAACCAATTCAGGCAATTTTTCATCTATGGAGAATTGATGATTTTCAAAGAAAATTTTCCGAACAAGAGAATACCCGTTTGAATGGATACCTGATGAAGGCAATCCTATTAAAACATCTCCTGCTTGAATTTTCTCGCCCGTGATCATTTGACTTTTCTCAGCGATACCAACTGTAAATCCTGCTAAATCATAATCCTCTTCACCGTACATTCCAGGCATTTCCGCGGTCTCTCCGCCAATCAAAGCTGCTCCCGCTTGAACACATCCTTCTGCTACGCCAGCTACAACTTGCTCTAAACGAGCTGGTACATTTTTTCCAGTTGCAATGTAATCCAAAAAGTAAAGGGGTTCTGCACCTTGTGCTACAATGTCGTTCACACACATCGCGACACAATCAATCCCGATCGTGTCATGTTTATCCGCTTGGATAGCAACCATTAATTTTGTTCCAACACCATCCGTTCCGGAAACTAAAACAGGTTCCTTCAATTGAAATTGACTTAAATCGAAACAGCCGCCAAATCCGCCGATTGCTCCCATGACACCTAAACGTTCTGTTCTTTTTACATGTTTCTTGATGCGCTCAACTACTTCATAACCAGCTTCCACATCGACGCCAGCTTTGGAATATGCGTTTCCCACTTGATTCTCTCCTTATTCGTGATTAAGTATTCTTTGACTAAACAAAACTATACGTTCCTCTTAATCAGACAATTTGTTCTATTAAATTTCCATGGAGGATTTTACCCTTCTCGCCTTGCTAACTGTGAAAAGTAAGCATGACATCTTTTAATAGAACGACGTTTTCTCTTTTAAAGTTGCTTGATAATGGGCTTCATAGTCATATAAAGGTGTTGGATAATCACCATTAAAGTATGCCATACAGAGCCCAGAGTATGGGGCATCAAAATCTAACCCAATCGCATGAATTAGCCCATCTTCGCTCAGAAAGGATAGTGAGTCTGCTCCGATCATCTCTCGAATTTCTTCGATTGAATGATTGGCTGCAATCAATTCTTTTCGTGTTTGGATATCGATCCCGTAAAAACATGGATATCTCAAAGGAGGTGAAGCGATCCTCACATGAACTTCCTTCGCGCCTGCTTCTTTTAGAAGATTTACAATTCGACGACTTGTCGTTCCTCGAACGATGGAATCATCTACCATAATCACTCGCTTTCCTTCTACTACACCACGTACTGCAGAAAGTTTCATGCGTACACCCTGCTCCCGTAATTCCTGCGTTGGTTGAATGAAGGTTCGGGCAACATATTGATTTTTAACCAGACCCATTTCATAAGGAATCCCTGATTCTTCAGCATAACCGCTTGCTGCTGATAACGAAGAGTTTGGAACCCCTACTACCATATCTGCATCAATAGCAGCTTCTTGTGACAAAATCCGTCCCATGTTTTTTCGAGCACTATGAACATTCACACCTGCAATATTCGAGTCTGGTCGTGCAAAATAAATGTATTCCATTGAACAAATTGCATGTTGCGTATCATCAGTAAACCGTTCTACCTTCAAGCCATCATCATTAATGGTAATGATTTCTCCAGGGTTTACATCTTGAATGAATGTTGCACCGACAACTTCCAAGGCACATGTTTCAGAAGCTACAACATATGCACCGTTAACCATTTGCCCAATTGATAACGGCCGAAATCCATTCGGGTCGAGAGCCGCAACCATTGATTCTTCTGTTAGCATCAAATATGCAAAACCGCCTTTTACTGTGTTCAAGGCTTCCTTCATCCGGTCGCACAAAGTATCTTTTTGACTGCGCCGAATTAAATGCATCAGAATTTCAGTGTCCGAATTAGAATGGAAAATTGCACCATCAATTTCCAATTCTTTTCGCAAGCTTTTCGCATTTGTTAAATTCCCATTGTGAGCTAAAGCGAAATCTCCATCGTAAAAATTGAATAGAAAAGGTTGAATATTATCAACACTGCTTGTCCCAGCTGTTGCATAACGTACATGCCCGATTGCTGTCTGTCCCGTCAATTGGTTCAATTGACGTTCATCCTTAAAGACTTCTGATAATAGTCCTAATCCACGAGTACTGATTAAATTTCCACCATCATTACTGACAATTCCAGCACCTTCTTGTCCACGGTGCTGCAAACTATGCAAGCCAAAATAAGTGACGCGAGCAGCATCTGGGTGTCCCCAGATACCAAATACGCCACATTCTTCATTTAAACTTTTTACTTCATTAGACATGGAATGGCTTCCTCCCATAATTCTTCTGCCTTACTGACTGCTACTTTGATCACACCACCGTTAGCCGTGATCACAAGTTCGCCCGTGCTAGTTGTTTCTCCAATGTTTACCGCCTTGTTGCCCGCTAAAGCTTCAAATGCTGCCTGATTTTCAGGTTTTATAGATAAAACAAAACGTGATTGTGTCTCAGCAAAAAGATTTTCAACCGGCATAGCGATAGTTACTTCAACACCTAATTGATTGTTAAAGGCCGCTTCGGCAATAGCAACTGCTAAGCCCCCTTCAGCACAATCGTGGGCGCTTGCTACTAATCCAGCTTTGATGGCGGAAAGAACCAACTCTTGATTTTCTTTTTCAACGCTTAAATCAAAGTCCATTAACGATCCTTCTACTAGACCCTTTTGCATTTTTTGAATCTCTGTGCCATTAAAGTCAGCGTTTGTTTCACCGATAACATAAATCAAATCACCAGCTTGTTTAAACTCTTGTGTAGTGATATGTGACAGATCTTCAATTAGTCCAACCATTCCAATCATCGGTGTTGGATAAATTGCTTTTCCATTTGTTTCATTGTACATAGAAACATTTCCAGAAATAACTGGTGTATTCAATGTACGACATGCTTCAGAAATACCATCTGCTGATGTCCATAGTTCCCAGAAGCCTTCAGGTTTTTCCGGAGAACCATAATTTAAGCAGTCTGTGATTGCTAAGGGTTGTCCACCAGAGGCAACAATATTTCGTGCCGCTTCGGCAACCGCAATTTGTCCGCCAACTTCTGGGTTTAAATACAGGTATCGTGCATTACAGTCCGTTGTCATCGCTAACGCTTTGTTGGTTCCACGAACACGCATGACTGCTGCGTCGCTTCCAGGTCGGACAACAGTGTTTGTACGAACTTGAGAGTCGTATGTTTCATATATCATTCTTTTAGAAGCAATTGTCGGCTGCTGCAACAACCCCAATAATGTCTCTGTAGCATCCTTAACTTCAGGCTTGAAATCGTCCATGTCAGCAAATTCTTGTATGCGAGCAGGTTCTTTCTTCTCATTCTCGTAAACAGGGGCGTCTTCAGCCAATGCGTCTACCGGCAAGTTTGCTACTTCTTCACCATGATGATACAAGCGATACATCCCATCATCGGTTACCTCGCCGATTGTTACTGCATCTAACTCATAGCGTTTAAATAATTCTACAACCTCTGCCTCGTGACCTTGCTCAACACAGATCAACATACGCTCTTGTGATTCAGACAACATCATTTCGTACGGAGTCATATTCGTTTCACGCTGCGGCACATCATCTAGATAAAGTTTCAATCCTGATCCTGCCTTAGAAGCCATCTCAGAACTTGATGAAACCAATCCAGCTGCCCCCATATCCTGAATACCGACCAAAATATCAGAGTGTTCTAAAATTAATTCCAGACAGGCCTCCAAAAGTAATTTTTCCATAAACGGATCACCAACTTGAACGGCAGACCGCTGTTGCTCTTCACCTTCCACAAATTCTTCAGAGGCAAAGGTCGCTCCATGAATCCCATCACGTCCTGTTTTTGCACCGACGTACATGATTGAGTTGCCGACGCCTTTCGCCTGACCTTTTTGAATGTCTTTATGATCTATTAAACCGACACACATAGCATTAACCAATGGATTTCCTTCATAACAAGGATCGAAGGCTACTTCTCCACCAACTGTCGGAATTCCAATACAGTTTCCATATCCGCTGATTCCAGCAACAATTTCTTCTAACAAGTATTTTGTACGAGGTGTATTCAATTCGCCAAAACGAAGCGAATCTAAAATAGCAATTGGGCGAGCCCCCATACTGAAGATATCCCTAATAATTCCGCCAACTCCTGTTGCGGCACCTTCATATGGCTCAACTGCTGATGGGTGATTATGGCTTTCTGCTTTGAAAACCACTGCTTGCCCGTCTCCAATGTCGACGATCCCTGCACCTTCTCCTGGTCCTTGCAACACTTGCGGTCCGTCTGAAGGGAATTTACGTAACACTGGTTTTGAATTTTTGTAAGAACAGTGTTCACTCCACATAACTGAGAAAAGACCAGTTTCTGTATAGTTTGGAAGCCGACCAAGAATATCTTCTGAAATTAATCGGTATTCATCATCAGTCAAACCCCATCCAGCATATATACGCTGATCTTTAATCTCTTGAGCTGTCGGTTCTAATTTCATCATTAGTTTGCAGTCACCTTTCCAAAATTAGTTAAAATCGAAGCGAAAAAATTCTTTCCATCGTCTGAACCAAGCAATTTCTCCATTGCTCGTTCTGGATGTGGCATCATACCTAGGACATTTCCAGCCTTGTTTGTAATTCCCGCGATACTTTCCACACTACCGTTGATGTTTTCACCTTCGTAGGTAAAGACGATCTGATTGTTAGCCTTCAACTCAGCTAACGTTTTCTCATCACAATAGTAGTTTCCTTCACCGTGAGCCACAGGAATTTGAATCTCTTCATCTTTTTTGTATTCTGAAGTAAATTTTGTTTGGTTATTCACAACTTTTAATGGCGTAATTTTGCTAATAAATTTCAGTGAGTCATTCCGACGTAAAGCTCCAGGTAATAAGCCTGCTTCTGTCAAAATTTGGAACCCGTTACACGTACCAAAAACTGGTTTTCCTTCTTCAGCGAATCGAATAACCTCGTCCATAATATTGGCAAAACGAGCAATCGCACCACAGCGTAAGTAATCTCCATAAGAGAAGCCTCCTGGAAGCAGGACACCATCAAAACCATCTAAACTGGCCGCGTCATAGCGAACATACTCACAATCAGCACCCATGATTTCTTTCATCGCCCAGTACATATCTAAATCGCAATTTGAGCCAGGAAAAACAATGACCGCAAATTTCATGTTAAACTTCCTCCGATGTTGAAATTTCATATCTATAGGTTTCCATATTGACGTTAGCCAATAATTTATCACACACTTCTTCGATCATTTCCTCAACCGGCCGATCACTTTTAGCAACTTTGATCTCAAAATATTTACCGATTCGAACATCTTCGATCTCATCATAGCCTAGACGGTGAACAGCACCCTTCACAGCTTCCCCTTGTGGGTCCAACACAGAGTCCTTATACGTTACATAAACTTTTACAAAATACATCCTTATTCTCCTCGCTTTTCTAATCTATTTAATACTTCTTGGTATACTGGAATAATGTCTCCTAAGTCACGACGATAAATATCTTTGTCTAAATGTTCCTTCGTTTTTTTGTCCCATAAGCGACACGTATCCGGCGATACCTCATCTGCTAGTAGAATGGTTCCATCCTTTTTACGTCCAAATTCAAGTTTGAAATCAATCAATGTAATATCCATCGAGTTAAACAATTCGATTAACGCTTGGTCTACTTCCAGAGCCATTTGTCGCAATTGTTTAATCTCTTCAGTTGTCGCAAGTTCTAAAAAAAGAATGTGATTGTCTACAATCATTGGATCATCTAACTCGTCATTCTTGTAATAAAATTCAACAATTGGCTTATTCAACTGCACTCCTTCTGGAATAGCTAATCGTTTTGAGAAACTCCCTGCTGCAACATTGCGTACTACTACTTCTAAAGGAATGATATCCACCGCTTGAATCAATTGCTCAGTTTCCGAAAGCTGTTTAATAAAGTGGTTTTTGATATTTTTACTTTTTAAAAAATTAAAAATCAAACCAGTAATTTGATTATTTAGTTCGCCTTTACCGCTTATTTGATCTTTCTTCGCACCATTTAGAGCGGTCGCTTGATTCAGATATTCTACCCAGATGACCTCTGGATCATCTGTTTCAAACAATTGTTTTGCTTTTCCTTCATACAATAAAGTTCCTTTTTTCACGTAATAGCGCTCCTTTTTTATGAACATTCTAAAACATATCGCAATAATCGTTCGTTAATCAAATTCATCTTTAGTGTAACAACAGAAAAAGGATATTTCAATATTTTATCGTATATTATAGTGAAACAATTATTCTATTGTTCGTGTTTATAACATTCCGTAAACACAGGATAATCGCTCCACTCAAAGACAGCGTTTACATTTTGTGAAAATGGTGCTATATTTAATTCGAACGAAATATATGGGGGAATTCACTATGTTAGATGCGCCGGCAGCAGCTCAGAAATTTCTTAATTCAATGAAAGAATCAGATAAACAGCACTTATTGAATGCCTTGTTGGGGTTAGATGCGACTCACAATCTTAATCGTGATACAAGCTTTTATTCCTACCGTAATCTAAAAAAACTTTTGCATCCAAGACAATCTCAAGCTATGCAATCTTTACATTTTTCGAATAAAGTACAAGATAGCTTGATTATTCGGCAATTCAAAGATCACTCATTCTTAAAAAATTCCTATCGAATTGAAATTTTATTAAATTCTGTGAATTATGATTATCGATTAATCAGTTGCTTATTGGAACAGCTACATGAAAGCTGCTTCGTAGATGCCTATTCCTATGCCTAAACACGTAAAAACCTCTTGCTATTAGCAAGAGGTTTCTTTTATTTGATTCCTACACGTTCAAATACTTTATCCACGTTTTTTAAGTGATAGTTATAATCGAAAGCATCGTCTAAGTCTGCTTCCGACAAAACGTTAGTAATTTTTTCATCTTCTTCAAGCAACGGACGGAATTGAGTCTGATGATCCCAAGCATACGCTGTTTTCGGTTGAACTAAATCATAGGCCTCTTCCCGCGTCATACCTTTATCAATCAATTTTAGCATTACACGTTGACTATAAATTAATCCAAAAGTAGCCTGCATGTTTCGTTTCATATTTTCTGGGAAAACTGTCAAATTCTTGACGATGTTTCCGAAGCGATGCAACATATAATCAACCAAAATAGTAGTATCTGGTGTAATAATTCGCTCGGCTGACGAGTGAGATATATCACGCTCATGCCATAGCGCCACATCTTCAAAAGCGGTAATGAGATGACCACGGACTACGCGAGCCAATCCAGTCATATTTTCAGAACCGATTGGGTTTCGCTTGTGAGGCATCGCAGAAGAACCTTTTTGACCTTTCGCGAAAAATTCTTCAACTTCACGCGTTTCAGATTTTTGCAATCCTCGAATCTCAGTAGCGAAGCGTTCGATTGAAGTAGCAATCAATGCTAGACTTGAGAAGTATTCCGCATGAAGATCCCTAGGCAATACTTGCGTTGAAACTTCCTGTGGACGAATGCCTAACTTCTCGCAGACAAATTCTTCAACAAACGGAGGAATATTCGCAAATGTACCTACCGCTCCTGAAATTTTTCCTGCTTCAACCCCTTTAGCTGCATGTTCAAAACGCTCGATATTTCGCTTCATTTCCGAATACCAGGTAGCCAACTTCAACCCAAAAGTTGTTGGTTCAGCATGAACACCGTGGGTTCTTCCCATCATCACTGTATTTTTATGTTCTTTCGCCTTTTCTCCAACAATTACTAAAAAGTCTTGCAAATCTTGGCGTAAAATATCATTAGCCTGTTTGTACAAATAACCATAAGCAGTATCAACAACGTCTGTACTCGTCAATCCATAATGAACCCATTTTCGCTCTTCTCCTAAGGTTTCGGAAACTGCACGGGTGAAAGCTACGACATCATGCTTTGTTGATTGTTCAATTTCTAAAATACGATCAATATCAAACCCTGCATTTGCACGAATCTTTTCTACATCTTCTTTAGGAATTTCACCAAGTTCAGCCCAAGCTTCATCCGCTAAAATTTCAACTTCTAACCAAGCCTTATAACGATTTTCATCGCTCCAAATATTTCCCATTTCTGCTCTTGTATATCGAGGTATCATGATTATCTCCTTGTCATGTTTAATGTATTGACATTTTTTTTACATTATTAATCCCATGTTTCAGTTTTTTTAATGTCGTCCAATGTACGTTGAATGCTTTCAGTCAGAATAGTTACATGTCCCATCTTGCGTCCTTTTTTTGGCATTGCTTTCCCATAATAATGGAAATGCCAGTCTGGCCATAAGTCGATCAATTCATAGGTTTTCAGTAAATTCTCACCTAAAACATTTACCATTACAGCATTCGATAATAATTTTGGTTCACTTAAAGGCCAGCCGCAAATCCCGCGGATATGAGCATCAAATTGACTCATCGTGCAGGCTTCAATCGTATAATGTCCAGAATTATGCGGGCGTGGTGCAATTTCGTTTACGTACAATGCCCCTGATTTTGTCAGGAAAAATTCTACACAGAGTGTCCCTACCAAGTCCACGCCTTGTGCAATTACTTTCGCAATACGAGCAGCTTCCTTTGCAACAGCTGAATCAATTCCTGCCGGCGCGATTGTCTCATGCAATATATTATTCCGATGAACATTTTCCACTACTGGAAATGTGACATAGTCACCAATATTATTACCAGCTACTTGAACAGATAATTCTTTTTCAAAAGGAATCCATGCTTCTAAAACACAAGTACCTTGACGTAACAAATTCATTGATGGTGCCAAATCAGCGGTGCTTTTCAATACATATTGACCGTGTCCATCGTACCCACCGCGAGTTGTTTTCAACACACAGGGATAGCCGATGCCTTCGATAGCATCTTGGATATCTGTTGGACTAATGATTGTCGCATATGGAGCAATCACGATATTATTGTTTTCTAAGAAAGATTTTTCCATCAAGCGATCCTGACTAATCGCCAAAAGATCTGTGCCTTGAGGAATATTAGCAAAATGCTGAATGTGATTAATGGTATCAACATCTACGTTCTCAAATTCGTAAGTGATTACCTGTGATCTGCGAGCCATTTCTTCCAAAGCCATTTGATCATCATAATCAGCAACGATATGCCAATCCGAAACTTGCGCAGCTGGACAGTCTTCAGTCGGATCGATCACACCTGTACGAAAACCCATTTCCTTTGCACTGATAGCCATCATACGGCCTAATTGTCCTCCGCCTACGATACCTATCGTAGAGCCTGGTTGTAACGATTTAACCAAGTTGTTCACTACTTTCCAATACAGATTGTGTCATTTGCTGACGCTTTTCTTCCAAGCGTTCAGCTACTTTTTTATCATACATTGAAAGCATCTGTGCCGCAAGTAGTCCAGCGTTTATTGCACCAGCTTTTCCGATAGCTGTCGTTGCAACTGGAACACCTCCTGGCATTTGTACGATTGATAATAAAGAATCTAACCCATTTAAGGTCCTAGATTGTACAGGAACTCCGATCACCGGCAACGTCGTTTTGGCTGCGACCATTCCTGGTAAATGTGCGGCACCACCTGCACCAGCGATAATTACTTTAATTCCTCTTTCTCGAGCTTTTTCGGCAAATTCAAACATTAAATCTGGTGTTCGATGGGCCGAAACCACTCGCTTTTCATAAGTAACCCCTACTTCATCGAGACTTTCACAAGCGTGCTTCATTGTTTCCCAATCAGACGTACTGCCCATAATAACTGCAACTTCTGGATTCATAAATTGCTCCTTTCTCCTATTGAACAATCATTTTTTCTCAAGAAAAACGACTCATTTATTGAGTCAAATACCGTAATTCAAACTTATTTTAGCAATACCCTTTTAGTAAGTCAAAGTTAAATTCGAATATTACAAGATACTTTTAATCCAATGTTCGTGTTTATTATCGAGAAAAAATAAACGCGGTTGATACCGCGCTTACCCTTTACTTCTTTTCCTTTTTATATCCATGAAACAAAAGATTTAAAATGATCGCTGATAAGCTGCTCATTACAATCCCATTTCCAGTAAACATTTGAACCGTTTCTGGTAATTTTGAAAACAACGTTGGCATCGTGTTGAAACCTAATCCAAACCCAATTGAAATCGCAATAATCAATAAATTCTTTTCATCATTAAAATCAACCTTCGAAAGCATCTTTATTCCTTGTACTGCGACCATTCCGAACATTACTAACATTCCGCCACCTAAAACAGGCTCAGGGATAATCTGGGCTAAAGCACCTACTTTCGGAAAAAGACCTAAAACAATCAAAAAGAATGCTGAAAAATAAATTGGACGCCGTGTTTTAATTCCAGATAATTGTACAAGCCCAACATTTTGTGAAAATCCCGTATAAGGAAATGTATTGAATAAGCCACCTAAAATAACAGCCAAACCTTCTGCACGATAACCTCTTTTTAAATCATCTTCCTGCACTTTTTTTCCAACAATATCACCTAATGCAAAATATACACCAGTTGATTCTACCATGCTCACGATAGAAATAATTATCATTAATAGAATAGAAAAAGGCTCAAACTTTGGTGTGCCAAAATAAAAAGGTTGAGGAACATGGAACATTGGTGCATGCCCAATCGCCGCTAAATCAACTTGTCCTAATAGTGCAGCGAGAACCGTGCCACCAACTAGTCCAACTAATACAGCGATAGATCGTAAAAATCCCCGGCCAAATACTTGCACTGCCAAAATCAATAGAATTGTGACAAAGGCTAGCAATAAATTTGTCGTATCACCAAACGTTTTTGCTGCAGCGTCTCCACCGCCCATTTTAGTAATAGCTACCGGAATCAATGTTAATCCGATAGTTGTAATAACCGTCCCTGTCACGATAGGCGGAAATAGTTTTTCTACCTTAGAAAAGAAACCTGAAATCAATACAACAAAAATTCCCGCAGCAATAATCGATCCGTATACCGTACCGACACCGTGCGTTTGTCCGATCAAAATCAATGGAGCGACCGCTTGAATTGCACAGCCTAACACAACAGGCAAACCAATTCCAAAAAATTTGTTGACCGTCAATTGCAGTAAAGTTGCAATCCCGCACATGAAGATATCAATGGAAATCAAATAAGTCATTTGTGCTTCATTGAATCCCAATCCTGTACCTATCAAAAGCGGCACAGCCACTGCTCCTGCATACATCGCCAAAAGATGCTGCAATCCTAATACTGCTGATTTTCCGTTTCCTGTTTCACTTGTCACTCTATGCGTCCTCCTCGATAAACGTTACTTTACCATCATGTAAGGAAGAGATTCTGGCTAAGGAAACAACTGGAATACTCATGTCTTCAATTAATTGCCGGCCATCTTGGAAAGATTTCTCGATCAAAATTCCAATTCCTGCCACATTGGCTCCAGCTTGCTGACATAATTCAATTAATCCCTTAGCAGCTTGACCGTTCGCTAAAAAATCATCGACTAATAACACATTGTCCTCTGCAGAAAGGAATTTACGAGAAATAGAAATCGTACTAGTTACTTGTTTAGTAAAGGAGTAAACAGAAGCGGTCAATAGCTCTTCATCCATGGTTAGGCTTTTTGACTTACGAGCAAAGATCATTGGCACCTTTAAAGCTTGCGCAGCATATACTGCAGGAGCAATTCCTGAAGCTTCAATTGTTACGACTTTAGTGATTTTTTTATCCGCAAATACTTCGGCTAATCGTTTGCCCATTGCGTCCATTAATTCAGGATCTACTTGATGTGTGATGAACTCATCAACTTTTAGCACACCTTCACCTAAAACACGCCCATTGTCTTTGATACGATCTGTCAATTCTTTCATGATAATTTTCTCCTTTTCATTTCTTTTCGTTTTTTGATTAATACAAAAAACGCACCTCATCTGCAAAGCAAAAAAGGTACGTAACCGTACGTTTTTTGCTTATAGTCCTGCGTTTACGGCACAAGGTAGAAACTGTCATCCATATTATGACGATATATAAGCTTATTTCCAATGAAAATTTTCATTGAAGTTTATGAAATATGAAGATTATTATAGCAGATACAGAGTCACTGTAAACTAGAATTGTTTCAAATGAGAAGAATAATAGCTGAATTAAATGATTGTCTCACTTTTATAAAAATTTCTTGTATTATTTAAGAAAGAATAGCTCTTAAACAAATTTAACGATTCAAAATAATTGGCAATCAATTAGCAATTTGAGATGATTGAAGAAAAATACTTATACTTTAAGGAGGTTCTTATCATTGATTAAGTACTTTTCTATTTCAAATGGTGGCATACAGGCAAATGCTCATAACGGAAATTGGTTATCTGTTTCTAATCCGACCGACGAGGAGAAGGAACAATTACATAATGTCTATGAGCTGCCTAAAAATTTCTTTTCTCTTGGTAGAAAGTATTCTAATGTTTCTTTTTTTAAGAAATATCAAACGGAAGACAAAAAACCGCTATGTCTTATGCTTTTTACTGATATCAAATCTATTGATGACCCAGAATCTCTATCCTCTTCTGTTTCTATCTTCCTTACATCAGATGTTCTGATCACTGTTTGTGAAAAACCGTTAATTGATGAAGTTCTAGAAAATTATGAATCTGAGATTTTTACTAAAGCAGGACTGATTTTACATACCTTACAGATCATTAATGAACACTATCTTATTTTTTTGCGAAAACAAAGAAAGATGATTGAGGAAATCAGTCAAGGCACATCAAATGGATCAAATAAAAATATTTTGGAGAAAACTACTGATACAGAGAAAAGATTAGTGTATATTGACAATCTTTTAAAAGAGCAGCGTCGAACAATTACACATTTGCTAGACTCTAGCTTGGTTTCTTCTGACCGTGATTTGGCAATTGAAATTGAATTGCAGACAAAGCAAGCCACCACATCCGTCCAAATCTATCGAGAAATGCTCGGCTCCATTAGCGGACTGATTGACAGCATGATGGATAATCGCTTGAATCAACTGATGAAATTTTTGAATACAGCTTCCTTATTGCTCGCGCTGCCAACATTGATATTCAGTCTCTGGGGAATCAATACAGGGGGTCTGCTATGGAAAGATTCAGAGATTGGCTCTATTATGGTTGTATTGCTTGCATTAATTGTTTCGATTGTGAGCGGTATTTATCTGTTCAAAAAAGATTACGATGCTTAATCAAAAAAGTAACGGCAAACTGAGGGGCTCACCCTAACTAGGATTTTTGTATCTCTTTGTCCTAGTCAGGGAAGCATATCAATCCGCCGTTACTTATTTTTTTAAACTTATTTTAATTCATTTGCTACTGAGAAGTGACCAATAACGTCAGTGATACGGTTCAGATCCACATTACCACCTGAAACGACAGCAACAACTTTTTTACCATTGACATAGTCATCAACTTTACCAGAAAGAATCGCAGCTGTAGCTAATGCACCAGCTCCTTCAACTACAATTTTTGTTCGTTGAATCAGGTCTTTCATTGCTAATTCAATTTCTTGCTCAGAAACCGTCACCATATCATCAACTAATTCTTCAACAACCTCGAACGTCAGATTTCCTGGAAATTCCACTGCACATCCATCAGCGATTGTTGCGGCTTTTTTATAGCCAACTTTGTGTCCCGCACGGAATGAGGCGGTCATACCATGAATATTATCCGCTTGTACCCCAATAATATTGATATTCGGATTAAATGTTTTCATCGCGACAGCAATTCCAGCGATTAAACCGCCACCACCAACAGGTACGATCACAGTATCAACATCCCAAATTGAATCCAAGATTTCAAGTCCGATCGTCCCTTGTCCAGCCATCACAAATTCATCATCGTAAGGCGGGATATAAGTTACCCCTGTTTCCTCAACGATTTTTTCGCAATACGCTTTCGCATCATCAAAACCAGCCCCATGAAGGATGACTTTTGAGCCATACCCTTCAGTTGCTTCGACTTTTGCTTTTGGTGCCGTTTCAGGCATTACAATCGTACTCTTGATTCCTAACAATTTAGAAGTCAATGCAACCCCTTGAGCATGATTGCCAGCAGATACAGCAATAACACCTTTGTCCTTTTCTTCTTGGGTCAAGTGAGCAATTTTATTGAATGCACCACGGAATTTAAACGAACCAGTTAGCTGCATATTTTCCAATTTCAAAAATACTTGTCCACCAGTTTTCGCAGTTAAGAACATTGACTGAATTAGCGGTGTCACTCGTCCATATTGTTTGACCACATTTTTTGCCTCATGGATATCTTCAATTGATACAGGTAACTTTGTCATTGTGTCTGTCATTATAGAACATCTCCTACCTCTGTATAAGTAACATCTATGGAATCAGCCAGAGCTTTAGAAACAACTTTTCCGTTGTAGACACTCAAACCCGATAATAATGAGTCATCAGATTTTAATGCCCCATCTAATCCTTTCACGCTAACGTCTTTAAGGAAAGAGATGTTTCCTTTTGCTAAAGCAATTGTCGCTGTTCTTGGTGTTGCCCCTGGCATATTTGGTACAGCATAGTGAATAACATTATGTTTAATAAAGACAGGGTCTGCATGATTGGTTGGTTTGTCTATTGTTTCAACAGTTCCACCTTGATCAATAGCAATATCAACAATTACTGAGCCTGGTTTCATTGATTCAACCATATATTCTTTCACTAATTTCGGTGGTTTCGCGCCTGGAATTAAGACTGTTGAAATAAAAACATCTGCCTCTTTGATTTTTTCTTCTAAGTTTGCTGTATTCGAAACAATCACTTCTACATCATGTTCTTTATAGCGATCTTGTAATTGTTTGATACGATTTTCATTTACCTCAAGAATGACAACGCGGCAACCAATACCAACAGCCATATCTGCAGCATTTTCTGCAGCGTTTCCTCCACCTAAAATGACAACAGTTCCAGCCTCAACCCCGTCGATTCCTGGTAGTAAAATTCCTTCGCCGCCGTGTTGTTTTTCTAAATAATATTGCCCTAAATTGACTGCGCGACGCCCAGCAATAGCACTCATTGGTTTCAATAATTCTAGAACACCATTGATTGAGATATTTTCACCTGATAAGGCAGTCACACCGACTTCCATCATTTTTTCAACGCAAGCTTTATTTGCAGCTAAGTGTAAGAAGCCCCAGATAATTTGACCTTTTTTGAAATAGTGATATTCACTTTCCATCGGTTCTTTTACTTTTACAATCAATTCTGCAGTCCAAGCGGTATCTGTATCTACAATCTTACCACCTGCTTCAACGTATTGTTCATTCGTAAAGCCTGAACCCGCACCAGCATTATTATCAACAAGAACTTCGTTTCCTGCTTCTACTAAAATTTTTACATTTTCTGGTGTCATGCCTACACGTGCCTCACCTTGTTTTGGATCTTTAATTACACCAATTTTCATGGTAAATCACTCCTAAAGAATTATTATTGAAGTTCTTTAACTTCTAAACAAGTTTAATATATCACAATACTTTTTAGAAGCAACGATCAAGCTTCAAGTGTTATTGATATCTCATTTATCTAGAAATACCATTCATTAAACGAAAAAAAATTATCTAATAACGCTTATAAAACAGCATTGTTAGATAAGAATCTTTTCATTTTAGTATTTTATATTCTCTTCAAAAAGTTTTTTTAAGAAAAAATAAAGCAAACGTTATCATAATTTTATGTGATTTTGTTATCTTAAATGAAAATAAAAAAGCTGAGGAATTATTCCTCAGCTTTTTTTTGACAATCTGGACATAAACCATACACTTCTAAGCGGTGTTTATTAATTTGATATCCTGTCAGTTTACTAGACGCCATTTCAACATCTTCTAATCCTGGATAGAAGAAATCAACGATTTTTCCGCAGTCCGTACAGATTGCATGATAGTGCTGCTGATTCGTAAAATCAAAGCGACTTGCCGCATCACCATAATTCATCTCCTGGACAATACCGATCTCAACGAATTTTCTCAAATTGTTGTACACAGTAGCCACGCTCATATTCGGGAAGCGGCTTTCTAGTGAACGAAAAATTTCATCAGCTGTTGGATGATTACGGTACTGGATCAAATACTCTAAAATGGCATAACGTTGTGGCGTGATTCGGACTCCGCCGGCCTTTAATTCTTTGACCGCTCGATCGACTGCCTCATTTACCATATAAGCCCCTCCTAATTGTATTCTATATTAAAATGATACTATTATCTGAGGGGAAATACTAGTTGGATTCAAAAATTAATGTTTTTCATAAAGTTATTGGTTAAATTGAAATAATTCAGTAGACAAGTATCTCTCACCATTGTCTGGTAACAAAACCAATACTTTCTGATCAGGATTCATCTCTTTAGCTACCTTTATTGCTACAAATAAAGCCGCACCTGAAGATACTCCTACAAGAATTCCTTCTTTTTTTGCGATTTCTCTAGCAGTTTCCATAGCTTCACTGCTGCTTACAGGTAACACTTGATCGTAAATCTCCGTGTTTAAGATGCTTGGGACGAAACCAGCGCCAATTCCTTGGATTTTATGTGGTCCAGACTGACCACCTTCTAAAACTGGTGATTCTTCGGGCTCTACCGCATAAATCTTGATATCTGTATACATGCGTTTAAGCTCATTTCCAACACCAGTGATTGTACCACCTGTTCCTACACCGGCAACAAAAGCATCTAATCCATTTTTTTCAAATGCATTTACAATCTCTTTCGCCGTTGTTTCTTCATGTACTTTTGGATTTGACGGATTATCGAATTGCGCAGGAAGAAACCAATTATTTTCTTCAGCAAGTTCCTTCGCTTTTGCGATTGCACCCTTCATCCCCTCAGTTCCAGGTGTTAGAACTAGCTTAGCTCCATAAGCTTGCATTAGCTTTCTTCGTTCGATACTCATTGTTTCTGGCATTACTAAAATAACTGGATAACCCTTGGCTGCCCCAACCATAGCTAAACCGATGCCTGTATTGCCAGAGGTTGGCTCGATAATTGTCATACCATCTTTTAATTTACCGCTTTTTTCTGCATCCTCGATCATTCTTAAGGCAATTCGATCTTTTACACTGCCTCCAGGATTAAAGGATTCTACTTTAACATAAACTTGTGCCATATCCTCTGATGGCAAGTTTCTAAGTTTTACAATGGGTGTATCACCAATTGTATCCAAAATAGAATTATAGATTTTTGTCATTCTCCTCGCTCCATTCCTTACCTTATGTAAGTTATCTTATCGAATATTTTAGAAAGATGCGAGAATTTCGACTCTAAAAAACTTTCTATAGACTATTTCTTAATGAACTATCTATTTTAAAGTCGCAGTTCGTCTCTCATTATATCAATTTTTAAATAAAACAAAATAGATAATGAAAATTAAGTCAAAAAAAAATGGAGTATTTTACTCCATTTTTCAAGTTCTTAAAATTAAATGACGATTGTATCTCCAGGCATAATTGTTGAATCAGAACTCCAACCGTTATCTGCTAATAGTTGGTCAACGCTGATTCCGAATTTTTCAGCAATTCCCCAAATTGAATCACCAGATTGTACCGTATACGATTGACCACTGGCTTGAGAAGACGAACTAGTTTGCTCAGTTGCCTGAACATCTGTAGCTGGTGCTTGAACAGCCGTGCCTGATCCCGGTGTATCAAAACGAGTTAAATTATATGTCTGAATTAAGGAGATCAATTTGCTAGAATATCCTGGATCTGTTGCATAACGACCAGTTAAATAGACTGCAGCATCTTGATAACTATTTGTGTGACTCTTCCATGCACCTGCGTAATATGAGCTAGTTAAGAGGCTCGCATGTGCTTGAAATGATTCCGCATAGCTACTATAAACTGCAAAAGGTTCATTCATTGTTACCCATTGACCATTTAAGTATTCCTGTGTGCTCATAGTTACCGATGGACCACCACTATATTCTTTCACACCGAATAAATTGTAATAAGGAGCAGCAGATAATTGAGAACTTCCAAAACCTGTTTCTACTAATGCTTGAGCGACCATAATAGATGCGTATAGATCATTTGAAGCTGAAACTTGCATAGCAGAAGCACCTAATTGTTCGATAAATGTCGATTGATTTTGAACTTGACCGGTTTCAGCTGCGCTAGCTTTTATCGTGTTTGTATTCAAAACAGCTGGTGATAGAATCATTGCTGTACCTAATAAAGGCACAGTTCTTTTAGCCATCTTTAAGCGTTTCTCTTTTTGTTGTGTTTTTATATAATTGTACTTTTCAATGCGGGTTTTAAATTGGTTCATTGTTTACCTCCAAGTAACCTTTGCAGAACTCTTCATTTTTGATTACTTTAAAAGTATAAAGCATTAACAATTAACAAACAATTTAAACACTACAAATTCACTAATTTGTCATTACTTCGTAATATGTGTAATGTAAAAGTTGCTATTTTTCTGCAATGAAATGCTTGATTTTTTTTGTATTTTTCTTATAACTTTTCATTTCTATAAAAGAAGTGAAGTAGCGGATTATATCTCTACTTCACTCCTTTTTTGTTTACATAATCTTTTTATATGTCTATTGACTGATTCTGAAAGACTAGTTGATCATCAAGTAACTCGATAGACACTTTTGTTTTCGGCAACACGCGTCCTGCGATAATTTCTTTAGCCAAAGGCGTCTCTACCTCTCGAGTAATAAATCGTTTCAACGGCCTAGCCCCGTATTGTGGTTCATAGGCTTTCTCCGCAATCCAGCTTTTTGCATCCTCAGTTATGTCTAATTGAATCTCTTGCTCTTCTAAGCGATGAGATAAATGCTGAATAATTTTTTCCACGATTCCTTTTACGTCATTCAAGCTTAATGGTGTAAAAAGAATAGTATCATCAATTCGATTTAAAAATTCAGGCTTAAAGTGTCCTCGTAGCATACTTAATACTTGTTCTTTCGTTGCTTCAGGAATATCCCCTTCTGCAGTTACGCCATCTAAAAGAACTTGCGAACCAATATTGCTGGTCATAATCAATACGGTATTCTTAAAATCAACTAATCGACCTTTAGAGTCTGTTAATCGACCATCATCCAGTACTTGCAGCAAAATATTAAATACATCAGGATGAGCTTTTTCTATTTCATCTAATAAAATGATTGTATACGGGTTTCGACGAACGGCTTCTGTCAATTGACCGCCTTCCTCGTAACCTATATAACCTGGAGGTGCTCCAACGAGCCGTGACACTGAATGTTTTTCCATGTACTCGCTCATATCAATTCGAACCATATGATCTTCTGAATCGAATAGGTTTTCTGCCAAGGCTTTGGCAAGCTCTGTTTTACCGACTCCTGTTGGTCCCAGGAACAAGAAAGAGCCTAACGGACGATTTGGATCCTGTAACCCTGCACGTGAACGTAATACAGCATCACTCACAGCATCCACAGCTTCATCCTGGCCAATCACACGACGGTGTAGTGTACTATTTAAACTTAGTAATTTTTCACGTTCACCTTCTACTAATTTGGTAACAGGAATACCTGTTAAACGTCCAACTACTTGTGCAATTTCATTTTCTGTTACTGATTCCTGAACCATTTTGATATCATTTTTCTGATTTTTCGCTTCCAATTCGGCTAATTCTTTTTCTAGATTTGGAATCGTGCCATGACGTAGAACTGCAGCACGCTCTAAGTCATAATTGTTTTCTGCATCTTCCAACTCATGTTTTGCCTGATCGATTTCTGCACGTTTATTAGAAACCACATTGACTTCTTCTTTTTCAGTCTCCCATTGCAATTTCATCGCATTCGTTTCTTCACGAAGGTCAGCCAATTCTTCCTGCAAATTTTCTAGTCGTTTTTTGCTTGCGTCGTCGCTTTCTTTTTTTAATGCCGCTTCTTCAATTTCTAGTTGCATTAAACGTCGCGTCACTTGGTCCAGTTCAGTCGGCATAGAGTTCATTTCAACACGAATACTAGCGCTCGCTTCATCCACTAAATCAATCGCTTTATCGGGTAAGAAACGATCTGTAATATATCGATCTGACAATGTTGCTGCAGCTACTAATGCATTATCATGAATATTTACACCATGATGGATTTCGAAGCGTTCTTTTAAACCGCGCAATATACTGATCGTATCCTCAACGGTGGGTTCTTTCACTAGGACCTTCTGAAAGCGGCGTTCTAAAGCTTTATCCTTTTCCATGTATTGACGATATTCGTCTAACGTAGTCGCACCAATCAAATGTAGTTCGCCACGCGCCAACATTGGTTTTAAAATATTTCCAGCGTCCATACTGCCTTCTGTTTTTCCGGCGCCAACAATATTATGAATTTCATCGATAAAGAGTAAAATGCGCCCATCTGATTTTTTTACTTCTTTTAGAACGGCCTTTAAGCGTTCTTCAAATTCACCACGAAATTTCGCACCAGCGATTAAGGAGCCCATGTCCAAAGAAAAAACTGTTTTATCCTTAAGATTTTCTGGAACATCCTTCCGAACGATACGCTGCGCTAATCCTTCTACAATAGCTGTTTTTCCTACACCAGGTTCGCCGATCAAAACAGGATTATTTTTGGTTTTTCGTGAAAGAATACGAATCACATCGCGAATTTCCTCATCGCGACCAATGATAGGATCTTGCTTGCCGTTTTTAACTTGCTGAACCAAATCAACTCCATATTTTTCTAACGCTTTATAGGTTTCTTCCTGATTTTGTGAAGTCACACGATCTCCTCCTCGCATCTCTTCAATATTTTTCTGTACTTCCTTTTCATTTAATCCTTGCTCATTCAAATATTTCGTCAAGGAGTAATTTTTTAATTTCATTAATGCTAATATGACAATTTCTGTTGATAAAAAATCATCTTGAAATTTGTCTCTAAGTTTATCTGCTTCATTTAATAGATTAAATAAATTTTGACTAAGGTTCTGTCCATACTGGACGTTTCCACCACTTATAGTTGGGTATTCATCCAATAATTTGTCTACTTCTTGCTCAAACTGGTCAACATCAATACCCGCATCCGTATAAAAATTCCTGCCAAAGTGATTAGGCTGCAAAAATATCTTCCATACATGAGCAATATCAATTTCCTGATGATGTCTCGTAACAGCAATCTGCTGAGCTTCAGCAATCGCTTCTTGTAAAGTTGTCGTCATTTTTTCGATATTCATAAACATACCTCCGACATTATTAATGGTTTACAAATAATAGTATATACTTTTGGTCAGTAAAGGTCAAACTATTCACTCACTAAAATCAAAGTTTATTATTATGAAGAAAATCAAAATAATGCTACAATTCTTTCATTGCTAAATAGGAAACAGCTTGTCCGCCTTACTTATGAATTAGCTAATTTTATCTTTTTAAATGAGAGCTTCATTAAGTATAAGATTAGCTGTATGACTATACAACGTGAAAATCAAACTCATTTTTATTAAAAATGGGTACACAATTGGATAAGGAGAGTGATTCGATGATTTCTCGCGTAATCGGATTCGAAAAAGGTTTTCTGCTTTCAGAAGGGAACCACTTCGAAACGTACGAAGTAATGCTTCCTAAATTAAATAAGCTTGATCTGGTTGTAAAAAACTTAGCTGTTTCAATAAATCCTGTTGACACAAAATTGAGACAAAGTGGCAAAGGAACTCCTCAACCCCATGTCTTAGGATTTGATAGTGTTGGCATTGTCACCCAACTAGGTAGCGATGTTAAAAATTTTGAGGTTGGAGATCGAGTGCTATTTGCCGGTACTACCAAAAGATTTGGCAGCTACAGCGAAAATCAAGTCGTTGACTCCCGAATCGTCGCAAAACTGCCAGGCGGCATTTCTACCGACGAAGCTGCAGCGTTGCCGCTAACCTTCATCACTGCTTATGAAATGCTATTTGAAAAAATGGAATTGATACCTGAGGAAGGTCAAAATAATGGCACAATCTTAATTATCAATGGCGCTGGAGGTGTTGGTTCGTTAGCGACGCAATTAGCAAAATGGGCTGGTCTAACTGTGATTACCACTGCCTCTCGTAAAGAAAGTAAAGAATGGTCTGAAAAAATGGGAGCTGATCACGTGATTGATCACCATAAAGACCTGACTAAACAATTAAGAAAGATTGGACATCCATCCTTGCCATACATATTAATTCTTCATTCGACAGATCGTTATTTTGAGGAAATGAGTGATTTACTGGAACCCTTTGGTCATCTCGGATCAATTGTAGGAGCAAATAAAGATGTAGATTTAACGAAATTAAAAAATAAATCTGGCAGTTTTGATTGGGAATATATGTTTGCTAAAACCGATTATGACTACAACATCGCTTCACAAGGAGCAATTTTAGCTTTACTTGTTCAGCTGATGAATGAGAAAAAGATCAAAAGTACGTTAACGAAGATTATTCCTGGTTTTTCTCCAGATGTTTTTTATCAAGCCCACCAATTTATTGAAGAAGATAAAATGATTGGGAAACTCGTCGTCCACTATTAAAATTTCAAAAGCTGTGTTTTTAGTTTTCAAAATATATAAAAAAGAAGTTAAACGAAAAGTATTAATCGTTAACTTCTTTTTTTGCTTCTTTAATTTCATGATTGATTTGCCGTTGCTTATTAATCAATACATAAATCATTCCAATTAAAAATGGCAATAAATATGTCGCATAACGATAAAGTAGCAGTGATGAAACTGCATCGACTTTGCCAACGACGTTGCGGAATAGGAGCACATAGACAAATTCAAAACCTCCGATTCCTCCTGGAGCTGGCAGTATACCACCAATGATTACTGTAAAACTGATCAACGCCACGGTCAACCATAGATCAATCGAAGAACGATCGTGGACTAAAATAAAAAAGGGAAGCATATACCAGACAGCTAATTTCGCCATATTTGAACAAAACACACGGATCATTGCATTTTTGTCATGAATAAAAGTTTGGATGGCACCACGCAAAGAGTAAACCTGATTGTTCACCTGATCCACAATATCTCGCAACTTCTGCGTTTTGAATAATCGATTACAGATCAGTACTAAGAGAACTTGCGCATTAACATTTAAACTTAGCACTAGTAAAGTCGAAATAATCAATAATGTAACAAGAATACCAGCAAGAACCAAAAAAATACCATTCGCAATATGCTGCTGAATTGCATCACTTTTTACGATTAAAAAGAACAACGCCCAGATCATTAAAGCAATTTTATAAGTCACCATTCGTAAAGCACTGGTACCTGTTCCTTCTGAGTACCGTAAATCTTTTTTATGGTAATAAATGACTTCAGACACAATCGATCCAGTACCAAAAGTAATGACACGATAAAAAGTCGCATAAGCCGATGCAAAAAAACCATCGCGAACGGTAAATGCCGTATTAAATTCACCTGCAATATTTTTAATTGTATACCCTTCGATAAGTTGACTAATCAACCCTAATCCTGTGACACCTATAAGTACCGGCAATGAAGTTCTGCCTAGTTCAGTAAAAATATCACTTAACGAATCGCGGACCACAAAGATGATAATTCCAATCATAACAACAAACAACAAAATATTTAGAATCAATTTCCGATTGATCGATAACTTCATTTTTTAGCCTCATTTTTATCTTTATTGCTATAGCCTAACACATGCGAAAGAGCAAAAAAAGAAAAAGCTTCAAGTTTCCTCAAAGCTTTTTCAAAAAAACTATTTTGCATTGTTTTCTATGATCTTCACAATCACGTCAACTGCTTTTTCCATGGTTTGTAATGAGACAAACTCAAAGCGTCCATGCATGTTTTCAGCACCAGCAAAGATATTAGGTGTTGGAATCCCCATGAAAGAAATTTTAGACCCGTCAGTTCCGCCTCGAATGGGTTCGATAATTGGTGTTACACCAACTTCTTCCATCGCCCCCTTGGCTAGATCAATAACGCTCATATCCTTTTCAATTATCTCACCCATATTATAGTATTGATCATACATGTTAATTTCTACTCGTGCTTGATCAAACTGACTATTCATTTTTGTTTGAAGCTCTAAAATCATTTGCTTGCGTTCTTCAAACTTCTCACGATCATGATCTCGAATGATGTATGTCATTTTTGCTTCTTCAACATTCCCATCAAGGGCCAATAAGTGGAAAAATCCTTCACGTCCATCTGTTTTTTCAGGACGGTCACCTTCTGGTAATTGATTATGGAAATCAATGGCCATTTGTAAAGCGTTGATCATTGTATTTTTAGCCGTTCCTGGATGAACATTTTTCCCATGCATAGTAATTTCAGCTTGTGCTGCACTAAATGTTTCATATTGCAATTCACCAATTGGACCACCATCCATTGTGTAAGCAAAATCTGTATTAAATTCTTTAACGTCGAATTTATCTGCACCAATTCCGATTTCTTCATCGGGACCAAAACCAACACGAACTTCCCCATGTTTGATTTCTGGATGATTGACTAAATATTCCATCGCAGTCATAATTTCAGCGATCCCTGATTTATCATCAGAACCAAGCAACGTAGATCCGTCAGTCGTAATCAATGTCTGGCCGGCATAGTTTTTCAAATTAGGAAAATCTTTTACATTTAGTGTATATTTTCCTTCTTCATCCAATTTAATAGTAGATTCACCATCATAATTTTCAACAATTTGTGGATTTACCCCTTCAGCATTGAAATCTGCTGTATCCATGTGAGAGATAAAGCCAATCGTCCGTGCTTCCTTGTCAAGATTGCTTGGCAAAGTAGCGATCACATAGCCGTTATTTTCATTATAAGTAATGTCCTTCATCCCAATTTTTTCTAATTCTTTCATCAGCTCATGGGCAAAGGCTACCTGTGTTTGAGTTGTTGGTGTTGTGGTGCTTGTCGCATCAGAACGAGTTTCTGTCTTAACATAATCTAAAAAGCGCGGTAATAAATTTTCGTACATCTTACTCTCTCCTTTAATGCTATTTATTTAAATGAAAAAGGATCTGTGGAAGTCTCTGATACTAAAAATTCAACATCCCAGTCTTCTTCATTTTTCCATTGGTTAAATAGAGTCACCATCTTTTCTTTGCAGAGCGACTCAATATAATGCCCTGGATCTATCACCAACATACCTGTTTCCTGCATATCGTGTGCAGTATGGTAATAAACATCACCGGTGATATAAACATCTGCATTCGCAGCTAGGGCCTCACGATAAAATTTCTCTCCACTTCCGCCGCAGATAGCTACTCGTTTAATACTCTCTTTGGCTGTACGGGGATAAACCACGCGCAAGCCTTCTAAGTTGAAAACTTTTTTCACTTTTTGAATAAACTCTTCTGTCGGTAGTGCTTCTTTTAATTCGCCAACGCGCCCAATTCCAAATTTTTCAGTTAAATTATCCAATTGATAAATATCATAAGCTGGTTCTTCATATGGATGGGCTTTTACCATTGCAGCAACGATTTCTGTTTGTCTTGTTTCTGGAAAAATTACTTCTATTTTACTTTCCTGAACTTGCTCAGGAACATTCGCGGTACCAATTGTCGGTTGTGCGTCATCATTTGGTGTGAAACGCCCCGTGCCGTTTAATGTAAAAGATGTAGCATGATAGTTTCCTTGTATCCCCGCTCCAGCTTCCGCTAATACTTGACGCATCTTTTTTGCATCCGATTGAGGTATATAGACAGCAAGCTTTTTCATTTTCACGGTATGTGTATGGACAAGGTAGTCCGTATCAAAGACTTCTAAAGCTTCGCAAAACCAATCATTCAAACCATTAGAAATGATGTCCATATTTGTATGAGCCGCATAAACAGCAATATCGTGCTTGATTAGGTCTGCATACATTTTCGTTTGTACATCATCTGTCGTTAACCGTGTAATTGCTCGGAAAATCGGTGGATGCTTCACAATTAATAAGTCAACTTTCTTGGCGATCGCTTCTTCAACAACTGCAGGGCGTACATCTAAGCTCATCATAATTCGATCAACATTCTTATTCAATGTACCTATATGAAGCCCTACTGGATCTCCATCTTCTGCTAACCACTCTGGACAATACTGCTTAAAACGCTGGATAAATTCACTTCCCTGCATCATCAAGTACCTCCTTGATCCATTCAATTTCTTGCGTAACATCTTGGATTTTTTCTGCTACATCCTGATCGCTTTGCCGCAAACTCGCTAAAATTTTTTCGCTTTTTTCCAACTTGTGCTGCCATTTTTTCATAAAAATCGCATTTTTTTCTTTACGCAAAATAGGACCGAATAAAAGTTCTTTTCCCGAATATTCAGGTCTTTCTGTTCCTTTTTCAGCTACAATTATTTCATATACCTTATTGTTTTCTTCGATAATTGCTTCATCGATAATCAGATAACTCTCGTCAAATAGCCATTGGCGTAATTGTCTTTCACCGACATTCGGTTGCAGGATAAGACGTTCATTTCCAGACAATCGATGTTTCTCTTTTCCTCGCTGTAAAATGTCCCGAATCAATACGCCACCCATCCCACAAATCGTGATCGCATTAATCTGATCATCCAATTCTACTGCTTCCAATCCATCGGCTAGACGAACATCGATATTTTTATCTAGGCCATTTTTAGCCACCTGCTTTTTTGCAGATTTGTATGGACCAACAACAACTTCTCCAGCAATCCCAAAAGATATTTTATTTTGAAGCATTAAAGCTACTGGTAAATAGGCATGGTCCGAACCAATATCTGCTAAACGTGCATCTTGTGGTACAAACTCAGCCGCTTTTTGTAATCGAAGCGATAAATCTTTGGCATTCATTACTTTCACATCCTAAAATAGATTATAACACTCCTTAAAAAAAGCGCCCCTAAAAAAGAGCTAAATGATAGCGCTTTTTAATAGGGCGTTTCTCTTTTTCTAAGAATTTTTTCGTTTTTTAACCATTTCGGCGATTTTCACCAATCACCCAAATTTCTTTACTTAAATATCGAACACGTTCCATGATCCGCTTTGCCTTCAATGGCTCTTCGTCTCCCCGCTGGGTGACAGATAAATGTTCTTCCAATTGATCCATATTAAAATTAGAAGAAAAGAAGGTTGGCAATTGCTCTTGCATACGATGTTGCAAAATTACTCCTAGAACTTCGTCACGAATCCATGCACTCATAGAATCGGCGCCGATATCATCAATCATTAAAATTGGGGCTCTCTTCACCTCATCAAGCTTTGGTCCCACTCTGTCATTGGAAATGGCCTGCTTCATTTCACCAGCAAAGGTTGGAAAATGTAGCAGCGTTGTTTCGAAGCCTTTTACAGCGAGTTCATGGGCAACGGCCCCTAACAAATAAGTTTTGCCAACTCCAAAATCTCCTACTAAATACAATGCTTTATGAAACATTTTAGGGCTCGACTCATATTGATTAATGAAATCCAGTGAAGCTTCTAATGCCTCACTTCGTCCAGAAGTAACTTCAAAACTTCGTATTGAAGCCTTACGGATATCCTTCGGCATGTCTAATGAATTGACACGATTACGAATCTCTTCTTCACGTTTTAAACGAAGCAACTCATCGGTTGGTACATATGTTACATCAATAAAATGAAAATTTAGACTTAATTGAGGCTCATAGCCCGGTGCAATCATCGTAGGATCAGAAGCTAAATACTTTTTCTTTTCTTGAACAAACTCATAAAGCTTTGCAAACGACTTCTCAATATCTGCTTGCGATAATTTTTCTTTGTGCTCTTCAATAAATTGACGAACATCCGGATCGGCCAAAACTTCTTCCATCATTTGGCGGTAACGACCATCGACCCCACGGCTCTTAATGATGCGATTCAACTCTTTTCCTACATCTTCCATCAATCGTCACCTTCTTTACTTAAATATTCCGCTAGTTTACGGTTCAACTCTGCTTCTTTTTCGGGAGTTAGCTTCTTCTCTTTCGGCGGCTGCTTAATATGCTCTGGCAAAGCCTCTTTTCGACCACTACGTTTTTGGTACACTGGACGTGTAGCTTGTGGTTTGCGAACCAATTTCTGATTATTTTTCCGCACATGACTGATGGCCTCTTCTGGTGTGGTAATTTTTTTCTGAGCCCAGTCATTAGCAATAGCATTTAAATAATTGGCATTAATCACAGCCTGATTTTGAATAACTAAAATGTAATTAATGATAATGTTAATCACACTTTTAGGTAATAAATTACGCCCAATTAGTTCTTCCAATAATCGAACTTCCGTATTGGTTTCGAATCCGCCCTTTTCACGCTTAATCGCTCGAAGAAAGGTAACCGGAGCAATTTTTTTACTTTGAGTGATAATTTCTAACTCCTGCGATGAGAAGTTTCCGGTAGTTGTTAGACTTTCTGATGGTATTTTTTTCGATTCAGCGGGTATATTCGGTCGTTTCTCTTTGTTGATAAGTTGACGCAAGTAATTAAAATTCAGCCCTTTTTCTTCACCGGCACTTGCTTTAGCAACATATTCTGCCAAATCCAATTCGTTCAATCCATATAGTCGCTGAAAAGTTTGTAGCTTCTCTCGCTCATCCAAAGTCATAATCAAATTGAACCGTTTTATCTGCTGAGTAAACAAGGTCCAATCAAAATCTGATTTATCTTCAAAAACTTCCTGTGTTCTCTCTAAAGAATCACTATGACTAGTAAAAGCAGTCTCATCAAAACGATATACGTCTCTAAATCTTTTTGTTATATTTTTGGCATTTTCAGTATCAAAGTTTTTCGGTTTAAAGCGTTCGACTAGACGTTCATATCGGTGTTTTCCAATTTTATCCATTAATAGGTAAGCCATTAATGGGTCTTGAAAGAATTTTTCAGGAACAAGCGGTGGGCGCAATTGATATATCAGGCTACTCCCCATCTCTTCATTCATCACTTCAAAGGTTTCTAATAGACCGATCCCTTCAAGCTTTTCACGAGCTTTTATCAAGTTTGTTAAGCCTGTATCAATAGCGGCTAATAAATCGGTGTGCATCAAGCTTTGACTTTTCCCATCTAACATAATATCGCTAATCAAGGTCAGGTATAAGCTTGACGCAGAGCTACCAATAATTGGCTGGTATAAATACAGCAAAGCATCTTGTTTACTTTGATCAAGTTGTGGCTCACCATAGACCGTATAAAAGGTGCTGGGTTTTAGTTGTTCTGCCACTAAAATGCCTCCTACTCTTCATCCGTTGACTTCGCTTTGTCAACGATCTCCTGTAATTCCTTTAAAAATACAGACATGTCTTTAAACTGTCGATAAACACTCGCAAAACGAATATAGGCGATTTCATCAACTTCCATCAAATCTTCCATGACAAATTCGCCAATTTGACTGGTTGGAATTTCATTTTCTCCCATGCTGCGCACACGATTTTCTACATGATCGACAATTTGTTCCATCTGCTCCATCGCTACTGGACGTTTTTCTGCAGAACGAATTAAGCCTCGTAAAATTTTGTCACGGCTAAATTCCTCTCGATCACCGTTACGCTTAACAACTAGCAGAGGAGCCGCTTCAATACGCTCAAAGGTTGTAAATCGAAACCCGCAGCTTTCACATTCTCTACGACGACGAATCGCTCGTCCATCATCAGTCTGTCGACTATCAATTACTCGGGAATTATTATGATTACATCTTGGACAACGCATAAATTCACCCACACTTTCTTATGATTGGTTAAATTCACTGATTAAACGTGAAATCTATTTGTTATATTGCATCGTTTTTTAAAAACAAAATTTTGTTGATTGAAAAAATTTATTTGTTTATATAACATGAGTTTACCATAACCAGCGCGCTAAAAAAAGCGTCGTAATACTACGACGCTGAATTCTTTAAGAAACAAATTTATTTATTCTTAGCCAATCCATAACTTGTTGACGTGTTGTTTCTTGGGAACCACAATTATCAATAATAATGTCCGCTCTTTTTTTCTTTTCATCCAATGAAAGCTGACTCCTAATTCGTTCTAATGCTTCGTCTTTGGGAAGGTTATTTCTTTTCATTAGCCGACTTAATTGAATTTCTGGAGTAACATAGACAACCGCTACTTTATCCATCAAAACTTGATAATTTCCTTCATACAATAATGGAACATCAACAATGACTAATTGATTGTTTTTTTTTGCCTTCTCCACCTGCGCTTCAATCTCACTTCGAATAAATGGATCAAGCGTTTTATTTAATTTTGCTCTTTTACCTTCATCATGAAAAATCATCTTGCCTAACTTTTCTCGATTTAAATTGTCCTGTTCATCAATAATTGCTGATCCGAAAGCCTGTTGTAAAGCTAGCAGCCCTTCTGTTCCAGGTTCAACCACTTTCCGCGCCACAATATCCCCATCCACAATCGGAAAACCCTCTGATCTAAAAATATCAACCACTGTCGATTTTCCGCTGGCAATTCCTCCAGTTATTCCTAAGACAAAACTCATTTTTACACCTTCTTCAATTTCTGACAATGAGGACAAAGATGCGTTCCTCTTTGAGCAACCTTGATTTTAATAATTGGTGTTCCGCAACGTGTACATGGCTTACCTGTCTGACCGTATACATGCAGCTCTTGCTGAAAGTGACCTGCTTCTCCCAAAGCATTTAAATAGGTTCGAATGGTCGTTCCTCCAGCTTTCTTCGCTTTATCAATCACTTCAATAATTGCTTCACGTAGGCGACGAACATTTTGAGGATTTAATGTGTTTGCTGGCTGTTCAGGATGGATTTTAGCCAACCATAAAACTTCATCAACATAAATATTACCTAAGCCTGCCACGACCTTTTGATTTAACAATAGAGGCTTAATCATAGTGGTTGATTTTTTAAGCTGTTTTTTGAAATCAACTAAGTTAAAATCTGCATCAGTTGGTTCCGGTCCTAACTGCGTCAATCCTTTATAATCTTTCGCCGTTCCTTTTTTCAATAAAGCCATCCGTCCGAATTTTCGTACGTCATGATAAATAAGTTCAGTACCATCTGTAAAAATGAAGCGAACATGACTATGCTTATCTAAAGGAGTCGGCTGATCAAAATATTCATATTTCCCTTCCATGCGCAAATGTGAGACCATCTCATAATGAGTCAATTGAAAAATCAAGTATTTTCCACGACGTTCAACTGTTTCTATAGTCTCTCCAATTAATTGTTGTTGAAAAATTTCTACTTCCGGAAATTCAACAATACGCGGCCAATAAACATCTATTTTTGCAATAGTCTTTCCCTGGACTAAAGAAACCAAACCTTTTCTGACTGTCTCAACTTCAGGTAATTCTGGCATAGCTATCATCCTAACTAGTAATAATTTCTTTCAAACCCGCTCAAACACATTACTATTTCTTAGTAAGTAAAAGTTCATAAATCTTCAGCTAGCATTTAACAAGTTTATCTTTAAGTTATCATTTTTCCGATCAAGCGAAAAATAGTTTGCTCTAAACTTGACTAGCCGGTTCGTATTGACTTCTATAAAAAAACTACACATTCATTTAACACACTACAAAAAGCTGGAATTTCTTCCAGCCTTACATTATTTTGCCTCGTACCATGTTTTTCCCCAATTACTATCAGTCAGTAATGGAACATCTAATTGAACTGTATTTTCCATAACTTCTTTAACTAATTTGTCAAGTTGTTCTAATTCACTTTCAGGGACCTCGAATACTAGCTCATCGTGTACTTGTAGGAGCATCGTTGCTTGCAGTTTTTCTTCTTCTAAACGTCTAGCCATTTCAATCATCGCTAATTTTAGAATATCCGCCGCACTTCCTTGAATCGGTGTATTAATTGCAGTACGTTCTGCAAATGATCGCAAATTAAAATTTCGGGCATTAATGTCAGGAAGATAACGCCGACGATTATACAAAGTAGCTGCATAGCCCTTATCTTTTGCTTCTCGTACACTTTCCTCCATATAACGTTTCACATCTGGATAGTTCTCAAAATAAGTATTGATATATTCCTGAGCCGCTTTACGCGTAATCCCTAAATTCTGTGATAATCCATAATCTGAAATACCATACACAATACCAAAGTTAACAGCCTTAGCATTACGACGCATATTTGGTGTAACCTCATCTTCACTCACACCAAAAACACGCATTGCAGTACTAGTATGGATATCCATACCGTCACGGAAGGCTTGCTTCAGATGTTCATCTCCAGAAATATGAGCTAAGACACGCAATTCAATCTGAGAATAATCAGAAGAATAGATCACCCAGTTTTCATCTCGAGGTACAAACGCTTGGCGAATTTTTCTTCCCTCTTCCAAACGAATGGGGATATTTTGCAAGTTAGGATCAACAGAACTCAAACGTCCAGTTTGCGTAAGGGTCTGAATATAGCGTGTATGGATCTTATTATCGCTTTGGATCACCTTCAACAAGCCTTCTACATAGGTCGATTGAATTTTAGCGATTTGTCGATAATTCAAAATGTGCTCAACAATTGGTGCCTGTTCACGAAGTTGCTCCAATACATCAACAGCTGTTGAGTAACCTGTCTTTGTTTTCTTAATAATCGGAAGCTGCATTTTTTCAAACAAGATAACACCAAGCTGTTTTGGTGAGTTGATATTAAACTCTTCACCTGCTTCTTGAAAAATCTTCTCTTCAATTTCCTGCAGACGTTTTGAGAACTCACCACGCATTGATTGTAATCTTTGCGCATCTACGGTAATACCAGCAATTTCCATTTCAGCAAGAATTCGAGAAAGCGGTAATTCCATTTCATAGAACAATTTGTCTTGTTTCTTTTCCTCTAATTCATTTTCTAATTTATCATTCAGAAAGTGAATAGCTTTAATCTTACGCGCCAGATGTCCAAAAAATACTTCATCATCTTCTGGTAGTCCCTTTTTAGCACCCTTACCATAAATCTGCTCATCTGTTTGAATTTCTGTGTAGCCGTAATATTGAGCCACTCCTGCAATATCATTACTATTGTCATTGGTATCTAATAGATAGGCTGCCAAAAGGACGTCAAAATTGATCCCTTCCGTTTTTGTAATATAGCGATCTAGCGCAACATAAGTGCGTTTTGCATCGTATACTTTCTTTCCGTTTGCTGTTTCTAACCATTTTTTAAATACGCTGCTGTCAAACAAAGCTAGCTCGTTTGTTACATAAATTTTTTCCTTCGTCCCCCAAGCAATACCGACAATATCAGAAAGGTGGTAATTGTCTTCTAACATTTCAACATACAAAGCAGAATCAGGACTGAACATATCTTCAGTAAATTCATCAACAACGTCAAACATAATATCTTCTAACTCAACTTCTTCTTCCTCAACATTTAGTTTGCTCAGAAATCCTTTGAAATCCATTTCTTTAAAGAAAGGAACTAATTTGTCTAGATCTTTTCCGTGATAAGCCAATTCATCTATGGAAATATCAACTGGTGCATCCAGCTTGATTGTGGCTAATTCTTTTGAAAGAAAGGCTTGTTCTTTGTCATTGATCAAATTTTCTTTCATTTTACTCTTCTTTAATTCATCAATGTTCTCATATACACCTTCAACACTACCAAATTGCTTTAATAATTTGATTGCTGTTTTTTCACCGACTTTTGTAACACCTGGGTAATTATCAGAGGTATCACCAGCTAGTCCCTTCATATCGATAATTTGATTTGGTGTTAATCCATCATATTTTTCAGCGACATGCTCAGGAGTATATGTTTCGATTTCACTAACACCTTTTACTGTAATGTCGACTTTTATTTTATCTGTAGCTAATTGTGTTAAGTCACGATCTCCTGATAACACAACCACCTCAAAGCCTTCTTCTGCCGCACGATGAGCCAACGTGCCAATAATGTCATCTGCCTCATAGTTATCTAATTCATAGTGTTTTACCCCTAATCCGACTAATAATTCTCGTAAGTACGGCATCTGCTCACGAAACTCACCAGGCGTTTTTGAACGTCCCCCTTTGTAATCAGAATACATGGCCGTGCGAAACGTTGTATTTCCCGCATCAAATGCGACTAAAACATGGGTTGGTTTTTCTTTTTCCATTACATTTTCAAACATGTTATTAAATGCATAGATAGCATTGGTATGTAACCCATTTTTATTTTTAAAACGCTCTAAAGAGTTATGCAAGGCAAAAAAAGCTCGGAAAGCTACACTGTTCCCGTCTACTAATAATAATTTATTTTCACTCATAAGTTCGACTCCTAATCCCATTAAGGTATTTATTTTCAAAATAAAGCTGATATTCAACAATTAAACGATTCCGCTAATCCTTCAATTACCAATACACAAATATTGGTATTTCTTAAATGAGAATAAAAAATATACTTTCAATTTCAAATAGCTTAATACAAAACTACTAAACCTTCACGTTTCATTTTAACAAAGTATTGGATGAAATGAAAAGGATGCGCTGAATTTATCAGGATTCTTCTATCAAAACTAAAAACAAAAAAAGAGGCGATCACTCGCCCCTATTTACTGCTACCAAAAATTCGTAAAAATGAAATAAACAGATTAATGAAATCTAAGTAAAGCTGCAACGCCATAAAGACAGCTACACCATTTCCTGCTTCGCCATTTGTTCCGAGATAAATTTTTCGAATCATCTGATTGTCATAAGCAGTGATTGCAGACATAATTACAACCATTAAGATAGAAATGAAGAAATCAACCGCGCCACTGTGTAATACAAAAACATTGAGTAACATCGCGATGATTATACCTAGCAGGCAACTTAAAGCTGCACGTCCGATTCCAGAAAGATCACGCTTCGTAAAAGAGCCTACTAACGACATTACTAAGAAAGTCGCTGATGCAGTTACAAACGCTTGTGTCACTGTCCCTATATCATACATCGCTAATGTAACGGCTAAAGTGAGACCATTCAATGCAGAATATACAATAAAGCCACCAATCGCTAAGGTTGGATTTTTTTGTGCTTTGACGCCAAGAAATATTACAAGAGCAATTTCAGCGATCCAAATTCCCCAGAAACCTAAGGGAAAATTGTTAATAAAATTACTAACTTTTGATATCCATGGTCCTAAAGCCATATATGAAATTACTGCACTAATCCCAATTCCTAAAGCAAGGAAAGCATAGATTTTCCCATAGAAACGGTTCAATCCGTAAACCCGTGTTTCTTGATTATTCACTTATATCATCTCCTAATTGTACTTGTGGCGGTTTAACCATGACCACCGCATCTAAAATGCGTTTCTCTTCGTTATCAGCAGATTCTACCGCTTCAACAGAAATCGTAACGACATCTTTCATTTTATCAACTTTAATTACTTCAAACTCAAAGGTCAATGTTTCATAGTGAAAAACCGGATCAATAAAATTGATCGAGAAATTCACAACGTGAGAACCCGGCCCTGGTAAATGTTTTGAAATCGCACTTGTTATGATTCCCATCAACATTATTGATGGTACAAGCGGTTGCTCATATTCAGTTTCTTTTGCGTAGTCGTGTTGGATGTACAAAGGATTCGCATCATTTGTCAAACCTAAGTATAAAAGAATCTGATTATCTTCGATCGATTCCGTTAACGATAACGAGTCACCTTCCTCAATTTCGTCAATCGTTTTGCCTATTTTCCGAGCCTTCATATTATACAAATTCATTCCCTCCGTAATTTGTTCTATTAATTATTTTATCAGAAAGCAAGTAAAACACAAGTTTGTACATACGTTACTATAAAGATTTCTAAAGCATCGTTTTACCAAGTTTTCTACACGCTTATTATCTGAATACAAGTGCTAAAAAAGAGTTCTGATCAAAATATCAGAACTCTTTTCTTATTACAAAACGTTACGTGTTGTGTTGCTCAAAAGATTTTCGTAGGCCCGCTCAAATTTCTGGACATCGCCAGCCCCCATAAAGATTACCACAGCATTTTCATGGTCTAATAAAGGAGACATGTTTTCTTCTTTGATGACCTGTCCGCCTTTTTGAATTTTGTCGCCTAGGTCTTCAATCTTCACATCGCCTGCCGTTTCGCGAGCTGATGAGAAGATATCACACAAATAAACTTTGTCTGCGCGATCCAGCGCTTCTGCAAACTCATCCATTAATGCGATTGTTCTGGTAAAGGTGTGTGGTTGAAAAACAGCAACTAATTCTTTTTCAGGATACTTTTGACGAGCAGCATCAATTGTCGCTTTTATTTCAGCAGGATGGTGTGCATAGTCATCAACAATGATCATGTCGGCTACTTTCTTTTCGGTAAATCGACGTTTTACACCAGAAAAAGTCAACATTTCCTCTTTCACCTTATCCATGTCTAAACCTTCAAAGTAAGCCACAGCAATCACTGATAAAGCATTCAATATATTATGTTTTCCAAATGATGGAACCGCAAAGCGACCAATAAACTTATCTTTGTGGTAAACATCGAAAGCTGAGCCATTCGTTGTGCGAACAATATTACGCGCTTGAATATCATCATTTTCAGATAGGCCATAGTAATATATTGGAACATCCGCTTTTAATTTGCGCAAGTATTCATCATCACCATAAGCAAAAATACCTTTTTTGACTTGTGAAGCCAACGTTTGGAAAGCTTCGAACACATCATCGATACTCTTGAAATAATCAGGATGATCAAAATCAATATTCGTCATAATTGAATAATCTGGCGCATAAGCCAAAAAGTGTCGTTGATACTCACACGCCTCAAAAGCAAAGAACGTCGCGTCGGGAACACCATGTCCGGTTCCATCACCAATCAAATAGCTTGTTGGTGCTAGTCCATTTAATACATGAGCTAATAAACCCGTTGTGCTGGTTTTACCGTGTGAACCAGTAACAGCAATACTAGTGTAAGGTTGGATAAACTGTCCAATAAAGTCATGGTAACGGATAATTTCCAGCCCTAATTCTTTTGCTTGAGCGATTTCTTCATGTGTGTCGGGAAAAGCATTTCCTTGAATGATTGTCATGCCTTCCTTAATATTGTCTTTGCTAAATGGCAGAATCGTAATGCCTGCTTTTTCTAAATCACGTTGTGTGAAAAAGTATTTTTCAACGTCAGAACCTTGTACATTATAGCCCTTTTCATGCAATACTAAAGCTAATGAGCTCATACCTGAACCCTTGATTCCAACAAAATGATAAAGTGTCTCTTTATTATTCATTTAATCCTCTTCCTTATATGTACAAAATTGTTTGCGGTTCACATTATCATATAAATTCGTAAAAATAGCAATCTTTTATTCTCTGTATCGTATGGCAACTCTCACACTTCAATTGTCTTCAAAAATTTTAATTTTCCTTGACAGCTTCCACATACATATCGTTCTGTATTGATTTTTCTTCGCCGGTTGATTTCTTTTTGACATGCTTGGCACTGATATACTTGATACTTTAGTATTGTTAAAGGCGGCGTATAACGAGAGCCACCTGTTTTCTTCAACAATTGCTTAAATTCCAAATCCTTATGTTGATAGCCGCGACCTGCTAAATGCAGATGATAATGACAAAGCTCATGCTTGATCACTTTAATTAATTCCTCTTGTCCATATTTTTCAAACACCCTCTCATTAAAATCCAAATGGTGACTGCTCAAATGATAGCGTCCACCAGTTGTTTTTAAACGAGGATTGAAGGTTGCTTTGTGGCAAAATGGCCGTCGAAAAGATTCTTGAGAAATCTTTTCGACTAGAAGCTGTAATTCTTGATCAGTCATTTTTATCACTTTGCACCATCGTTAGACTAATACGTCCTTTTTTCACATCTACGGATTCGACCCAAACAGTCACAACATCTCCTACAGAAACCACATCTGTTGGATGTTTAACGAATTTTTTACTCAATTTAGAAATATGAACAAGTCCATCTTGTTTAACACCGATATCTACAAAAGCACCAAAATCAATAACATTTCGAACTGTTCCTTGTAGTTCCATACCCGGTTTCAAATCTTCCATTGTTAATACATCTTGTCTTAACAATGGTGCAGGCATTTCATCACGCATGTCGCGTCCAGGCTGAAGCAATGCTTGAATAATATCTTTGATCGTTTCTTTTCCAATTTCAAGTTCGTTTTGTAATTGTTGCAGCTCTAAAGCTTTAATTTTTTCTGTCGCTTCTTCAGATCCCAGTGCCTTTAAATCGACTCCTGCTATTGCCAAAATTTCTTTTGCACTTACATAGCTTTCTGGGTGAATGGCTGTTGTGTCCAGAATATTTTTCGCTCCAGGTATCCGCAAGAACCCGATCGCTTGTTCATAAGCTTTTGGTCCTAAACGAGGAACCTTTTTTAGTTGAGGACGAGAAGTAAAGGCCCCATTCTCTTCTCGGTAGTTTACGATATTTTGTGCAGTTGTCTTATTCAACCCTGAAGCATATTGCAGCAACTGGGGACTTGCTGTATTGACATTCACACCCACTTGGTTCACGGCGGTTTCCACTACAAAGTCTAATCGTTCAGATAACCGTTTCTGAGATACGTCATGTTGATATTGACCAACACCTACGGCTTTTGGATCAATCTTTACTAATTCAGATAACGGATCTTGTAGCCGACGAGCAATGCTGACTGCACTACGTTCTTCAACTTGTAAATCTGGAAATTCATTTCGGGCGATGTCACTAGCCGAATATACAGAAGCTCCAGCTTCATTCACAATCACATAAAAAACTTGTTGATGAATTTGCTTTAACTGTTCGGCAACAAACAATTCAGATTCACGACTAGCAGTACCATTTCCGATTGCGACCATTTCCACATTATGTTTTTTTATCAATGTCTGAAAAGCAGGGCCTGCAGCTTGTCGTTTTGCTTGTGGTGCTGGCTTGTGGGGATAGATTACCTCAATTGCTAGCACTTTGCCTGTTTCATCTACAACGGCTAACTTACAACCAGTTCGATAAGCAGGATCAAAGCCTAAGACAACTTTTCCTTTCAATGGCGGCTGCAATAACAGATTACGTAAATTTTCACCAAAAATGTTGATTGCCTGCTCATCCGCATCTTCAGTCAATTCATTTCGAATTTCACGTTCAATCGCAGGTCCTATAAAACGTTTGTAGCTGTCTTTATACGCCTCACGAATGAATTCCACAGTAATCGAACGGTTATTTGTTACCAAGTGCCGTTCCAAATAATCAAATATTTTTTCTTCCTCAACTACAATGGAAACCTTTAGAATCTCTTCCTTTTCGCCACGATTAGATGCTAAGACACGATGTGAAACCATTTTATTGATTGGTTCGGCAAAGTCATAATACATCTCGTAAACGTCTTTCTCATCTTTTTCAGCATCCTTCACCTTACTTTGATAGACACCTTTATTTTTTGTAAACGTACGAATCCATGTCCTAAAGTCTGGGTTGTCACTGATTTGTTCTGCCACAATTTCATGCGCACCCTGTAATGCTTCTTCAGGAGTTGTTACAGCTTCGCTAATAAATTCCTCAGCCTTCGCATAAACATCTCCTGATTGAGGAAAACTCATTAAATAATCTGCTAATGGTTCTAGACCATTTTCTTTAGCGATTGTAGCTTTGGTTCGACGTTTTTGTTTGTATGGACGATAAAGATCTTCTACTTTTTGTACCTTTGCAGACTGCTGAATTTTTTGTGCCAGTTCCGCAGTAAGCTTTCCTTGCTCATCAATTAAGCGCAAAACTTCTTGCTTACGTTTTTCCAAATTTTCTAAATAATTGTAGCGCTCCTCTATTTCACGGATCTGAACTTCATCTAAGGTCCCAGTCATTTCTTTACGATAACGAGCAATAAATGGAACAGTATTGCCTTCGGTTAATAAGTTAAGTACAACTTTAATTTGTTGGGGACGATATTCTGTCAATTCCTTATTCAACAATTGAATAATATCCTGATTTAAACCTTCTGCCATTTCAATTCCTCATTTCATCCAAAATCCTATTTATTTTATCACACTTCCACTAAGATTGCTTCTTGTGTTAAAAGAAACACTAATCAGTATGTATTTTTCGTTTGTATAAAAAATTGGGCATTTCCGATAAAATTAAACCAGCTAGCGTTAGTAAAATCCCGATAAATGCTTTCATTGTTAACATTTCTCCTAGAATAAAAACTGAGGCTAAAGTGGTCAACATAGGGATCGTATAAATGTATACCGTTGAGCGAACTGCTCCAAGATTTTTCACTGAAAAATTCCAAGTAACAAAGCATAAGGCAGAAGCACCGATACCTAAGAAAAAGAAATTTCCAACGTTCTGTACCTGTGTAAAGCGAGAAAAATCAACTGAGTCTAGATTAATGAATAAGACAGGAATCATGAATAGCAACCCATAAAAAAAGATTCGCTGTGTTGTAGCAATTGTACTGTACCCAAAATCGCTGATTTTTTTTATAACCAAGGAGTACGAGGCCCAACATATTGTAGCAATCAATGCTAATCCATCTCCAATTGGATTTACATTCAATGTTCCTGAAAAACTTATCAGAGCTATTCCGATCATGGAACAAATAAACCCTAAAACAAATACTCTTGGAATCCTTCCTTGTTTTAAAATGAATCGACTAATTAACGCTGTCATAAAAGGACTAACCGAGCCGATAATTCCAACGTTCATCGCTAGAGTGAAAGTCAAAGCTACATTTTCCAAATAGTAATATAGAAATACACCAAACAAACCAGCTATTATATAGTATCCTTCTTCATGCCACCCCTTGAAGGGAAGTATTTTTCGTGAAATAGCAGACAATACAATAAAACCTATTAAAAAACGTATAAATAATATCTCAATTGGAAAAAAATCTTTTAATAGTATCTTTGTAGAAATAAAAGTTAACGCCCAAATAAGGACAGTTAGACTCGCAGACAAGTGACCTTTAACAGTATCAGACATGTGGCTCTCCTTTCATGTTTTTCTTTTCTCATAAACAATTCTATCGAAAGCTTCTAAATCACTATGCCACTCTGTAAATAATTGTGCAATAAAATCTACAAAAAAGTGAGATTCAAGATGAATCCCACTAAACAATTAAAAATCAGGCTGCCAAGGGCAGTTTGTATTAGGCAGTTCGTAATCGTGGACAATGCCATCCCTATCAAAAACTACTCCATGCAAACTTCCACCAAAAACAGCGCCGCCATCAATTCCAATTTTACCATCAGACTGCCAAAGGGAAGTTGTTTGCATATCTCCATATAGCATAGGCGTAATGGTATGACCAAAAACAATTGTTTTTCCAGTATTATTTATTCCTTCGTGGAAAGGTTCGCGAATCCATAAAAAGTCTTGTAAAGAAGTTTCCTGCCACTTTTTAGTTAAATCTACTCCAGCATGAACGAATAGGTAATCTCCCCATTCATAATAAAAAGGACGTTCCATCAGAAAATCCAATAAATCTTTATAACGGCTTCGAATCATCATCACAATTTCTGTTGGAGAGTACTCTTCCGTAGCACCTTTGTGAAGTAAACTTTCAATTGTTTCTTTACCACCATTGTATAAATAGCTAGGAAACCAATCCTCTGGATTATCCATAAATTCTAGAAAATATTGTTCATGATTTCCTCGCAAATAGATTGCTTGATATTTCTGAACCAATTCCATTCCTAAAAACCAGCAATCCTTACTTTTAGGACCGCGGTCGTTTAAATCGCCAATTAATATAAGCTGCTGTGTATCTGATCGAAAATTCTTTAATATCTTTAGAAATATCTCATACTCGCCATGTATATCACCAATCGCGAAAACTTGCTCCATTTCCCTTCGCTCCTTTCACTAAGGATCGTGACTATCTTCCTGACACCATAAAGTAATTCCCATCTGCATCAACAAAATTGAACACATATTCTTCACCTATTTGGGCTAAATCTCCTAATTGTACAGCTGCTTCTTGTAATTTTTTATATAGCGTCACTACATCATCACTACCAAAAATTAAAGCTGGCGATGGCTCGGTTGCTTCATCATCATTTTTTTCAATAAATTCACGATCATAGATGACTAAATGAGTCGTACTATTTTCACTCATTGCTACTTCAGCAACTTGTGAACCATCTAATTCTTCAAAACTAAGCTCCACAAAACCTAACCCCTGCCAAAATGAACTGGCCTTTTTCACATCATTCGCATATAAAATTACTTTTACTTGTTCGTTAAACAAATTATTTCGCTCCCTAATCAATTTTCTCTTGTGGCATTCACAGTGTTGTATCCTGATTATAGTTGTATATATCAAAAAAAGTGTACCAAAAAAGGCTTGACCGCGCTAGTCAAGCCTTTTAAATAATTAAGAGTTCACTTCGATTGAAGCATTCTCATCATGTAGAATATCGCGATTCAATTCATGGATGCGTTCGCTTGTAACAACTCCAGCTACCATACTTCCACTCACATTCACTGCTGTACGAGCCATATCAATCATCGGTTCAACGGAAATAACTAACCCAACAATTGCAACGGGTAAGTTCATGGCACCTAACACGATCAATGAAGCAAATGTCGCTCCGCCACCGACGCCAGCCACACCAAATGAGCTGATCGTAACAATAGCGATTAACATAACAATAAATTTTAAATCAAAAACATTTATACCTACTGTAGGGGCTACAATTGTGGCAAGCATCGCTGGATAAACACCCGCACAGCCGTTTTGCCCAATTGAGATTCCAAAACTTCCAGCAAAGTTTGCGGTTGCTTCATCGACACCTAACGCTTTGGTTTGTGTCTCGATATTCATAGGTAAAGTTCCCGCACTTGAACGTGATGTAAACGCAAAGCTTAACGCTGGAAATGCTTTCTTGAAGAAATTGATTGGATTCACTTTAACACCTAATAGAATTACAGAATGCACTAAAAGAACGACAATCAATGCACTATATGAGGCTAAAATGAATTTCCCTAAGTTAACAATTGCCTCAAAATCACTTGTAGCTAATACATTCGTCATTAGTGCGAAAACACCATATGGCGTTAAACGCAAGACCAAGGTTACAATGCGCATAATAATTTTGTATAGACTCTCAACCAAATTAGCAAAAAATTCTGCTTCCTTCGGTGCTTTGCGACGTACTCCTAAAAAGGCAATACCAACAAAGGCCGCAAAAATTACCACGCCAATTGTACTTGTTGGACGTGTTCCAGCAAAGTCAGCAAAAACATTGGTAGGAATAAAGGATAAAATTTGTTGCGGAATTGAAAAGTTCTGAACCATAGATTGACGGTCAGCTAACTCTTTGATACGAGCAGTTTCGGCTGCCCCTTTAGTAAACGTGGCACCATCAAGTCCAAAGACCATAACCGCCAAAATTCCGATTAAGGCCGCAATCGCTGTCGTAGCCAATAAAGTAACTAAAACATTCGCACTGATTTTACCAAGCTTTTTACTTGATTTCATTTTGGTAAAGGCACCAACGATAGAAATAAATACTAATGGCATAACAAGCATTTGTAATAATGAAATATAACCATTACCAACGATCCCGATCCATTCCATCGCTTGTGAAATGACTTTGCTACCATTGCCTAAAAGCAACTGTAAAACTCCACCGAAAACAATTCCGGCACCTAATCCTACAAATACACGATTTGAAAATTTCACATGTCTTTTTTGCATTTGGTAGAAAGCTACAAGCAACGCAACGAACACTAAGATCACTAATACAGTGAACAGAGTTGTCATTGTATTCCTCCTTAAAATAACTTTCTATAATGACAAGTCTGTCAAAGGAAGTAAAGGTTCCCGGTATTCGTTCTTCAACGAACTACCCTAAAATATAGCTGCGCTACTCCTAAATTTTAGTGACTAATAAATTATAACTCAGATAAAATAATCTGTCTTATAATTTGCATTGTTACAAAGAAACTTTCATAATTTTATTCATTAAAAATCCTCCATTTTTAAATACGCACCGAAAAAAGAAGCAGCTCGCAAATCAAATGGAGGATATATAGTTATTTTAAATAGTGTTAGAAGAAAAATTGATTTTAACCCCAGGTTTATCTAACGCAATTTCTGTTATTTCATAAACCATTCGTTCAATTAATCTTAAGATAGGACGAATCATCTCGTTTGCTTCAGCCTCAGTCAAATCATTCTGCTGTTTCACCTGACGTCCAATCACATGGATAACCTGAGATAAAACGCCGCCAATAATAAATTCTTCGAAAGGAAGCACGAACTCAATCCGTACACCCATGATACTATTTTCGGCTGGATATCCCGGATCCATAGCTTCTAGCGGACTGAAATTAATCAGCAATTTTTGTTTTACTACTTGGTCTTTCGGGGGAAGTCCATAATTAAATGATTCCACGACTTCCTGATCGCGTTGTAATTCCATTTCGCACCTCCTCATTATAAACGTTTAATTAAATAGATTTAAAATATAATTTTTAATATTTCTATTATTGTCAATTCTTCCAACTATTTCCTTATCCCAATTATAACTTTCTGGTCAGAAAATTTGTACCATTTCTTTTAAATTATTTATAAAATAAGTAGCGCAAATATTCTGCTTGAAGTAATCCAAATCAAAGAATACTGTCTGAACTCCTGCATTATTTCCAGCATCGATATCCAACTTGCGATCCCCGATCATTACCGTTTTTTCAGCATCTAAATGATATTTTTCGATAAAATACTGAATTGCTGAGGGATCCGGTTTTCTTGGAAACTTTGAATCACTGCCAATAATATCTGTAATCATCGTTTCTAAACCATCTCTCTTCAACAAGTTCCAGGTTGATTCAACAGTACGATGAGTCAAAATAAAGTGTTGCCCGCCTCTTTCTCGTAATATTTTCAAGGTCTCTTTTGTTTCTTTAAAAGGATAGGAATCTTTGTTGTCCAAAGCCTCGAGTGCATGATATTTTTCATCAAATTCTGGAGTAGGCAACTGCCAATCAGTAATCATTTGACGAATGGACTCTTCTTTTATTTTCCTATAAACAACTTTTTCATCTTTCTCAATACCAAACTCTTCAAAAGTTTTCATGAGCGACATTAACATAATTGGATACGTATCGTATAACGTACCATCAAAATCCCATATAAAATTCATGCTAACCCTTTCCAAATATTTTTATAAAATTTCTTTTTCTATAATTTCTAATTGTGAATTGAAAGTGTAAACCATAGGAGTCGCATTAGGAATGTCAATTTTGTCAACTTGATCAATCGGAATTTCTTCAAGAAATTGTACTAAGGCTCGCAAACTATTTCCATGTCCACATACCAGAATTGTTTTTCTATTTAATAGATTTGGTACTAACTGGTCCTGCCAAAGCGGGACAACCCGCCGCGAAGTCATATGTAGGCTCTCTCTCCTTTGGGAATTAATCTCGAATCTAATTGATCGTATCGACGATCAAAATGATTATCTTTGGTTAAAGGAGGGACTTCATCAAACCCTCTTCGCCATTTTTTAACTTGATCAGCCCCAAAATACTGTGTCATCAATTCCTTATTCTTTCCAACTAATGCACCATAATGTCGCTCATTTAATCGCCAAGTTTTATATTCAGGAACAAAATATGCGCCTGCTTCTTGCAAAATCATCTTGGCCGTTTTAATCGAACGCTTAAGTACAGACTCATATGCTAAATCAATCGTCAAACCAGCTTGCTTAATTTTATTCCCTGCATCCCTAGCTTGTTGAATTCCTTTTTCAGTTAAGTCCACATCGAGCCAACCGGTCCAATAATTTTGAAAATTGGCTTCACTTTCGCCGTGTCGAACTAAAATTAGTTTCATCTTTTCACCTTCTCGTTGTAAGAATATCAGAAAAAGCCTAGTTTTAAAAACTAGACCTTTTTTATAAATTGCTTATGGCAATTCTTACAAGTCACTTTGATTTTCCCTCGACCTTTTGGGGCACGCATCTTTTGTTTACATTCAGGGCATTTAAAGTAACGATATGTTCCCTTTTTCCCCTTGAAAAAGTCTTTGATTTCGGCGATCCATTGGATAAACTTTTGGTTTTCATTACTTCTTGGATAAATTTTTTTCGAACAAAAACGATATAAAACTATTACGAAAGCTGCTATCGCCAAAATATTACCAATATAAAATGGAATCCAACGATCAAAAATCATCATCACTGCCCAAAAAATCAACAATGCTTTATTCACTTGATCTAGCCTGCCATAACGTCCACGCATTACATGTGTATACTTTTGATAAAATTTTGTCAATCGTTGCATCCAAATGTTTCCCACTGAAATTCTCCCCTTTCAATGAATTTACTTGTTATAAATTTTTGGCCCTTTACGCATATTCTTTCGATCATTTTTCGGTGTCTCCATTTTTTTCGAACGTCCGCCACCTTGTTTTTTCTTGATTAGCTCTAACATTTTCTCTTTTTGATTCACTATTACACCGCCTTTACCAATAAGGTTACAGATTCAACGTGGTGAGTTTGAGGGAATAAATCCACCGGCTGTACTTTCACTGCACGATAGCCAAGGTCCTCGTATCTTCTCAAGTCTCTGGCAAGTGTAGCCGGATTACATGAAATGTAAATAATTTTATTAGGATTTACCGCTACAGATGCCTCAATGAATTTTTCATCTAACCCTTTTCTTGGTGGATCAACAAAAACTACTGAAGGTTCAATGCCTTCACGAGCCCAACGAGGCATAATTTTTTCAGCTTTTCCTATCTCGTAATTAGCATTTTTTATGCCATTATTTTTTGCATTTGCTTTAGCATCCTCGATTGCTTGAGGCACTATCTCAACTCCATAAACGTGCTTGACTTTTTCCGCTAGTGACAAACCAATTGTTCCTATTCCACAATAGGCATCTACAACGATATCCTCTGAATTCAAATCTGCAAACTCTATTGCTGTCTGATAAAGTATTTCTGTTTGTTCAGTATTTACCTGGTAAAATGATTGAGGAGAAATTTGATAGGTCTTCCCTAGTAAAGTGTCATTAATTGTTGCTTTACCATAAAGAATTTTCTCATCTCGACCCATAATTACATTTGTTTTTTCTGGATTAATATTTTGAATCACTGAAACAACTTCTGGTAATTCAGCCTTAATTGTTTCAGCAATTTCGGCACCCTTAAAGAAACGTTCTGCTCTAGTAACAAGTATGATCATCATTTCATGGCTATAATGACCACGACGAATAACGATGTGGCGGATAAAACCTGTATTTTCTCTTTCATTATAGGCTTTCACCTTGAAGCGTTGTAAGATATCGCGAACTGTCGTAATTGCTTGATCAATTTTAGGATCTTGGATCAAATAATCCTCAATTGGAAGCAAGTCATGTGAATTTTTACGATAAAAACCAGTCATTAACTGATTATCAACTTTTTGAACGGGAATTTGTGCTTTATTACGATACTCAAACGGGTGCTCCATTCCCAAGGTTGCAGCAACAGACAAATCTGGTAATTTAGCAATTGTCTTCAAAACTTTTTCAACTTGCTGCTGTTTAAATCGCAGTTGGTACTCATAAGTCATATGACTTAAAGGAGCAATACCGCTTCTTAAAAGATCTAAGTCTTTAACTTCTTGCCGTTCAGGATTGGAATTAAATCGTTCCATGACTTTTCCATAGCCAAATTTTTTTCCAACTTTAACTGCTTTAATTTTTATTTCTTCTTCTGGCAAAGCATTTTCAATGAATAGTGGATAGCCATCAATGTGGGCAACACCCAATCCTTCATGTGATAAATCATCGATCGTCACTGTATATGTTTTGTTTTTCTCTACTGAGGTCATTTTATTCTCCTTCAAGGCTGATTTATCTATTCTAATGAATTCTACTTGAAAAAGCAAGGTAACACTAAGTTTTATACTTTTAAGAGTTCCATAAGAATAACTACTTGCTATATGCAATTTTTGAACGGACGCATAAAAAACGTTTCTGTTCTCGAACAGAAACGTTTTATTTTACTCTTCTAAATCTTCTTCTTGGATTTTTTCGTATTCCTTAACTAACTCTATTCCAGCTTCTCGCTTTTGATCATCTGGACCCAAAATCGCATCATCATTGATTTCATCCGTGTTAGCATAGAATTCGATATGCTGATGAAGATTGTCAAAACGCATTGGAGCATCGCCACCATATTCTCCATCTAAATTAATCATCATTTTCTTATCGGTATCAATTAGGCTTGCATCCAAGAAGCTTGTTTTCACATACAAAACCTTTGAGTCATTGACATGCTTTCCACCATTTAATACTAAAGTAATTAGCCGAACAATTTCAAATAGATTCGCAGTCTTAACTACTATCAACGAAAATTTCCCGTCATCTAACTTAGCATCGGGTGCGATAGTTTCAAAACCGCCAATAGAATTTGTTAAACCTAAGAAGAACATTGAAGCATTGCCTTCATACTCGCCACCTTCATATATCAATCGCATTTTCGTCGGTTTGATTCGTGGAAGCATTTCTGCCCCTTTGGCTAGATAGGCTAAATACCCGAAAATACTCTTCAATTCTGAAGGCACCTCATACGTCAATTCAGTTAACGAACCACCAGCCGCGATGTTGATAAAGTACGTATCTGCAGCTTTACCGATATCCATCTTGACTGTTTGTTGTTTCTGAATGACCTCAGCAGCTGCTTTGACGTTATTGCGTGGGATTTTCAATGCTCGAGCATAGTCATTTGTCGTCCCCGCTGGAATAATCGCCATTTTAGGGCGTTTCTTTAATCCTGCAATTCCATTTACTACTTCATTGATTGTTCCATCGCCACCCGCTGCAACAACTAGTTCAAAACCAGCCTTTGCCGCACGGGTTGCTTCATTTTTAGCTGAATCAGGTTCAGGAGTCGTAGCGAAGGCACTTGCTTCATAACCTGCTTGTTCGATGGCTTCTAAAATATCTGCTAGATTATTACGCATAATCTCTTTTCCAGATACTGGATTATAAATCAGTCGTGCTTTTCTCATGATCGAGCTCCTCTAACGTTTCGCTAATTCCTCTTGAAGTAGTTTATTTACAACACCTGGATTTGCTTTTCCTTTGGTCGCTTTCATAATTTGACCAACTAAGAAGCCGACCGCCCGATCTTTACCATTTTTGAAGTCTTCGACAGACTGTTCATTATTATCAAGTACTTCGTTGATCATTGGCAACAATTGTGCTGGATCTGACAATTGGACAAGTCCTTTTGCTTCAACAACCTCTTTAGCATTTCCACCGTTTTGAATCAATTCACGGAAAACTTTTTTCGCAATTTTCGAACTGATAGTCCCATCTGCAATCAATGTAATCATGCCCGCCAAATTATTTGGGGTTAATTTCGTCTCAGCCAATTCCAATTTTTCACTATTCAAATAAGCGGAGACCTCACCCATTAGCCAGTTAGAAGCCTGTTTGGCATCTGCACCTTCTTTTAATGTATCTTCAAAGAAGTCAGACATTTCGCGACTCAAGGTTAGAACCATTGAATCATATTCTGGCAAACCAAGTTCATTTACATACCGCTCACGACGAGATGCAGGCATTTCAGGTAATGTTTGCCGTACCTTATCAATCCAAACATCATCAATTTCAAAACGAGGAATATCTGGCTCTGGGAAGTAACGATAATCGCTCGAACCTTCTTTAACACGCATTAAGATCGTTTTATTGGTTCCTTCGTCATAACGACGTGTTTCTTGTTGGATTGTTCCACCAGAAAGCAACACTTTTGTTTGACGTTGCACTTCAAAGGTCAATCCTTTTTTTACAAAACTAATAGAGTTTAAGTTTTTCAATTCGGTTTTCGTTCCGAACTCTTCTTGTCCATAAGGTCGTAAAGAAATGTTCGCATCACAACGCATAGAGCCTTCTTCCATCTTCACATCACTGACACCTGTGAACTGGATAATTGATCGTAATGCTTCTAGATAAGCATTCGCTTCTTCAGGCGAACGCATGTCTGCTTCAGAAACGATCTCGATCAAAGGTGTTCCTTGACGGTTCAAATCGACATATGAATAGCCGCCGATACCATGCATATTTTTCCCTGCATCTTCTTCTAAGTGAACACGTTCAATGCGTATCTTTTTCTTTTTGCCATTGACATCAATTTCAATCCAACCGTCATGACCAATCGGTTCATCAAATTGAGAGATTTGATAAGCTTTCGGATTATCTGGATAGAAATAATTCTTACGATCAAAATGCATATTTTTCGAAATTTCACAGTTTAGCGCAAGAGCAGCTTTCATCCCAAATTCAATTGCCGCTTTATTCATAACTGGCAAGACACCTGGATAGCCCCAGTCAATAATATTTGTATTCGTATTTGCTTCTGCACCAAAATGGGCAGGTGCAGGTGAAAAGATTTTAGAGTTTGTTTTTAATTCAACATGGACTTCAAGTCCGATGACTGTCTCTAAGTTCATTATTTTTCCCCCCCTAAAATCACAGGTTTTTGCTTATGAAAATCCGTTGCTTGTTCAAAAGCATACGCTGCTTTATACATAGTAGGCTCATCGAAATGCTTTCCAATAATTTGCAAGCCTACTGGTAATCCTTCTGAGAAGCCAGCAGGAACAGACATGCCTGGTAAACCAGCTAGGTTCACTGGAATCGTTAAGATATCATTTAAATACATCGTAATTGGATCATCAATGTTTTCACCAATACCAAAGGCAACAGTTGGCGACGTTGGACCAATGATCAAATCGTAATCAGCAAATACCTTATCAAAATCTTGTTTGATCAGCGTGCGAACCTGTCCAGCCTTTTTGAAGTAAGCATCATAATATCCCGCAGAAAGAGAAAAGGTTCCTAACATGATTCGGCGTTTTACTTCGTCACCAAATCCTTCAGTACGAGTATTTACGTATACGTCTTCCAAGTTTTGAACATCTTCGGAACGGAACCCGTAACGAATACCGTCAAAACGCTGCAAGTTTGAACTTGCTTCAGATGATGCAATAATGTAATACACTTCTACCCCATATTTAGAGTGTGGTAAACTCACTTCTTCAACTGTCGCTCCCAACGCTTTAAATGTATCCACAGCTTTTGTAATTGCTGCTTTAACACCTGGTTCAATCCCCTCAGCCATGAACTCTTTTGGTAATGCAATCTTCATGCCTTTTATATCGCCTGTTAAACCTGCAGTAAAATCTGGTACAGAAACACCAGCCGAAGTCCCGTCCTTAGGATCAAAACCACTAATTGCATTTAAGGCTAACGCATTATCCTTTACTGTGCGTGTGAATGGTCCAATTTGGTCTAGAGATGACGCAAAAGCAATCAAACCAAACCGAGATACACGTCCATACGTGGGTTTCAAACCAACAACCCCGTTAAATGCTGCCGGTTGGCGAATACTGCCCCCCGTATCACTACCTAAAGAAACCGGAACTTCACCTGCGGCAACTGCTGCTGCAGAACCACCTGAAGAACCGCCAGGGACTTTCGTTTGATCCCAAGCATTTTTTGTTTTCTTGAAATATGAAGTTTCACTTGAACTACCCATAGCAAATTCGTCCATATTTAATTTTCCAACTGGAATTAAATCTGAACTGTAGACTTTTTCCATAACAGTTGCATCGTAAATAGGATCAAAGTTTGATAAGATTTTGGATGCTGCAGTCGTTAAGATTCCTTTTGTAACAATGTTATCCTTGATTCCAATTGGAATACCAGCTAAAGCATTTTCTTCAGTGATTCCTTTTGCATCGATTGCTTTTGCCAATTCCATTGCTTTTTCTTCATTTAAGGTAATAAAAGCGTCAATATCTTTTTCCGTCTCTTTTATGCGGTCGAAGGTTTCAGCAGTTAAATCAGTTGCTGTAATTTCTTTTGTTACTAATAAATTGTGTAATTCTTCAATTGATTTATCATATAATTTTTCCATTATGCACCAGCCTCTCCGTTGTCAATGATTGCCGGAACTTTAATAAAGCCATCTTCGCTTTCCGGAACGTTTTTCATTAACTCATCACGCGACCAGCCTTCATCCGCCACGTCTTCACGCATAACGTTGATCGTCTCTAATACATTGGAAGTAAATGGCACACCTTCTGTATCAACTTCTCCAAGTTGTTCGACCATGTCGATTATTTTACCTAATTGATCGGTAAAGCCCGTCAATTCATCATCTGAAAAAGAAAGCTTCGCAAGTTTTGCGACATGTTTCACTTGTTCTTCATTGATTGCCATAATATCCCTCTTTCTTTTGTCAATTTTCAATCATTTTATCATATCTCTGTTAGAATTCACGTTTTTTTCTTGAAATTTTTTGAAAAATAATTCAATTCAAACAATTCCAAAATAGACGCTTTATAACAGACTTGACGCCTTTTTATAATACTCGTTCGTTAATAGTGTCGTCAACAATCATATGGGTAGACTTACTCAGTATGACTTTCTTCAATTGCTTGGATCATTTGTTTTTCATCCCAGACTTCGATCCCTAAATTTTGAGCTTTAGTCAATTTACTTCCAGCATCTTCTCCCGCAACAACAATGTCCGTTTTTTTCGAAACACTGCCAGTAACTTTCCCACCAAGATTTTGAATCTTCTCTTTCGCATCTTCGCGTGTATAATCAATAAGTTTCCCTGTTAAAACAACGGTTTTGTCCTTGAATGGCGACTCCACTTCAGCCAATTGGCTTGCACGAATTCCCTTGTACTCAAGATTCACACCACGTTCCGCTAATTCTTGCATTAGCTCATGAACTTCTTCATTCTCGAAGTAAGTCACCAAACTGTCAGCAATCGTTTCTCCAATAGTGTTTAGATCAATGATTTCTTCTTTGCTAGCCTTGCTGATCGCTTCCAAACTTCCAAAATGCTCTGCCAAAATTCCAGCTGCTTTTGCTCCTACATGGCGAATCCCCAAACCAAAAATTAGTCGTTCGACGGAGTTCTCACGGCTCGCGTCAATTGCCTTTAGGATATTTTCAGCAGATTTATCTTTAATTTTATCTAACGTTAAAAGTTGGTCCTTTTCTAATCCATAAAGATCCGCTACATCAGAAACCAGTCCTTTATCGAACATTTGAGCTAGCACACGTGGACCTAATCCATCAATATTCATTGCGTTCCGAGAAACAAAATGACTTAATCCTTCTTTTATTTGTGCTGGACATTTGGGATTGATGCATCGAAGAGCAACTTCCTCATCTAAATGAACCAGTTCGCTATCACAAATTGGACAATGTGTAGGCACAGGATATGGCTCACTATCCTCAGGTCTTTTTTCCAGAATGACCTGTGCTACTTCTGGAATAATATCTCCAGCTTTGTATACAAGGATTGTATCTTTCAAGCGAATATCTTTCTTTTCAATATAATCGCTATTATGAAGACTGGCGCGACCAACTGTTGTTCCTGCCAGTCTAACAGGTTCCATAATCGCCGTCGGTGTCAACACACCCGTACGTCCAACTGTCCAATCAATATCTAAGAGAGTTGTTTGAGCTTCTTCAGGAGGAAATTTATATGCGGTCGCCCAGCGAGGAGCTTTCACTGTAAAGCCTAATTCATCTTGTAACTCAAACTCATTTACTTTAACAACAATACCATCAATTTCATAAGGCAATTGATCTCTTGTTTCATGAAAGGTCTCGATGTAGGCCCACACTTCATCAATCGTCTCACAAACACGATGTTCAGGATTTGTTCTAAAGCCTAATCGTGACATTTCATTGAGTGCGTGATCTTGTGTAGTGGATTCCAACGGACCGAAATCAGCCAGCGTATACAAAAATGTGCTCAAATTCCGCTTAGCCGCAATGCGTGTGTCCAATTGACGTAAACTTCCAGCTGCAGCATTCCTCGGATTAGCAAAAACTTCTTTTCCTTCCTCTTCTCTTTGATGGTTTAACTTAACAAAGGAAGATTTTGGCATATAGCATTCTCCGCGAACTTCAATCGAAAGAGGCTCCTTTAAGCGTAATGGGATTGACTTAACAGTTTTCAAATTCTCAGTAATATTCTCTCCGACTGTTCCATCTCCACGTGTAGCCCCTTGAACAAAAACACCATTTTCATATTTAAGGGAAATGGACAATCCATCAATTTTTAATTCGCAACAATAAGAAACGGCATGTCCTATCGCCTTTTTTACCCGCTCATCAAAAGCGATTAATTCCTCTTTACTGAAAACGTCGTTTAAGCTATATAAAGGAATGTCGTGTACAACCTTTTCAAAGCCCTCCAGCACTTTTCCGCCAACACGTTGGGTAGGTGATTCTGGCGTAATTAAGTCCGGGTATTCCGTCTCAATTTCAACTAGTTCTTGATATTTTTTATCATAAACAAAATCTTCCACCGAGGGTTGATCTTGTACATAGTACTCATACGAATATTGATTCAGCTCATTCCGGAGCTCTGCAGAACGCTTTTCTGCCGCTTGAAACGTCATTGGTTCCAAGAAAATCCCTCCTAATTTTTGCTTAAATTTTTTCTATTGGTGCAAAGGCGGCTAATAAACGCTTAACTCCTTGTTGAGGAAAAGCAATATCTAACTCCACATCTTTGGCGTTGCCGCTAACTTTTACCACAGTCCCAACACCCCACTTTTTATGTTGAACCTTATCACCAGGATTCCAGTTTTCATTTTCACCGCCAGAAGCCGTTTTGTTCATCACTGGTTCGCGAGTAGCATGTTGGTATTTAGGCTTCATAGTATTTGGATTTGAGGTAAATGGATTATTGAAAGCCGTTTTTGCTTGTGGCTGCATACCAACTGAGTTTAACAGGCTTTCATCAATTTCTGCAACAAAACGTGAAGGTTGATTATACTGTGTTTTCCCATAAAGCGTTCGAGAGAAAGCATTCGTTAAATACAAGTTCTCCTCTGCACGCGTAATACCTACATAAGCCAAACGACGTTCTTCCTCTAACTCTTCTTCTTCCATTAATGAACGAGAGAGCGGAAAGATCTTTTCTTCCATGCCAATCAAGAAAACGATTGGAAATTCCAATCCTTTTGCAGCGTGTAACGTCATTAACGTTACTTGTGCACTCTCTTCTTGATAATCATCTAAATCTGATACCAAAGCCAAATCATTTAAGAAAACAGCGAGTTTTTCTTCTGGCGCATCAGCTTCCTCCTCATTTTGAGCTTCATTTCTTTTATCAAACTCTTTCGTAACTGTGCGGAATTCCTCTAAATTTTCTAACCGTGATTCCGCTTCTAAGGTTCTCTGATTTTTTAGATCATCTAAGTACCCCGTTCTTTCTAAAACTTGATCAACTAAATCAGTTACTGGAAGATAAGCAATCATCTCCTGAAATTGTGAAATCATAGTTCCAAATTCACCAATCATTCGACTTGCTTTACCAGAAATATTGGCTAGATCAACATTTTGTGCTGCTTCTACCATAGACCAATCATGCATTGCTGCAAAATTTCGTAATTTCTCAACTGAAGCTGCACCAATTCCCCGTTTTGGTGTGTTAATTACACGTTCAAAACTAACGCCATCTCGTGGGTTATTGATGATGTTCAAGTAAGCAATAATATCCTTGATTTCTTTACGATCATAGAATTTATGGCCACCTACCATAGTATAAGGAACATTTGATTTAACTAAAGTGTCTTCAATCACGCGTGATTGGGCATTGGTTCGATACAATACTGCGAAATCATTATAGCTACGATTATTACTTTGAATTTCTTCTTTAATCTTTCCCACAACGAACTGAGCTTCATCTCGCTCGCTATCTGCACGATAGTAAGTAATTTGTTCACCCGTCTGATTGTCTGTCCAAAGATTTTTATCTCGTCGATTGCTATTGTTTTTAATAACCTGATTGGCGGCGTCTAGAATACTTTTGGTTGAACGATAATTTTGTTCTAACAATATAACCGTAGCATCGTTATAGTCTTTTTCAAAATCCAAGATATTCTGCATATCCGCTCCACGCCAGCCGTAAATACTCTGATCCGCATCTCCCACGACACATAAATTACGGAAACGAGCTGCCAACATATTTACTAAAGTGTATTGTGCATGGTTGGTATCTTGATATTCATCTACATGCAAATAATGAAATTTATTTTGATAATAAGTTAATACTTCCTCGTTCTCTTTGAATAAACGAATCGTGTTCATGATTAAATCGTCAAAATCCATACTTTGATTGTTTCGAAGTGCTTTTTGGTAGGCATCATAACAGCGAGCAACGATTTCCTCAAAAAAAGACCCTTGACGCTCTGCATAAGTTTCCGGAGTTAATAATTCATTTTTTGCATTGCTGATTGTTCCTAGAATCGAACGAGGATCATATTTCTTTGGATCAACGTTTAACTCTTTCAATATCCGTTTCATTAGCGTTAGTTGATCTGAACCATCCAAAATTGTAAAATTTCGATCATAGCCAATCGCATCTACATCACGGCGTAAAATCCGCACACACATCGAATGGAAGGTCGAAACCCACACGTCGTTGCCACCCTGTCCTAAAATGTCATTGACACGTTCCTTCATTTCTCTGGCGGCTTTATTCGTAAACGTAATTGCTAAAATATTCCACGGGTTAACATTTTTTTCTTCTATTAAATAAGCAATACGGTGGGTTAAAACTCTCGTTTTACCACTTCCTGCTCCTGCCATAATTAGTAATGGACCTTCGGTATGAAGTACCGCTTCTTTTTGTTTAGGGTTAAGTCCTGCTAACAACTCTTGTTTGTTTGGCATGCAAAACGTCCTTTCTATATTCAATCTTTTTTATTATAGCATCTCAGAAAGTTTCGCGACACCAGCAACATTTAAAAAAGCGAATTCATTGATTCATCCTTGTTTTTCTCATAGATTCGCGCTAAATTTAATAATGGTATGGAGGGAAAACATGAAGAACGAACATGAAATCAAACGTTTAGATAGTACAAAAGTTATTTTCATCTTAAAAGGAATCCTAATCGGCGCGATCGCTGGTATTATTGTTAGCTTATTCCGCCTATTTATTGAGGAAATGATGAATCATTTAGTGGCTCTTTATTTGTGGTTCCGTATCAATCCAATAGGGTTGATTCCTTGGACTCTTGTAATGATTATATTCGCAGTTGTCGTAGGATTATTGATAAAATCAGAGCCAAATATTAAAGGGAGCGGAATCCCACAGGTTGAAGGAACTTTGCAAGGAGAAATCAAGCTAAATTGGTTTTCAATTCTTTGGAAAAAATTTGTTGGCGGCGTCTTATCTGTAGGATCAGGCCTTTTCCTTGGACGAGAGGGACCTTCTATTCAGTTAGGGGCAATGGTAGGTCAGGGTTTCGGTGAATATACAAAAGCCTCTACTTCTGAAAAGAAGATATTTATTTCTAGTGGTGCAGCAGCAGGCTTAGGCGCTGCCTTTAATGCTCCTATCGCAGGATTATTGTTTGTAATTGAGGAAGTCCATCATCACTTTTCACCCTTGATTTGGTTAACTTCTTTAACAGCAGCGTTGACTGCAAACTTAGTTTCACTAAACTTTTTTGGTTTAAAACCAGTCTTATTCATTGCGGATGTTCCTTCATTACCGTTAAAATATTACGGACTGCTGATACTTCTTGGGATTATCTTAGGTGCCCTAGGTTATGTGTATCAAATTGTACTTTTGTCGTTGCCTCAAATATATAAAAAAACTCATTTACCCGAACATCTCTATGGACTCATTCCATTTTTATTGATAATTCCAGTTGCTTTCTTTTTTCCAAATTATCTTGGGGGAGGCAATCAAATTGTTTTAGCTATTGGAGAACACAGTTTTCCTTTAACCGTGTTGATCTTTCTATTTTTCTTACGGTTTCTTTTTTCTATGATCTCTTATGGAGCGAACCTTCCAGGAGGAATTTTCTTACCAATCTTGACTTTAGGAGCATTGATCGGTGGGATTTACGGAACTACCTTACATCAGTGGTTTGGTTTAGATTCCCTCTTGATTCGAGACTTTGCAATTTTTGCTATGGCTGGATATTTCACTGCAATTGGTAAAGCCCCATTAACAGCCATTATTTTGGTCACTGAAATGGTGGGGAATATTACACACTTAATGCCATTAGCGGTTTGTTCACTGACAGCCTACGTTGTGAACGATTTATTAGGTGGCAATCCAATCTACGAATCTTTACTTGAACGTTTACTTAACGGTCATCTTCCAAGTATTACTGGAAACAAAACAATCATTGAATTTCCTGTTACGGCTGAAAGTACGTTGGATGGCACAATGGTTCGAGATTTTAATTGGCCGAAAGAAATGTTGTTGATTTCAATCAGACGAGGATCAACAGAAATCTTAACACACGGTGATACTGTGATGAAGGTTGGTGACCTTTTGATGATCTTAACAGATGAAGGCTATACACAAAAAATTAAAAAACAGATTCGTGAACGGTCAGATGCAGCAATAGCAAAAAAACAAGACAAAGCAATACGAGGATGAGCTTAAGCTCATCCTCGTATTTTATTAGCTAATTTCTCATTAATATATACAGATACTTGTCCATCATTTACAGGAAATATTCCTTGACCATTTTCATCAAGGACAATTTTTGCTTCATTATTTCCGAGTAGATCAACAAAGGTTTCCCCTTCATGAATGGCACTAATAGTCATTTCTTTTTCCCCACCATTGGCATTGGTCATAATGATTGCAGCTCCAGACTCAATATCATCAAAGTCACCTGTTAAAGTCCAGCCAATAACGTTTGGATCATCAAAATAGTCCGCTTGATTGCCAAAGTTCAATTCTTCTCTTAATTTAATCAACGCATTCAATCCTTCACCAACAGCATCTGCATTTTCTGTTCCGTAAAGGTCTCCCCAAAAAATTACTGGTGTTCCTTCATTTCTCATTAAAATTAAGCTATAGGCATGTAATTTAAACCAACCTTCTACCCACGATTCTAAGCTTTGTCCATGCTGCGTATCATGGTTGTCCACAAATGTAACAGCCCAATCAGGCCGAGTTTCAATTAAAGTACCAGTAAAAATTTGTCGCATATCAAACTCGCCCATTGTAGAAGCTGCTTGAAATAAATTAAAGTGCAAAGGAACATCGAACAATGAAATCAAATTACCCGATGAATCCAGATATTCCTGCAATTTATCCAACTCATCAGACCAATATTCACCGACAACGAAAAGCTCCTCCCCTTTTTCTTCACGGCGATGTAACAGCCAGTCAACAAATAGGTCAAAACGAATGTGCTTCACTGCATCTAACCGATATCCATCAACATCTGTTAACGCTTGATACCACTTCCCCCACTTATCTAACTGATCAATGGTTTCAGGGTTTTCCATGTCCAAGTTACATCCCATCAAATAGTCAAAGTTGCCATTTTCATCGTCAACTTTTGGTTCCCAGCCTTTATCGGCAAAATTAAAGATCGCATGGTCTTTTTCGCGCGCATCATAATCAACACCTGAAAAGTTTTTCCAAGTCCACTGATATTCATTGTATTTACCTTGTCTTCCGGGAAAAATAAATTTTGTCCAAGCTTCTATTTCTTCTTCTCCCGAACTTGGTTTAGTTCGGTCGTCAAACTGATAAGCAACAGCTGAAACAACTTCCGTCTCATCCGCACCCATGAAGTGATCAAAAACGATGTCTGCGTAAATTTTCAAACCAGCCTTTTTCAATGCAGTAATACTGCTCAAATACTCTTCTTTCGTTCCATACTTTGTTGCAACGCTTCCTTTTTGATCAAACTCACCTAGATCGTATAAATCATAAGTGCCATACCCGACATCGTTCGCCCCTTCAGAGCCCTTGTAGGCCGGTGGCATCCAGATCGCATTGATTCCCAAATGACGTAATTCTTCTGCTTTCTCAGTCAATGTTCTCCAATGATTTCCGTCCGCCGGAAGATACCATTCAAATCCTTGTAAAATTGTTTGTTTTCCCATAAGCTTCACCTCTACTTCTATCATACAAAAAATGAGAGTTCTTTCATAATATGACGAATCAAAACATACCCTTTAAATGTTTTTGACTGATTTCGACTGTTTATGGTTGAAATGCAAAAATACTTGTGGTATTATTTCAAATGAAGGAGGATTGAAAATGCTTACAGAAGAACGACATAGAAAAATTATTGAGCGGCTTGAACGTGATGGAGTAGTAAAGTCACAGGATTTAGTACAGTGGTTAGACTCCTCTGAATCGACCGTCCGAAGAGATTTGCAAGAGCTAGAAGATTTGGGAATCCTAGAACGTGTACATGGCGGAGCAAAACGACCTCAACATTTAGAACAAGAATTAGGTATGTTCGAAAAATCATCCAAAAACGTTCAACAAAAAAAATTAGTTGCTAAGTATGCCGTTGAATGCATTGCTGAAGGCGACGTCATTTATTTAGACGCTGGTACTACCACTTCGGAAATGATCCCTTTTTTGAAAGAGCGTACTGTTACTGTTGTGACAAATTCCGTTGGTCTTGCTGCTCGCCTAGTTGAAGCGGAGATAGCCACAATTGTATTAGGCGGACGTATTAAATTAACAACGGATGCAGTTGTTGGTTCACAAGCTTTAGAACAGTTAAAACAATATCGTTTTAATAAAGCCTTCATGGGAATGAATGGTGTACACACAGATAGCGGCTACTCTACACCTGATCCAGAAGAAGCAATCCTTAAAAGAGCGGCTATCCAACAAGCCGAAGAGGCTTTCATACTAGTTGATCATAGCAAATTCAACCAAACAAGTTTTGTCAGTGTCGCACCTTTGTCAGCTGCTTCAATTCTCACAGATACCTGTCCTTTGGTTATCCATGATCAAATCACAGAGCAAACTACCCTAAAGGAGGTTTCTGTATGATTTATACAGTAACACTAAACCCATCAATCGATTATATTGTCCATGTCAATCAACTGGCGATTGGCGACGTCAATCGCATGAAAAGCGACTTGAAATTACCTGGTGGTAAAGGAATCAACGTATCACGAATTTTGAAACGAATTAACAATGATTCTACAGCTCTAGGTTTTCTTGGCGGCTTTACCGGACGCTTTATCAACGAGTGGATGGAACGCGAAACAATTAAAACGAATTTTACACCTGTAGCTGATGACACGCGCATTAATATCAAACTAAAATCGAATGAAGAAACTGAAATCAACGGTCAAGGTCCAAAAGTCTCTACTGAAGAGATGACTGCATTGAAAAAAGTTTTAGAGCATTTAACTTCAGAAGATATTGTGGTGCTATCAGGAAGTAAACCTGCAAGCATTCCAACCGGTTTTTATCAAGAATTAATTGAAATCATCAAAGCCCAAGGCGCCTCATTTGTCATTGATACTACTGGTGCTGACTTGATGGATGCTTTAGAGAAACAACCTTTACTAGTTAAGCCAAATAATCACGAATTGGCGGATTTATATCAAACAACCTTTAGTTCCGTTGAAGATATTTTCCCATTCGGTCAACGCTTATTAGATGAAGGAGCTCAACATGCACTAGTTTCAATGGCTGGTGATGGAGCTTTATTATTTACCAAGGACGGGATTTACCGCTCCAATGTCTTAAAACGCCCGGTTAAAAATTCTGTTGGTGCGGGAGATTCGATGATCGCCGGTTTTGTAGGAAACTTTACTAAAACGAAAGATCCGGTCGAAGCCTTCAAGTGGGGGGTCGCATGTGGCAGTGCAACTACTTTTTCAGATGATTTAGCAACTGCAGAATTTATTCAAGAATTATTACCAGAGGTACAGATCATAAAAGTAAAAGAATCTTGATCTGCCCTTCTGTTAAAAAATATGTATTAATTTAAAATTTGGAGGAATTATAATGGACATTAAAGATTTATTGATCAAAGATGCCATGATCATGAATTTGCAGGCAACCACTAAAAAAGCTGCAATTGATGAAATGGTTCAAAAAATGTATGATGCTGGTCGAATCTCAGATATTGATGTTTATAAAGATGGGATTTTGGCACGTGAAGCCCAGACATCAACAGGCTTAGGTGATGGGATCGCAATGCCCCATGCTAAAAACAGTGCCGTTAAAAAGGCAACCGTTCTTTTCGCTAAAAGCAAAACAGGTGTTGACTATGAATCTCTAGATGGTCAACCTACGTTCCTATTCTTTATGATTGCCGCTCCAGAAGGTGCAAACGATACTCATCTGCAAGCATTAGCTGCGCTATCAAGATTATTGGTTGATCCAGATTTTGTTGCTAAATTAAAAGCGGCCGAAACACCTGATCAAGTCCAAAAAACTTTTGATACTGCTGAAAAGGCTAAAGAAGCGGAAGAAAAAGCAGAAGCTCAGGCGGAGGCAGAACAAAAAATCAAAGATACGAACCGACGTTATCTCGTGGCCGTAACAGCCTGTCCTACCGGTATTGCACACACCTACATGGCAGAGGACGCTTTGAAGAAAAAAGCAAAAGAACTGGGCGTTGATATCAAAGTTGAAACAAACGGTTCAGAGGGAATCAAACATCGCTTGACAGACGAAGACATCGCTCGTGCAGATGGCGTTATCGTCGCTGCTGATAAAAAAGTTGAAATGAATCGCTTCAATGGAAAAGAATTAGTTAACCGCCCTGTAAGTGACGGGATTCGTAAACCAGAAGAATTGATCAACTTAGCGTTAAGTGGTAAAGCACCTGTTTATCATGGAAACGGCGAAGATACTTCAGCCAATGAAGAAAAAAGTGATAACGGTACTTTAGGTCAACGCATTTATAAAGACTTGATGAATGGTGTATCACATATGCTGCCATTCGTTATCGGTGGCGGAATCATGATCGCATTATCATTCATGATCGATCAATTTATGGGCGTACCTCAAGCAGAACTTGCTAATTTAGGAAATTACAACCAAATCGCTAGCTGGTTCAACCAAATCGGTGGAGCAGCATTTGGCTTTATGCTACCTGTTCTTGCAGGTTTTATTGCTTCAAGTATTGCTGATCGTCCTGGCCTAATCGCCGGCTTTGCTGCTGGTGCTTTAGCGAATGCTGGAGGTGCTGGTTTCTTGGGCGCATTAATCGGCGGTTTCCTAGCTGGTTATGTCATCATTTTCTTGAAGAAATTATTTAAAAACTTGCCTAAATCACTTGAAGGAATTAAAGCGATTCTTTTCTACCCCTTCTTTGGTTTAATGATTACTGGTTTCTTAATGCTCTTGGTAAATGTACCGATGAAAGCAATCAATGATGGCTTAAATGGGTTCTTGACTGGTCTAAGCGGATCAAATGCTATTTTGCTAGGCGCTTTACTTGGTGGGATGATGGCAGTTGACTTAGGTGGACCAATTAATAAAGCTGCCTATGTATTTGGTACTGCAACTTTAGCGTCCTCTGTTGCTCAAGGTGGTTCAATCGTCATGGCAGCCGTTATGGCCGGTGGGATGGTTCCTCCATTAGCTATTTTTGTCGCTACTCGTCTATTCAAAAATAAGTTTGAAAAGAGTCAAGTAGATGCTGGATTAACAAACATCGTTATGGGACTCTCCTTTGTTACTGAAGGAGCAATTCCTTTTGCAGCAGCTGACCCAATTCGAGTAATTCCGAGTTTTGTTGTAGGTTCAGCTTTAGCTGGCGGCCTAGTCGGTGCTGTCGGCATCAAATTGCTAGCTCCCCACGGAGGAATCTTTGTTGTCTTATTATTAAGCCATCCATTACTTTATCTTTTATTTATTGCTATTGGAGCAATCGTTTCAGGTGTTATTTACGGATTAGTAAAAAAACCTGTAGCTTAAAAAGAAGACCACTCTCAATTTGAGAGTGGCCTTCTTTTTTTCTACAACCAGCGATCCTTTCTGCGGGCACGAACAGGCTGAGGTTTTGGTTTAATCGTAAATAAAATCATACCAATAAAGAACACTGCAATAGACAACGGAATCTCCAATGACGCAAGTGGCAACATAAAAATTATTCCAACAATCAATAAGCAACTACCCATAATCTTGATATATCTTCGATCCATAAAAACCTCTCCTTTCTCAAATTGAGAATCTACTTTCAAAAAATAGAATTTCAATATTTAGACACTTGAAAAGGCAACATCCACGAATTATCAAATTTCCAGTATATCCAATTGATTTTTTGCTGACACTTTTTTTGATCAATAAATGAGACAATTAGGTGCTTCGCTTCTTTCTCTAAAGAAAATGTGAGTGAATCATTTTTACGACTAACCTGATGAATCGTCATATCCTTTAAAGCACCTTTTAGTTCCTCCAAAGGAAAATCTAAAAATGCTTTTTTGGGAATGAATAATTGCAGTACAGCAGTATAATCTTTGTACCGCATATCCTGTATCTCAAATTCGATAGAATCACGGATATAATATTCGAATGCGGCCAGTCCCTTATCCAATGTCAGTTCAGGATACAAGATATGATAATTCATCATTCGTTCACTCTCATCATCAATCCAAGGAAAATAAGCTAAAGCGTTCAGGCCTCCCTTCATTCGATTCACACGGTATTGATTCGTCAAAAAATTATAGGTCCGTGTTACAAAATAAGAAGCATCACTTTTCTTGGTCGGTTGAAACTGTTCATTTTGATATTGGACGGTTTGAATTACAGTATCCTCAAAAGCAAATTCAATGTAGGGCTGTTTTAGCAATCCTACACCATTCGTATAAGACAATTGAGAAATCCCCAATTGATCACGAAATAATTGTTGGAACCGCAAATTGGCTTCTTCCTTCCATTGAAATGGATCCTTGTATAGCTCAAAAAAAACTCCCTCACCTAGCTCGGTTACTTTGTCCACTTGTTGAATCTCAAGCAGTAACTGTTTTGCAAAAAGTTTTTTGTATGGATCTCCTAGGAATAACCACCAGCAAGCGGTAAGACAAACCCCTTTATAAAAAACGTCATAACCAGGAAAAACATTACAATCTACCACAACATCTCCATTTAGTCCCTTCATTTTAGGCAAAGCACTCGTCTCTTCAGCCGTTTCAAATGAACGACGTTTAGATAGCTCACTTGTATTATGATAGAGGTATTCTTCATAGGAACGGATATAAGCAAAGAAACCGTGTTCAGTTAAGCGCGATTTTAGATAATCTAAATAGACATTCTCCCAATAAAAAAAATTCTGTTTAACAAGAATAGATTTTTCAAAAAGAGTATCCCCCAGTAAGTGAACAGTCATTTCCTCATCTTGGTTTTTTAATTGAAGCCAATAATCTTCTTTTGTCCCAAAAGCATTAATTGTACGCTGTAAATAATCCGGATCAAAGGCCTGTTCTTTCCCATTAATCAACATTCTGTCTGGTTCCAGCAATAGACGACTCATAACTAACCAATCTTTGGTCTTCAACTGAATATCGGCTTGCTTTAAATCGTAAAGCTGGCTGACACTGTAAATCTTTTGATTATTCTCCATTGCTTTCCCCTTTCTCATTACTCTATTATAATTATATCTTAAAGATTTAAAAAACCCTATGAAATTGATTACTAAATGTAAAAAAATTGTATACTATAATAAACTATGTTAAAACTGAAATGGAGGTGTTCAAATGGGACTAAAATTTGAAAAAACCGATGATTTAGATAAGTTGTTTGAATCATTCGTCGTTGATCCAGATAAAAAAGTACAAAAAGACGAAGACATTCAGAAGTTCTTAAAACCAAAAACTGAACAAAACGATAAAAAAAAGGATCAGGCTTAAGCCTGATCCTTTTCGATTGCAGCTTCGATGGCCGCCCATGCTTCTTCTTTTCCTTTTTTTGTTTCAGATGAGAAAAGAATGAAGGTATCATTCGGGTCGAAATCCAACTTCTTCTTGATAGCACTCGTATGCTTATTCCATTTTCCACGAGGAATTTTGTCTGCTTTAGTTGCCACCACAATCACTGGAATCCCATAGTACTTCAGGAAATCGTACATTTGAATATCTTCTTTACTAGGATCATGACGCACATCTACTAAAGAAACTACCGCACGTAATTGCTTGCGTGAAGTAATATATGTCTCAATCATTTCTCCCCATTTTGCTCTCTCTGTCTTCGAGACTTTTGCATACCCATAACCAGGAACGTCCACAAAATGCAAAGCATTCTCAATTAAGTAAAAATTTAACGTTTGCGTCTTCCCTGGTTTACCTGACGTTCGCGCTAAATTTTTACGATCAATCAGTGTATTAATAAATGAAGACTTCCCAACATTGGAGCGCCCTGCTAAGGCGATTTCCGGTAAATCAGTTTCGGGATATTGTTTAGGCGAGACTGCACTAATAACAATCTCTGCATTATGAACTTTCATATTTTCACGCCTTTCAAAAAGGGCTCACAAATTAATTTGTGAACCCTCAACACTTGCTAACCTGCTTTTTTCTTATCGTTATGATACTCAATAATTGGTTTGCCAGAACCCTCAACAGAATCTTTCGTCACGATTACTTTTTCAATTGATTCATCTGAAGGAATGTCGAACATCACATCCATCATAACATCCTCAATAATTGATCGCAGACCACGTGCGCCCGTATTTCGAGAAATGGCTTTGTCAGCAATTGCACTTAATGCATCCTCATCAAATGTTAGATCCGTGTCATCGTATGAAAGTAATTTTTGATACTGTTTAACTAATGCGTTTTTAGGTTCTGTTAATATCCGAACTAAGTCTTCGGTTGTTAATTTCTCCAATGCTGTTGTAACCGGTAATCGTCCGATAAATTCTGGTATTAAACCGAATTTCAGCAAATCTTCAGGAATAATCTGCTGCATCACACTCGCATCTTCATCAATCTTTTTGTTGTTCTTTCCAAACCCAATGGTTTTTTCACCTAAACGGTTTTTCACAATTGTTTCGATACCATCGAAGGCTCCGCCAACGATAAATAGAATGTTCGTTGTATCGATTTGGATAAATTCTTGATGAGGATGTTTGCGTCCTCCTTGCGGTGGTACACTAGCGACTGTTCCCTCAAGGATCTTAAGCAAAGCTTGCTGAACTCCCTCACCTGAAACATCACGAGTGATCGAAACATTTTCGCTTTTACGAGTAATTTTGTCGATTTCATCAATGTAAATGATTCCTTTTTCAGCACGTTCAACATTATAATCAGCAGCCTGCAAGAGCTTTAATAAAATGTTTTCAACATCTTCACCAACGTAACCCGCTTCAGTTAAACTTGTTGCATCTGCAATAGCAAATGGTACGTTCAGCGTTCTAGCTAATGTTTGTGCCAAGAACGTTTTACCAGAGCCGGTTGGTCCAATCAAACAAATATTGCTTTTCTGTAATTCTACTTCGTCGATACCATCATTTTCAGTATTTACTCGCTTATAATGATTGTACACTGCAACCGATAATGCTTTCTTTGCCCGATCTTGACCAATAACATATTGATTTAAAACATCCAATAGTTCTTTGGGCTTTGGCACATCAATAAACTCACGAATAGCTTCCTCATGGAATTCTTCATCTATAATTTCTTTACAAAGGTCGATACATTCATTACAAATGTAAACGCCTGGACCCGCAACGACTTTTTTTACTTCCTCTTGGGTCTTTCCGCAAAATGAACAGCGAACTGTTTCTCCTGCGCCTGTGCTCTCATACATGGCTGTCACCTCTTGTTTCATTCTCTACAAGTGTTTCCACGATTGCAGTCTTTATCTATAATAACATAAAGCATTAAAAAGACAAAGAAACCAATTGCAAATAAAAAGGAAATCTAAAGAAAAAAAGTTCTCGAAAATCGAGAACCTTTTGACTATTTTGCATACCAGGCTAAACCTTCATATTTCCAGCCGTGCTTAACTAAATTATTTTTTTCATTCGTGTTCAATGTGTAGTGATGCGCGCCAGATTTAGCATTTGGATTGTATAATCGATGTAACGCATTAGGGCCGCCAGAGTACCAAGAAATCCCTTCATATCTCCAGCCCTTCTTGATTAAATTGTCTTTTTCATAAGCATGAAGAGTATAATGATGATCTCCTGCATTAGGGTTGTACAAACGATAAACTGGATTACCGGAGGTTGGTCCATTCCAACCAATTCCTTCGTATCTCCAGCCTTTTGAAACTAAGTTGTTCTTTTCAGCAACATTTTGTGTATAAAAATGTTCGCCGCTGTTCGGATTATAAACACGGTACATTTGTACACTATTTGCCGGAGGCGTTGGTGTCGGGTTGCTAAAGGTTGATGTATAATCTGCGTTAATGTCAAAATTCCCGCTAATACCAGGGAATGATAATTGCGAAGACCATTGCCAAGCGCCGTATTGGGTATAAAAATTTGTTGTTGATAAATTATATGGATAAGCAGCAACCCATATATTTTTATATCCAATAGTAGCAGCATTAATCCGTCCGGTATCTAACCAATTCAAACCAATGTAATGTCGAACATTTCCATATCCTAAGCTTTTTAAACGACTTTCAAATGCCCTAGAGTTATTTGTATGGTTTCCTTTACCAAGAATTTGAGGTTCCTCGATATCATTCACCATAACGGTACCGCTACTCAAACCGAATTTCTTAGCTGCAGCCGCAAAATAATTCGCCTCTGCCACAGCTTGAGCATCGCTCGTAAACCAACTATAATGATAGGCAGAAACTTTCATTCCCGCTGCCATAGCATTGTTAATCTGTGACTGAGCGTAAGGATTTGTATAACTGGTAGCTTCTGTTAGCTTGACAACAACCCCCGTAACACCATAGCCTTTCATTTTTTGGAAGTTTGCAACAGAAATATTTCCATTATGAGAGGAAATATCAATAAAACTTTTACTAGGCGTATTAGTATTCGTTGCTGATACAGATGGAAGCGAAGCAAATAATTGGATACTTGGATATAAATCAGAACGTCCTTTCGGTAAAGACATTGTTCCCTCAGCTGTCTCCATTTGCGATTGCGGAACTGTCACTTCTTCTGTTTCAACACTATCAGACGTTTGTTCAGAGTCAAAATTTCCCGTAGTCTGTGATTCGATTTGTGAAACACTCGCAGTTGAATCAGTGGTCGATGAACTTTGAGTGATTTGTTGACTGCTTTCTATTTGATTTTCTTCAGCTAGAGCTATAGTCGAAAAATTTAAACATAGCACTGATAAAAAACATAGTCCTAAAATTTTTCTCTTCATTTTCTCCTCCTTAGGGTATTAAAACATAAAATAATTACATCTTTTAAAAACGAGAATGACCCTCATTTCATTAATAATTCAATATTACCAAATTTAAGAGTTATTTTGAAGTTATTCGTTATAAATATCTATAAAAAAAGTGAGAAACTAAATTCATGAGTTTCCTTAGTTAGCAAAAATACTAGTGAATAAAAAAATGTGACGCATAATCTGCGCCACATAGTTTAACTACCTGCTTAACTAACCAGTACTGCTTATTTTTCTACAGCAGTCCCAGTTACTAATTCAACAGCTTTTTTCATTTTAATATCATGTTCAAGCATATCTTCCGTTAAAACACGACGAATTTGCTCTTCTGGCATTTGATACATTTCAGCCAAGTCTTTGATTTCTTTCGCAATATCTTCCTCAGAAGCTTCAATTTTTTCTGCTTCAACAATAGCTTCCATGACTAAGTTTGTTTTCACTCGTCCTTCCGCTTCACCTTCAAATTGAGTATGAAGATCTTCCTCAGTTGAACCAGTTAATTGATAGTACATTTCTGGTGAGATTCCTTGACGTTGCATGTTATTTAAAAATTCATCCATCGAACGGTGAACTTCATCATGAACCATTACATGTGGAAGTTCTACGATTTCAGCATTCTCAACAGCTTGCTTGATTGCAGCTTCGTCTTTTGCTTCTTTCGCAGCTTCTTCTTTTTGTTTTGCTAGTTCATCACGATATTTTGCTTTTAATTCATCTAATGAATTCACTTCTTCATCAACATCTTTAGCAAAATCATCATCCAATTCAGGAAGTTCTTTTGCCTTTACTTCGTGAATCGTTACTTTGAATACAGCTTCCTTGCCAGCTAAATCTTCTGCTTGGTAATCTTCTGGGAAAGTAACTGTTACATCTAAGCTTTCACCTGCTTTGTGTCCGACTAATTGCTCTTCAAAGCCAGGAATAAATGAACCAGAACCTAATTCAAGAGAATAGTTTTCACCTTTTCCGCCTTCAAATGCTTCTTCACCAACGAAACCTTCAAAATCAATTACAGTAGTGTCGCCGTTTTCAGCAGCTTCGTCTTCTTTGATAACTAGCTCTGCTTGAGATTCTTGTTCTGATTTCAAACGCGCTTCTACATCAGCGTCAGAAACTTCAACATCTTGTTTAGGAACCTCTAACTCTTTATAGTCACCTAATTTAACTTCAGGTTTTACAGTAACCTCTGCTTTAATAACCCAAGCTTCGCCTTTTTCCATACTGTCAACATCGATTTTTGGTTGAGAGACTGGATCGATGTCTGCTTCTTTTACAGCAGCTTCATAAGCTGCTGGTAATACATCATTCAACGCATCTTCATACAATGCTTCTTCACCGTACATACGGTTAAATACTTGACGAGAAACTTTTCCTTTACGGAAGCCAGGTACATTAAGATTTTTTTTCACTTTGTTGAATGCATTTGTTAATCCCTTTTGAATCTCAGTTTGTTCAATTGAGAAAGTTAACACACCATCATTGGTGCCTGTTTTTTCAAAATTTGCAGTCACGTTTGTTCCCTCCGAATACTAATATACTTGCATTTTGCATACCATTAAATATTACACTACTGATTATGAATTGTAAATATAAAGCTTTTACTCTAGGCATTTTTTAATGATAATCGAACATAAGTTGTTTTATTTTCATACGCACGCTTTCGATCACTTCATCAAGTGGTTTTGAGCATTCCGAATACTCGGATAGATAACTGGACACCCAAGCATCCGGTTTCATGAACGAACTTTGAAGAGGGTATAAAAAAGCCATTTCTAGTTTTACTTGCTCCATTAAACTCGCTAACAAGATTGGATTCTCGTCTTCTAACTCCTCACTCAGGTATTTTTCAATTCTTTTTTGCAGCGTATCGTCAAATCCAGAATAAGCAGGAGATAATTCTACAATTTCATCTTGTATGGTTAGATAACGCACACTTTCAGATACCCCTACACGTGCTAAACTTTCGAATAAATAACTTCGAACCAATGGTGCAATTCGTCTGTCTATCATATACAATTTAGACAAAGTTTGTAGCCGATCTACAGGCAGCTGCCTAATCCTTCGAACTAGGGTTAATTGCTCGAGCGCATTCATGGTTGGAAGCAGATTCAGCTCATCCTCAAGTTGTTTGAAAACTGCTTGTTGCTGATGTTGGTAAAACCTCTCTTGATCATCAATTCGTGTCAACCAGATATCTCTTTGCTCTTCTGTCAACTGTTTCATCTTTTGGGCACGCCATAAAAATTCTCTAGCTTCATAAAATTTTTGTGCATATAATTGAATTTGTAGAAACAAATCGATTGTATCCAGAGTTTCTAAGTAACTATCTGGCATTTCATCTGCAAACAGTAATGCTTCAGAAAATTCTCCTTGTTCCAAAGCCATGCTAGCAATTAAGAAGTTAAGCTTAGCTGTTGGCTTCTCTTTATAAGCCTGTTTATAGTTTTCTAACGCTTCTAGATAATTCCCTGCGGAAAAAGCCTTTTCCGCAAGCGTTAAGTAATACTGATCATTGTTTGGAAAATCTATTGGATTCATTTCTGTACAAAGCCCTCTCTAGCTGCTAATAGGTTTAGTGTCACAACACTCGTATCTGAAAAATAATCACCTATGTGTTGCTTATTGGGGGTAAAAATAGTGACAAGGTATCCTAACATAAAAATAGAGCCACGCAGAACAAAACGACAGGCACCTTCACGGACTAAAACCGTTGGCCAACTCAGTTCCTCTTCCTCAAAACAGATAACTCTGATTCCAAAAACCATTTTTCCTATTGTTTGTCCATGATTTAGTTTTGTCAATAAAATAAAATACGCTAAGTATACGAGTAATGATAAAAATCCGTAAAGACTAAGTAATTCCTCGCTTTTAGACACCCCGATTAGATTTGCAGGGAACCCTATAATGATTCCTATTAGGGCTGTAATACAAGCTAAATCCAATAGATAAGCAAAAAAACGAATCCAGAAACCAGCATAAAAATAGTCTGGGTAATCATGAAATTGATGTTGACGCTGTTTTTTTTCTAACAATTGTGTCACTGGTCCCACTGCTGGTCTTTGATTAGTTTCTTCCTCCATTATTATTCACCTCCATATAAATACATTGCTTTAGGTGCTTGTGGAGTTCCAATACTTTTTACAATATTTGTCATCAATTCCTCTTGCGAAGGCTTAAGACCTTGCATATCTGCTAAATTGTTTCCTAACCATGTATTCATGAAATTAGTAGTTCCACTTTTGTATGAAATGACTTTCGCTCCAGTCAGACCTTCATTTCGTTTAAGCGCGATCAAAGCCTGATCAGGATATCCAATTTCATCTACCAAACCGTTATCGAGGGCCTGTGCCCCATCATAGATCCTTCCGTCTGCCAATTTCCTTACCTTTGCTTCATCCATATTACGCCCTTCAGCAACAGTCTTAACAAATCGACTATACATGCTGTCAACAAAGGACTGCAAAACTTCTTTATCTTCTTTTGTTTGCGGACGCGAAGACGAACCAATGTCTTTAAGCGCACCACTTTTAACTGTTGCATCTGTGATTCCAAGTTTTTCCATCAGTCCAGAATAATTAACACTTGACATGATGACCCCAATAGATCCGGTCATCGTATCCTCAGAGGCAAAAATCCGATCAGAGTTAGCGGCAATATAATAACCACCGCTAGCAGCTTGACTCTCCATAGAAGCATAAATCGGAATTTTCTTGTCCTTTTGAATTTCTTTCAAAGCACGAGTGATTTCTGCCGTTTCATAAACAGAGCCACCTGGAGAATTTATCTCTAATAAAATGCCTTTAACAGTTGAATCATCCTTAATTTTCTCTAGCTGTTTCATAAACGAAGTATGATTATAGCCGCCAGTTGAAAACAACCCACTTGTGCCATCATTAATGATGGTGCCCTCTACTTCTAATTTAGCAATTTTTTCTGTGTCTGATCCTTCTTCAACGGTCTCTTCTTGAGGCTCATTGTTTCCATACAATAGTTCATTCACTTGACTGAGTTCCTTTTTGCTTTCACTACTACGGCTGATTGATGAAGAAATTGCTGAAAAGATTAACAACACTACCGCAATACCAATTGCAACCCAACGTCTCTTATTCATTTTCTACCTCCTAGTATAAGTTACGAATAATTACTACTTTTTCTATCGGTCCATCAGCATTCATTTTTTCTGCTTTTTCTACTAAAGAATAGCCCCCGAAAAGCTCATGTGTTAATGGATCTTCAATATTAAAGGTTTGAGCTTCCTCAATACTTAAAGCATCCGGGCTGATTTCTTGAATGCTATCCCAGCCTGTATCTAAAAAAATTTTTGTTTCGTTGTTCACTTCGGGATTATTCGTAATTTTTTCTAAAAACTTACGTAAATCGCCAACAGTTAAGTTTTCTGGTTGATTCATTTTATTTTCTCCTCTCCGTTTATTCTGTGAAAATTGATTTCCCGTAATATTTTTTATCATAATAAACGTCTTTAGCAAGCTATAAAAAAAGTGGTTAAAAGATGCCTATTAAATGATACTTTTCTATTTTACCCTATTCTTTCAATAGATGAAACGCAGAAGGCATTTTGCTTTTTGCATTTCAATTTCACAAATATCATATATACCAATTCGTTTAAAATAAAAAAACATTTGACTACAAGCGAAGTTTATATTATATTAATCATTGTTTCCGATGTTAAAACAAAAAAATCTTAAATGTACCAATAAGATAGCGCCAGACCTTTTAAAGGTGACGAGGAAGAAGCTAATCGAAATATTCGGCGGGTGGCTTCAGGGCAGCTGTACTCTACAGACTATTACAAAAACTTTTTTAAAGAACAAAGAAATGGTCATACAGCTCGGAAACATATAATGACAGGAAAGTAGGAAGACATTATGTGTGGAATTGTAGGAATTGTGGGAAATGAGCAAGCAACAAGTATTTTAGTAAATGGTTTAGAGAAATTGGAGTATCGCGGGTATGATTCTGCCGGTATTTTCGTGGCTGACGAAAAAGAAGATTTCTTAATTAAGTCACAAGGTCGTATTAAAGAGCTAGCTGAAAAGATTGGCTCTGGAGTCCATGGTTCCATTGGCATTGGGCATACACGCTGGGCAACACATGGGGAGCCTAGTGAAGAAAACGCACACCCTCACACTTCACAAAGTAAACGTTTTGTATTGGTTCACAATGGTGTAATTGAAAATTATGATGAATTGAAGGGAAAATATTTAACAGATGATACCTTTTACGGTGAAACAGACACAGAAATCGCTGTTCATTTAGTTGAGTATTTCGCAAATCAAGGACTTTCAACCAAAGATGCTTTTCGGAAAGCTCTCAAAGAAATTCATGGGTCATATGCCTTTGGGTTAATTGATAAGAAAGACCGGGAGACAATCTTTGTCGGAAAGAACAAAAGCCCCTTATTAATTGGCTTAGGCGACGGATTCAATGTTGTTTGTAGCGATGCAATGGCGATGTTAGAACAAACCAATCAATTCGTCGAGATTAACGATGGCGAAATGGTTATTGTAACAAGTGATCACGTAGAGATTGAAGATGCTGCCGGCAACGAAGTCCAACGTGCCCCTTACGAAGCAAAAATTGATCTTTCCGATATGGAAAAAGGAACTTATCCATATTACATGTTGAAAGAAATTGATGAACAACCTGCTACGATGCGCCGGATCATCAGTGAATACACCGATGAAACAGGAACCGTCGTGATCGAAGATGAGTTGTTGCAGAGTTTACTAAACAGCGACCGTATTTACATTGTCGCTTGCGGAACAAGTAACAATGCGGGTTGGGCAAGTAAACAAATTATTGAAGGCTTGGCTAACATTCCCGTTGAAATTCATTTATCTAGCGAGTTTGGATATAATATGCCATTGCTTTCAGAAAAGCCTTTCTTTATCTACTTAACGCAAAGTGGAGAAACTGCAGATAGCCGTCAAGTTTTAGTAAAAACCAATGAATTAGGACACCCTTCTCTTACTGTAACAAATGTAGCAGGTTCAACATTATCTCGTGAAGCTAGCTACACCATGTTGCTACATGCAGGTCCAGAGATTGCAGTAGCTTCTACCAAGGCTTATACTGCGCAAATTGCAGCTTTGACGGTTTTAGCCAAAGCTGTAGGTGAAGCAAAGGGAGTTTCTGCTGCTAAAGAATTCGACTTAACAAAGGAATTAGGCATTGCAGCTAATGCGATGGATGTCATGATCGCTGAAAAAGCTATGATCGAAGAAATTGCTGAAGAATATTTGGCAACAACTCGTAATGCATTTTATATTGGTCGTTCTGAAGATTACTATGTTTCTATGGAAGTTGCTTTGAAGCTAAAGGAAATTTCTTATATTCAGGCGGAAGGCTTTGCCGCTGGTGAATTGAAACACGGAACAATCGCATTGGTCGAAGAAGGAACACCTGTTATCGGCATCATTACCGAAGCTGTTACTGCTCCTCACACACGAGGAAATCTCCGTGAAGTTGAAAGTCGCGGCGCTCATACACTAGTAATAGCTTCAGAAGAATTAAGTAAAGATGGTGACCAAATCATTTTACCTATAGTTCACCAATTCTTACGTCCGCTTGTTTCTGTTATCCCAGGACAATTAATTGCCTACTATGCAACATTATTACGCGGCTACGATGTTGATAAACCTCGTAATTTGGCAAAATCAGTAACAGTTGAATAATTGAATAAATTAAAAGGTTGAGAAAAATTTCTCAACCTTTTTTATGCAGAAAAACGCCCGACTAAAAAAGTCGGACGTTTATTATTAATCTAATCCAATTTCATCTCGAACAACAGCTGCGATTTTTTCAACATAGTAATCAACCTTTTCATCTGTTGGTGCTTCTGCCATGACACGTAGTAATGGTTCTGTGCCTGAAGGACGAACGAGAATTCGACCATCGCCATTCATTTCTGCTTCTGCCTCTTCAATCGCTTGTTTTATAGCGGGAACATCCATCGCTCCGTACTTATCGCTTACTCGAATGTTCACTAACTTTTGCGGATAAATAGTTACTTCACTAGCTAGCTCAGAGAGCTTTTTACCAGTTTGCTTCATAATGTTCAATAGCTGAACACCGGTTAACATTCCGTCACCTGTCGTATTATAATCTAAGAATAAAACATGTCCAGATTGTTCCCCACCAAGATTGTAATCATTTTTACGCATTTCCTCAACAACATATCTATCACCGACCTGCGTGATGACATCTTCAAGACCAATCTCTTCAATTGCCTTATGGAATCCTAAATTACTCATTACTGTAGTAACTACAGTATTTTTTTTCAATCGTTTACGTTCAGCTAAATATTTCGCACAAATATACATAATTCGATCACCATCGACAATATTGCCGAGTTCGTCAACAGCAATTACACGATCGCCATCTCCATCAAATGCTAAACCAGCATCTGCACCTTTTTCAACAACTAATTTAGCTAATGCTTCTGGATGAGTAGAACCTACTCCGGCATTGATATTTAACCCATTAGGTGATGTACCCATTGTATAAAAATCTGTTTCTAAATCTGCAAACAGACGATTAACGCTAGTAGATGTGGCACCATTTGCAGCATCAACACAAACAGTTAACCCGGATAAATCTCCTGAAATTGTTTGTACTAAGAATTGTGAATACTTCAGAAGTCCTTCATGAAACTCATCCAATGTCCCAAGCCCTTCGGCTGAAGGACGAGGTAATGTATCTTCCTCCGCATCAATTAAAGCCTCAATCTCAGCTTCTTGTTCATCAACAAGTTTAAATCCATCACCGCCAAAAAACTTAATCCCATTATCTTCAGCTGGATTATGAGAAGCAGAAATCATCACTCCTGCAGAAGCCTTCTGCAGTCTTGTCAAATAAGCAACTCCTGGTGTAGAAATGACACCAAGTTGAAATACTTCGATACCTACAGATAATAATCCAGAAATCAAAGCTGTTTCTAGTAACTCTCCAGAAATTCGAGTGTCACGCCCTACTAATACACGTGGACGCCCTTCACTTTCATGATGTTGACTTAAAACATAACCACCACAACGTCCTAACTTAAATGCTAGTTCAGGTGTTAACTCCTTATTCGCGATTCCTCTTACTCCATCTGTTCCAAAATATTTACCCATTAAATTATATTTCCCTTCTTCATCTAGTTAGTAGATTGATTTGTCGAATCTTCTTGACTGTTTGTTGTCTGTGTAGCACTTGTTTCAGAAGATCTGGAAGCGTCGTCTGATTCTGCTACATCTTCAGTCGTCGACGAACTAGAATGATTTGTACTGTTAGTTTCCGATCCTTGGGACTTCTTAAAGACAGGAGTTACTTGTGCACTCACTGTTTTAGGATTTATTTGATAGTCCCCAGAAGGTACATCAATAAACTTTTTTACAGTCCCTTGGATTCGACTCACATCGACTGGAATGCCGATACTGTCTATTTGATCAATTACTGACTGCACACCAGTAATTGTTACCTTTGTACGATTCAAGTCTATTTTGACGCTTTCTACATCCGAAGGCAAGTCCCCTTCTTGGATAGGGTAGATCGACACTTCTTTACTAGGCGTTTGAATCTCAAAATTAACTGTTACATTTTGTGGATCAGACTGAATTGGCAGTGCTTCTCCACTAGCATTTAACGCCTGAATAGGCGCTTGTATACTAGCTTGATCTGTGGTCAACTTACTACTGTCAACCGAAGCAACAACACGATCAATTTCCTTCATAGTATTTTCGCCAGTAGTAATTTCAACCTTTTCAGGCTGTGTAGACATTTCCCCGATTTTCAGCCCATTATTACTAGTTGTACTGCTTAAGATTGGGGATACGTCAAATTCTTTCTTTACCTTTTTCTCGATAGTCACAGAAATTTTTTCTGGTTCTATCGTGGCAAAAAGAGAGCTCGATAAATTTTTTGTTTTTAGCCGAATCTCGTGGGTTCCAGAAGACAGATTTCTTAAATCTGCAACAACACTGAAATCCCTTGTGTCAGGATCTACTTCTTTATTCAATTGTATGCGGTTAGCCCCGCTTAATTTAACCGATACATTCGATGAAAAACCATGAACAAAGTATTCATTTGAATCATAAAGGACATTTATAGGAACGTTTTGAATAGATTCCTCGTAGTTTGTTTCAGACGAAATTAACTGACTAAAATTTTGACTATTTACATTAAAAAATAGAATTAAACTAAACACCAATGAGATCAGCATATATGGGGCATTGCTTTTTTTAAACTTAATTCTCATTTTTGTCCTCCTTTAGTCAACCCTTCGAAAAAGGTTTGCAGAAGACTCTTCTTGCTGGCATTTTTTTCATCTGGCAATAACTCTCTACGCATTACAGCGAGATACTCTTCTTGAGACAAATCGTGAAGAAAATCATTATTCAGCGTGATACTAACCCCACCTGTTTCTTCAGATACAATAAATGTCAACGCATCACTGACCTCGCTGATACCTACCGCGGCTCGATGTCGAGTACCAAACTCTTTGGGAATCAACATACTGTCCGATAATGGGAGATATGCCGAAGCAACCGCGATTTTTCCATTTTTTACAATAACTGCACCATCATGTAACGGCGTATTCGGTATAAATATATTGATCAGTAGTTCTCCGGTAATATCTGCATCCAGAGCAATCCCAGTCTCGATATATTCTTCTAGTCCTGTAAAACGTTGGATCGTTACTAACGCACCAATTTTCCTTTTTGACATATATTGAATCGCTTTGTCAAACGCAAAGATCATTCGCTCGTCGTCACGTTCTTCCTTTTTTGATGTTTTAAAGAATGAACTGCGACCTAAATGTTCCAAACCGCGTCGGACCTCTGGTTGAAAAATAACAATCGCCGCAATTACACCATAGGTAATGATTTGATTCATCAACCAAGACAATGTATGCAGACCAATCAATTCAGCAACGATTCGAATCCCAATAAAAATCGCCACACCTTTGATCAGTTGGACTGCCTTCGTTCCGCGAACAAGTTCAAACAAACGATAAATCAAAAACCAGACAACAAATATATCTAAAAGGTTGACGATGATATCCCAGGTTGAAAGATTCTCAGAAAAAAAGCTAAGCCAATATTCCGGTTTGAATAATTCAATTAGACGATTAGGCATAGATAACCTCTCTTTCTATCCAAAATTCTCTACAATTATACCACAGTGGTACAGGTCTAGCATAAAATTTAAGAAGGAAAGAAGGAGCCTTAATAAACAAAGACTCCTTCTCCTACTACTGTTTAATTTCTTCTATAATAATTTTGATGGTTACATGCTTTCTTATCTTACTATCTTAATATAACGACAACATCCAAAAAGTTATTGGTTTCTTTTTTCAGCGCGAGCAGCTCTGCGAGCGGCACGCCGGGCTGCTGCTTCTGGATCAGCTTTCCGCTCACTTTTTACTTTCTTTTCACTAGTAGTCTTCGTTACTTCAAGTTTTGTTCCTTCTAATTTCGCACGAATTTTTTCTTCCTGTCCCGCCATACGTGCATAGTTATAAAAACGTGTTTGAGCATCGTTTACTGTTTTTTGGTATAGGCGCTGTGCATCGTCAGGCTGAACTCTTTCTAGTGCTGAGAAGCGTGTCTGCTGTTTCATAAAGCCAATCATATCATCAAAGTTTGGTTTTTTATAATCCAACGTCATTGGGTTCTTTCCTTTTTCACGTTGAATTGGATTGTAACGATACAATGACCAATAACCAGAATTTACTGCATCTTTGGCCTCTTGTAAAGTTTTGCTCATTCCACCGCGCAAGCCATGATTAATACATGGTGTATAAGCAATAATCAAAGAAGGTCCTGGGAATTTTTCAGCTTCTTCCAGAGCTTTGATTGTCTGCATTTGATTAGCTCCTGAAGCGATTTGTGCAACATAAACATTGCCATATGTCATCGCCATCATTCCTAAATCCTTCTTAGATTGATATTTACCACCCGCTGAGAATTTTGCGATGGCAGAAGCTGGTGTTGCTTTAGATGTTTGACCGCCGGTGTTCGAATATACTTCATTATCCATTACTAAGATATTTACATCTGCTCCACTAGCTAATATATGGTCAATACCACCGAAACCAATATCGTACGCCCAACCATCTCCGCCAAACATCCATTGGCTAGTTTTGACAAATAAGTCACGGTTGTCATAGATCTCAGCTAGTTTAGCATTCTCCAACCCTTCTGCTTCAAGCGCTGAAGTTAACTTAGCTGCTCTTTGCTGAGTTCCATCAGATTCATACATATGATCCATCCAGTCTTCCATTAACTCCCGTAAATCATCAGAAACCATATTTAGAACGTCATTAATTTTATCTGCTAATTCTTTACGTCGGGTTTGATTTGCCAAAAACATTCCATATCCATATTCAGCATTATCCTCGAACAATGAGTTAGACCACGCTGGCCCTTGACCTTTTTCGTTTGTTGTGTAAGGACTAACGGGGGCAGCCGCTCCCCAAATAGATGAACAGCCTGTCGCATTTGCAATCATCATCCGATCACCAAACATTTGTGTCATTAATTTCACATAAGGTGTTTCACCACAACCTGCACATGCTCCCGAGAATTCAAGCAGTGGTTGATTGAACTGTGAACCTAAAACGGAATTTGTTTTTGCTGGATTTGCCTTTTGCTTTAATGTCATTGAAAAGGCCCAATTGATTGCTTGTTCCTTCTCTTCTTCAAATGGTTTCATAACTAGTGCTTTGCCTTTAGCTGGACATGCTTCGACACAAAGACCACAGCCAGTACAGTCTTCAACTGAAACTTGAATACGATACTTCAAGCCATCGGCACCGCGCATTTCTCGGACGATGTATCCTTCTGGTGCTTCTTCCATTTCTTCTTCATCTGCCAAAAATGGGCGAATAGCCGCATGAGGACATACAAATGAACATTCGTTACACATTGTACAACGATCGCTAATCCAATGAGGAACCTCTAATGCCACCCCGCGTTTTTCAAATTTTGTGGTACCTGTTGGTATGGTTCCATCTGTCATGCCGTTTGCTACAAGGTCATTAACAGTAAGTGCATCTCCTCGTTGAGAATTGATCGGTTCAACAATTTGTTCAACATATTGTGGCACGGGAGATTTCCGTACATGGGCAGGCGTTTCAATGGTTTTCCACGTTTTAGGAATCTGTACCTGATGCAATAATTCAACGGTTTGATCAATCGCCGCAATATTCTTTTCTACGATTTCCAGTGATTTACGGCGGTAGCTTTTATCGGCTTCAGATTTTAAAATCTCTATCACTTCATCAAATGGGATAATGCCCGTCAAACTAAAGAATGCTGTTTGCATCACTGTGTTGATCCGCGAACCAAGCCCGACTTCCATGGCTAATTTAGCAGCATTAATTGTGTAAAATCTAATATTATTCTCGGCGATATAGCGTTTCATCTTAGCAGGTAATAATTTATCAATCTGCCCATCATTCCACATAGTATTCATTAAGAATATCCCGCCTGGTTTCAATCCTTTCAGCAAGTCATAGGTGTGAATATAAGCAGGTGTATGACAGGCGATAAAATCAGCACTTTCGACAAGATAGGTCGAGCGAATAGGTGTATCTCCGAAGCGCAAATGTGAAACAGTCAATCCGCCTGATTTTTTTGAATCATAGCTAAAATAACCTTGCGCATATTTGTTCGTATGATCTCCGATAATTTTAATTGCTGATTTATTTGCCCCCACTGTTCCGTCTGAACCAAAACCCCAGAATTTTGCCTGATAAGTATTAGGGTTCGTCAAGTCAAGGGTTCCCTTTGTTTCGAGCGACATATTAGTTACATCATCAACAATACCGATAGTAAAACGCTTTTTGGTTTTTCCTTTCTCTTTTAACAATTCACCATATACAGCAATAATTTGGTCTGGTGTGACATCCTTAGAGCCTAAACCAAAACGTCCACCGATGATTCTAGGACGGATATCCGCTTCATACATGACGCCTTGAACGTCTAATAATAATGGCTCACCATCAGCTCCAGGCTCTTTTGAACGATCCAAAACAGCAATAGACTTCACAGAATTTGGAAGCTTTTCTAAAAAGTTCTCGGTTGGGAACGGACGATACAAATGAATATTTAAAAAACCAACTTTCCGACCATTAGCATTTAAATAGTCCACCGTTTGTTCGATCGTTTGTGCCACAGAACCCATTGCTACAATGACTTCTTCCGCATTTTCTGCCCCGTAATAAGTAACCAAATCATATTGAGTACCACGGAGTTTATTGATTTCAAACATATATTTTTGAACGATTGCTGGCAATTCATCGTAATAACGATTGACTGTTTCGCGTTGTTGAAAATGTATATCAGGATTCTGATTCGTCCCACTGATTGTTGGATGATTTGGATTCATGCTTCGCTTACGGAATGCTCTTAACTTTTCTTGATCAACAAGCGGCGCCAATTCTTCATAGTCTAATACCTCAACCTTTTGAATCTCATGACTAGTACGAAAACCGTCAAAAAAGTTCATGAATGGGATGCTGCCTTCAATAGCTGCTAGATGCGCCACCGCAGACAAATCCATTACTTCTTGTACACTGCTCTCCTGTAGCATCGCGAATCCTGTTTGGCGTGCCGCCATTACATCTCCATGATCTCCAAAAATATTTAACGCATTTGTTGTAACTGCGCGACTAGCCACATGAAAAACGGCTGGCAGTAACTCTCCTGCCATTTTATACATGTTTGGAATCATTAGTAATAATCCTTGCGATGCAGTATAAGTAGTTGTTAGTGCACCCGTTTTAAGCGCACCATGAACAACACCTGCGGCACCCGCCTCTGATTGCATTTCAGTAATTGATACCGGTTGACCAAATATATTTTTCTTTCCCTCTGAAGACCATTGGTCCACAAGTTCAGCCATTGTTGAGCTAGGAGTGATTGGATAAATTGCAGCTAACTCAGTAAATGCATATGAAATGTAAGCTGCTGCTGTATTTCCATCCATCGTTTTTTTCTTACGCATAGTTCTCCTCCTTATTGTAATTCGTCCTTTTTTCTTGGAAAAGACAACGATTCTATTGTTTTGTAACATTTCATTTAAGTGGTAAAATGACAGCTAAAAAATTGGCTTACCTCAAAATAGAAATCTTAACCTTATAATCTTTATAACAACGGATTTATTATAAACTAAGCTGAGTTATTTTCAAACAGACGTTTCAATCTTTTTAACTTATTTATATCAAAAGAGTTTGTTTTCTTTAGAATCTTTTGTAAACTAGACTATGAAAGGACGTGTTTATTCATGGATATTTCTATAATAAAAGCAAACTTAGTAAATGATTTCAATGGAATTAAAATTGGATCAGACACTGCGCCAAAGCGTTTAATTGAATTTATTAACCTACGATGTCCCTACTGCAAACAATGGTTTGAGGAATCCTATGAAACGCTGAGTGAAGCGGTCGAAGAAGGCAAAGTTCAACGTGTTATCAAGTTATTAGATAAAGATAAAATTAGCTTACAGCGCGGAAATGTAATGCACGAATATATTGACAATAATCCTGCCAAGGCTATGATTCAAATCAGACAAGCTTTTGAAACACAAGAAAATTGGCAAGACCTTGCTTTAGAAGCTGTAGCTGAGTATGCTGAAAAAACATTGAGCTTTATTCAACAAGCAAACCAAAATCTGCAAGGAGAAATCCGCAATGAGGCAGCCCAAGCAAACATTCAATTCGTACCAACCATTGTATTAGGTGATCATATTTTTGACGAATCCATTGATGAAGCAACTTTAAAAGCTTACATTGCTGAATAAACAGAAAAAAACCGTTTGACTATCAAACGGTTTTTTTTCGTAAATTATCGGCAAAATCATTAATTTTTCGAATTCTATGGTTGATACCTGATTTCGAAATGGCTCCTGATGGAATCATTTCTCCTAGTTCTTTTAGACTGATTTCAGGATTTTGAATCCTTAATTCTGCTATTTCCTGCAGCTTTTCTGGTAACGATTGTAGTCCAACCGTCGACTCAATAAAATGAATGTTCTCAATTTGCTTAGACGCAGCATCTATCGTTTTGTTCATATTGGCTGTTTCGCAATTCACTAGTCGATTGACAGAATTTCGCATATCACGAACGATTCGAACATCCTCAAATTTTAACATTGAATTCGTCGCACCAATCAAAGTTAGAAAATCAGCTATTTTCTCTGCGCCTTTAAGATAAGTGATATAGCCATTTCGGCGTTCCAGCGTACGCGCATTCAAGTCAAATTGATTCAACAGGTCACAAATATCTTGATTGTGTTCCTCGTAAATTGAAGATATTTCTAGATGATAACGGCTCGTTTCTGGATTATTAACTGAACCAGAGGCTAAAAATGCACCACGTAAATACGCACGAGTTTTTTCATCTGATTGCTTAATTTCATTCGATATATGCGCTTGAAACATCATGCCGTCCATGATATCCAAATCCAATAAAATATTTTGTGTCTCTTGTTTCAATCGAACAATGTAGACGTTGTTTTTTTTCAATTTCATTTTCCGACGTACCAGTAACTCGCTTCGCACATTATAATGCTCTTTTAATAAAGTAAAAATTCGACGAGCAATCGCCGCATTTTCAGTTTGCACATTCAAAACAAATTGATGATTACTCAAACTAAGGGAACCATTCATTCTTATCAATGCGGCTAACTCAGCTTGCGCGAGATTCTTTTGGACTGCCAGACCCGTTAACTCTTTTTTTACTTCTGCCGCAAAAGACATGACGAGCCCTCCTTCTCATAATAAAGAACTAATTTTCCTAAATAAAATTAGTTCTAACTAATGATTTACTATTTCGACACTTATTTAAAAATCCAGTCTTAAATTTTTGCACCAAAAACAATTCGAAATAGCTCATCGACAACTTTGTCTCCATCATGAAAGACGCCACCATCACGAAGTTTTAAAAAGTCAGTTGAAACAACTCGGCAGCCTTCTTCCCTTAACCCATTAAAATCATGTGTAACTTGTACCAAGTACTCATCATAGATCTCTGGATCCATATATCCTTCAGGAACTTTTTCAGTATTGACTAATACAGTGTCAATAAATTTGCTATCGAGGTGTTTGTGAAGAACACGAATATGATCCGCATCACTGAAATGTTCGGTCTCACCTTTTTGGGTCATAATGTTACAAATATAGACTACCTCTGCCTTTGTTGTACGAACCGCATTTCCTAGTTCCTCAATGACTAAGTTAGGCAAGATACTAGTGAATAAGGAGCCTGGTCCTAAGACAACCATATCTGCCTCATTGATAGCATTGACTACTTTACGTGCTGCGTGAATCGCTTTTTCACCATTTTTTTCTGTGACATAAACTCTTTCTATCGTCTTACGATCCAGAGCTATTTTTGATTCTCCCACTGCACTTGTTCCGTCATCAAAATCCGCGTGCAACACTAGCGGCGTTTCCGAAGAAGGGTAAATATGCCCGTCCACGTGCATCATCATGGAAAGTAATTGAATTGCTTCATACGTACTTTCTCGCATTTCTGATAAAGCCGCGATTAAAAGGTTCCCAATCGTATGATTTGCAAGAAATTTGTCATCCTCATGAAAACGATATTGAAATAAGTCTTCATAGAGCTTCGGCATGTCAGATAAGGCGGCCAAAACATTTCTCAAATCACCTGGGGGGGCCATGTCGATCGAATCGCGTAGTTCACCACTACTGCCACCGTCATCTGCTACAGTTACCACTGCTGTAATATCAGCACTTTGATTTCGTAAACTTTTTAAAATAACTGGTAATCCTGTCCCACCACCGATAACCACTATCTTCGGTTTACGAATACGGTATGTTTTCATTTTCATGAACGATTCACCGTCTCTTTCCGCTTATCCTTATCGCGATGAGTGATATTTACCTTGTACTCTGCATCCGTAATTGCCTTTCCAATACGCTCTGTCAAAGCGACTGACCGATGCTGTCCACCAGTACAGCCGATAGCAATCGTTAATGAACTTTTTCCTTCATTAATGTAGCCAGGCAGAATGTCCATAATTAAACGAACAAAATTCGTGTAAAAACTTTCTGTTTCAGGAAATGACATTACATAATCATATACCGGTTTGTCTAGCCCGGTTTGAGGCCGCAGGTCTGGAATATAGTGTGGATTCGGCAAAAAACGAACATCCATAACTATGTCAGCATCGATTGGCAACCCATATTTAAAGCCAAAAGAAACTACCTCCACGTGGAATCCCGCGTCATCCTTATCTTTAAACGTTTGATTAATTTTTTCTCGTAATTGACGCGGCGTTAAATCTGTTGTATCAATCATTAGAGTAGCTCTATTCTTTAAATCTTCCAAGATTGCGCGTTCTTTACGAATACCTTCAGTGATCATGCCATCCATCGCAAGCGGATGTGCGCGACGCGTCTCTTTGTAGCGAGAGACTAATTCTTCATCTGAACAATCTAAGAACAAGATACTTGTATCAATGAACCCTGTATTTTCTATCTCTATTAGCATTTTTTGAATATCTTCGAAAAATGAGCGAGAACGTAAATCTACTACTAAAGCGATCTTAGTTACTTTTCCTGATTCACGGATCAATTCCCAAAACTTCGGAATTAAACCTGGAGGCATATTATCTACACAAAAATACCCCATATCTTCAAAACTTTGAATTGCGACAGTTTTACCTGCACCACTCATACCTGTAATGACAACCAAATGTAAACTATCAGTCATTTGTGTCACTCCTTTCGCGTAATTAGAGACTCACTCCTGAGAATGATTATTTTAATTTACTATTGTTCTATATAGACGAATAGACGATATTGCGATTTGAAATACATTGATAGGCTCATCAATAATCATAAGCCAAATTTTTGAACTAAATAAAAAGATGCCAAAGAAACCATAGGCTAGCTTCTTTCGCTATCTAAAAAAATTATAACACTCCTGGCGTGTCTTTGCTACTCATTTGTCATTCTTTAGATTTTCCTAATAGAATAGAAACTGAAAAAAATGTGCAAATAAAAAACAGATCTCCTATTTAGAAGATCTGTTTTTCTGTGCTAATTCAATTGTCCGGTCCGCTAAAATAGATTGCGCATCAATTACTGGAAAAGGAACTTCTTTTGTCAATTCTTGAACTAAAGACAGCTCGGTACAGCCAAGAATAGCATTCTGACAACCATATTTTTCAAAAACATCTGAAAGAATCTCTAGATACAAATCACTGTTGATATAATCATTCTCTTTTACATCGTGATAAATTAGATGATTAACCTTCTCTTGTAAGTCTGGCTTAGGAATCAAAACTTCAAATCCTTTTGCCTCTAGCTCACTTTGATAAACCTTAGCGGAAATTGTCCCAGCAGTTGCTAATACTGCGATTTTCTCGCCGGGTTTATGATGCTTTGTCACTTCATTTACAGCCTCACGCGGCATATGCAGCAACGGAATATTTGTTGCCCCCTGTAGTTGATCAAAAAAGTAATGAGCAGTATTGCAAGTGAGTACAATAAAATCCGGCTGTAATAGGTTTTGTTTCTCTATATCATCCAATAAAAAGGGTAATGGACTTGGTGATTCGTGATCTAAAATAAAAGCCGTGCGGTCAGGAACCGTTGCATGATTGAACATCACATAGTTCAAGTATTCTTGATCATTATGAGCATGTGTACGTTGGTTAAGGATTCGAATAAAACTTTCCGTCGCCATCGTCCCCATTCCACCAAGAATACTAAAGAAATTTTCCATACTTATCCTTCTTTCTCTTTAAAGAATAGATCGAAGCGTCCTTTGTACTTGCTGAACATATACTTCATTAAAATCCACCGCATCAAGGACATATCTTTCTTGTAAAAGACTGTCGTTCCCCAATGGTCATTTTTGATCATTTCTAGAGCTTTTTCTTTTTCCTTATTATTTCGAGCAAATTTCTCAAAAACACCCTTTGGAACCCCCATCCATAACATGGATGTAGCTGGTTCTGCTTTACCGTAAATCGTTTCAGTAAACGACTTTTCAAAAACGCGATCTTCAGTTACGTATTGTGCTAAATTGAAGCCATTTAAAGTAACGAAGAAACTACTACGTCCTTGCCGTAAGTTGATTTCAAACAATTTATATTCTCCATCACGAGGATCGTACTTCATGTCAAAATTTGCAAAGCCAGTATAGTTGATTTTCTCTAAAAATCCTTTAATTGTCTGGTAGATCTTCTCGTTATATTCAGGCATGATCGCCACATAGTTTCCAATCGCTTCTGGAGAAGGATCTTCTAATAATGGATGTCCCAAGCACATCATGCGAACCTGATGGTTTTGATCGACATAAGCATTCAATACACGCATGTTGCTATCGTCTCCAGGAATAAAGTCCTGCGCAATCATTTCACTCGTATAACCAGCTTGATAAATACGCTCAATGATTGTGTCAAATTCATCACGAGTATCTAAAATAAAGGCTTTTTTTCTTCCTTCAAAATCAACTGATAGCCATTCCACACTATTCGCTGGTTTTAGTGCAACAGGAAAATCAAAGGGTAAATCCTGTTTTAACTTACCAGCCTCTAACATATCTTCAGTAATGATAAATGTTTTTGGATAAGGCAAATCATATTTTTCGCAAATTTCGTAAAAGCTGACTTTACTAATCAGACTTTGGAGTAAATCAAAATCAATATACGGGCAAATAAACCATTCGGAAAGCTCTTCTTTATGTTGTGAAACTAGCTCAGCGTATCCATCACCGCAAGCAATCAATAAATATTTTACATTAGGATCGTTGTACGTATTTTTTCCTAATTCGCGCATCTGCTCGATGAACACAGGATCCTTATCAAATCCTGGTACAACATGTACGTTCACGATCTTACTATATTTTGTTGGTGCTAATTGTAGACCAGCATAAGCCTCTGATACGATTCCATAGGCTTCGTGAAAAGAACGGGCCATACCGTAAACGTTGATATCGCTCCCTAATAAAATCGGGACAAATTTTTGATTTTCATTCATATTCTCTTACACCTTCTCATTCTAAATCCTTGATAATCATACCATAAAGAAAAATGCAAGCAAAGGAGAATCCTTTGCTTGCATCAAGCTTTATCAGTTATTTATTTTTTAAGACGCGTTTTAAATAATGTCCTGTATAACTGTCTGGTACTTCAGCAATTTCTTCCGGTGTCCCTGTTGCTAGTATGGTTCCACCACCGTCGCCGCCTTCTGGTCCTAGATCGATAACGTAGTCGGCTGATTTAATCACATCCAAATTATGTTCAATCACTAATACCGTATTTCCTGAGTCAACAAAACGTTCCAGAACCTTTAACAAACGAGCAATATCATCTGTATGAAGTCCTGTTGTCGGCTCATCCAAAATATAGAAATTCTTTCCATTGGAATTCTTATGAAGTTCACTAGCAAGCTTCATTCGTTGAGCCTCTCCACCTGAAAGTGTTGTCGCAGGCTGCCCCATCGTGACATAGCCTAAACCAACGTCAACAATCGTTTGAAGTTTTCGATGAATTTTAGGAATGTGTTTGAAGAATTCCACAGCATCTTCAACAGTCATTTCCAGAATATCCGCAATATTCTTTCCTTTATAATGAACTTCCAATGTTTCGGAGTTATAGCGTTTGCCATGACAAACTTCACACGGTACATAAACATCAGGTAAAAAATGCATCTCAATTTTGATGATCCCATCTCCGCGACAAGCTTCACAACGTCCGCCCTTTACATTAAAGCTGAACCGACCCTTTTTATAACCGCGAATCTTCGCTTCATTTGTCTGAGCAAATAAATCTCGAATATCATCAAAAACACTTGTATAGGTTGCGGGATTGCTCCGCGGTGTTCTCCCGATTGGACTTTGATCAATATCAACTAATTTTTCGATATTGTTGTATCCAGTAATTTTTTTGAATTTTCCTGGTTTGTTTGAATTACGATTCAACTTCTGTGCAAGAGCCTTTTTCAAGATCTGGTTAACTAAAGTAGACTTCCCAGAACCTGAGACACCTGTCACAGCAACAAATTTCCCTAATGGGAACTCGGCATCAATGCTTTTCAAGTTATTTTCAGCAGCGCCAGTAACTTTTATTTTCTTTCCATTTCCTTTTCGACGTTCTTTTGGCACAGCGATTTCTCGTTTTCCAGATAAATATTGACCTGTCAAGGATTTTGGATTTTTTTCAACTTGTTTAGGTGTTCCAGCAGCGACAATCTCGCCACCTTGATCCCCTGCACCTGGACCGACATCAATCAGATAATCTGCCGCACGCATTGTATCTTCATCATGCTCTACTACAATCAAAGTATTTCCTAAATCTCGCATTTTCTTCAAAGACTCAATCAAGCGGTCATTGTCTCGCTGATGCAAACCAATCGAGGGTTCATCTAAAATATACAAGACACCAGATAGGTTTGAACCGATTTGAGTCGCCAACCGAATTCGTTGAGCTTCTCCACCAGACAAGGTACCTGAAGCTCGACTCAAGGTAAGATAATCTAACCCAACATTTCGTAAGAAGCTAAGACGATCCTTGATTTCTTTCAAAATAGGCTTGGCAATTACCTTTTCCTGTTCACTTAATGCAACAGTTTCGAAAAAATCGAGTGCTCTATTAATAGAATCTTCACTAACTTGTCCAATATTAACATCATTGATTTTCACTGATAAAGCTTGTGGATTCAACCGATAGCCGTGGCAGGTTTGACATGTTAATTCCGTCATATATAAACGCATTTGATCACGTGTAAAATCACTGTTCGTTTCTGCATAACGTCGATTAATATTGTTAATAATCCCTTCAAAAGGTACTTCTACATCACGAACACCGCCAAAGTCATTTTCATAATGGAAATGGAAGTTTTCTCCATTTGAACCATTCAAAATGATTTCTTGATGTTCTTTTGGCAAATCCTCGAACGGAGTATCCATATCAATACCAAAACTCAAGCATGCTTGCTCTAGCATTTGAGGATAGTATTGAGAACTGATCGGATTCCAAGGAATCAATGCCCCTTCACGCAACGTTTTACTTTGATCAGGAATAACTAAATCCAAATCGACTTCCAACTTAACCCCTAACCCGTCACAATCTGGACAAGCTCCAAACGGTGCGTTGAATGAAAACAGTCGAGGTTCAAGTTCGCCTACTGTAAAACCACAATAAGGACAAGCGTAGTGTTCGCTGAATAGCATTTCTTTTTCCCCGATTACATCAACAATCGCATACCCTTCAGCTAAGCGTAACGCTGCTTCGAAGGAATCAAATAGACGCGAGCGGATACCTTCCTTAACCACAATACGATCGACGATGATTTCGATATCGTGTTTTTTATTCTTGGTTAGTTCTGGAGCATCTGTCACATCATACAATTCTCCATCAACACGCATACGGACATATCCTTCTCGTTGAATCATTTCGAAGACTTTTTTGTGTTGTCCTTTTTTCTTTGCAACAACTGGCGCTAATATTTGAATTTTGGTTCGCTCAGGTAATTCAAGCACCTTGTCGACCATCTGCTCAACAGATTGAGAGGTAATTTCAATATGGTCATTCGGACAGATTGGATGACCTACACGTGCGTATAGTAAACGCAAATAATCATTAATCTCCGTCACGGTTCCTACTGTTGACCGAGGGTTTTTACTTGTAGTTTTTTGATCAATAGATATCGCTGGACTCAATCCATCAATGCTGTCAACATCAGGCTTATCCATTTGGCCTAAAAACTGCCGCGCATAAGCAGACAGGCTTTCCACATATCTGCGCTGCCCTTCAGCATATAGCGTATCAAAAGCCAGCGAACTCTTTCCTGAACCTGATAGACCAGTAACAACCACCATCTTATCACGAGGAATCGTGACATCTACATTCTTTAAATTGTGAGCTCGCGCTCCATGAATTACTATCTTATCATTTGCCATTTATTTCTCCTTGTTCATTGTTCATTAACTGTATTCCTTTTTCCACAGCCGAAAAAAACGTGACATTTTTTCATCAGTTATTCTGCTGCTTTTAATTCTAAGATTGTATCTCGTAATGTTGCGGCAGTTTCAAAATCAAGTGTTTTAGCCGCTTCTCGCATTTCATCTTCAAGTTTCGCAATAAGTTCTTTACGTTCAGATTTAGATAACTCTTCATAAGAGGTGGTATCGTAAGTTCCAGTATCTTCTGCAACCTTACTAATTGCGATCAAATCACGAATTTCTTTAATAATCGTCTTAGGTACAATGCCATGTTCTTCATTATATTGTTGCTGAATGCTACGACGGCGTGATGTTTCATCCATTGCACGTTGCATTGAATCCGTCACCTTATCAGCATACATAATAACTTTTCCCTCTGAATTTCGGGCAGCACGACCAATTGTTTGAACAAGTGAGCGTTCACTGCGAAGGAAGCCTTCTTTATCTGCATCTAAGATAGCCACCAATGAGACTTCAGGTACATCTAGACCTTCACGAAGTAAATTAATACCAACTAGCACATCAAATTTTCCTAATCGTAAATCACGAATAATCTCAGTACGTTCTAAGGTTTTGATATCACTGTGGAGGTATTTAACCTTGATACCTAGTTCTTTAAAGTAGTCTGTTAAATCTTCGGACATTTTTTTTGTTAAAGTCGTGACAAAAACACGTTCATTTCTTTCAGAGCGTTCGTTTATTTCTCCAACCAAATCGTCTATTTGTCCCATAATCGGGCGGACTTCAATGACCGGATCTAGTAGTCCAGTCGGACGGATGATTTGCTCTATTACTGTATCTGTTTCTTCATGTTCATAAGGACCAGGAGTCGCCGAAACGTAGACAATCTGATTCACGCGCTCTTCAAACTCTTCTAATCTTAATGGACGATTATCTAAAGCTGATGGCAACCGGAAACCATAATCTACCAGCATCTGTTTACGTGCTCGGTCACCGTTGTACATACCTCTTACTTGCGGCATCGTCACATGAGATTCATCCACAACTAGTAAAAAGTCATCTGGGAAAAAGTCGATCAACGTATAGGGCGGCTCGCCCTCTTTACGTCCGTCCATATGACGAGAATAGTTTTCTATACCAGATGTATAGCCCATTTCTCGAAGCATTTCGATATCATAATTGGTTCGTTGTTCTAATCGCTGAGCCTCTAATAGCTTGTTATCATTTCTCAAGACTTCTAACCGATCAGCAAGCTCTTTTTGAATATTACTGATCGCCACTTCCATATGCTCTTCATTGGTTAAGAAGTGGGTCGCCGGGAAGATGGCTACGTGCTCTGTTTCACCGGTGATTTCTCCTGTTAATGCGTCTACTTCGCGAATTCGTTCTATCTCATCACCAAAAAATTCCACGCGTAACGCACGTTCATCACGTGATGCGGGAAATATTTCCACTACATCCCCACGAACACGAAAACGACCACGCTGAAAGTCAATATCGTTTCGTTCAAATTGAATATCAATTAAATTCCGTAATAATTGGTTTCGATCCATTTCCATTCCTACACGCAAAGAAACCACTTGCTCCAAATATTCCTTTGGTGATCCCAAACCAAAAATGCAGGAAACTGAAGCAACAACGATCACATCATTTCGTTCAAGTAAGGCGCTTGTCGCCGAGTGGCGAAGCTTATCGATCTCATCATTGATACTCGAGTCTTTTTCAATATACGTATCACTAGAAGGCACATACGCCTCTGGTTGATAGTAGTCATAATAACTAACGAAATACTCCACCGCGTTGTTAGGAAAGAACTCCTTAAACTCTCCATATAATTGCCCCGCTAACGTCTTATTATGGGCAATAATCAAGGTTGGCTTATTTACTTCCTTAATAACATTGGAAATCGTGTAAGTTTTACCTGTCCCGGTAGCTCCTAAAAGGATTTGCGCTTTTTTTCCATCGACGATTCCTTCGGCAAGTTGTTCAATGGCCTCAGGCTGATCGCCAGCAGGCTGATATTTTGAATGAAGGTCAAACGTATTATCCGTTACTCTTTCAATCATACAAAAATCCCCCTTTTTCTATTAAATGAACAAAGATTTTCCATTCCAAAATTATAGCATACCGAACATATTTTCGCCATTTTTTCTTCTTGCCATAAGAAGTTCTTAAAAACAATCGTGTCATATTTTCTGACATCCCATGTTATAAAAATTTTGCTTTTTTTCTATCCAACAATGAACCCTCTTGTATTTTATCTATAAACTAACATATAATAAACAAATGATAAGTAATTAGGAGGATTATTATGAGAAAAAACAAATTAATTCCATTCGTTGTTTTCTTAATGGCAAGTATTTTCACACTTGGCTTTGCCAACAAGACTGACGCCGCGGAAAAAACATATAAGATCGGGACGGACTTGACTTTTGCTCCTTTCGAATTTCAGAATTCCGATGGCGAATACATAGGTATTGATGTAGATTTGCTTAATCAAATCGCTAAGGACCAAAACTTTAAAGTTGATTTGCGTCCATTAGGATTCGACAGCTCTATCCAAGGAGTGCAATCCGATCAACTGGACGGAATGATTGCTGGTATGAGTATTACAGATGAACGGAAAAAAACGTTTGATTTTTCTGAACCTTATTTTGATAGCGGAATCCAGATGGCTGTTAAAAATGACAATAAGGACATCAAGAATTACAAAGATTTAAAAGGAAAAACAGTTGCCGCAAAAATCGGTACAGAAAGTGCGACTTTTTTAAATAAGAACAAAGACAAATATGGTTATGAAGTAAAACAATACGAAGCTGCTGATGCTATGTACAACGCCCTGACAAACGGGAATGTTGAAGCGATTTTTGATGACTACCCTGTACTTGGTTATGCTGTAACTAATGGGCAACCATTCAAATTAGTTGGTGAACCTGAAAAAGGCAGTTCTTATGGCTTCGCTGTGAAAAAAGGCGAAAACAAAGAGCTGCTGGAAAAGTTTAATCAAGGACTGAAGGACTTAAAGGAAAATGGCAGCTATGATAAAATCGTCAGCAAGTATATTTCTACTGGTTCCGGCGATCAAGGCGCTTCAAGCGAAATGAAAAAAATCGAGCCCAAAAAAGATGTTTATGTTATTGCCAGCGATTCTGCTTTCGCCCCTTTTGAGTATAAGGACAGCGACGGCGAATACAAAGGGATTGATGTTGACCTGTTAAAACGAATCGCAGAGCTGCAAGGATTCAAAATTGATTTTAAATTCATCGGATTCTCCTCAGCAATGCAGGCTTTAGAGTCAGGACAGGCTGATGGTATGATCGCAGGAATGACAATTACCGATGAGCGAAAAGCCAATTATGATTTTTCGGACCCCTACTTCCAAAGCGGGATTCAATTAGCCGTTGCGAAAGACAATAAAGATATTAAGACTTACGAGGATTTAAAAGGCAAAACCGTAGGAGCTAAGGTTGGAACGGAAAGTGCCGACTTTTTAGAGGCTCACAAAAAGGAATATGGCTATACAATCAAAAGTTTTGATGCAGCGGATCAATTGTATGACGCGCTGAAAGTCGGTTCTATCGATGCCATGATGGATGACTATCCGGTCATCGGTTATGCTGTAAAACAGGGGCAAGATTTGAAAACACCAATCAAACGCGAAGTTGGTGGTGAATATGGTTTTGCTGTGAAAAAAGGTCAGAACCCTGAATTGCGTGAGATGTTTACAGAAGGGCTAAAAGAATTGAAACGTACTGGCGAGTACGATGAAATTGTTGATCAATACATCGGCTCCGGTAGTGAAGACAAGAAAGAAACTGTTGATGAGTCTACTATCACTGGTTTATTGAAAAATAATTACAAATCATTACTAGAAGGATTATGGAAGACCATTGTATTGGCTTTAGTCTCCTTTGCACTGGCTCTTGTTTTAGGAGTTATCTTTGGATTGTTCCGTGTTTCTCCTGTTCGTGGACTACGTACGTTGGCTGGTATCTATATTGATATTATCCGCGGAATCCCAATGATGGTATTAGCCTTCTTTATCTTCTTTGGTTTACCGGGAATTACAGGCATTAAAATTCCTGACTTTGCTGCGGGAATCATCACACTGACATTAAATGCCAGCGCATATATCGCTGAAATAGTTCGTGGCGGTATCAATGCGGTTCCTGTCGGTCAAATGGAAGCCTCTCGAAGTTTGGGATTGTCCTATAACCGAACCATGCAGAAGATTATTTTGCCTCAAGCTGTGAAGATTATGATTCCTTCTTTCATCAATCAATTCGTTATCAGTTTGAAGGATACGACGATCATTTCGGCTATCGGTGTAGTAGAATTGCTGCAAACAGGGAAAATCATTGTTGCTCGTACGACTCAAAGTTCTTACGTTTACTTGATCATCGCGATCATGTACTTAATCTTGATCACGATCTTGACTAAGTTAGCGAACCGTTTAGATAAGAAGGTGAAATAGATGGAAAATAAATTAGATAAGAAAATTGTCGTAAATCATTTAGTAAAAAAATTCGGTGACAATACCGTTTTGAATGACTTGAATATTACTATCAGCGAAGGGGAAGTTGTTTGTATCATTGGTCCATCTGGTTCAGGGAAAAGTACCTTTCTTCGTTGTATGAATCACCTAGAAGAACCTACATCTGGGGAAATTATTATTGATGGACAAGATTTGACGGATAAGCATACGGACATTAACTTAGTTCGTCAACATATTGGTATGGTGTTCCAGCATTTCAACCTGTTCCCTCACCTGACAGTTTTAGAAAATATAACGTTAGCCCCACTCGATTTAAAGGGGGAAGCAAAAGAGTCAGCAAACAAGCGTGGTGTGGAGTTGTTGACACAAGTCGGTTTAGCTGAAAAGAAAGACGATTATCCTGATAGCCTTTCCGGAGGACAAAAGCAACGTGTCGCAATTGCTCGCGCGTTAGCAATGAATCCTGATATTATGCTCTTTGATGAACCAACTTCCGCTTTGGACCCAGAAATGGTTGGAGATGTTTTAAAAGTAATGAAGGATCTGGCACTGCAAGGTATGACCATGGTCATTGTCACTCATGAGATGGGCTTTGCGAAAGAAGTTGCTGACCGCGTCATCTTTACCGATGGTGGAAAAATTCTAGAAGATGGCACACCTGAACAGGTCTTCAATAACCCTCACAATCCGAGAACCCAAGACTTCTTAAATAAAGTATTGAATATTTAATACGAAACCCGTGAAATCTAGTTAGATTTCACGGGTTTTTCTGAATGTTAATAGCGTTTGATAAACCTCTTCTTTTGTTGCAGGCGATTGACTTCGAACGATGCCGTCTTCTGGAGAAAATGCCAGATCAACAATTTTCTTTAGTTTATCAACAGATGGGAAAATTGACAACATTTCATAAGTAATGGGCAAATTGAGTTTTTCAAATAGTTCTTGATGACTTGTCAGTTCATCATGGCGACCTTCAATACGTAGTTGCTGCAATGTCGTCAATGCAATGATCTGTCCATGACTTCCCTTTATCTCTCCTCCCCACAAACTAACCATCGCATTATGGAGCGCATGGGCAATACTTAAGCCCCCGGATTCAAATCCAATGCCACTTAATAACGTGTTGGCCTCTACCACTGCATCAAATTCTACTGTGATCTCTTTTCTCTTATTCGCCTCAACTGCTGCTTCTGCATTTTTGAGTAAAACATCACGACACTTTTCGGCAATTGCTTCTGCTGCTAGTGTTGGTGCTGCCCCTAAGGTATTTTTTCCAAAATTTTCACGTACAGTCCTTGCTTCTATGAATGTAGACAAACCATCTGCTATCCCGGCAGTTAAGAAATGAATCGGACTATTGATCAAAATAGCGGTGTCAACTAGAACCAAGTCAGGACTTTGAGTATAATAGGTATACTTCTCGAAATAGCCATTTTGATATTTCACAGAGATTCTTGAAGTGGGCGCGTCTGTCGAAGCAGATGTCGGAACAACGATACATCGTCTGCTTGACTTAAAAGCCAATGCTTTTCCTATATCGATCGCCCGTCCACCACCTATAGCAATTACATAATCAAATTCATCAATCGTGCTGTTCTCTTCTGCGAACCGTACAGAAATTTGACCGCCTAAAGAAGTCAACTCATCCACCAAACGTTTGCCAATCATCTCGTAAACAAATTGATCCGTTACTAGTAACCCCTTTTTGCCAAATGCTAGAATATCTCTCAAATGATCCCATAAAACATTTTCGCCCTGACGATACGTCATTGGACTAACAAAGACTTTTTCCATAGTTACTCCCTCTATCCATTTTAAACTCATCATAGCAATCAGAGAAAACTGTTGCAAGTTATTCTAGGAGCAGCTTTATGAAACACAAAAAGCACGTAAGCGTTGAACGCTTACGTGCTAGAAAATCAAATTAAGCTTCGATTTCAGTTACGATACCTGAACCAACGGTACGTCCACCTTCACGAATAGAGAAAGTTGTTCCTTTTTCTACGGCGATTGGATGGATTAATTCAACGTCGATTGTTACGTTATCGCCAGGCATGACCATTTCAGTACCTTCTGGCAACACGATATTACCGGTAACGTCTGTTGTACGGAAGTAGAATTGAGGACGATAGTTGTTAAAGAATGGTGTATGACGTCCACCTTCTTCTTTCGTCAACACATAAACTTCTGCACTGAATTTCGTATGTGGTGTAATTGAACCTGGTTTAGCTAATACTTGACCACGTTCGATTTCATCACGTGTAATACCACGTAATAGAACCCCAACGTTATCTCCAGCTTCACCATAATCCAATGTTTTACGGAACATTTCAAGTCCAGTTACGACAGCCTTTTGAACTTCAGGTTTGATCCCGATAATTTCAACTTCGTCACCGACTTTAACTTCCCCACGATCAATACGACCAGATGCAACAGTCCCACGTCCTGTGATTGAGAAAACATCTTCCACTGGTAACAAGAATGGTTTGTCAGTGTCACGTTCTGGTGTTGGGATATATTCGTCAACCGTATCCATTAGGTCCATGATTACTTGTTCTTGTTCAGGATCGCCTTCTAAAGCTTTCAGAGCTGAACCTTTAAGAACAGGAATATCATCGCCTGGGAAACCATATTCTGAAAGTAACTCACGTACTTCCATTTCAACTAAATCAATCAATTCTTCATCGTCGACTAAATCAACTTTGTTCAAGAAGACGATCAAGTATTTAACACCTACTTGGCGTGATAACAAAATGTGCTCACGTGTTTGAGGCATTGGTCCATCAGTAGCAGATACTACTAAGATCGCACCATCCATTTGAGCAGCACCGGTAATCATGTTTTTTACATAGTCCGCGTGTCCTGGAGCATCAATATGGGCATAGTGGCGTTTTTCAGTTTCATATTCAACGTGTGCAGTATTGATAGTGATTCCGCGTTCACGTTCTTCTGGTGCAGCATCGATACTAGCATAGTCTTGAGGGTTTGCTAGACCTTTCTTACCTAATACCGTTGTAATTGCTGCCGTTAAAGTTGTTTTCCCATGGTCGACATGGCCAATGGTACCAATATTAACGTGTGGTTTACTTCTATCATAATGTTCTTTTGCCATAATAAACAAACCTCCTAAAAAGTGTAAAAATTCTTACGGATATAGTGTAAAGCATTTTGAGCAAAAAGAAAAAGATTTACACTTTTACTTTTCGTAAGTAACTATCCGAAATTATAATACATCAGAATTGGTCAAACTCCAAACAATTTGTTTCTCTACTTAATTCGATGAGAAATTGAACCTGATTTTAAGTGAAATAAGCTCATTGGAAGCAAATGAACTAGGATATAATATAGACTAAAGAGTGTACAGAAAAATAAATAATTGGTTTAATAGTGAATGGAAATTTTTCTAATTGACTCGTTTGAAATTATAAAATGAATGGAGGATAGCTATGAAAGAATTTCAGAAACAGTTGGCTCAATGGCCTTTAGATATAAAGCAAGCCTGGAGCATCGGTTTTGTTTTTGTTAGAGAAAAAGAGCATTATTGGCATTTCCCCGCTAGACAGTGGACAGAGCAGCAAATTCAGGATTATTTTTTTAAACGTTTTGGAAAGGAAGGCCGGTTTATCTCCTACCCTGAACTAAGTTTAAAGCAGCTAAGGATCGATGAGATTCCTGAACTTTTGATCATCATCCCTTACGATCCTAGAAAGGAGAAACAATAATATGGCCTTATTAGAACTACATGATGTGAATTATCAGACAGATGATCGATTGATTTTGAATCAGATCACTTTATCTGTTGAAAAAGGTGATTTTTTAACGATTACTGGTCCCTCTGGCGGAGGAAAAAGTACCCTGCTGCGACTGATTGCTTCTTTATTAACGCCGACAAGCGGCGAGATACTTTTTGAAGGAAAAGCGCAGCAAAACTATGACTATACTGCCTATCGACAACAGGTATCGTATTGCTATCAACAGCCCTCTTTATTTGGAGATACGGTAGAAGATAATTTAACCTTTCCCTATCTAATAAGAGAAGCAGAACCTAATCGGAAGGACATGCTGGATCAGCTTCAATTAGTTGATCTGCCAGAAAGCTATTTTTATAAAAGTATCAATGAACTTTCTGGCGGTGAGCGTCAGCGGATCGCATTGATTCGTAATATTTTATTCCTGCCTAAGGTTTTGCTTTTGGACGAGGTAACAGCGGGCTTAGACGAACAAACGAAAACAATTATTCATCGCCTAATGGATGACATTCAGAAAAAAGGCTGCACCATTCTTCAGGTCACTCATGATGAAGCAGAAATCAATTCTGCAAAGAAATTACTACATGTTCAAGGAGGAAAACTGGATCAATGAATCAACTTGCTGTAAATAATCTTTCTCTGTTGTTAGCCTTTGCACTTGTCTTAATCGCTGTTGGAATAAGCTATAAAGAGAAGTTGAACTTATCTAAAGATATTTTCTTCAGCATTGTACGGGCAATTATCCAATTAGTCATTGTCGGCTATTTATTGAAATACATTTTTCAAGTTAACAACAATTTACTGACTTCAGGGATGAGTCTTTTTATTGTATTAAATGCGGCGTGGAACGCCCATAAAAGAAATCCTGCTCGCCAAAAAAAATACCTGCACTCTTTGGCAGCTATTTTCGTAAGTACCTATATCACTCTTGGTGTATTGATTTTAGCAGGAGCAATCAAATTCATCCCTTCGCAAATCGTACCTATCACGGGAATGATCGCCAGCAATTCGATGGTGGCGCTCGGCTTATGTTATCGTGCGTTGAATACGCAATTTCACGACTTGCGACAACAAACTTTGGAGAAATTAGCTCTAGGTGCTTCTATCAAATTGGCCTCTAAGCCTATTCTTCAGCAAAGCATCAAAACAGCGATGCAGCCCACAATTGATTCTGCCAAAACAGTCGGTTTGGTTAGCTTGCCGGGGATGATGTCTGGGTTAATCTTCGCTGGCCTTGATCCGGTCCACGCAATCAAATATCAGATCATGGTCACCTTTATGCTGTTATCAGCTACCAGTCTGGGATCTATCATCGGCGGATACTCTGCTTATAAAAACTATTTTAATGAAAATCATCAATTGACAATTTAATTCGAAAAAGGCCTCCAAAAGTTCGCTTTCGGAGGCCTTTTCTTAGACTAATAAATTATAGAGTGTTTTATTTTGACTTAGTTCAATGTACGTTGAATCAAATGTCTTAAGTCGCTTCAGCAAATTTGGTAACGTTTCAGGCTTCTTCAATAAGACACCTATCACGACTGGTCCGGTTCCACGATTACTCTTTTTCGTATATTCAAATCGAGTAATGTCATCCCCTTCTCCTAGAACTTCCGATACAAATTCTTTTAAAGCGCCGGGACGCTGTGGAAAATTCACCACAAAATAATGCTTCAACCCTTCATAAATCAATGAGCGTTCTTCGATTTCAGCCATTCGATTAATATCATTATTTCCACCGCTGATAATGCAAATGACCGTTTTGCCTTTGATTTTATCTTTCATTAAATCTAAGGCGGCCACGCTTAAAGCACCCGCAGGTTCCACTACGATCGCTTGCTTCCCGTAGAGATCTAAAATAGTTGAACAGATTAGTCCTTCATCAACAGACATCAACTCATCTACGTATTCTTTACTGTGAGAATATGTGATTTCACCGACACGTTGAACGGCGGCGCCATCGACAAACTTGTCAATCTCATTCAATTTGACCGGCTGTTCTTCCTCAAAGGCTGCCTGCATAGAAGCAGCACCTTTTGGCTCAACGCCTATTACTTTAGTGGTTGGTGAAGTATTTTTTACGTAGGAGGAGACACCGCTGATCAAGCCCCCACCACCGATAGCAGAGATGACGTAATCAGGTTTGTAGCCTTCACTTTCTGCGTCCGTCATCATTTCCAACGCCAAGGTTCCTTGACCGGCAATAATATTTTTATCGTTAAAAGGATCAATAAATGTCATGCCGTTTTCTTCACAGTATTTTCTTGCGGCAGCGGCAGAAGCATCAAAGGTATCACCAACTAAATGAATATCCGCAAACTCACCACCAAAGAACTTCACTTGAGAAACTTTTTGCTGCGGTGTAGTAGTCGGCATAAAAATTGCTGCTTTTGTTCTTAACTCATGACAGGTATAAGCGACACCCTGTGCATGATTTCCCGCACTCGCACAAACTACACCCTTTTTCAATTCTGCCTCTGGAAGCTTCTTAATTGCGTAATAAGCGCCGCGTAACTTAAATGAACGAACTTTCTGCAGGTCTTCTCTTTTCAAAAGCACCGTTGCCTGATACTTTTCGGATAAATAACGATCATATTGCAACGGTGTATGGTTTACAGCGTTTTTCAATAATTGATACGCACTGCGGACCTCGGTATCTTTGATCAATTCCATCGCTGCACCTCCACTAATCTTTACGACTTACAAATGGCATCATTTTTCTTAATTCACCGCCGACTTCTTCAATTTGATGTCCAGCACTTTCAGCACGCATCTTCTTGAATTCAGGGAAGCCATTCTTATTATCGTCAATGAAGCCTTTCGCAAATTTACCATTTTGGATATCAGTTAACACTTCCTTCATCCCGGCTTTTGCTGTTTCAGTGATTACGCGAGGACCAGAAACATAGTCGCCGTATTCAGCTGTGTTAGAGATTGAATTACGCATTTTGGCAAAGCCACCTTCATAAATCAAATCGACAATCAACTTCATTTCATGGCAAACTTCAAAGTAAGCCAATTCAGGTTGGTAGCCAGCTTCAACTAGGGTTTCAAATCCAGCTTCGATCATACTAGTTAAACCACCGCAAAGCACTGCTTGTTCCCCGAATAAGTCTGTTTCGGTTTCTTCCTTAAAGGTTGTTTCCAAGACACCTACTCGTGTAGCACCGATTCCTTTCGCATAAGACAATGCCAAATCTTGAGCAGTTCCTGTTGCATCTTGATAAACAGCGAATAAGGCAGGTACCGCAAAACCTTCAGTAAAGGTACGACGGACCAAATGCCCTGGACCTTTAGGAGCCACTAAGAATACATCGACATTCTTCGGTGGATTGATAACGTCAAAGTGAATATTGAACCCATGAGCAAAGACTAAAGCATCGCCTTCCTCTAAGTTTGGTGCGATTTCATTTTCGTAAAGTGTTCCTTGAATTTCATCTGGAGCTAAAATCATGACTACTTCGGCTTTCTTTGTTGCTTCAGCTACTGGCAACACGTCAAACCCATCTTCGCGAGCAGCCTCAGCGGATTTTCCTTCTCGAATACCGATCACTACTTGATGACCTGTATCTCTAAGATTTTGTGCATGAGCATGGCCTTGAGATCCATACCCTACCACTGCGATTGTTTTTCCTTCCAAAGCATCCTTCGCTACTGCATCATCATAATAAACTTTAACCATAATTTTTCCTCCAATTTTTTAAACTATATTAATAGCAAAACGAATAATCAATTTTGCGTTTAACCTCTGCTAAATCCGGTAACACCGGTTCTTGCTAATTGCTTAATTCCATAAGGTCGCAATACGTCAATACACGCATTGACCTTATCTGTAGAGCCAGCCACTTGTACCACGATTGTTTTCAATCCTACATCTACAACGTCCGCTCTAAATGGATCAATCATCGCCTGAATCTCAGAGCGCGTAGCCGCTGGCGCACTGACTTTGATCAAGGCCAACTCTCGTTCTAAATGCGGCTCATCGGTTACATCAGAAACTTTAACGACATCGATTTGTTTATTTAATTGCTTTGTTACTTGTTCGACATCCGCTAAGGTATCCGCTTGAATAATGATCGTCATCCGCGATTCGCCGTCTTTTTCCGTTCGCCCGACGGAGACACTGTCCATGTTTACTTGCCGACGATTTAGCACACTTGTAATTCGACTGAGCACCCCTGCTTGGTCATGAACCATTGCTGTAATCATCCGTCTCATCTTAATCAACCCCTAACATTTGATCATTTGGCATCCCGGCTGGGATCATCGGTAATACATGCTCTTTATTGCAGATCATGACCTCAATCAGCATTGGTCCAGGTGTAGCAAAAGCCTCCTGTAACTCCTTCTCCAAAGAAGCTGGGTCGGTAATTTTCTTATTCCCAATTCCATAAGCCTCCGCCATTTTCATAAAGTCTGGCTGCTCATGAAAGACGGATTGGGAGCGTCGTTCATTGTAAAACTTCTCCTGCCATTGCCGAACCATTCCCAATGATTGATTGTTCAATAAGACAAATTTGATGTCCAATTGGTGTTGGTTTAAGATTGCCAGCTCCTGATTCGTCATTTGGAACCCGCCATCTCCCACAAAAACAACTACGGATTCTTTTGGTTTACCAAATTTCACGCCGATTCCTGCGGGGATGCCATACCCCATAGTCCCAAGTCCACCACTGGTGATCAGCTGCTTAGGAAATTGGAATGGATAATATTGAGCTACCCACATTTGATGTTGTCCTACGTCTGTTACAACATAGGATTTTCCTTTTGTAATTCGACCGATGATTTCTATTACTTCTTGCGGTTTGATGATTTTTTCGTGACGATCATATTTTAATGGATACTTTTTCTTCCGTTCATCACAGAGATCACGCCAAGCTTGGCAATCAGGAGCTTCAATTTCGATTGACAGCATTTGCTGCAAAGCAATTTTTGCATCGCCAACAATCGGTACATCCGTCTTGATGATTTTGCCGATTTCAACTGGATCCACGTCAATATGAGCAACTTTCGCATGTGGTGCAAAAGCTTCAGGTGAACAGGCAAGGCGATCATCAAAACGACTGCCAATATTAATTAACAGATCCGTTTCCATCATTGCCATATTTGCTACATAGGTCCCATGCATTCCGCCCATTCCTAAGAAATTAGGGTCATCATGGGGCAGTAGCCCTAAGCCTAAAAGCGTACTAACGGTTGGAATTTGGTATTTATCAACAAACTGCCTTAATTCCTCAGCACCATTCGCTGCTACTACTCCGCCGCCAACCAAAAGAAGAGGTTTTTTAGCTTTCTTTAGTAAGCTCATTAAGCGTTCAACCTGTAAAATCGAGGGGGTCGTTGTTGGCTGATAGCTTTCTAAATGAACCGGCCGATCAATCTTTGGATTTGATTTCAATACTGTGATGTCCTTCGGTAAATCAATCAAAACTGGTCCTTTGCGTCCAGTTGTAGCAATATGGAAGGCTTCATTAACGATACGTGGAAGCTCTTCGATGTCGCGAACTTGATAATTATTTTTGGTGATGGGAACGGTAATTCCCAGCATATCCGCTTCCTGAAATGCGTCTTTTCCGATTCCTGGAGTTGTTACCTGACCAGTGATTACTACTAGTGGAACAGAATCGATCATTGCATCAGCGATTCCTGTCACGACATTCGTTGCACCTGGACCGCTAGTTACGATCACAACTCCCGGTTTTCCTGTAGCTTTCGCGTACCCTTCAGCTGCGTGAACTGCACCCTGCTCGTGCCGTGTGAGAATATTTGGGATAGATTCATCATAAAGGGAATCAAATAATGGTAGGACGGACCCTCCGGGATACCCAAAAATCAATTCGACTCCTTGATGCTCCAGGCACTTGATTAACAAATCAGCACCATTGTATAGGTTTTCTGTTTCCACTTTTTGTTTCATTTCTTCCACCCCGATTCCCCCTATTCTTCAGGCAATTTCATGACACCGCCAGTATGTGCTGAAGTGACCATTGCCGAGTAACGTGCTAACCAGCCTTTTTTGACCTTCGGCTGGAATTTTTTTAACCCCTCTTGCCGTTTTGCTAATTCTTCTGCTGATACATCCACATTCAATGTTCGATTCGTTAAATCGATCGTGATTTCATCACCATCTTGAACCAGCGCGATTGGTCCACCTGCAGCAGCTTCTGGAGAGATATGTCCAACAGCGATTCCTCGAGTAGCTCCTGAGAAACGCCCATCAGTAATCAGTGCTACATCTTTCCCTAAACCACGCCCGACAATACTAGACGTCGGTGCCAACATTTCCGGCATACCAGGTCCGCCTTTTGGACCTTCGTAACGAATAACAACAACATGTCCTTTCGTAACTGTGTGATTGTCAATAGCTTCCACCGCTTCATCATGGGAGCTAAAGCAAATCACTTTTCCTTTAAAGACCTTAATACTTGGGTCTACTCCCCCGACCTTAATTACACTACCTTCTGGTGCAATGTTGCCATATAAGATAGAAAGACCGCCGACTGGACTATAAGGAGACGTTTTCGGATGGATTACCTCTTCATTCCGAATTTTTGCAGATGCAACACTTTCCCGTAAGGTTTTGCCTGTCACTGTGATTCGATCAGAATGAATCGCTCCGTCAATGGAAACCAATTCATTGATAATTGCTGGAACACCACCTGCCTCATGGACATCGTGCATCGAATAATTAGAAGACGGCGCGATTTTTGAAAGGTAAGGAACTCTTTTTGCAATCTCATTGATATCGGATTGATCGTAATCAATCTCTGCTTCATTCGCGATTGCCAATGTATGAAGAACCGTATTAGTTGAGCCGCCCATCGCCATATCTAACGCGAAGGCATCATCAATAGCGTCCTTAGTCACGATATCTCGTGGTTTGATTTGTTTCTTCACAAGATCCATTAAATGCTTCGCCGATTCACGAACCAACTCACGACGCTCATCAGAAACAGCCAAAATTGTCCCATTTCCTGGTAAAGCTAACCCAAGAATCTCTAATAGACAGTTCATAGAATTTGCTGTAAACATTCCGGCGCATGAACCACAAGTTGGACACGCATTTTGTTCCATAAAGAGAAAATCTTCTTTGGTCATTTGACCTTCTTTAAATGCGCCAACAGCTTCAAACATTGACGAAAGTGTCGTTTGGTGACCACGGGGATCAATCCCAGCCTTCATTGGACCGCCTGAACAAAAGATGGATGGCACATTCGTTCTCATAGCAGCCATGATCATTCCCGGAGTGATTTTGTCACAGTTGGGAATATAAAATACTCCGTCAAACCAATGGGCGTTAATGACTGTTTCTGCCGCATCAGCGATAAGTTCTCTACTCGGCAGCGAGTAGCGCATTCCGATATGCCCCATCGCAATTCCATCGTCTACACCAATCGTATTGAATTCGAACGGAATGCCTCCGGCTTCACGAATCGCTTCTTTTGCTACATCGGCGAGTTCTCGTAGGTGGACATGTCCAGGTACAATATCGATATAAGAATTACAAATAGCAATAAATGGCTTATCCATATCGTGGATATTTTTTACTTGGCCAGTCGCGTATAACAAACTTCTGGCGGGTGCTGCATCAATACCTTTTTTAATCTGATCACTTCTCATAGTCACATCTCCCTACCTTCAAAAAAAGAGCATCCCATCAATAAATGGGATGCTCTTGCAAGAATCCCATTTCTAACGCAAATAGGACTCAAACTAACGGTTGTTACTTCTCCGCGTTCTAAGTCCTGGACTCAATAATTAATAAGACGATGCCATCAAAATTATTGTATTTACTCTTGCGCATAAAAATCGGCTCCTTGTTTTTTCTAATAATATCTTAATCATTTTTTTATACTATACATTTCATAAGATTAAAAGTCAATGAATTTTCAGAATATTTTCTAACTTAGCAATTTTTTGGTTTCTTACTGGTAAAAAAGAGTCCTCTAGCACCAATATTAATATCCTCTTAAGTAGTAAGTTCTCATGATGGCTCTCTAATAAATTATTTTCATAAAACATTAAAAAAGCCCGACAATATTTGTCGAGCTTATCCTGCAAATTGACTATTGTACAAATTCGCGTAGAAATCACCTTTTTTCATTAAACTCCGATGGCTGCCCTGTTCAATGATCGAACCATCCTTCATCACTAAAATCAGATCGGCATTTTTTATGGTAGATAAGCGATGCGCAATCACGAAGCTGGTCCTTTCAGCAGTTAAACGATCCATCGCCTGTTGGATCATTCCCTCTGTTCGTGTATCTACGCTAGAGGTTGCCTCATCTAAGATTAACAACTGCGGATCTGCTAAGATCGCTCGAGCAATCGTTAAGAGTTGCTGCTGACCTTGTGAAATCTGACTGCCATCTGATGAGATGATGGTATCATAACCGTTTGGCAATGTTCGGATAAAGTGATGACATTGTGCGTCTCTTGCTGCTTGAATAATTTCCTCCTTTGTCGCCTCTGGATTGCCGTATGCAATATTATCAGCTACACTTCCTTCGAACAGCCATGTGTCCTGCAAGACCATACCAAACTTCTGGCGAATGGCCGACCGTGAAAAATGACTGATATTCTTACCGTCTACTTCGATTTGCCCCCCAGTCAATTCATAAAAACGCATCAATAAATTGATCATCGTTGTCTTACCCGCACCTGTCGGACCAACGATTGCTACCATCTGCTTGGGCTTCACCTTGAAGTTCACGTCATCCATTAAAAGCCGATCTGGAGTATAGCCGAATGCAACATGCTTAAAAGTTACTTCACCACGAAGGTTTTCTGGAACGGCAACACTTAATACTTCTTCTGTTTCTTCCTCCAGATCTAAAAGCTCAAAAATTCTCTCTAAGGCTGCAAAAGCGCTTTGCAAACTATTGATTACATAGGAGACCTGTGTAATTGGTTCGGAAACTTGATTCACATATTGCAGATAAGCTTGAACCAAACCAATCGATAGTTGTCCATTGATCACCATGATGCCCCCAACAACTGCGCTCGTCACAAATCCTAACTGGTTGATTAAACGAATTAATGGGTTGATGGCAAAGCCAACAAATTGGGCTTTTTTGAAGGCTTGGAACTGTGCCTCATTCAATTTATCCAATTCCTCGGCAGTTTCCTTTTGCCGATTATAAGCTTTAATAAGTAGATTTCCCGAATAATTTTCCTCAGCCTTTGTTCCTACAGCCCCTAATGCTGCTTGATTTTCAGAAAAATACTCTTGATTTTTATGAGCCAGATAATTGGTCAGCAATAAGCTAATCAATAAAATCACAACAATCCCTAGCGTTAAAAGCGGACTCAAATAAATCATCAAGCCTAAACCAATAACGATGGATAAAATCGCTGAAATCATTTGCATTAAACCGACTTGCAAGACTTCAGAGACTTTATCTAAATCCAAGGTCGCTCTTGTTAATATATCACCGGTTTTATATTGATCAAAAAACTTCATCGGTAAATGATTCAGCTTCTCTGTCAATGTTTTTCTAAGTCGTAAAGTTAGTGTCTCAGCAACGCTCGCCATCGTATATTCCTGTAATAAGGAAAAGAGTGATACGCCACCCCACGTTAAAAAGAGTAGAAGCACTGGGCGCCGTAATGCTTCAACTATATTTTTTAAAGATGCCTGCTGTGTTCTCAGCAGACCTATAATGGCATCCAATCCCCATCCTAAGATTAAGGGAGTGATCGCCATTAATGTGGCAAAGCAAATAGCTGAGCCAACAATAATGATAAATCGACGCTTCTGCTCCATCAGCAATTTAAACAATCGTAATCCCGTTTTTTTAAATTCTTTTGGTTTTTCAGACACTAACTCTTTTTCATCAACTTGCTTGATGCTCATGCTTCTTCCCCTCCATTCCTTGAGATTTGGCAAATTCTTGGTACACCTTACAGGTACGGAGCAACTCTTCGTGCGTCCCTTTACCCACGATTTTTCCTTCTTCTAAAACAATGATTTGGTCCGCATCCTTAATCGTCGATAGCCGTTGAGCGACAATCACAATTGCCGCGTCTTGCAGATAACTCTTTAAAGCCTTCCGCAGCTTAGCGTCTGTTTGATAATCTAAGGCTGAGAAACTATCATCAAAGAAATACAGATCAGCAGGCTTGATTAACGCACGTGCAATACTCAAACGTTGTTTTTGCCCGCCGGAGAAGTTATTTCCCTTCTGAGCAACCAAAGCATCATACTGACCATCGAGGGTATTAATAAATGCAGCCGCTTGAGCTACTTCGGCTGCCTGCTTCATTTCTTGTTCTGTAGCTGACGGCTTACCAAACAGAAAATTCTCTCGAATCGTTCCGCTAAATAAGAAAGCTTTCTGAGGAACGTAACTAATTCGCTCTCTTAACGCTTCTTGTGTAACGCATTGTACAGGTTTATCAAGAAAACGTATCTCTCCTTTCGTCGTATCCTTTAAACGCAGCAAGGCTTTAGCAATAGTGCTCTTCCCTGAGCCTGTTCCGCCCACAATCGCTGTCACACCTTTAGGAATGTCAAAGCTAATATCGGATAGAACTGATTCTTCTGCTCCGCTGTATGCAAAATCGACATGATCAAAAACGGCGATCGGTGCATCCTCTTTCAATTCAAAGGATACTTTCGCTCCATCCACGATCTCTTCCTCTTTCGTTAATACTTCATCGATCCGTTCCAATGAAGCTAAAGCCTTTGGAATCATGACAATAACCATGGCTGCCATTGTTAGGAACCATAGACTCAAGATAGTATATTCACTGATTGCTGTTAAACTTCCGATAGGGACATTTCCTTGAAGTACAAGAACACCGCCAAAGGCTAATACTGCGGTCATTCCTAAGCCCATCACTAAGTTGACTGTTGGATTTAGGACGGCAAATAATTTGTTCACGCGAATCATTACCTCTGCATAATTACTAAAGGTTTGATCTGTCCGTTTCTTTTCAAAGCTAGTTTTATTGAATGCTCTAATCACACGAACCCCTGTATAAAACTCTCTCAAGATTTGCATCATTTTATCCATCCGCTGCTGCATCACCTCTGCAAGCGGAATGGCCTTTTTGATCACCAATAAGGCTACAATTGAAAATAGAGCGATTGAAGCCATGGGAATCCAAACAAAGCGCCACGAAATGACCCCCGTTAAAACGATTGAAGCCAAACAAATCAACGGTGCTGGAATAATCATTTGAAAGACCATCATCATAATTTGCTGAATATTGGTGATGTCGCTAGTTGTTCGCGCGAGTAGGGTTGGTGTCCCAAACTCATCCATGTCAGCCATGGAGAGCTGCTGTGTTTTGTTGACTAATTGTTTCCGTAAAAAATAGCCGAAACGTCCAGCCAAAATCGCGGAATAATAGCTGGCGATAATTGACACGATCCCCGTCAATACAGCTATCCCCAGCATAAATGCACCATTACGCCAAATCGCTCCTTGATCCTGAGTTAAAATACCTTCATCTATAATTTCAGCAACATAGTAAGGAATCATTAGCGTTCCAACCGCTTGCACGATCATTAAGATGAAGGTGCCGAAGAACATCTTATGATATTCTTTGAAAAAGATTTTGAATAGTTTCATCTTTTTTTCCCTCCTTCTTCTATGGTAGAATAAACTGTAACGTTACGTCACAGTCAAGCAGGAAAGGAATTTTTTTAATGAAAGAATTATTAACGATTAGCGAGATGGCAAAATACGCGGGCATTAGCCGAAGAACCTTAATTTACTATGACCAAATCGATCTTTTTAAACCTGCAAAAGTTGGCGAAAACGGCTATCGCTATTATGGTATTGATCAATATTTTGAGTTAGACGTCATTTTATTATTGAAAAATCTTGACGTCTCCTTAGAAGACATTCATGTATTTTTAAAGAACCGGAACGTTGACTATGTTTTAGATGGATTTATTCGACAGAAACAAAAAGTGAATGAACAAATAAATAAACTAAATGGCATTCGGGATTCTTTAGATAGCTACATCGAACGCTATACTACCCTAAAAAACTTCGATCTTGAATCTATCACTCTTTCCTATCGAGAGGCTGAGTCCTTCGTCATTTCTGAGACAATCGAGAATTATGATATAAACTCTGTTCAAATTTACGGTCGTTTCTATTCCTCTGTAGAAAGCAGGGATTTATTTAGCGGATACCCGATTGGTTTCCTTGTGGATGGTTCCGCCTTTTATCAGGAAAATTTCCACACCGCTCCTTATCGCGCCTTAGTAAAGATCTCCGAGGATCGCCTGCACATTTATGATCAGCAACGTGTAGTAAAGCGTCCAGCGGGGTACTATGTTTCTGGTTTTATGAAAGATGAGATTCACCACATCAATACCTTTAACAATCGCTTTAAGAACTATCTGAAGGAGAATAAACTAGAATTAAATGGAGATATTTGGGAATTGCTTTGGCAGGATGAGACTACCTCTGAACAGCCAGAAGATCAGGTATTTGAAGTATTAATTCCTGTCCAATATAAAGAAGGAAAATAGCTTATTTATCGGTTTCTTGCTCAAAATAATCTTGACAGCTTGATAAATTAGATGGTAGGCTTTATAAAGTAATAAACGAAGGGAGAGAGTACAATGATTAAGACAAATTATCTAAACTTCATACATTCGATTGAACGGTTGGATCTGTTTTGTTCGAAGCAAGAGTCTTATTCTACAGGCTCTCTAAGCTTCTGAATAAAGCCTATTTGTTAAACTGTCAATCGAAGGATTGGCAGTTTTTTTGTTTCATAAAAATTAAGTCGAAGATATTGAAAAATCAACGGAGGTGTTCCCTATGAGTGGAAAAAGAAAGAAGTTAGACCTATATACAAATTAAGAAGAGGAATGATTTAATTCCTCTATGAGAGGATTAAATATGTTAACAATAAAAGGAAAATACAATACAGCGACTGTCTATACTGATAATTTAACTGACAGTACAGTGGGTCAAATCATGACCCTTTGCAATCAAAAATTTACGAAGGATGCAAAAATTCGAATTATGCCTGACACTCACAGCGGTTCCAGTTGTGTGATCGGGACAACAATGACTATACAGGATCAGGTAGTCCCTAATCTCGTAGGTGTCGATATCGGCTGCGGCTTATACGTCGCAAAAATCAAGAAGGGGGTCAAACTCAATTTTGATAAACTCGATCGAATCATACGCAACCGTATACCCAGTGGACATCATTCCCACAGCAAACCGCAATATACTTTTCCTCTAGAAGGCGTTGAGGCACCAATTCATCGAGGAAGAGTGTTACGAAGCTTGGGAACGTTAGGCGGAGGAAACCACTTCATTGAGGTTAACGAAGGATCAGATGGCTTTTACTTGGTGGTTCATAGTGGCAGTCGCCTGTTAGGTAAAGAAATTGCGGAATATCATCAAGAAATCGCTTATCAAAAGCTAACACAGCGACGGCAAGAATTAAAACAGCGAGCAGCTTCAGCAATAGATCCAGCTGAAAAGGATTTTCTGATGCAATTACGAGAGGAGATAAAAATCCCCTATGAATTATCCTATGTAGCAGAAAAGGACCTAGAAAATTATTTATCAGATATGAAAATTGCACAACAATATGCTGCCTTCAATCGACAAAGTATGGCATTGACGATCTTAAAAGCAATGAAGTGGGAAAAATATGTGATTGAAAGTTTTGACAGTCCACACAATTATATTGATCTGAAGCATATGATTTTACGTAAAGGGGCTGCCTCTGCTCGCAAGCAGGAAAAAATGATTGTTCCATTAAATATGAAGGATGGTTCAATCATTGGTATTGGGAAAGGCAATGATGAATGGAATCAATCTGGTCCCCATGGGGCTGGTCGCATGATGAGTCGCTCTCAAGCCAGAGCCTCGATCAGCCTGGAAAACTATCAGCATATGATGCGGCATGTTTGGACGACATCTGTTTCTAAAAAAACATTGGATGAGGCTCCTAAAGCGTATAAATCGAAGAAGCAGTTATTGACGAATTTGCATGAGACGATGGAAGTAAAAGAAATCATCCGGCCTCTGTATAACTTTAAAGCGTAAAGTAAAAGCTATTACTATGAAGACCTATGGAGGGTCCTGTAGTAATAGCTTTTGTACGATCATTCAACCATTTTATCTTTTTAGAGCTGCCGTTTCGCTTCATCAGCAGGAATCACTGTAATACCTGATTTAATGAGTTTAGCGTTCCAGGACTCAATGACATGATTCGCGTTCTTCACAAAAGTACTATGGGCATCCTTTAATAAACAAATCCTATATCCCTTGGCTTGCCCCTTTAAACAAGCAGCTTGGACACAACCATTCGTAACAAAGCCACAAATATACAATTCTTGCATATCAAGTTTTCACAATAATTTCTCAAAACCTGGCTCATCAAAAATGTTGCTTCTTCTTTTATCGAAAATCAGTGATTCCTCAGGGCAATCAAGGGTAGCATCTAACGTCCATAACGCTGACTCGTAAATTAATGATGTTTTATTGGTATGCCGAGTAAAAATAATCGGTTGCTGAGCTTTCTGAAATGAAGCAACCATTGTATTAATAGCAGAAACCGTTTGAGCCTTCTCATAAATAGTTTTATCAAGTATCCCCTTCTGTCCATCTAAAACAAGTAATACTTTTTTCTCATCGACTTACCTCCTAACCAATCAACAAAAAATGCTATACACTTCCGAATAGTCAAAATTCTAATTTAACAAGATTTGGTAATTTCATTATAAAGCCTCGATCACACAAAATAAACACTTCGTTTTAGTTCCTGTTACATAAAGAAGTACTGGTAACAAAAAAGACTCAACATCTCTGCTGAGTCTTCATTAATTAGGGCGAATGATGGGAATCGAACCCACGAGTGTCGGAGCCACAATCCGATGCGTTAACCACTTCGCCACATCCGCCATTACCCTATTCAATTTCAAATAAAAAACTAAGATGAAATAACATCTTAGCTCTTTATACCGGCGGCCGGGGTCGAACCGGCACGCCCGTGAGGGCACTGGATTTTGAGTCCAGCGCGTCTGCCAATTCCGCCACGCCGGCATGTCAATAAATATTCTAGTACTAAGGCGGTAACCGGATTTGAACCGGTGATGAAGGTTTTGCAGACCTCTGCCTTACCACTTGGCTATACCGCCATTATACTATTGTTTTCTTCCTAGAACAAGTTATTTTCAAGAGAGTTTCCTGAAACTTTTCTAAGAAAACTGGGGTAGCTGGATTCGAACCAACGCATGACGGAGTCAAAGTCCGTTGCCTTACCGCTTGGCTATACCCCAATAATACAAGGGCGAACGATGGGAATCGAACCCACGAGTGCCGGAGCCACAATCCGGTGCGTTAACCACTTCGCCACGATCGCCATAAAAAGAACAGGGGCAGCAGGAATTGAACCCACACTAACGGTTTTGGAGACCGCTGTTCTACCTTTAAACTATGCCCCTGAAACAAATGGAGGAGAGTGGATTCGAACCACTGAACCCTAAGGAACGGATTTACAGTCCGTCGCGTTTAGCCACTTCGCTACTCCTCCATGGTGGCGCGGGACAGAATCGAACTGCCGACACACGGAGCTTCAATCCGTTGCTCTACCAACTGAGCTACCGCGCCATATATAATAGTTTAAAGTATTTAATTAAATAATGGCGGTCCCGACGGGATTTGAACCCGCGATCTCCTGCGTGACAGGCAGGCATGTTAACCCCTACACCACGGAACCGAATGGAGGTTAACGGGATCGAACCGCTGACCCTCTGCTTGTAAGGCAGATGCTCTCCCAGCTGAGCTAAACCTCCATATTTAATTAAATGACCCGTACGGGACTCGAACCCGTGTTACCGCCGTGAAAGGGCGGTGTCTTAACCGCTTGACCAACGGGCCAGTAAAAATGTTGCTACGGAGAGTAAGGGATTCGAACCCTTGAGACAGGAATACCCGCCTACATGATTTCCAATCATGCTCCTTCGGCCACTCGGACAACTCTCCAAGATAGGAGCACAAAGGCCCAATACTCTAATTATTCTCTTTCGAGAAACTCCGGCAGTAGGACTCGAACCTACGACATCATGATTAACAGTCATGCGCTA
>OBUQ01000106.1_pt1 | contig 117328 bp, 87 predicted proteins | sample 1494951 | NCBI WGS metagenome assembly OBUQ01 (sample SAMEA2579938, study PRJEB22360) | human gut metagenome | biome: human gut; feature: human-associated habitat; material: faeces | place: Denmark | collected 2008/2010
TTCAAGCTCTTTACTGCAATTGAGATTGCCATTGAGATTGCTTGCGGATTTTAGGATATGTACTTTCCTTTTTCCAACAAGATGATTTCCGCTGTTTCGTCCGAACGTCTGATACGGGCTGCAGTAGTAGCTCCTCCTGCTACGCCTCCAATAATAATAATCTTCATTTGAATATATTTTCGTTTTAAAATAGTTTCCTATGGAAATAAACGTTTGCCGACTTAAAAAGGTTCATGGAAAAGCTTAAAAAATTAACAAGTATGGGTTATCTTACTTACGGAAGTGCAGTTACACCAAAAGATATACTACTATCTCCTTATCGTTTGTGGAGTGATACAGGTATGTTAGATATTAAAACATGGGGATGTTGTGTGTGATAACATGGGGATGTTCTTATATACAACATGGGGATGTTTTGCACCAAAACATCCCCATGTTGTTCAATCTCCCATTAAAAGGAAAGACTGCCGGCCCATAGTGTTTTGCTAACTGTGTTTTAATGTCGGAACATGTATCTGAGAAGGATTTGCATGGCAGGGAGCGAACAGCGTGTCGTTCAGTCGTTGCAATGCTTCTCTCTTATCTTCTGCCCTGATGACAAGTGAAACATTGTTGTTATTACTGCCATAAGAGATCATTCGGATCGGGATGGTGGCCAAAGCATTTATGATTCGGGCTTCAAATCCGGCGCATTGCCACTGCATGTTACCTATGGCCGAAAGGATGCACATGTGGTCTTTTACCACCGTGACTGCATATCGTGAGAGTTCGTGGAGTATATGCGATAAACGCTCTTTGTCGTTGATGGCAACAGATACATCAGAACCGGACGAGGCGAACAGGCACAGGGAAGTGTGGTATTTGGCAAAAGTATCGAATATTTTGCTGATGAACAGATAGGGGCGTAACGTTCGGTTCGATTGGAATTTAATGTAATAAATATTGTCTCTGGCGGTAATGGCTTTTATGTTTTCTCCGCTTTGTGAATTTGAAATCAAAGTTCCTCCTTCTGCAGGCTCCATCGAACATAGCAAACGTATCGGTATGTTGTTTTCTCTTGCGGGCAGGATGCAGTGAGGGTTGAATCCCGTCCAGCCGCAATAGGCCAGTTGTTCGGCTTCGTCGAAACTGAGCTGCTTCACCATTGCCGGATGCTTCACAAAGCGCGGGTCACAACGGTGCAACTCTTTGCTGTCTGTCCACAGACATACTTCTTGTGCCTGAAGAGCAGCTCCGATCAGTGTGGCTGAAACATCATCTCCGCCTTGTTTCAAGTAACAGGTTTCGTTGTAAGCATTCCGGCAAAGATGTCCTTGAGTAAGAAATACATTGGTCGACTTATGCTCTGCCAAGAGCAAGTGTAGCTTTGTACCGATGTATTCCATGTCCGGTTCTTCTTCCGGAGCCAGTCGCATGAAGTCGAGGCTGTTGAGTAGTCGGTTGTTGATTCCCTGCTCTTTCAGATAGAGGCTGACTAGCATACTGCTGATAAATTCTCCCTGCGCCAGTATGTCTTTCTCGTCGACAGATGTAAAACGTTGGCGGGTAAAGTTCCATAGAGTCCGGAAACGATCGATGATGGAATCGACCGCCTGTTGCTTGATCGATTCCTCATTGAATAGTTCGTTGGCGAAATCGATAAACCTGAATTCAAGCCTGCTTATCTCGTCATGCGCCTGTTCTGTATCTCTGTTGAAAAGATGGGCAGCTATTCCGGCCAGACGTTCCGTAGTCTCTGTAGTGGCGGACAGAACGATTATTTGGGGGATACTGTTGTCAATCAGGCGGAGCATTCCTTTCATTCCCTGTACTGAGCCTGTGGGAATCTTACCGAATTTGTAGATTTTCATTTCTCTATTTTTTTAGTTATACGATTCTTTTTTCTTATCTGTCTCCTTTTCATTTTAGTTTGTTTTATCAAAATGAAAAGGTGGCACTTGCCTGTTCAGATGATTCCTTACCCGTTAAAAACCGCTTCTGAGCGATCAGAAAAGGGGTAGGGAAGATTATCGGGCGCTGGGTCATGAATAAAAGTTCAAAAGACATGCCATTCGGAATTTTATTTTTCAGCAGTCCGATCATTTGCGTTGTAGCAGAAAACCATTATATTTGCACACCCTGTTTTTTACCATTCACATTTTAACTTATCAGATATGAGTAAAATTCTGATTATTGATGACGAAGTGCAGATTCGTGGTCTGCTGGCACGTATGATGGAACTTGAAGGTTACGAAGTGTGTCAGGCCGGCGATTGTAAGACAGCACTCAGACAATTGGAACTTCAAATGCCCGACGTGGCTTTGTGTGATGTATTTCTGCCGGATGGAAACGGGGTGGATCTGGTGACGGAGATGAAGAAAAAATCTCCGGGAGTGGAGATTATTCTGCTGACGGCACATGGAAACATACCTGATGGTGTGCAGGCAATCAAGAACGGAGCTTTCGATTACATAACGAAAGGGGATGATAACAATAAAATCATTCCCCTGATCAGTCGCGCTGTAGAAAAGGCACGGATGAATATCCGCCTGGACAAACTGGAGAAGAAGATGGGACTGATGTATTCGTTCGATTCCATACTCGGTGAATCGAAAGCATTGAAAGAAGCGGTTTCGTTAGCCCGTAAGGTATCGGTGACTGATGTACCTGTATTGCTGACGGGTGAGACGGGAACCGGAAAAGAGGTGTTTGCCCAGTCCATACATTATAGCAGTAAGCGTGCCCGGCAAAACTTTGTGGCAGTTAACTGCTCTTCGTTCAGTAAAGAGTTGCTGGAGAGCGAGATGTTCGGGCATAAGGCGGGTTCCTTTACCGGTGCGCTGAAAGATAAGAAGGGACTTTTTGAAGAAGCCAATAACGGAACAATCTTTTTGGATGAAATCGGTGAGATGGCTTTTGAGTTGCAAGCCAAGCTGTTGCGTATCCTCGAAACCGGCGAATACATCAAGATAGGTGACACGAAGCCGACCCACATTGATGTGCGTATCATTGCTGCTACAAACCGTAATTTACCTGCCGAGATAGCTGCGGGACGTTTTCGTGAAGATCTGTTCTATCGGCTCTCCGTGTTTCAGGTACATCTTCCGCCTTTGCGTGAACGTACGGGAGATATTAAGATACTGGCTGAATCGTTTGTCCGTTCCTTCTCCGAAAAACTTTCACATCCGGTCAATAGGATTGCTCCTGCTTATCTGGAGGCCCTATGCCAACAACCCTGGAAAGGAAATATCCGCGAATTACGTAATGTAATCGAACGCAGCCTGATCGTTTGTGAGGGCGACCGTCTGGATGTAGACGATCTCCCGTTGGAAATACAGAACAGCCACTACGAGAAATCCGACGAAGGAATGCCGGGCAGCTTTGAACTTTCGGCTATGGAACGCAGGCATATAGCGAGGGTATTGGAGTATACTAAAGGTAATAAAACAGAAGCAGCACGTTTACTGAAAATCGGATTGACTACTTTATACCGAAAAATAGAAGAATATAAGCTCTGAGTCGCGCGTGAATATCGTTGCCTGAGTTTTATGCTTCTTTCCTTTCCAAAATAAAACGAACCTTTTCATAATGATAGGGTATCTTCGTCTTGTACGAAGATACCCTATTTGTTTTATATCTCTGTATGATAGTGACTTATCTTATCCTTGACTGTTTCTGGCACGCATTTGGCATGAAGAGTTACAGGTAAAAAACATAAGTATAAACATTTTAATTAAAAGGTAAAAAACATGGGAATAACAGTTTCATTTATTTTCTGCCTGTTGAGCGGGTTTGCCTGCTTCTGGCTGTTTTGGAAATGCGTTGACTGGTTTGAAACAATTTAGAGAGGAGAATTTATTTTATGTACACAACACTATTTGTAGTAGGTATCATACTTTTCAGTTATTTGACGTATGTGCTCATTCGTCCAGAGAAGTTTTAATTTGAAAATAAAGCAATGAATACAGAAATTTTAGGAGTGGCGGTGCAGATTGTCCTGATGGTGGTATTAGCTTATCCGTTGGGACGTTACATAGCCCGGGTTTATAAGGGAGAGAAGACTTGGTCGGACTTCATGGCGCCTATAGAGCGAGTGATTTATAAGATATGTGGTATTAATCCGCAGGAGGAGATGAACTGGAAACAGTTCCTCAAGGCGTTACTGATCCTGAATGCATTTTGGTTTGTATGGGGAATGGTGTTACTGGTATCGCAAGGTTGGCTTCCGCTCAATCCCGACGGAAACGGGGCTCAAACACCTGACCAGGCATTCAATACTTGCATCAGTTTTATGGTAAACTGTAATTTGCAACACTACAGCGGTGAGAGTGGTCTGACTTATTTCACTCAATTGTTTGTCATCATGCTGTTCCAGTTTATCACTGCTGCCACAGGAATGGCTGCCATGGCCGGAGTTATGAAAAGTATGGCTGCCAAGAGCACTCAAACGATTGGTAACTTTTGGCACTTTCTGGTGATCAGTTGCACACGTATTCTGTTACCGCTTTCATTGGTGGTAGGTTTCATTCTGATTTTGCAGGGAACACCGATGGGCTTTGACGGTCGGATGCAACTGACTACACTCGAAGGACAGGAGCAGATGGTATCCCAGGGACCTACGGCTGCGATTGTTCCCATTAAACAATTAGGAACCAATGGTGGTGGTTATTTTGGTGTCAATTCTTCGCATCCGTTGGAGAATCCTACCTATCTGACTAATATGGTAGAGTGTTGGTCGATCCTGATCATTCCGATGGCGATGGTATTGGCCTTGGGCTTTTATACCAATCGCAGGAAGTTGGGATATAGTATCTTTGGAGTGATGCTGTTTGCTTATCTGGCAGGTGTCTTTATCAATGTCGGTCAGGAGATGGGAGGTAATCCGCGTATCAGCGAAATGGGAATTGCCCAGGATCATGGTGCGATGGAAGGAAAAGAGGTACGGCTTGGAGCCGGAGCCACAGCCCTATGGAGTGTCACCACAACGGTTACTTCCAATGGTTCGGTCAATGGGATGCACGATTCGACTATGCCGCTCAGTGGAATGGTCGAAATGCTGAATATGCAGATCAATACTTGGTTTGGCGGTGTTGGTGTAGGATGGCTGAACTATTATACCTTTATTATCATGGCCGTTTTTATCAGCGGACTGATGGTGGGGCGTACGCCGGAATTTCTGGGTAAGAAGGTAGAAGCCCGGGAAATGAAAATAGCAACCTTCGTCGCTTTGTTGCATCCGTTTGTAATTCTGGTATTTACTGCCATCTCAAGTTACGTCTATACACATCACCCCGATTTTGTGGAGAGTGAGGGCGGATGGCTGAACAATCTCGGATTTCATGGTCTCAGCGAGCAGCTTTACGAATACACCTCATCGGCTGCCAACAATGGTTCGGGTTTCGAGGGACTGGGTGATAATACATATTTCTGGAACTGGACATGTGGCATTGTACTTATCCTGAGTCGGTTTATTCCGATCGTCGGACAGGTAGCCATTGCAGGACTATTGGCTCAAAAAAAGTTTATTCCCGAGAGTGCCGGTACCTTGAAAACGGATACTGTGACTTTTGCAGTAATGACTTTTGCCGTCATTTTCATTGTTGCAGCTTTGTCTTTCTTCCCTGTACATGCGTTGAGTACAATCGCCGAACATTTAAGTTTATAAGAATAGCAGGATAATAAAGTTATGAAAAATAAGATGTCAGCTTCTATGTTTCAAAAGGAGCAAGTAATAGAAAGTATCAGGCAGTCGTTTGTGAAGTTGAATCCGCGACTGATGATAAAGAACCCGATTATGTTTACGGTAGAAGTGGTTACCGTTATTATGCTGGTGGTAACGTTACTCTCTCTCTTCACTCCGGAATATGGTACTTTCGGATATAATTTGTGTGTGTTCTTAATTTTGTTTGTGACCTTGTTGTTTGCCAATTTTGCTGAAGCAATAGCCGAAGCCCGTGGTAAAGCACAAGCCGACAGCTTACGCAAAACGCGTGAAGAGACTCCTGCTAAACTGGTAATAGGAGACAAGGTTCAGACCGTAAGTAGTTCTAAACTGAAGAAGGGGGATGTTTTTGTTTGTGAAGCCGGTGATACGATCCCTGCCGATGGAGAGATTATTGAAGGATTGGCTTCCATTGACGAAAGTGCCATTACCGGTGAATCTGCTCCGGTGATCCGTGAGGCGGGTGGAGATAAAAGCTCTGTGACCGGTGGTACCAAAGTGCTTTCAGATCATATCAAGGTATTGGTCACACAGCAACCGGGCGAAAGCTTTCTTGACAAAATGATTGCGTTGGTCGAAGGCGCAAGCAGGCAGAAGACGCCGAACGAGATAGCCCTGACCATTTTGTTGGCAGGCTTTACACTGGTCTTTGTCATCGTATGTGTTACTCTGATCCCGTTTGCTGACTATACCAGTCTTGAACATCCGGGAACAGCTATCTCGATTGCAGCCATCCTCTCTCTGTTTGTCTGTTTGATTCCGACTACTATCGGAGGATTACTTTCTGCCATCGGTATTGCCGGTATGGATCGTGCATTGCGTGCCAATGTGATTACAAAGTCGGGTAAAGCGGTGGAGACGGCAGGAGATATCGATACACTGTTGCTTGATAAAACCGGTACTATTACGATTGGTAACCGCAGGGCAACGAAATTCCATTCGGCACCTGGAGTCGGTCCGCGGGAGTTTGTAACAACCTGTCTGTTGGCTTCGCTTTCGGACGAGACGCCCGAGGGTAAATCTATTGTAGAGTTAGGACGTGAATCGGGGGTACGGATGCGGAGTCTTCAGACGGCCGGTGCCCGGATGATTCAGTTTACGGCTGAAACCAAATGTTCGGGTGTTGATCTGGCCGATGGCACACAGATACGTAAAGGAGCGTTCGATGCGATCCGTAAGATTACGGAAGCAGCCGGGAATAAATTCCCGAAAGAAATAGAAGAAGTGATCAGTGAGATCTCTGGTAATGGAGGTACACCGTTGGTAGTGTGTGTCAACCGGAAGGTGACCGGAGTTATCGAGTTGCAGGATATTATAAAACCGGGCATTCAGGAACGTTTTGAACGTCTGCGCAAGATGGGAGTGAAGACAGTGATGGTAACCGGTGACAATCCTTTGACCGCCAAGTACATTGCCGAAAAGGCGGGAGTGGACGACTTTATAGCTGAGGCAAAGCCTGAAGACAAGATGGAATACATCCGTAAAGAACAACAGTCCGGTAAGTTGGTGGCGATGATGGGAGACGGAACGAATGATGCTCCTGCATTGGCGCAGGCAAATGTCGGTGTGGCAATGAATAGCGGTACGCAGGCAGCCAAGGAGGCCGGCAATATGGTCGACCTCGATAACGACCCGACTAAATTGATAGAGATTGTGGAAATCGGAAAGCAGTTGCTGATGACTCGTGGAACCCTGACTACTTTCTCTATTGCCAACGATGTGGCAAAATACTTTGCCATTGTACCTGCTTTGTTTATGGTGGCTATTCCAGAGTTGGGTGCGCTCAATATTATGAATCTGCATAGTCCGGAAAGTGCTATACTCTCTGCTGTCATATTCAATGCCATCATTATCCCGATCCTGATACCATTGGCGCTGAAAGGAGTACAATATAAACCGATCGGTGCATCGGCTTTGCTCCGTCGGAACCTTTTAATCTATGGGTTAGGAGGAGTGATCGTTCCCTTTGTCGGAATCAAGTTAATCGATTTGGTTGTCAGTTTATTCTTTTAAATATTCAAGCAATGAAAACATTATTAAAATCTATCAAGATAACTCTCGTCTTTTGTGTATTCTTCTCTGTATTTTATATCCTCGTGCTGTGGCTGTTTGCACAGGTAGCCGCTCCTAACCGGGGAAATGCAGAAGTAGTTACCTTAAACGGAAAAGTGGTAGGGGCTGCCAATGTAGGACAGACTTTTACGGAAGAAAAATATTTTTGGGGACGCCCTTCATGTGCCGGTGATGGCTATGATGCAACCAGTTCGGCAGGTAGCAATAAAGGGCCGACTAATCCTGAATATCTGACAGAGGTGGAGGCACGCATCGATACTTTCCTCATTCATCATTCGTATCTGGCACGCAAGGATGTACCTGCCGAGATGGTGACAGCCAGTGCCTCGGGACTAGATCCGGACATCACTCCACAGAGTGCTTATGTACAAGTGAAAAGAGTGGCGCAGGCACGTGGCATGGATGTGGAAGAGGTGAGAAGAGTCGTAGATAAAGCTGTAGAGAAGCCGTTGCTGGGGATATTCGGAACCGAGAAAGTAAATGTATTAAAGTTGAATATAGCTCTGGAAGAGTTAAAAAACAGATAGAAAGTAAAGATGAAAAATGTCATAAATAAAAACACGATTTTAGCCTTGATGGTGATTGGAATGATGTGCTTCTGGGGAAGTATGAACGCGAATGCCCAACAGTTTAATGTTCAGGGAGATCTCGTAAGTTCATATGTCTGGCGCGGAATGTATCAGACAGGAGCGAGTATCCAGCCGACTTTGGGATTTAGTGTCGGAAACTTTTCATTGACCGCATGGGGCTCCACCGATTTTGACGGAACTTCTGCTTCGGCCGGAGCTGCTGCCAAGGAGATCGATCTGACGGCTGCATACACATTAGGTCGTTCCGGTCTGACCGTATCGGTTGCCGACTTGTGGTGGGCAGGGCAGGGAGCACGTAAATACTTTAATTTTAAGAGTCATGAAACGGCTCACCACTTTGAGGCAGGAGTGGTTTATACTGTGCAGTCCGAAACATTTCCTTTGTCTGTTGCATGGTATACCATGTTTGCAGGGCAAGATAAGAATGTGGAGGGAGGCCAGAATTATTCGTCTTATGTTGAATTCAACTATCCCTTCAGAGTTAGAATGGTGGATTTAAACGTAACGTGTGGAATGGTTCCTTATGCCGCTCCCCAATACAATTGTGATGGGTTTGCCGTAACCAATGTTGCTTTGAAAGGAACTACTCAGATCAGGTTCACTGATAAGTTTGCTTTGCCTATATTTGCACAGGCTGTTTGGAATCCCCGTATGGAAGATGCGCATTTAGTGTTTGGTATTACTTTAAAGCCATGAAATCAGATATAACTTAGGAATTTAAAAAGTGGTTAGTCAACCCGTGGCAGTAGCGATACTGTTACGGGTTATGCAGTATAAAAATTGAAGAAAAGATGGATAGAGAAGAAAGTGTACAGCATTTCCTCGACTTGATAAAAAAATCCCGTCGTGGCAAGTTTAAGGTTTATATCGGTATGATTGCCGGTGTAGGCAAATCGTACCGGATGCTCCAGGAAGCACATGATCTGATTGATAACGGGGTGGATGTCCGGATCGGATATATTGAGACACATGGTCGTGCCGGGACGGAAGCCCTGTTGAAAGGTTTACCTGTTATCCGACGCAGGAAACTGTTTTATAAGGGGAAAGAGCTCGAGGAGATGGATCTGGAAGCGATTATCCGTATTCATCCCGAAATTGTAATTGTAGACGAACTGGCACATACCAATGTGGAAGGAAGCTTGAATGAGAAACGTTGGCAAGATGTGATGACACTGCTTGATGAAGGGATTAATGTGATTTCGGCAGTCAACATTCAGCACATCGAGAGTGTGAATGAAGAGGTGCAAGATATCGCAGGTATTGAAGTGAAGGAGCGTATTCCCGATAGCGTTCTTCAAGAGGCTGATGAGGTCGTAAATATTGATCTTACGGCCGAAGAACTGATAACCAGACTTAAAGCTGGAAAGATATATAAGCCGGAAAAAATACAGACTGCACTCAATAATTTCTTTAAGACCGAGAATATCCTGCAACTCCGTGAACTTGCACTGAAGGAGGTTGCCTTGCGAGTGGAAAAGAAAGTAGAGAATGAGGTTGTGATGGGTATTGGTTTGGGAGTTCGTCATGAAAAGTTTATGGCGTGCATCAGTAGCCAAGAGAAGACGCCCCGCCGTATTATAAGGAAAGTAGCCCGTTTGGCTACCCGATATAATACCTCGTTTGTTGCTCTTTACGTACAAGTTCCCAGAGAAAGCATGGAACGTATCGATTTGGCCAGCCAGAGACATCTGCTGAATCATTTTAAGTTGGTGACTGAGTTGGGTGGGGAAGTCGTCCAGGTACAGTCGAAAGATATATTAGGCAGTATTGTGCAGGTTTGTAAGGAGAAACAGATATCCACTGTTTGCATGGGTTCCCCAGGCCTTCGCCTGCCGGGAGCATTGTGTAGCGTGCTGAAATATCGCAGATTTTTAAATAATCTGGCACAAGCGAACATAGATTTGATTATACTTGCATAAAAAAATGATTTAGTCTTAGTTATCCATTATGAATATAAAAACCAAACTACTTTTCGGCATTGGAATATTGGCCGGAATGATTATTTTACTGGTAACACTTTCAGTAGTAAACCTTCAGATTCTAACGGCCACGGAACCTGATAGTCCGGTTGCCATGCCTGCTTTGGAGCGTGCGCTCTTATGGATCTCCGTAACAGGTGGCATTTGTATCCTCACGGGTTTGGTCCTGCTTATCTGGCTACCCCGTTCTATTAATAGGCCGGTAAAAGAACTGACTTGTGGTATCTTGGAAATAGCCAATCATAATTATGAAAAGAGATTGGATATGAGAGGATACGAAGAGTTCAGGGAAGTTTCGGATAGTTTTAACCGCATGGCTGAGAAACTGACAGAGTATCGTGACAGTACATTGGCTGATATTCTTTCTGCAAAAAAATTCCTTGAAGCCGTTGTTAACAGTATTCATGAGCCGATTATCGGCTTAAATACCGAACGGGAAATTCTTTTTATCAATAATGAAGCATTGAATGTACTCAATATGAAGCGTGAGAATGTAATCCGGAAGTCCGCCGAAGAACTTTCTCTGAAGAATGATTTGCTTCGCAGGCTGATACGTGAGCTGGTGACTCCCGGTGAGAAGAATGAACCTTTAAAAATCTATGCGGACAATAAGGAAAGCTATTTCCAAGCCTCGTATATTCCGATTGAGAATGCGGCGGCAGAAGAAGGAGAGGCTCGAAACCTGGGAGACGTTATCTTGCTGAAAAATATTACAGAGTTCAAAGAACTCGATTCTGCAAAAACCACTTTTATCTCTACCATCTCCCACGAACTGAAGACTCCTATTTCTGCCATAATGATGAGTCTTCAATTGTTGGAGGACAAAAGAGTGGGCTCTTTGAATGGCGAACAAGAACAATTATCGAAGAATATAAGGGACAATAGCCAGCGCTTACTCGATATTACCGGAGAGTTACTGAACATGACGCAGGTGGAAGCCGGCAAGCTTCAAATGATGCCTAAAATTACGAAACCTATTGAACTGATTGAGTACGCCATCAAGGCCAATCAGGTGCAGGCTGATAAGTTTAATATACAAATAGAAGTTGACTATCCTCAAGAGAAGATACCGAAACTGTTTGTAGATAGTGAAAAAATAGCTTGGGTACTTACTAACCTTTTAAGCAATGCGATTCGCTATTCGAAAGAGAATGGCCGGGTAGTGATTGGTGTAAGGCATAAAAAAGAGTATATCGAGCTCTATGTGCAAGACTTTGGCAAAGGAATCGATCCAAGATATCACCAAAGCATTTTTGATCGTTATTTCCGTGTACCGGGAACTAAAGTTCAGGGTAGCGGTTTGGGATTGTCCATTTCGAAAGACTTTGTAGAAGCACATGGAGGGACATTGACCGTACAGAGCGAACCGGGTAAGGGGAGTTGTTTTGTGATAAGGTTGAAGGCATGATAATGCTGGAAATTATGGAGCTTTCTCCTAAAAAAACTCTTTATATTAAGGCTTTTTATTATTTTTGTTGATGTATTGATAAAAGATTGATTCTGGTCTATATGTTCTCTACGTTGACTATCTTGTAAGTATAAGAAATTGATTACTATAAAGAAGTCTGTGGATGTAATGCTTTCTCTATCTTTTATTGATTGTTTTGTGATTTTTGAATTACCGGAAGCCGTTATTTTATAATTAGAATTGCACAATAAATCATGCTTATTGGAAAAACACGTGTTACAATCTTATTGCTCGGACTGTTGAGCTTTAGCTTGAGGGGGGCGGCACAAATTGTTTTGAAGCACTCTGATTGGGAGTGGAAAATTTCAGAAACCGGATGTGCCGAACAACTAATATTTAAAGGTGAAAAACGAAATGATACCATACCTTTCTTTCGTGAAGGAGGACATGCCGGTCCATCCTTTTATGCAAAACGGGAAGGTAAAGAAGTGCGTGCATCCTGGATTCCGGATGGATACGCCTCCTATCGGAGCGAGATAGACGGAGTTCTTTGCCGGATATCATATATAAAAGATCATGGTCAACCTGCATTAAGGGTAAAGCTGACAAACAACTCACCGGTGCCTTATCAACCTCAGAAGGCCGGTCTGAAGTTGGGCATCGATACATATATGGATAAATTTCCGGATTGGTTTGGTAAATACTTTCCAACCTTGATGAGAAACGAAAAGACCCATTTTTATGGCTATCTTCAAACCCCTTCCGGACATACATTGGGACTTGTATCACAGCAGCCTGTAGCATCCTGGAGTGTAGATTATAATCTGGGCTATCAGGATCCGGCCCCATTTTGGTTTATGGGGCATCGCATCGAATCATTAAATCTCGATTTATTGAATGAATTGCCTTTGCCGGCACGTCATCCACAGAATCTGTATGAACTGAAACAGGGGGAAAGTAAAGAGTGGATTTTTACATTTGTCAATGTGGGTAATTTGGACAATCTGGAACATGCCATTGCTCGAGTTTCGGATATTCCTTTGATTGATATCCGTCAGACTTCGCATGCTGCACGTGAGGAAGCATCGTTCACACTTACTGCCGATAATCCTAACGTAAAGGTGACCAATGATGCCGGAAAAGAACTGCCTGTCGTACTGACTAAAACCAAAGGGAATCGTTGGATAGGAAAAGTCCGGTTGGAAGATGCAGGTCTCTATACCCTTTCTGTCCGTTCGGGCAATAAAGTTGCCGAAGCGATATGGACAGTACATCATCCTTGGCAATGGGTGATGGAAAAGGCACGTGAGAATGCAGCCCGTTATCATCAGAAACCGACGTCACATGCTGAGAGTTGGTATGGGTTCTATTCGGCTTTTCTTGCTGCCCGTTATTTCCCGAATGAGTCATTGGATAAGCAATTGAGCAATTATTTTGATCGGCTTTACAACAAATTGCATGATTCGGTAAAAGTGGAACCGTTGTATTTTAAGACACGTATTCAAAATACCTCTACTACTATTGGAATGCTGGTAGATAAATATGAGGCACAGGGAGATTTGGAAGATCTGAAAAAGGCGTCGAAGTTGGCTGACTGGATGATCGCGACTTCCCAGCGCGAAAATGGTGCATATTATAATCATGGAACAGTCTATACCAGTGTGATCTATATCGCTAAAAGTGTTTTGGAACTGGCTGTCCTCGAACGTAAATTGGGTGAACAGGATTTGTTTTGGAGAACATGTGCCGACCGTCATTTCCTGTCTGCAAAAAAGGCGGTTGACCAATTGGTTGCGTCACAAGGAGATTTTCAGACAGAGGGAGAATTGACCTTTGAAGACGGCATGATTTCTTGTTCAGCTTTACAGATAGGTATGATGGGAGTCATCGAGCAAGATGCTGTTGCACGCAAATATTATACCGATGCAATGTTGAAGATACTGAACAGCCATGATTGCCTTACTCAACTCCGTGTACCCGATGGGCGCCGTCGGCAAGGAACTATGCGTTATTGGGAAGCGCAATACGATGTACAGATGCTTCCCAATATGTTTAATTCACCCCATGGCTGGAGCGGATGGCGTGCGTATGCTACTTATTATGCTTATCTGCTGACAGGCGACGAGAAATGGCTGGAACAAACATTTAATGCGATGGGAGCTTTTGCCAATTTGATTGATTATAAAACGGGGCAGTTGCGTTGGGCTTTTGTTGTCGATCCGCATCTTGAAGTAGAACAGGCGTGTAGCGCTGATACTAAACTGGATTTTTCTGATCTTAGTTTTGGTAATCCGCATCCGAAATTATATGATACCCGTAAGTTTGTTATTGGTGAGCAATATGTCAATATGATTAGCGATTGGCAGACGGTCAATACTCAGGATAATGATGTGCACGAATTATTTAAATGTATCGGTGAAGCTGTTCTGACTAACGCTTTTGTCATAGAACGTCCGAATGGAGAAGTCGTAGGATACAATTGCCGTGTAACCCGGAAGGGGAATACATTGACTGTAAAGGCAGACGAGAAACAGATCGTGAATCTACATTGCAACTTGAAGCATTCTTTCTCTGTGTCTTTCGATGGTAAAACCTGTTCTTTGCCTGAAGGATATTGCGATTGGGCTTTTGGGCAGTCCGGTTATTGACTTTACAATACTCCTGTTAATCCCATATACTCATAAGACGAAACATACGATATGTTTCAGTTTGTGAGTGTATGGGATATTTTTATGAGAAACTGTTTCTGTAGTAAGCTTGAAAAATAGTAGGAATACGTATCTTTGCATAAAATGAAAAAACACTAACATAAACACAAAATGAGACATTTATTTTTATTGGCAGCACTTTTTTGTGCCTGCATTTCTTATGCACAGATTCGTGTACAAGAACGACTTCCTAAAAGTAAAACCGGTTTTGCTTTGACTACTGCGAAAGCACAGGCTAAGATTTATTATGATGCGAATGATGCGTTTGTTATCAAGAGATCGGCAGAATTGTTTGCCCGCGATATTCAAATGGTGACCGGTCAAAAGCCTGAACTGATTCAAAAAAGGGAAAGGGCCAAAGCTCTGGTTATTGTCGGAACCATTGAAAAGAATCAATGGATCCGTGAGTTGGCGCAAAAAGGAAAAATTGATATCCGGCCATTGCAGGGTGCTTGGGAACGGTATTTGATTCAAACTGTCGACAACCCTTCTCCGGGAGTAGCCAAAGCATTGGTTATAGCAGGGAGTGATCGGCGGGGAGCGGCTTATGGACTGTTCTCTATTTCCGAAATGATGGGAGTATCCCCTTGGTATTGGTGGGGTGATGTCCCGGTAAAAACGCACAAGGCTTTGTATGTAGATGCTCCGCCCACATATTCTAAAACACCTTCCGTGAAATATAGGGGTATTTTCCTGAACGATGAAGATTGGGGGCTGAAACCCTGGGCTGCTAAGACCTTTGAGAAAGAACGCGGTAATATTGGCCCCCGTACCTATGCGAAGATTTGTGAACTGTTACTGCGTTTGAAAGCTAATCATCTGGCTCCGGCAATGCATCCCGTATCTACCGCTTTTTATCAGATTCCCGAGAATAAGCTCGTAGCAGATACGTTTGCCATTGTTATGGGCTCCAGCCATTGTGAACCCTTATTGTTGAATACGGCCAGCGAGTGGCATAGCAAGACTATGGGACCCTGGGATTATAATGCTAATAAGGATAAGATTAATGAAGTTTTGAGCAATCGTGTGAAAGAAAATTGTGCTTATGAGAATGTATACACATTAGCCTTGAGAGGATTGCACGATGCTGCCATGGGTGGAGGAGACGTACCGATGAAAGAGAAAGTGAAAATGCTGGAGAATGCTTTGAAAGACCAGAGGAGCCTGCTAACCCGGCATATTGATAAGCCTGCCGAAACCATCCCGCAGGCATTCACCCCTTATAAAGAGGTGCTGGAAATCTACTCGAACGGATTGGAACTGCCGGATGATGTGACCATTATCTGGGCGGATGATAATTTTGGCTATATGAAGCGTTTGAGTGGCCCTCAAGAACAAAAACGTACTGGACGTGCAGGTGTATACTATCATATTTCTTACCTCGGTGTACCTCATAGCTATTTATGGTTTAGTACCACTCCTCCGGCATTAATGTATGAAGAGCTTCGCAAAGCGTATGATACTACGGCCGACCGTATCTGGTTGGCAAACTGTGGAGACCTGAAAGGGGCTGAGGCACAAGTATCGTTTTTTCTCGATATGGCTTATGATATCGACCAATTCAACGAAAATAATGTGCATACTTATCCTGCCCGTTGGTTGGCAAAAATCTTCGGAGAACAATATTACGATACATTGAAAGACATTACCTGCTCACATATAAATTTGGCTTTTTCCAGAAAACCGGAATACATGGGGTGGGGATACTGGAATAACTATTGGGGTGGAGGTGAAAAACGTACCGATACCGAGTTTTCTTTTATAAATTACAATGAAGCCGGGAGGCGTCTGGCTGAGTACCGGCGGATCGGTAAAAAAGCAGAGGAAATGTTGGCAACTGTAGATAAAAAGGCAAAACCGGCGCTGTATCAGTTGTTGTATTATCCGGTGAAAGGAGCCGAACTGATGAATCGTATGAATATGACCGGTCAGCTTTATCGGCAATATGTTCGTCAGAAACGTGCTGCTGCCGATGATCTGAAGAGAGAAGCAACGACTTGTCACGATAGTTTGGAGATTATTACCGACGGATATAATTCGCTCCTGGACGGCAAATGGAAATACATGATGTCACTAAGACAAAATTATGATGGAAGCAGTTCCTATTTTATGCTTCCATTGATGGAAGAAAGTTATGTAGCAACGGGTGATCCGAAGTTGGCCGTTCAGGTAGAAAGTGAGCAATTGAATCGGGGAGGTTTTAGTTTCCGGGCTTTACCCGTGTTCAATACTTACTCCCGTAAAAGTCACTGGATCGATGTTTATAATCAGGGGGGAGGAATGTTGGACTGGAAATCGGAACTTTCTGACGAGTGGATCGTTTTGTCTCGTCAGTCGGGCAGTACTCGTACTGAAGATCGTATCCAAGTTTCGATCGATTGGAATAAAGTACCATCAGGAGAGAAAGTCACAGGATTTATCGAGTTCTCTTCCGGAATGCAGAAAGAACGGGTGCTTGTTTCCGTATTCAATCCGAAGACTCCGGTACGCGACGAATTACAAGGACTTTTCATAGAGGAAAATGGCTACGTATCTCTGCCCGCTACAGCCTTCCACCGTAAGTTTGAGAATAAAGATGTCAAGATGAGTGTACTTCCCGGTTTGGGCTTTGAAGGTGCTGCCTTGCAAATAGGAAGTCCGATAGCTCCCTTACAGATGTATCGTTCGTCCGAGGTGCCTAGAGTGGAATATGATTTTTATACTTTCAATGCTGGAATGGTTGATGTGTATACCTACGTGCTGCCCACTTTCCCTTTGCATGCTGATCGGGATTATAAACTACCGGAGCATACCAATTCGGATACCAAATATAGTGTCCGTATCGATGACGGATCTATTTCTACTCCATCCACTTCAGCCATAGAATATTCCCAGATCTGGTATGACAGTGTGCTGAAAAATTGTAGAGTGAATAAATCCACTCTTTATGTAAAGGCCCCCGGTAAGCATACATTGCAGATTCGCTGTGGAGATCCCGGAACTGTGATTCAGAAAATCGTTATTGATATGGGTGGGCTCAAAAGGTCATATTTAGGACCTGAAACAACTCTTTGCCGTTAATATTATTTTTAATTAACATTCTTGCATGCAGGCTTTCTATGAATATTCTATTTCTATAAGTAGAGAGAACATATTTTGAATATCTAACGAAAAAAGAAATTTATTATGAAGATCTGTTCATGCTTGAATAAAGGAGTTATGATTGCAGTGGCAGTTGTTTGTTCTGCCGGTTTACAGTCTTGTCTGGATGACAATGATAAGTACTATTATGTGGAAGGATTTCCCAATGCTCTTGTTACGGTGAAAAATGCGACTGATGGTTCATTCTTCTTACAGCTGAATGATAGCACGACTTTGTTGCCGACCAATATGTCCTCTTCACCTTTTGGAGATAAAGAAGTCAGGGCATTGGTGAATTATGATGAAGTGAGTGAGTCTGGTGGCAGATATGATAAGGCGGTACAGGTGAACTGGATAGATAGTATTTTGACGAAATCGATTGCCCCGGATTTAGGATCAGAAAATGACGTTGTTTATGGAACAGATCCCGTGGAAATAGTAAACGATTGGGTGACTATTGCGGAAGATGGTTATTTGACCCTACGATTCAGAACAAAATGGGGTGATTATAATAAAGCCCATTTCGTAAATTTATTGTTGGGGCAAAATCCGTCTGACCCATATGAGGTTGAGTTTCGCCATAATGCATATGGCGATACATATGGTACGGTTGGTGATGGTTTGGTAGCCTTTAAGCTGGTGGGACTTCCGGATACGAATGGAAAAACGGTTCCGTTGACTTTGAAATGGAAGTCATTTAGTGGAGATAAATCGGCTGTATTTGATTATTGTACTCAAAAAAACGTTACACCGGCTAAACCGGCCATTGTTTCTGTAAGGAGCAATTTAAATTTAAAATAGTTTTCTTGGGCATACTGCGTTTCTATTCTTTTTGAATTGAGATCGTATTACTTTCCGAATATTCAGAAGTGCATAGAAGCGCAGTATTGTTTTCATTAACATTGTTAATGGCATTTCTCCTTCATTCTTTTTTTACCGGCAAAAAACAAGTCTTTAGCATCTCAAAGACTTGTTTTCTATCATTAAAGAACTTATTTTAACATATTGTTAAATCAGGTGTTTCCCAAATACAAAAGGGAGAACGTTAAAAGATTGATAATAAGTAACATATTGTAAGTTCAACTTCTTCTTCTTTATTTGTATCTTTTGAAGTCGAATCCGTATACTTGTTATATTAGTACATTCGTTTGGAGGTGGAAACTACTTTGTTGAAATTCTCTAGGATATCGACTGTTGTGTTGTTCCTTGACTGTTTCAAGCCAAGATACATTTAAATATGTCTTTTCCTGATGCTGAATTTAGTTTATCAGTAATTTGTTGAAAGGTCAAAGACGTGGTGAGAAGTACCTTTTTGATGAATGAGATCATATAGTAACCGCGATCTATAGTGTAGGTGTATTTGAAAAAAAACAATGTGTTAGGGTGAAACTATACATGGTGATGTTGTAGGTTGTATTTGGATTGCTAATTCATTGTTCAATAGTGAATTATCCTGTTGATAACTTCGGTTGATATCTGTTGATAACTATGTTAATAACTTTGTTGACAACTGCGTGGGGGAATTAAGTGTCTGGAAATGTTAGGCAATAAAACAGAGTTTAAGAGTCTAAATTTCCTAAACGCTGATTTTTGGGTGTTAATGGAATTTGAGATTTGCCTAAGGCACTCGTAGGTATGAATTGGATACTAATCAATGATTTTCTATTTCTTTACGTTCCACGCATTTGCTTTTTTTATCGACAATTAGGTTGTTTCCCCTTTTTTTTATGCTTTGTGCAATTTGGGTGTAAGGTGTTATTTTACAGTTATTTTATTGATTTTCATGACATGATAAACACCGGCATAATCGGCGGCAAAGCCTTCGTCTGATTTACCCATATCAATAACTTCTAATTCCACATATACAGGTGTTCCATTTTTGATTCCTTTTGTTTCACCATCATACTTTTGTAGGAGTTCTCCTGTTTTATCAACAATCCAATAATCAGTGGAATCCCCTTCTGAAGTGAAAGAACGTGTTTCATGTCCGATGATCAATTTACCTTTTACAGACAAAAGTTTTTGGGTAGGAGTGTCCGGTGTCGGTATAGCTTTTTCGTCTGGTATTTCATTCGTCTTGGAATACCTCAAAACCAACTCGCCTTTTTTGAGAATCAAACTGTCCTGAGTCAATTGCTCTACTGTTAGTGTATCTGTAAAGGATATACTTTGGTGGTTGCCGATGCTTATACCGGAAAGGAGTAATAAGTTTCCTTCTTTCTTCCATTTCTCATATTTCAAAGTGGCCATATTGATGGAAGAAGCACTTCCGTTTGCTTCAAGCGTGAATCCTTGTTTTAAATTAGATATTCCGGGAACCGGTTCCACCCAAGAGCCTTCTATCGTAACATCATTACAAGCCACCAAGGTAGTTATGGCAAGGACAACGGTTAAATTTCTAAATATCTCCATTTTTGTTATTCTTTAAATTATATCCCTAATACTATATTTACATCTATACTGAGTTTCAGGTTAATATCATAAATAACTCTCAAGATTAGTTCACCATGTTACATCAGACGGCTGCTGACACGCAAAGAGTGGCTCTCTGAAAGTACTTTTCTTTTTATTATTTTAAACTGTTACACTTTTTAGCTTGGTCATGTGTCTCTATTTTTAGTATCTGTAGCATCATGATTTATGCAAAAATAAATGTTTTGTTTTGATATACAATATATTCTTTGGGATTTGTTAGTCACTTTTTTATTTCATAAGGTGAGCAACGGAGTTTGTAATGCTTTTGAATGTTGAAATGGAAAAATTGAGTATTTTCCAGCTTGTTGATAGTCTTTTGAAAAGCTAGTTGATTGATATGGAGGTAAAATACTTAATTTGTTGAATTGTAATCTGTTAACCTGTTAATAACTTTGGTGTATATCTGTTAATAACTATGTTGATAACTGTGTTAAGAATCTAACTATAGGAGAGTATGTGGCAATAAAAAAGCGCCCAAGAGTGGAAGCCTCCTAAACGCTAATTTTCTTTTGGTAGCGGGACCCGGGATTGAACCGGGGACCTCATGATTATGAATCATGCGCTCTAACCAGCTGAGCTATCCCGCCATTGTTTCTCGATTGCGGGTGCAAAGATAGAGCCTTTTTTTTAATCTCCAAAACATTTTCTATCTTTTTTGTGTTTAACTTAAAAAAAAGATCTTTGAAAGTACGATGGACAGGCTGTTCCTGACCCGGAAAGAAGAGATGTAATGAAGAAAGTGAATTAATTATGCCTTGTAATTAGAAAAAAGTATTTATCTTGGCACACACAATCAATAATGAATGAAGCTATGAAAAAAGAGAAAATACATTTGGAATACCTTCTGAATGCGACCTCTAAAAATATTCTTTGGTCAGCAATTAGCACACCTACCGGTTTGGAGGACTGGTTCGCAGACAAAGTAGTATCAGATGATAAAACGGTGACCTTTTGTTGGGGCAAAACCGAACAGCGTCAGGCTGGTATTGTTGCGATTCGGGCATATTCGTTCATTCGTTTCCACTGGCTTGATGACGAAAATGAAAGGGACTATTTTGAAATTAAGATGAGTTATAATGAATTGACGGGTGACTATGTGCTCGAAATTACTGACTTTTCTGAAGCGGATGAAGCGGATGATTTGAAGGAATTGTGGGATTCTCAGGTGAGTAAGTTACGGAGAACATGTGGTTTTTAGTTAACTTTCGACCAAAAATTTTTCGCACTCCTTTTTTTGTGCTAATTTTGTATCTTAATTGCATGAAACTATTAAGATGCTACGCATAAAAAGATTAGATATTTTTATAATAAAGAGTTTTTTATTACTCTTTGTCGGTACATTTTTCATCTGCCTCTTCATCTTCATGATGCAGTTTTTGTGGAAGTATGTAGACGAATTGGTGGGAAAAGGGTTGGAGATGAGTGTACTGGCTCAATTCTTCTTTTATTCTGCGTTGAGTCTGGTACCGATGTCACTACCCTTGGCAGTGTTGTTGGCTTCTTTGATAACGTTTGGTAATTTTGGTGAACGTTTTGAGTTGCTTGCCATGAAAGCGGCGGGGATTTCATTACTTAAAATCATGCGCCCGCTTATTGTTCTCGTCTTTGCCATTTGTTGTGTATCCTTTTATTTCCAGAACGTCATCGGTCCGCAGGCGCAAGCCAAGTTGGGAACCCTGCTTATTTCGATGAAGCAGAAATCTCCTGAAGTTGATATTCCCGAAGGAGTTTTCTATGATGAAATAGATGGTTATAACCTGAAAGTACAAAGGAAAGACCGTAAAACGGGTATGCTTTATGATGTGATCATTTATGATTTCTCCAACAACTTTGATAATGCTCGCATTATAGTTGCTGATTCGGGACGTTTGGAAATGACCGCTGATAAACAGCATCTCTACTTGCATCTGTACAGCGGCGAGATGTTTGAGAATCTGAAAGCACAGAGCATGAGTTCGAAGAATGTTCCTTACCGTCGTGAGTCTTTCCGGGAAAAGCATTCGATTATTCAGTTCGACTCAGATTTTAATATGGCTGATGCCAGCATCATGAGCAATCAGTCCACTACCAAAGATATGATAAAAATACAGGCATCTATCGATTCTATGACCGTATTGGCCGATAGTATCGGAAGACAGTATTTTGTTGAAGCAAGCAAGGGACCCTATCGTACAGCAGTCGGACTGACGAAAGAAGATACCTTGAAAATGCAGGAAGCGCAGATTCGTGACTATAATGTAGATAGTCTGTTTGAGGCTGCTACGTTGATGAATAAGCAGAAGATTATAGCATCAGCTGTTGGGCGTACAGAGAATCTGTCGAGTGACTGGGGATTTAAGAGCTTTACGATGACCCAGAATGACTTCAGTATAAGGAAACATAAAATAGAATGGCACCGGAAGATCACGATTTCTCTATCCTGTCTTTTATTCTTTTTCATTGGTGCACCTTTGGGAGGGATTATTCGTAAAGGTGGATTGGGAATGCCTGTTATTGTTTCCGTACTTACCTTTATTATTTACTATATAATAGACAACACGGGTTATAAAATGGCCCGTGATGGAAAGTGGATTGTGTGGATGGGGATGTGGATGAGTTCTGCCATTCTGGCTCCGCTTGGATATTTCCTGACTTATAAATCGAATAAAGACTCCGTTGTATTGAATACGGATGTATATATCTCTTGGTTCAAAAGAGTGTTTGGGGTACGTAGTGTCCGACATCTGTCCAAGAAGGAAGTTATTATTCATGATCCGGATTATCAACGTCTTCCGTTCGATTTGAATGGCCTTTCAGAGGAGTGTAGAGCTTATATGCAAAAGAACCGATTGGCCAAGGCACCCAATTATTTTAGCCTGTGGATGTCCGGCGGGCAAGATCAGGAAATTATCGCTATAAACAACCGTATGGAAGCATTGGTTGATGAGATGTCTAATACCCGTTCACTGATACTACTTCAGAAGTTGGAAAAATATCCGATTATCCCTGTAAATGCGCATGTGCGCCCATTCCATAATTATTGGCTTAATATGGCAATAGGAATTGTGATTCCTATCGGTCTGTTCTTTTATTTCCGGATCTGGGCTTTTCGTATACGTCTGAATAAAGACATGGAGCGGATTATCGCATTGAACCGGGATGTGGAATTGACAATAAAAGATATTAATAACGAAAACAAGATATAAAAGTATGGAACCAATCAGACTGAATACCATTGAAGAGGCGATAGCTGACTTCAAAGAAGGTAATTTTGTAATTGTGGTAGATGATGAAGATCGTGAAAATGAAGGTGATTTCATTATTGCTGCCGAGAAGATTACTCCGGAAAAAGTAAATTTCATGCTGACTCACGGTCGTGGAGTACTTTGTGCTCCAATCACAGAAGAACGCTGCGCTGAGTTGGAACTGGATATGCAGGTGTCGTCCAACACTTCAATTTACGAAACTCCGTTTACTGTTACTGTCGACTTGCTTGAGGGGTGTACAACCGGAGTTTCCATGCATGACCGTGCAATGACTATTCGCGCTTTGGCTGATCCGAAGACAAAACCTGCCGATCTGGGGCGTCCGGGACATATCAATCCTTTGCGTGCCCGCTCTCGCGGGGTACTTCGTCGTGCAGGTCATACCGAGGCAAGTGTCGATCTGGCTAAGCTTGCCGGATTATATCCTGCCGCTGCATTGATCGAAATTATCAATGAAGACGGCACCATGGCCCGTCTGCCTCAGTTGGTAGAAGTAGCCCGTCGCTTCGGATTGAAAATAATCTCCATTAAAGATCTGATTGCTTATCGTCTCCAGATGGAGTCTATTGTCGATAGAGGTGTTGAAGTGGATATGCCTACACAGTTCGGGCATTTCCGTCTGATACCTTTCCGCCAGAAATCAAATGGAATGGAACACATTGCATTGATAAAGGGAACCTGGGATACAGACGAACCGATTCTGGTGCGTGTGCACTCTTCTTGTATGACGGGTGATATCTTTGGTTCATGTCGTTGTGAGTGTGGTGAACAGCTTCACAAAGCTATGGAAATGATTGAGGCTGCCGGTAAAGGGGTGATCGTTTACATGAATCAGGAAGGTCGTGGCATCGGCCTGATGAATAAGATTGCTGCTTATAAACTTCAGGAAGAAGGTTATGACACGGTAGATGCCAATCTCCATTTGGGTTTTGATGCCGACGAACGTGATTATGGAGTCGGTGCACAGATTTTGCGTGAGATCGGAGTGAAGAAGATGAAACTGATGACTAACAATCCGGTGAAACGTATCGGTCTGGAAGCCTATGGGTTAGAGATTACCGAGAATGTGGGAATTGAGATTAAGCCGAATCCTTATAATGAACGCTACCTGAAGACTAAGAAAGATAGAATGGGTCATACGCTTCATTTTAATAAGTAAACTGTCTATTTGCTTTCATATATCAAATATTATAGTTTATTTTGCAATCAAATTCACTCAACAACAATAAAATAGATACGAAATGAACCAACTATCAGACCGTTTGAACAGCTTGTCGCCCTCGGCGACTCTTGCTATGTCGCAAAAAAGTGCTGAGCTGAAAGCTCAGGGTGTTGATGTAATTAACCTCAGTGTGGGAGAACCTGACTTCAATACTCCCGACCACATCAAAGAAGCTGCCAAGAAAGCGGTAGATGACAACTTCTCTCGCTACTCTCCGGTTCCGGGTTATCCGGCTTTGCGTAATGCTATCGTAGAGAAACTGAAGAAAGAAAACGGTCTGGAATATACAGCCGCTCAGATTTCTTGTGCAAATGGGGCAAAACAATCTGTATGTAACACTATTATGGTGTTGGTGAATCCGGGTGACGAGGTCATTGTACCTGCTCCTTATTGGGTAAGCTATCCTGAAATGGTGAAACTGGCAGAAGGTACGCCGGTGATTGTGACTGCCGGTATCGAACAGGATTTCAAAATTACTCCTGCGCAACTGGAAGCTGCCATTACTCCCAAAACCAAAGCATTGATACTTTGCTCACCGTCTAACCCGACCGGTTCGGTTTACAGCAAAGAAGAATTGGCCGGTTTGGCTGCTGTGTTGGCAAAGTATCCACAAGTCATAGTCGTTGCCGACGAGATCTATGAACACATCAATTATATCGGAAAACATCAGAGCATTGCTCAGTTCCCCGAGATGAAAGACCGTACCGTGATTGTTAACGGTGTGTCAAAGGCGTATGCGATGACCGGATGGAGAATTGGGTTCATAGCCGGTCCGGAATGGATTGTGAAGGCTTGCAATAAACTTCAGGGACAGTATACTTCAGGCCCTTGTTCGGTATCTCAGAAGGCTGCCGAGGCTGCTTATACAGGTTCTCAGGCTCCGGTTGAGGAGATGCGTCAAGCCTTCGAACGTCGTCGTGACCTGATTGTAAAATTGGCAAAGGAAGTTCCCGGATTTGAGGTAAATGTACCGGAAGGTGCTTTCTACCTGTTCCCTAAATGCAGTTCTTTCTTTGGTAAATCAGCGGGTGACCGTAAGATTGAGAATTCGGATGATCTGGCGATGTATCTGCTTGAAGATGCTCACGTAGCATGTGTAGGCGGTACTTCTTTCGGAGCTCCTGAATGCATTCGCATGAGTTATGCTACCAGCGATGAAAATATCGTTGAAGCAATTCGCCGTATTAAAGAAGCATTGGCGAAGTTGAAATAAGATTCAGCCAATCAGATAAAAAAGGAGGGTGTTATCTGTGAAAAGGTGCATCCTTCTTTACTTTTAGAGTATTTGGTTTCGATACTCTGTTCTCTAAAGAGACATTACAACACAAAATATACACAACACATGAAGAACATTTTTTTTATCTGCTTATTCTTAAGCATGAGCCTCGCCGTATCCGGTAAGAAGGCTCAAGTGAGTATCTCCTGTCTGAAAACCGAGATGCTTGTAAATCCCCAAAACATTGATTGTCCCTCTCCCCGTTTGAGTTGGGAGATTTTATCTGATGTGAGAGATGTAAGACAAGTCTCCTACCATATCCTCGTATCCACTTCGTTGGAGAAATTAAACCGGGAAGAAGGTGATTTGTGGGATACGGGTGATGTGGCGTCCGATCAGTCCGCATATATTTCGTATGGCGGCGATATGCTCGATAGCCGTATCCAATGTTATTGGAAAGTGAGGGTAAAAACCAATAAAGGTATTTCCGCTTGGAGTGAACCTGCCAGTTGGGAGATGGGACTGTTGCATCCGTCGGACTGGCAGGCTGTGTGGATAGGGAGAGCTTTTCCACAAGATAAACTGGAGGGGAATACGCGAGTCCCTGCCCGTTATCTGCGCAAACCTTTCAATTTGAACTCGAAGAAAGTGAGAAAGGCTACCCTGTACATTTGCGGATTAGGATTTTATGAGGCCTATATTAACGGAAAGAAGATTGGAGATCAGGTATTGGCTCCTACGCCTACGGATTATTCCAAATCGGTGAAGTATAATCGGTTTGATGTGACCGGACAATTATTAAAGGGAGCTAATGCCATCGGTGTCATCTTGGGCAACGGACGGTATACTTCGATGCGTATGCCGGGAGTGCGGCATTTTGATGTACCTAAAATGATTGCCCAACTTGAGGTATACTATGAAGATGGAGAGAAACGGGTGATTGCGAGCGATGCTTCCTGGAAAATAACGGCCGAAGGTCCCATCGGAACAAATAATGAGTTTGACGGTGAAGAGTATGATGCAAGAAAAGAGATGCCGGGATGGAATACATATCCGTTTGATGATACGAAGTGGCTTCAGGCAGAAGTTGTAAGCCTGCCGGGAGGAAAGTTGGAGGCCCAACTCAATCGTAATATGAAAGTGATGGATACCGTGAAACCTATCGGTATTACCGAATCGGCTCCCGGAGTATATATTCTGGATATGGGACAAAATATGGTCGGTTGGCTTCGCATGAAAGTAAAGGGGCAATCCGGCGATACGTTGAAACTGCGTTTTGCCGAGTTGTTGCAGAAAGACGGTTCTATTTATACGGCAAATCTGCGAACGGCACATTCGGCAGATACCTATATCTTAAAGGGAAATTCTATGGAAGAGTGGCAACCGACTTTTACTTATCATGGATTTCGTTTTGTTGAATTGACGGGTTTCAGGGAAAAACCTTCTCTATCCGATTTCGAGGGACAAGTGATTTATGATGAAATGGAGACTACGGGTAATCTGGAAACCTCCGACCCGATGATCAACCGGATTTACAAGAACGCTTATTGGGGTATACGCGGTAATTATCGCGGCATGCCTACCGACTGTCCGCAGCGTGACGAACGTATGGGGTGGCTGGGTGACCGTGCGGTTGGTTCGCAAGGAGAAAGTTATATTTTTAATAATCATCTTCTTTACGCCAAATGGCTCGATGATATTGAACAGGCGCAGAAAGAAAATGGAGCTGTACCCGATGTGGCTCCTAACTACTGGGACGTTTGCACTGACAATATGACCTGGCCCGGTGCCTATTTAATCATAGCAAATATGCTTTATGATCAGTTTGGCGATAAACAACCCATCATCAAACATTATCCTTCGATGAAGAAGTGGATGCGTTATATGAAAGATAAGTATATGGTAGATCATATTATGACGAAAGATAATTTTGGAGACTGGTGTATGCCTCCCGAATCTCCCGAACTGATCCACTCTAAAGATCCTTCACGTATCACGGAAGCTGCGGTGCTGGGAACAACCTTTTATTATTATTTGTCCAATTTGATGGTACGGTTTGCAGCGTTGGCCGGTTATCCGCAGGATGCTGAAAATTTTCGGAAAGAGAGTGAACTGGTTAAAGAAGCTTTTAATTCAAAATACCTTCATACGGAATTGGGGTATTATAGCAACAATACAGTTACTGCAAATATCCTTTCCCTGCGGTTCGGCATGGTTCCTGAGGCTTATAAGGAAGTCGTGTTCCGGAATATAGTTGAGAAAACAATGAAAGATTTCAATGGGCATGTCAGTACCGGCCTGGTCGGTATCCAGCAGTTGATGCGCGGACTATCGGATTATGGAAGAATCGACCTCGCCTATCGGATAGCGACTAACCGGACTTATCCGAGTTGGGGATATATGGTAGATAATGGGGCAACCACAATCTGGGAGCTGTGGAATGGTAATACAGCCGATCCGGCTATGAATTCTGCCAACCATGTGATGCTGTTGGGCGATCTGATTGTATGGGCATATGGCTATCTGGGAGGTATCAGCAATGCTCCCGGGAGTGTCGGTTTTAAACAGATACAGCTAAAGCCTTACCCGGTAGATGGCCTCGATTTTGTGAATACTTCGTTTCACTCTATCTACGGTGAGGTGAGAAGTCATTGGAAAAAAGAGGACGGTTCGTTCTGTTGGGACATCTCGGTGCCGTGCAATACTTCTGCTCTGGTTTATGTGCCGGTAGCAGATAAAAGTATCGATCCGAAAGAAAAGAAGCGGATCGTCGGAGAGGGGGGGACTTTTCTCCGGATGGAAGGTAGTTATGCTGTCTTTAGCTTTCCTTCGGGAAGTTATCAATTGAAGACGCGGTTATAATTTGCCAAACGTCTGAAAAGAAATAAATAAAGGCTGCTTTCCATTAGGAAGGCAGCCTTTATCTTTGTTGTTGGGGATTGTATTATTCAGCTGGGTGAATTGCTTCAGAAGGACATACATCTGCGCAAGTACCACAATCTGTACACTGCTCAGGATCAATTGAGTAAATATCACCTTCAGAGATAGCGCCAACCGGACACTCGTCAATACAAGTTCCGCAAGCAATACAATCTTCACTAATTACGTAAGCCATTTTGTTTGATATTTTAATTATTAGTACTAATTTGTAGGTACAAAAATAGAGTTTTTAATCATTAGTTGGTATCGTTTTTGATTAAAATGTTTTAATTTGTATATCTTCTAAATAAGGAAAACACTATTTTTGCATTGATTATTAAATACGTATGCAATTATGCCTTTAAATTTACCCGATAAGCTTCCTGCGATAGAACTATTAAAAGAGGAGAATATCTTTGTGATAGATAACTCCCGCGCAACACAACAAGACATCCGTCCGCTACGAATTGTTATCCTCAACCTGATGCCGTTGAAGATTACGACAGAAACAGACTTGGTGCGTTTACTCTCAAACACTCCGCTTCAGGTGGAAATTTCTTTTATGAAGATTAAAAGCCACACCTCGAAGAATACACCGATAGAGCACATGAAAACATTTTATACCGACTTCGACAAGATGAGAGAAGACAGGTATGACGGTATGATTATCACCGGTGCACCGGTAGAGCAAATGGAGTTTGAGGAAGTGAACTATTGGGATGAAATAACGGAGATATTCGACTGGGCACGTACCCATGTCACCTCCACACTCTATATTTGTTGGGCAGCACAGGCGGGACTGTATCATCATTACGGTGTCCCCAAGTATGCTTTGGATAAGAAAATGTTCGGCATTTTCAAGCATCGCACGCTGCTTCCGCTGCATCCCATCTTCCGTGGCTTCGATGATGAATTCTATGTGCCCCATAGCCGGCATACGGAAGTGCGAAAGGAAGATATACTGAAAGTACCGGAATTGACATTACTTTCCGAGTCGGATGATTCGGGGGTATATATGGTGGTAGCCCGTGGCGGACGTGAGTTTTTTGTTACCGGGCACTCCGAGTACTCTCCACTGACACTGGATACGGAATATCGCCGGGATGTTTCGAAAGGGCTTCCCATCGAGATTCCCCGTAACTATTACGTGAATGATGATCCGGACAAAGGACCGCTGGTGCGTTGGCGCGGACATGCCAACCTGTTGTTCTCCAATTGGCTGAACTATTTCGTCTATCAGGAGACTCCTTATAATATTGAAGATATCCGATGATAAAACAACGTAAAATAGAATTGCTGGCTCCGGCCAAAAATCTGGAATGTGGCATAGCTGCTATTGATCATGGAGCGGATGCTGTGTATATCGGTGCGCCGAAGTTTGGTGCCCGCGCGGCGGCAGTCAATTCATTGGAGGACATAGCTGCTTTGGTAGAGTATGCCCATCTGTACAATGCCCGGATTTATGTGACAGTCAATACTATCTTGAAAGATGAAGAACTGCAAGAGACGGAGAAGATGATTTGGGCTTTGTTCCGTGCCGGTGTAGATGCACTGATTGTGCAGGATATGGGAATCACCGGCCTGAATCTGCCGCCTATTCCGCTGCACGCCAGTACCCAGATGGATAACCGTACGGTGGAGAAGGTGCGATTTCTGGCTGATGCCGGTTTCCGGCAAGTGGTGTTGGCGCGCGAACTTTCGCTGCGTGAGATCAGCAAGATACACGAAGCCTGTCCGGATGTACCTTTGGAAATATTCGTGCATGGAGCTCTTTGTGTCAGCTATAGCGGGCAGTGTTATGTCAGTCAGGCTTGTTTCGGGCGTAGCGCCAACCGGGGCGAATGTGCCCAGTTTTGCCGTTTGCCGTTCAGTCTGGTCGATGCTGAGGGACGGGTGATCGTGAAGGACAAGCACCTCCTTTCACTCAAAGACCTCAATCAGAGTGACGAATTGGAAGCACTGCTCGATGCCGGTGCCTCTTCTTTCAAGATAGAGGGACGACTGAAGGATGTCTCTTATGTAAAGAATGTGACGGCTGCCTATCGCCGGAAGCTGGATGCCATCTTTGCCCGCCGCAAAGAGTACGCGCGTGCCTCGTCCGGGAGTTGCCGTTATGCCTTTAACCCTCAGCTCGACAAGAGTTTCAGCCGGGGCTTTACCCATTATTACCTGCATGGACGTACCAAGGACGTTTTTTCGTTCGACACCCCTAAGTCGTTGGGCGAGGAGATGGGTACGATAAAAGAGGCAAGAGGAAACTATCTGACCGTAGCGGGATTGAAATCTTTTAATAACGGTGACGGGGTGTGCTACATCGATGAGCAAGGCAGGCTGCAAGGCTTCCGCATCAACCGGGTGGAGGGCAATAAGCTTTATCCGCAGGAGATGCCCCGTATCAAGCCCCGTACGGTGTTATATCGAAATTTCGATCAGGAGTTCGAAAAGATTCTGGCTCGTAAGTCGTCCGAGCGCAGGATAGCTGTGTCTGTCCGATTGACGGATACTCCTTTCGGATTCGCCCTGACACTGACAGATGAAGATGATAACAGTGTAACCCTGTCTCTGGCGCGTGAGAAAGAGCCGGCACGTACACCACAGGAAGAGAATCTGAAAACACAGTTGGCTAAGTTTGGCAACACCCCTTTCGAAGCGGTACGCATCGATATCGACTTTGCCGGGAACTGGTTTCTACCTGCTTCGGTACTCGCCGATTTTCGCCGGCAGGCCGTTGAGAAACTGATTTCCGCCCGCCGTATCAATTATCGGAGGGAATTATTTGTACTGAAACCTACCGCTCATGCCTTTCCACAAAGCACGCTTACCTATCTGGGAAATGTGATGAATGCACAAGCCGTTTCTTTCTATGCCGGGCACGGCGTGGCAAGCATCGCTCCTGCTTTTGAGCAGGCACCGGCAGAAAAGGCGGTATTGATGTTTTGCAAACATTGCCTGCGCTACAGCATGGGATGGTGTCCTGTCCATCAACGGGAACGCTCTCCGTACCGTGAGCCTTATTACCTGGTGTCGACAGATGGTAAACGCTTCCGCCTGGAGTTTGACTGTAAGAACTGCCAAATGAAAGTGAATGCCGTATGAGAGAGAAGGTCCGGTTCTGCGTAGCCTTGTGTTGTTCGGTGGTCATGGTTCTGTTGGCCTCTTGCCGTTATTCCCTGCCCGATCTTCCGGCGGAGGGAATGAGCCGGAAGACCAAAGACTCTCTGACTTACCTTTCCAAGTATCATTATACGTGGAATACGAACCTGGAGGTGTTGGACGATTCGGTTCGTCTGGAATATCTTCCGTTGAAGGATGCCTATGTCAATCTGTATAAAGGTGACCGTGTGGTTGTGGCAGAGTTTTCTGTCCATCCGCAGGACAGTGTAGACAGTATCTGGGTAAAAGTAGCCCATTCTCAGGAAGTGCAGGGGTGGGTACGCAATAAAGAGTTGGTGCGTTCGTTCGTACCGACTGATAGTATTTCGCAGTTCATCCATCTGTTCAGCGATACCCACGCTTCATATTTCGTTTTCATATTCGCCTTGTTTGTCGGGGTCTATCTGCTCCGTGCTTTTATGAAGAAGCGGTTACAGATGGTTTACTTTAATGATATCGACAGCGTCTATCCGTTGTTTCTTTGCCTGTTGATGGCATTCAGCGCTACAGTCTACGAGACGATGCAGGTGTTTGTACCCGACACTTGGGAGCATTTTTACTTCAATCCCACCTTGTCTCCGTTCAAGGTGCCTTTCATTCTTTCGGTATTCCTGACCGGCATTTGGCTGTTTATCATCGTCACTTTGGCCGTACTTGATGATCTGTTCCGTCAGCTTACTCCTGCCGCTGCTGTTTTCTACTTGCTGGGACTGATGTCGTGCTGCATTTTTTGTTACTTCTTCTTTATTCTCACCACACACATCTATATCGGCTATTTCTTTCTGGCCTGTTTCATCTGGCTTTTTGTAAAGAAAGTACGTAGAGGCTCCGGCTATAAATACCGTTGTGGGAACTGTGGACAGAAGCTTCGGGAGAAGGGACAATGTCCTCACTGTGGGGCTGTTAACGAATAAATCGGGAATGTGGTATGAATGTTGGGGAGGTACTCTCCGTTGGTTTAAAACCAAGAGGAGTTTACCCAGAGAGGTAAGGGGCATTGGTTTTAAACCAACACCCCTTACCTTTTAAACTAAAAATTAGTCGATCTTATGTCTGGTTTTATTATATTAGAATCGGCATCTTATGTCTACCCCGAAGTGTACCGGACGTCCTTTCTGCATAAATCCGTTGCCCATTGATTCGAAGTAGAAAGTAGCATACTTCTTATCCAGCGCATTGCGAACCCAGAAGTCGATTTGTCCGTTCCCCTTCGCCAGGCTGACACGGTTATTCAGCGTTCCGTAGAATGACTGGCTTACATCGTTTTGCTCTGTCCAGTAGATGCGTCCGGCACCATTATAATTCACGTTCACCTGTACATGGTCCAGCCAGTGGCGGGGAGCAATGCGGAAGATGTATTGCCCACCCACGTTGAGAGTATGTTTCGGAACGAAAGGTACATAATTGCCGTCATAGCTGATTTCATTTTGTCCCCGGTCGATGGTTTTATAATCGGTGAACGTGGCATACGTATATCCGTAGCTTGCGTTCATGCTGAGAGCATCGGTCAGGTTAGCACGCAGTGCCGCTTCAGCCCCATAGCTCCGGCTTTTGCCGGCATTGACCGTAATACGCCCCAATCCGCTTTTGGCAAACTGGGCGATTTGCTGATCACGCGTATCCATCAGGAAGGCGGCAAGATCCATCCATAGCTTACCTTCCCACAGAGTGAGGTGACTGCCCACTTCGTAATTCCAGGAATATTCGGGCTTGTAGATGGTCGATGCTTTCGGATCCGCATTCTCACCCGCATCCGGAATATTCGACAAGATGCGGTCCGCGATGGCCTGTGGCATGCCTTGAGTCACGAGGCGGTCGAAGATCTGTTTCGCGCCTGCCTTGATCTGTCCCTGCATGTCGTTTTGCATATTACCCTGTATCAGATCCGAGAACATCTGTATATTGTATCCTCCCGAACGGTATCCGCGTGATACGGTGGCATATACGTTGTTACCCTTCTTCCATTCGTATTGCAGGGCGAACTTGGGTAATAGCTGCAGATAGTCGTTGCTGAACTTGCCGTTCAGGCGTGGTGAACTGGTCTGTTCCAGGCGTACAGGCATGAAAGGGCTTGTCATGTTGAACTGATAGTCAATGGTACTGCCCGAGTTGTATTTCATCCAGTTCTTTTCGTAGTCCAGACGCAGTCCTACGGTAGCCGAAAGCCCTTTTATCAGCAAGTCACGGAAGGTGGACTGATGATAGACTGCTCCACTGAGGATCGGTGTGTGGAAGCGTCCGTCCACCAACAACGTAGGGTTCGTGATGTCCAGGTTCATTTTCATTCCCATCGCCGATAGATCGGGGAAGTGACTGTTGATGCCTTTCTCCAGCATTTCTGTCACCCCGTCTTCCTTGAATGTAACCGGCCCGTTGGTGGTGAGCCACTGATAGAACCCGAAGGCACCTGTGGTCCATTCCCAGCGTCGTCCGGATTTCGATTTGAGGACGATTTCTTCGGAGATCGTGGTCAGCTTCTGCTTCTGTTCCAGCACATAGATATTGGCAGGAGAGAAGTCTTGATCGATAAACATACGGTCACGCAAGTGTTGCAGTCCCGTTACCGAACTCAGTGTGAAGTGGTCTCCCTGATATTCCAGATTCAACCCTGCATTCAGCAGATTGCGATAGTAACTGCTGGGATCATTGTAGGCCGGTTTCAGGTAGGTTCCCGTGTGCTTGTCATAAGCTCCGTAAGCATATCCTCCCTGATCGCTGTACTCATAGCTGACGTTCAAGTCCAGCTTCATGTTCTCGCTGGGCAGGTAGATGCCTCGGAACCGTCCTCCGGCAGCCTGGCTTTTGTCTATCTTTTTGTTAAGGTAGGTATTCTTGAAAAAACCTCCTCCGTATTCATAAAATGCTCCGGTGGAGAAGGCAAACTGATTCGACATGCGGTGATAGTGAGTCACGGAAGCATTGTAATTATCGTAAGTCCCGGCACTCAGTCGAAGGTCGGTGCCTTGATAACTGAAAGGCGATTTGGTGTGTACCTTGATCAGTCCTCCCATGGTGTTGCGTCCATAGAGGGTTCCCTGCGGACCGCGCAACACGTCGATGCGCTCAATGTCGGCATAGTTGAAGTCGAAAGCTGATTTGTCGATGTAAGGGACATTGTCTACGTACAAACCCACTGACGGTGTATTGATGCGTGAACCGATCCCACGGATGTAGATGGCGGAAGTCAGTTTCGAGCCATAGTCGGGGATGAAGATATTCGGAACAAGTGCCGTCAGGCTCTTGATGGAGTTCACCTGATTGGCCTGCATATCCTGTTGTGAGAGCATGGTTACCGCGGTTGGCTGTTCGCGTAGTTTGCGGTTTTCTTTCGGAGCTGCGATGACTACAATCTCTTCCACATCTATCACTTTCAGTGTGTCTTTCGGAAGCTCTTCAGCCCATGTGCCACCGGCAGAAAAGAGGGCAAGGGCAATAAGAATAATGTTTTTCTTCATGTGCTGTATCTTTTCATTGATTCGTTTGCAAAGATGCAGCAAAAAATGTTAAACGGCAATCCTCATTTATTAGGATATATGCTTTCACCATGGATTCACCACATAGTTCGCTATATGCGGTCTGCCTCCACATACCCGTTCATCACCGCATAGATGGTTAGGCCCGAAACCGATTTGATGCCCAGCTTTTCGGTAATGTTCTTCCGATGCGTGATTACGGTGGTCAGGCCGATATTCAGTTTGTCCGCGATCTCTTTGTTGATCAGTCCTTTGGTGATCAGGACCAGCACCTCGATTTCGCGTGCCGAGAGTTCGTGTCCGGTGGTCGGCGGGGTAGGAGGCATGTCCTTTACCGGATAGCCGTCATGATGTGCATGCTGGTGGAGCTTCAGGATGTCTTTCACCAACTGTTCCTCTGCCTGGTAGATGTTGAGTATGGGGACGCCGGAGAGTTGGAACTGGTGGCTGTCTCCCGCCAACACGATGGTTTTCCGCTTTCGGGGGAGGAAGAAAGCGTTGTGCTCCACATAAATCTGTGCCGAGATGAAGTAGTGGGCATACATGTCCGGGGTGTCATCTGTCAGTTCGCCGAAGCTATGGAACGTGCGGATGACTGCCATGGGGATCATTCTCTCCAGGATTGTTTTCAGTCCCAGGCTGGTGAGGGTGTTCGCCTCTACGATAGCTATTTCTGGTTGGTGATTCATCATAAGTCTATGGATTCATAAATTGTGCTACTGCTTCTGCGCATCGTTCTCCATCGATTCCTGCCGAGACGATGCCGCCCGCATAACCGGCTCCTTCGCCACAGGGGAAGAGACCGCGTAAGGTGATGTGTTGCAGGGTATCCTTGTCTCGTACGATGCGGACCGGAGAAGAGGTACGGGTTTCTACCCCTATCATCACGGCTTCGTTGGTCAGGAAACCGTGGCTGCTGCGCCCGAACTGTTGGAAGCCTTGTGACAGTCGTCCGGCAATGAATTCCGGCATCCAGAAATGCAAGGGAGAGGATATCAATCCGGGGCTGTACGAAGACTCCGGCAAGTCGTAACTCAGTTTCTTGCATGTAAAGTCCACCATGCGTTGTGCGGGTGCCGTTTGGCGTCTGCCTCCTTGCAACCAACACTGGCGTTCCAACTCTTCCTGGAAGTGCAGCACAGCCAGTTCGGGGAAGGTTTCTTCTGCTTCATTGTTTACCGTTAACCGTTTATCGTTGATGATGTCTTCCGGTTGTATCTCCACCACCATTCCCGAGTTACTCCACCGGGATCCGCGATTGGATGGCGACATTCCGTTGACTACCACCTGTTCGGGACCGCTGGCCGCCGGTACGATGAATCCCCCGGGACACATGCAGAAACTGTATACTCCACGGCCGTCCACTTGTGTGACGAAACTGTATTCGGCAGCCGGCAGGTATTTACCTCTTCCGCTCCGGTTGTGGTATTGTATTTGGTCTATCAATCCTGCAGGATGTTCCAGACGCACTCCGACGGCTATTCCTTTGGCTTCGATAGTCACATTGTTGGCGGCCAGCCAGCGATATACATCTCTTGCCGAATGACCTGTTGCCAGGATGACCGGACCGAGGAATGTTTCGCCCGTATTCGTCTCTATTCCTTTCACTTCTCCCTGTTCGATGATCAATGCATCCATCCGTGTCTTGAAGTGTACTTCGCCTCCACATTCAATAATCGTATTGCGCATATTCTCTATCACCCGTGGCAGCTTGTCCGTGCCGATATGCGGATGGGCGTCTACCAGAATGGCCGTAGAAGCACCATGTTGGCAGAATACATTGAGTATCTTGTCCACATTCCCGCGCTTCTTGCTTCGGGTATACAGCTTTCCGTCCGAGTATGCGCCGGCTCCTCCTTCACCGAAACTGTAGTTCGATTCCGGGTCTACCCGATGCTCCCGGCTGATCTGTGCCAGGTCTTTCTTACGTTCGCGCACATCCTTGCCACGCTCCACGACGACAGGACGCAGCCCCAGTTCTATCAGCCGTAATGCGGCAAACAGTCCTCCGGGGCCTGCACCTACCACAATAACCTGCGGTTTTCCTTCCACATTATTATATATAGTATGTTCGTACTCATCGTCCTTAGGCATTTCGTTCAGGTATACCCGAACTTTGAGATTGACGTAGATCGTGCGTTGGCGGGCATCGATACTCCGTTTCAGTGTACGCAGGGCGGTAATATCGCGCTGATTCAGTCCTTTCTCCTGTGAAAGGTATGCTTTGAGTTGCTGCTCGCTGGCGGCAATTTCGGGGAGGATGCGGAGTTGGTATTCTTGTATCATGGTTCACCACAGAGTGACACAGAGTTTCACTGAGTCTTTTTTAATTAAACAATATATCTTCTGATGCCTTCTTTGAGGCTTCTTACATTAAAATTGATAAGCAGGCCATATTTGATTCCTGATAGTTTTAAATAGGTTATTAGCTGTGCGGTGTGAACGGGATGTAATTCTTCTACAGCTTTTATCTCTATTATAACAGCATTGTTGACTACAATATCCAATCTGTAACCTGCATCTACTTTAATGTTTTTATATACTACGGGTAGTGCTTTCTGTTTTTCTACGTTTAATCCACATTGGATTAATTCGTAGCATAAGCATTCTTCATAAGCACTTTCTAGTAATCCGGGTCCTAAAACAGTATGTACTTCATAAGCTTTCTTTAGTATCAGTCCTGTTAATTCATTTATCTCCATGTTTTAATGTTTAATGGTAAGAACTCTGTGTGACTCCGTGTTCTCTGTGGTGAACTCACCCGAAGAGCGTCCGGAATGCTTCTTCCACCTTTCTTACCGGCACCAGTTCTATCCTCAGCTTCTTTGTATCGATGCCCTGCATGTTGTATTTAGGTAGGATGAACCGTTTGAACCCGAGCTTCTCAGCTTCACCGATACGTTGTTCGATCCGGTTTACCGGACGGATTTCACCGGATAATCCGATTTCTCCGGCCATGCAAACCTCAGGTTCGATGGCAGCATCCATATTGGATGAAAGGATGGCACTGATAACAGCCAGGTCGATGGCAGGGTCGTTAACCTTCAGTCCTCCGGCAATATTTAGAAAGACATCTTTTTGTGCCAGCTTAAATCCGACACGTTTCTCTAATACGGCCAGCAGCATGTTCATGCGGCGAATATCGAATCCCGTTGCCGAACGTTGCGGATTGCCGTAAACCGCAGAGCTGACAAGTGCTTGCGTCTCTATCAGGAAGGGTCTTACCCCTTCGATGGCAGATGCGATGGCTACCCCGCTCATGCCTTCGTGGTCCTGCGACAGTAACAATTCCGAAGGGTTGCTGACTTGGCGAAGCCCGTCTTGACGCATTTCATAGATGCCCAATTCAGCGGTACTTCCAAAGCGGTTCTTGATGCTGCGCAGGATACGGTACATATAATGCTGGTCTCCCTCGAATTGGAGTACGGTGTCTACGATGTGCTCTAGAACCTTCGGTCCGGCAATGCTGCCTTCTTTGTTGATATGCCCGATCAGCAACACCGGGGTATGCGTCTCTTTGGCAAAACGGAGGATGGATGCCGAGCACTCCCGGACTTGCGCGATGCTTCCCGGTGACGATTCGATGCTTTCGGTCGATATCGTCTGTATGGAGTCGATGATTACTAGGTCCGGACGTGTATTCTTGATATGTACATAGATCTGTTCCAACGATGTTTCGCAGACAATCAGACAGTCGCTCGAAGTTCGGGTTAACCGGTCGGCACGAAGTTTCAGTTGCCTTGCGCTCTCTTCTCCCGAGATGTAGAGTATCCTCCGCTCAGGCATGTGGAGCACGGTTTGAAGCACCAGTGTGGACTTCCCGATGCCGGGTTCGCCACCGATCAGTACCAGCGATCCGGGTACCAGCCCGCCTCCCAGCACCCGGTTCAGCTCCTCGTCGTGCATGTCGATGCGGGGTTCTTCATCTGCTTCGATCTCGCTCAGGGTGACGGGTTTGGCTTTGGGCGATTCGATGCCAGATACCGGACGTTTATTCGGAACTTCCTTGCGGACAATCTCTTCTACATAGGTATTCCATTCGCCACACGAAGGACATTTGCCCACCCATTTGGGTGATTCCTGTCCGCAGTTACTGCATACATAAACGGTTTTCTCTTTTGCCATTGATCTCTTGATAAATAGGTCTCAAAGTTACGCATTTCGTCTTTTTCTGCCAAACAGAATATAGCTTTTGACTCCTGAACCCCGTGAAGTCGTTTTTCTTTTTGATAAAGCCCTTGACCGATTGTCAGTGAAATGGATGGATTACTGACTCTATGGAGCGTATCATGCGGTTTCGCTGACAAGCTCTGTGTAGAAAGACAGTGATCCGGAAATGGAATCCGGATAAATACTCCCGGATAACTGCATATCTGTCACTTCTGTTATCGGTTTATTGGGGTTTGGATCTCCGGATTATTAACTTCGTGCCGATAAACTGTTAACTTCATCGGAATACGATGTTAACTTCCTGCAAATAGAGTGTTAACTTCCTGTAGACAGAGGCTTCGTTTCTTGAAAGGAGAGCCTTGCCTTAAAGGATTTTCCGGTATCTTTCCGTCTGCTTTGCCCCTTGGCGGATACTGCCGCGAGATGGCATAAAGAATCTGTTTTTGCTTCCGGGCGTTGTCGGAGATAGTACGAAGAGGTATTGCTTTGACTTTTGGCGAGAAATTCTGAATATACCTGTCAAACTGATAATTGCCCGAATGGCGTGGATGCGTTTTTTTCGTACTCCGTCGGCATCTGTTCGGAAAAACGGATTCTGAGGCCTCCTGAATATCATTTTGACAAATCGATACTAATCTCTCCTGCCATCGACTCGTTCATCCTCCGGCGTACTTCGTCCGGCGAATATCCGTGTCCTAACAGAAACATCAGTTTGGTTACGGCCGATTCGGTAGTACTGTCGTGTCCACTGACGATGCCCGCCTTCAGCAGATGATATCCCGTTTCGTAACGTTCCATCTCTACAGTACCGGCGCTACATTGGGTTACGTTGACAATGACAACACCTCGTTCGCTGGCATCACGAAGCCTCCGCAGAAACCACTCCTTGCGGGAAGCGTTGCCCGAACCATACGTTTCGAGTACCACTGCCTTCAATCCTTTGATGGCGAGTGTAGCGGCTACGACATTCTCTTGTATGCCCGGAAAGAGTTTGAGGATAGCTATATTGGTGTCCAGCAGATAGTGAGGATGCAGTTCGCGTTTCTCCCCTTCAATGTGAATCTGCACATTGTTATATTTAATATGTATCCCTGCTTCTGCCAGTACCGGATAATTGAACGAACGGAAGGCGTTGAAATTTTCCGCACTCATTTTGGTCGTACGATTGCCACGCATTAACCGGTTTTCGAAAAATATACATACTTCAGGAACCATGGGATTACCGTTTCTGTCGCGTGCCGATGCTATTTCGATGCTGGTCATCAGATTCTCCTTGCCATCGGTACGAAGCACTCCTATGGGCAGTTGTGAACCTGTCAGGATAACCGGTTTGTCGAGTCCTTCGAGCATGAAGCTGAGGGCTGAAGCGGTGAAGGCCATCGTATCCGTACCATGCAGGATGACAAAGCCGGTGTACTGGTGGTAGTGTTCACTGATGACGTGTACCAGTTTCCTCCAGGCTTCCGGTTCCATGTCCGAAGAGTCCATAGGCGGATCGAATTGGTAAGAGTCTATCGGGAAGGTAAACTTCTGAAGTTCGGGTACATGCTTCTGCAATTGCTCGAAATTGAAGTTTTCGAGTGCTCCGGTTTCAGGGTTTTCTATCATACCGATGGTTCCGCCCGTATATATTAACAATATGGAAGTGTCTGATGGGTTCATAGTCCTTAAATGAAGAATGTATCGTTGCAAAGATAATGATATATCTTGTAAATGGCAGCAAAGTGTCAAGAAAGTGATCCGCTTTATCCGGAGAAAAAGCAATGGGCACTATAAAAATGTAATTGTTCTATGTTACATTTTTACCCCTCTTTCTGGGGCTTTCTGTGCTTTTATCGCAAAATAATCGCAAAAAGTGATAGATTGAATGAAATTATTCTTATTTTTGCAACATCTTATCAAAATCGAACGTAGAAACAGAAACAATGATGCAATGCTATCCACATACAGTCACATCGATGTGTACCATGATTGGGACACAGGGGACAATGGGGATGACCCCTAGGGGTTAATATATAGTATGATGTGTATCTACGTGATTCACGCTTACAGGAAGTAAGCAAAACTCAATTTTATATTTTATTATTCGTATCAACAAAGATGGTTTTGTATGCCTGAAAGAGCGTACAAGGCATTCCATTAAATAAGTATCTGCATGAAAGTAATGAAATTCGGCGGAACGTCCGTAGGTTCCGTGAACAGCATTTTAAGCGTAAAGAAAATCGTAGAGTCTGCCGGTGAACCGGTAATCGTAGTAGTGTCTGCATTGGGCGGGATCACTGACCAGTTGATCAGTACCTCCCGAATGGCCGCCATGGGTGATGCAGCTTACGAAGGGGCATACCGGGAAATAGTTCGTCGCCACGAAGAGATGGTGCAGGGAGTGATTCCTGCCGGAGAGACTCAGACCCTGTTGCACTATCAGGTGAATGAATTGCTCGACGAACTGAAAGATATCTTTCAGGGTATTTATCTGATTAAAGATCTTTCTCCGAAAACGTCCGATACCATTGTCAGTTATGGTGAACGTCTGTCTTCACTGATTGCGTCAAGACTGATCCAAGGGGCTGTATGGTTCGACTCACGTACTTTTATCAAGACAGAAAAGAAACATAATAAACATACACTGGACACGGAACTGACCAATCGGTTGGTGCGGGAAGCTTTCAAAGAAATCCCCCGGGTTTCGCTGGTACCCGGATTCATCTCTTCGGATAAGGTTTCGGGAGACGTAACGAATCTGGGCAGGGGCGGTTCCGACTATACCGCAGCTGTTATTGCCGCAGCTCTCGATGCCGATAGTCTGGAGATTTGGACGGATGTAGACGGCTTCATGACAGCCGACCCGCGTGTGATCAGTACGGCCTATACTATCAGCGAGCTGACTTATGTAGAGGCTACCGAACTTTGTAATTTCGGTGCAAAAGTGGTGTATCCGCCTACCATCTATCCGGTATGTCACAAAAACATACCGATCCTGATTAAGAATACTTTCAACCCGGATGCCCAGGGAACGGTGATCAAACAACACGTAGACCACACGAAGAGCAAAGCCATCAAAGGGATTTCGTCCATCAACGACACGAGCCTGATTACCGTACAGGGTTTAGGTATGGTGGGCGTGATCGGTGTCAACTACCGCATCTTTAAGGCGCTGGCAAAGAATGGAATCAGTGTGTTCCTCGTTTCGCAGGCTTCATCGGAGAACAGTACCTCTATCGGTGTGCGTAATGCCGATGCCGATCTGGCTTGCGAAGTGCTGAACGAAGAGTTTGCCAAAGAGATCGAAATGGGTGAGATTTCGCCTATCCAGGCAGAGAAGAACCTGGCTACGGTAGCTATCGTGGGTGAGAACATGAAACATACGCCGGGCATTGCCGGAAAGCTGTTCGGTACGCTGGGACGAAATGGCATCAATGTGATAGCCTGTGCACAGGGAGCTTCCGAGACCAACATCTCGTTTGTTGTCGATTCAAAGTCGTTGCGTAAATCGCTGAATGTGATTCACGACTCGTTCTTCCTCTCCGAATATCAGGTGCTCAACCTCTTTATCTGCGGTGTGGGCACGGTGGGAGGAAGTCTTGTCGAGCAGATCCGCCAGCAGCAGAAGAAGCTGATGGTGGAAAATGGCCTGAAACTCCATGTGGTAGGTATTATCGATGCGACGAAGGCGATGTTCAGCCGTGCCGGATTCGATCTGGCCAACTATCGCGAAGAGCTGAAAGAGAAGGGAGTGGACAGTTCGCTGGATACTATACGTGACGAGATTATCGGCATGAATATATTCAATTCGGTATTTGTGGATTGTACGGCCAGTCCGGACATAGCCTCTCTATATAAAGACTTCCTGCAACATAACATTTCTGTGGTGGCGGCCAATAAGATTGCTGCTTCATCGGCTTACGAGAATTACCGTGAACTGAAGCTGATAGCCCGTCAGCGTGGTGTGAAATATCTGTTTGAAACTAACGTGGGAGCCGGACTTCCGATTATCAATACCATCAATGACCTGATACATAGCGGTGATAAGATTCTGAAGATCGAGGCAGTGCTTTCGGGTACGCTGAACTATATTTTCAATAAGATCAGTGCCGATGTTCCCTTCAGCCGTACCATCAAGATGGCGCAGGAAGAGCGTTATTCGGAACCCGATCCGCGCATCGACCTGAGCGGTAAGGACGTGATCCGTAAGCTCGTGATCCTGGCGCGTGAGGCCGGATACAAGCTGGAACAGGAAGACGTGGAGAAAAATCTTTTCGTACCGAATGACTTCTTTGAAGGTTCGCTGGAAGACTTCTGGAAAAAAGTGCCTAGTCTGGATGCTGATTTCGAAGCTCGCCGCAAGGTGCTCGAGAGTGAGAATAAACATTGGCGTTTCGTTGCCAAGCTGGAGAACGGCAAAGCATCCGTCGGTTTGCAGGAAGTGGACCGCAACCATCCTTTTTACGGACTGGAAGGCAGCAATAACATCATTTTGCTCACCACCGAACGCTATAAAGAATATCCGATGATGATTCAGGGATACGGTGCGGGTGCCGGAGTGACGGCGGCCGGTGTATTTGCTGACATTATGAGCATTGCGAACGTATAAAAAAGAAGCTTATGAAACACATCATCATACTGGGTGACGGAATGGCCGACTGGGCTGTAAAGTCGTTGGGAGACAAGACGCTCCTGCAATATGCAAAAACGCCTTATATGGATAAACTGGCCCGTATGGGACGGAACGGACGGTTGATAACCGTAGCCGACGGGTTCCATCCGGGAAGTGAAGTAGCCAATATGTCGGTTCTGGGATACAATCTTCCGAAAGTATACGAAGGGCGCGGACCACTCGAGGCTGCCAGCATCGGTGTCGATTTGCAGCCGGGCGAGATGGCAATGCGTTGCAATCTGATTTGTACGGAAGGAGATATCCTGAAGAATCATTCGGCAGGGCATATCACAACAGAAGAGGCGGATGTGTTGATTCAATACCTTCAGGAGAAACTGGGGGACGACCGGGTGAGGTTTCATACCGGGGTGCAATACCGCCATCTGCTGGTGGTGAAAGGCGGAAACAAGCAACTCGACTGCACCCCTCCGCACGATGTGCCTTTGAAGCCTTTCCGTCCGCTGATGGTGAAACCTTTGGTACCGGAGGCCGAAGAGACTGCTAGCCTGCTCAATGAACTGATCCTGAAGTCTCAGGAACTGCTGAAAGATCATCCGCTGAACCTGAAGCGGATGGCTGAGGGGAAAGACCCTGCCAACAGCATCTGGCCGTGGAGTCCGGGTTACCGTCCGCAAATGGAACGTCTGTCCGACACCTTCCCGCAAGTGAAGAGGGGAGCTGTCATCTCGGCCGTCGATCTGATCAACGGTATCGGATATTATGCCGGGCTGCGCCGTATTGCGGTAGAAGGGGCAACGGGGCTGTACGATACCAATTACGAGAATAAAGTGGCCGCCGCACTGGAGGCCCTGAAAACGGACGACTTTGTCTATCTGCACATTGAAGCCAGTGACGAAGCCGGTCATGAGGGTGATGTGGCGCTGAAACTGAAAACGATTGAAAACCTGGATAGCCGTGCCGTAGGTCCTATCTACGAGGCTGTGAAGGAGTGGGAAGAGCCGGTAGCGATTGCCGTATTACCTGATCATCCTACTCCCTGCGAACTGCGTACGCATACCAACGAGCCGGTCCCGTTTTTTATCTGGTATCCGGGTATCGAGCCGGACAGCGTGCAGACCTTCGATGAAGTTGCAGCAGTGGAGGGCAGTTACGGATTGCTGAAAGAGGATGAATTTATTAAAGAGTTTATGAACCGTTAAGGAATAGGAACAGAGTTTGTTCACCACAGATTACACAGAGTTTCACAGAGAATTTTTTATCTCTTAAGCACATATAATAAGAACTTAAAACTCTGTGGTGCACCGACTCCGAAACCATTTATAAAAATACCCATGAAATATTATAGTACTAACAAACAAGCTCCGCTTGCTTCGCTTGAAGAAGCGGTAGTCAAAGGACTTGCTTCTGATAAGGGGCTATTCATGCCCATGACCATCAAGCCCTTGCCTCAAGAGTTTTATGACGAGATAGAGAATCTTTCTTTCCGGGAAATCGCTTACCGGGTGGCAGATGCTTTCTTTGGAGAAGATGTTCCGGCGGAAACGCTGAAAGAGATCGTTTATGATACGTTGAATTTTGATGTCCCGTTGGTGCCGGTGAAGGAGAACATCTATTCCCTGGAGCTTTTCCACGGTCCTACATTGGCTTTTAAAGATGTAGGTGGACGGTTTATGGCCCGTTTGTTGGGATACTTCATCCGGAAAGAGGGGCGGAAACAGGTGAATGTGCTCGTTGCCACTTCCGGAGATACCGGTAGTGCGGTAGCCAATGGCTTTTTGGGGGTAGAGGGTATTCATGTGTATGTGCTCTATCCGAAGGGAAAAGTCAGCGAGATACAGGAAAAACAGTTCACTACGCTGGGGCGGAATATTACAGCCCTGGAGGTGGACGGAACGTTTGACGACTGCCAGGCGCTGGTGAAAGCAGCCTTTATGGATCACGAACTGAACGAACGGTTGTTGCTGACCTCGGCTAACTCTATCAACGTGGCACGTTTCCTGCCGCAGGCATTCTATTACTTTTATGCCTATGCGCAATTGAAGAAGGCCGGCCGGGCAGAGAATGCCGTCATCTGTGTGCCGAGCGGAAACTTTGGTAACATTACTGCAGGCTTGTTCGGCAAAAAGATGGGCTTGCCCGTCCGCCGTTTTATCGCCGCCAACAATAAGAATGATATTTTCTATCAATATTTGCAGACAGGACAGTACAATCCCCGTCCGTCCGTTGCCACCATTGCCAATGCGATGGATGTGGGTGATCCGAGCAACTTTGCCCGTGTGCTCGACCTGTATGGCGGTTCGCATGCAGCCATCGCTGCCGAGATATCCGGAACGACGTACACCGACGAGCAGATTCGTGAAAGCGTGAAAGCGTGCTGGCAGCAGACGGGTTATCTGCTCGATCCTCATGGAGCATGCGGTTACCGTGCATTGGAGGAAGGCTTGCAGCCGGGTGAGACAGGCGTCTTCCTCGAAACGGCCCATCCGGCCAAATTCCTGCAAACGGTGGAGAGCATCATTGGTACCGAGGTCGAAATACCTGCTAAGCTCCGGGCTTTTATGAAAGGCGAAAAGAAAAGTTTGCCGATGACGAAGGAGTTTGCTGATTTCAAGAGCTATCTGCTGGGCAAGTAGAGACTCTCCCTTGAGAACACGGGGTGATGTAGATGACTTTTGTCATGGATTATTAATGTGAATGCTTTGCGCTCTCGATGGTGAAACATGCTTTTCCCACAGCCGGCGGCTCTTTTCCCGGATGGAGATGCTGACGGGAAATTGTTTGTGAAAACGGTCTCAGAGATACTTCTGGGGGGAGTGGCGGGACTTTTTTAAAAAACTCCCGCCACTTTTTTTGCCTGCAGGCATCTCCGGTTTCGCTTCCGCCCGCCCGCGGATTTTCTTCGTTCCGCATGCGGGTGAAAGTCTGTTTTTAGTGTAAAACTAAATAATCGTAATCTGCTTTCCGCTCCGGACTTTATCGTCCTTCTTTCTCCGAACTTTCCGTCTCCCTCTTTTGTTGTACGGGAATAAAAAAATAACCCTCGTATGATGAAGAATAAGAAAGTGGAGGCCAATCTGAGTATGGTGGTTTCCAAAACCTTTAGCGGATTGAACATGAATGCGTTGAAATATCTGCTTCCCTTATGGGTCAGTCCCCTTTCGGGAGTTACCCTCCGGTGCGTGTTTGCCGCCATTGCTTTCTGGATCATCGGGATGTTTGTCAAGTCCGAAACTTCCACTCGGAAAGAAAAAATATTCCTTTTTCTCCTGGGAGCCTTGGGCATCTATGGTTTCATGTTTCTTTATCTGATGGGGTTGAGTAAGACGACTCCGGTCTCGAGTTCCATTTTCACCAGTTTGCAGCCTATCTGGGTGTTTGTGATCGCCGTGGTCTTCTTCAAGGAGAAGATCAGTGCGATGAAGATAGCCGGCATCTCCCTCGGACTCGGCGGGGCCATTCTTTGCATTCTGGCTCAGAAGAGTGACGATCTGGCTTCGGACGCCCTGACAGGCAATATGCTCTGCCTGTTGAGTTCGATCGCCTATGCTGTCTATCTGGTGGCAAGTAACCGGATCCTGAAGTCGGTCGGAATGTTTACAGTATTGAAGTATACCTTTGCCGGAGCGGCTTTTTCAAGCATCGTCGTTTCGGCTGTCACCGGTTTCCATGCTCCGGTATTTTCCGGGCCGTTACACTGGTTTCCGCTGTCGGTGCTCCTCTTTGTCCTGATATTCCCTACGGTTGTCAGCTACCTGTTGGTACCGATCGGACTGAAATATCTGAAGACTACCGTGGTGGCCATCTATGGGTATCTGATACTGATCGTGGCAACCATCGTCTCTCTACTCGTAGGACAGGACCGCTTCAGCTGGTCGCAGACCATTGCCATCGGCATGATCTGCGTCAGTGTCTATCTGGTCGAAGTGGCCGAGACGAAGGAGAAACCGGTCAGTAATTCAGATAAACCAAGTAGTCTCCCTCCGCATGGATCGTAAATTCGGTGCCTGTTGCTTCGTTCAGCGTACCCTGCCACCAGTTACTGAAGTCACTGAGTGGATATACCAGCCCATCGGCCCTCAGTCCGGTGGCTTTGAAGTTGAAGATGGAGATTTGCTGTCCGGGATATGACTTGAAACAGTTCCGTCCCGATGCCGGAATAAACATTCCGTGGTCCGTCAGCATCGTTACCTGGGCTCCTGCTTTCATATAGTCTATCAGCAGACTGATGTTTCCCAGGGTATGGTCTTCCCGTTTGCCGGTTGCACCCACGAGGATGATTGTTTTTTTGCCTTGGTCGAGCAGGAAGTGTACCGCTTTGGTCTGATCGTTCGTCTCCTGGTCGTCTATCTGGTGGAAGATGGTCCTGAACCGTTCCTTGTTCTCCGGTGAGAGCGAGTCTCCGTCGCCGATGATGGCATCGGGTGTAAATCCCCTTCGGATGTGTTCGTCGGCAGACCCGTCGCAGCACACCACGTAGGGCGCCATAATCAGCATGGTTTCCGGCATTGAGTGGGTCGGATATTCGCCGTTGCCCAGTATGACGGCGTCCATATCGATATCATTTACTTTCATAATGCATCATTTGTTTCCATTTAAAGTAGCCAAAGATAGCGATTATTGAGTAAAGTCCGTAAAGAGCGGATGTGAAATAAAGCTCTTTATAGATGTAGAGTCCGCAACATACCACGTCGACTACGATCCATGCCCACCACTGTTCGACGTACTTGCGTGCCAGCATCCACATGCCGATGATGCTCAGCGCCGTGGTGAACGAGTCGAGCCAGGGGACGTTGCTGTCCGTAAACCGGATCAGTATCCAGGCGATGCCGAAGAAGGCTGCCAGGAATACCAGCAATAGGGGGAGGTATCTTTTCAAGGGTGTGTGCGTGATGGGCAGCTCGGCCCGGGTCTCTTTTTCGCTTCCCCGCATCCAGACCATCCAGCCGTAGGCGGCCGCGAGCAGATAGTAGATATTGATGCCGAAGTCGGCATACAATCCTGCTTGGTAGTATACAAATATATAGATGGCCGGCATGATGATGCCCGCTATCCAGAGATAAATGCTTGCCCGGTATTCCAGCCAAAGGTAAATCAGCCCGACAAGGGCACCTGTGATTTCGAGATAGTTCATGGCTTAGAAGCGGATCGAGATGTTACCCATTACATTTGTACCTGCTTGGGCGGCATAGCCGGCATAATTATAGCGTTCGGGCTTGCCGTCCTTCAGCGTATAGCCGCTTCCGGCATACCCGTTGTTTTCATACTTTTCGTTGAAGAGGTTGTAGATGGTGAATCCCACTGTAACCGACTTCACGTGTCGCAATTGGAATGTATATGCCAGATTGAGGTTGCTCACAAAATAAGCATCGAGTGTCTGCTCTGCTTGCTTGGCATTGCTCATATACTGCTTGCTGACGTACTGTGACTGGAGGGCGGCTTCGAATTCTTTGTGGCTGAACGAGAAACGATTATTCAGTATAAAGTCCGGAGAGAAAGCGATCGGGGTGTTACCATGTTCCACTTCGATCGGGTTCTTCCACTCGTCTTCGTACAGTTTTTCGGTGAAGTTTTTCACCCGGTTCTTGCTCAGCGTACCGTTGATGTCCCATTGGAACCATCGGCATGGCTTAACTCCTAGCATCAGTTCTACGCCCGTCCGGTAACTGTCCGGCACATTGCGTGCCATGGCTTCGCCTATTTCGTTCAATTCTCCGGTCAGCACCAACTGGTCCTTGTAATCCATATAGTAGAAGTTGACTCCGGCGCTCAACCATGTGTTGCGGTAGGTATACCCCAGTTCGTAGTCGTACAGTTTTTCCGCCTTCGGATATTCGTCTGCGTTACCGTCGGTATAGTTGTTTCGTGTAGGTTCTTTCTGGGCAACGGAGAAAGAGGCGTAAACCCGGTTGTTGGAGTCGATATCCCAGTTCAGTCCGGCTTTCGGGTTGAAAAAGTTGAAGTGATCGTTGACTGCGAGCTTTTGCAGTCCGTCAGTGTTATAATCGTACTTGTCATTGTCACCGTGTATCTTATAGTTGATGTAGCGGTATTGCAGGTCGGCATACGCGTTGAGGCCTGCCACCAGGTTGTAGTTGGCTTTCAGATAGAGGTTCCCGTCCGTCTTTTTGGCTTTGTTACGGTAATATTCGTGGTCGGGCAGCAACTCGCCGATATAGTTCTTCACCCAGATCACCCGTCCGAAGTGCCATCCGTCGTAGTAGTTCAGTGCGCCGCCCAGCGAAGCGTCCAGCTTCTCATTCCGGTAGTTCACCGAGAATACGCCGCCGCCAAAGTGATTGTCCATCTTCTTCTGCCGGATCAGGTCGCTTTTTTCCACTTCCTTTCCGTCGTACATAAACGGATGCAGGCGATACTCTTTCAGGCTGCGATCCTCTTTATACTCCTGATAGTAGCCGTCCCCCTTTGTATAATGGAGTGCCGCATTCAGGTTCCATGCTGCCGAGAAAGTATGATTCAGCAAGAGCTGATAGTTCATTTGCAGGTAGTTGTCCGTCTGGTCTTTGTAAAAGCGGATGTGTCCGTCGTCATCTGTGTACATGCCGCATGAGTTGAAGCGTCGGCCATATTTCTTCATCTCTTCCTTAGTTGCATAATTCCAGGCATGATACGTCTTTTCTTTACCGCCGAAGGTGATGAACTTCACCGAAGTATTGTCGGCAAAATATCCACCCTGTGCGTAGAAAGAGTACAGGTCTACTGATGCCCGGTCTATGTATCCGTCCGTACCGATGTTGGACAGGCGGGCATCGAATGCCCAATGATCCTTCAGCAGTCCCGTCCCGAATTTTACTGTCTCTTTGTGAGCATTGAAGCTGCCGTACGAGGCGTTTATTTCGGCATAAGGTTGCATCGAAATACCTTCCGTCTGCATATTGACACTGGCTCCGAAAGCGCCTGCGCCGTTGGTCGATGTACCCGCACCGCGCTGCACCTGTATATCCTTTACGGACGAAGCAAAGTCGGGCATATTTACCCAGAAGAGTGTATGGCTTTCGGCATCATTCATCGGGATTCCGTTGGCTGTGATGTTGATGCGTGTCCCGTCTGTTCCCCGTACGCGCAGTGTGGTGTAACCGATACCTGCTCCGGCATCACTGGTGGTCAGTGCCGAAGGAGTCATACTGAGCAGAAAAGGGATGTCTTGCCCGAAGTTCTGCTTTTTGAGTTCTTCTTTCGAAACGTTGGTGAATGCCACCGGGGTTTTTGAAGTGGCACGTGTGGATACTATCTGCACCTCTTGCAGATTTACTACTTTCAAGCTGTCTGTCTCGCCCGCTTGCGCGAAGACACTTGCTCCGACCATCAGACAGCCGGCAAAAATCATCTTTTTCATGTTGCTAATTTGTTTTTCTCTACGCCGGCATTACCCGGATCAGGTCAAAGGGTATGTTCTCAGCCCGTCATGTTAAGGCACCCCTACTAAGTGAATCGGCGGCAAATTTACGCTTTTTGCTTGTGTAAAGCAAGAAACACTTCGCTATTTGATAAAAACATTGTAGCTTTGTCCGCTGTTATTAAATGGACAAACTCTAAAATTGTATTATTATGCTACTATTCCAAACTACACAACAAGTCGCCGATTCCCTGCAAGTGGCGGCTGAGAAGCTGGACCAGGCTATAGCCCAGGCAGACGGGCTCGATAAGTTGGGACTGATCACCCAACAACTGATAGACTCGGGCATACAGGCCGGAGGACATATCCTGAAAGCGGTCATTGTATTTTTGGTCGGACGTTTTCTGATCCGGATGCTGAACCGTCTGGTCGGCCGGGTGATGGATAAGAGAAACGTGGATATCAGTATCAAGACTTTTGTAAAGAGTCTCGTTAATATCCTTCTTACCGTACTATTAATTGTTTCCGTGGTAGGCGCATTGGGCGTCGAGACGACTTCGTTTGCTGCTTTGCTGGCTTCTGCCGGTGTGGCTGTCGGTATGGCGCTTTCCGGTAATTTGCAAAATTTTGCCGGCGGACTGGTTATTTTACTGTTCAAACCCTATAAGGTAGGCGACTGGATCGAAGCACAAAGTGTTTCCGGTACGGTCAAGGAAATCCAGATATTCCATACAATCCTGACAACTGCCGACAACAAGCTCATCTATGTGCCCAACGGGGCTTTAAGCAGTGGAGTGGTGACTAACTATAGTAACCAGAAGACCCGTCGCGTTGAATGGATCTTTGGCGTCGATTATGGTGAAGACTATAATAAGGTGGAAAAAGTGGTACGTGAGGTGCTGACCGCCGATAAGCGTATTCTCAATGATCCTGCTCCGTTTATAGCTCTGCATGCGCTGGATGCCAGCAGTGTGAATGTTGTAGTCCGTGTTTGGGTGGAGAGTGGCGATTATTGGGGCGTTTATTTCGACATAAACAAGACGATTTATGCTACGTTCAATGAGAAAGGCATCAATTTTCCCTTTCCGCAACTTACGGTTCATCAGGCTCCGAATTGATGAATATTCAAAAAGGGTGGCTATTTCTGAAGAAGCAATCACCCTTTTTGCAAATTTATATTTAACCAATTAACACACTCCGAAATCTTCTGTAGGATCATACGTGTTGTCTGTGATGCCTAACAGATGGTTTATCTCTCTCCGTTTATCCAGATCCTTGAAATAGGTTTCCACCACTTTGTAAAGGTCAAAACTGAATGTAGATCCGGCGGCCATATCCAATGACTCTACCATCTGCTCTACTGCCTGGTGGATTCTTTCTTGATCGATCAGGTGCAGCTCATTACTGTGAATAAGATATTTCTCCATAACCGTTATTGTTTTAAGATTCTACAGTTAAAACATTCTCAAAGAGGATAAGGTTCAAACTGTTTTTTCTTATCTTTGCCACTTCTAAAAGCAGGACCTTAGATCACCAAGTGAGAAATATTCGATAATGAATCAATTTTTAGATTTTGACCAGAAACTGTATGCTGAACTCCGTAAAGGCAGCGAGCACGCTTTTGTTACTGTTTTCGAACGGTATAACCGTTTGTTGTATGCGCTGGCTTATCGGTATTTTAAATCAGGTGAAGAGGCTGAAGACGCAGTGCAATATACTTTTATGAAATTGTGGGAGCAACGTTCCAGTTTTGAATTTCAATCCGGCATCAGAAGCCTGTTGTTCACCATCCTGAAAAACTACATTATGAACGAGTTGAGACATCGGCAGATTGTCTTTGAAAAGCATTACGAGATGGCTCAACGGAACGAAGAAGCGGACGACAGTTTTCTGAAGAATTTTGAAGATAAAGATTTCAGGGAACATCTTCGGACTGCCATCGGTAAACTACCTCCTCAAAAACAGAAAATATGCCGCCTGAAAATAGAAAAAGGACTTTCTAACCAGGAAATAGCGGCCGAGATGCATATCACGGTGCCTACCGTAAAGTCCCATTATACTCAGGCCATTAAGATACTCCGTGCGGAGATTGAATCGTTAATTGTATTACTTCATGTATTGTGGATTCATTTTTTAGAGTGAGCAGCAACTCATACTTTTAAGTTGATGAAGTGTTTTTATTATTAGATAAAGAAAAGTCGAAATGAAAATAGATGATGCGATTATAGATAAAGTGCTCAATAACGAAGCTTCTGTGGAAGAAGCGGGATTGGTTGCGGAATGGTTTGCTACAGAAGAGGGTAGCGAATATTTGTCGGGGCGTTTGGAGAGCGAGTCTGCACGGCTCACCGAAGAACGGGCCCGGGAATGGTTAGACCATCCGGTGCCGGAAGAACGGATGCGGGAACGCTTCATCGGGCAAATAAAACCTGAGAAAAAAATAGTTTCTTATCGTCGTGGACTGATAGCGGCAGCGGTATTGATTCCTTTTTTATTCCTTAGTATATCTCTTTGGTTTCTGGCTGACAGAACCGGAGTCTTTTCTGCCACAGAATATGCTGAATTAAAGGTTCCTTGCGGAGAGCAAATGCAGGTTGTTCTGCAAGATGGAACAGTTATACAGTTGAATTCGGATACCCGTTTGCGGTATCCCAAGAAGTTCGGTCTGTTCAGTCGGAGTGTGGAGTTATGGGGAGAAGGCTTTTTTGTGGTCGCTAAGGATAAGAAGCGTCCGTTTATCGTCGATTTGAAAGGTGTTGAAGTAAAGGTCACCGGAACTAAATTTAATGTAAAGGCATATCCGTCAGAACCCAATGTATGGGTCACCTTGGAAGAAGGAGGCGTGCTGTTGAAAGATACCAAGAACAAGGAATATCCTCTTGTACCGGGTGAAAGTGCCGAATACAACCGGACATCCGGAATTTGCCAGATAACCAAACCGGATGATATGAGCCAGATCTCATCCTGGCGTTCCAATAGCCTGAATTTTTATCTTACTCCGCTGAGAGATATTATAAAGGTCATGGAACGGCAGTATGATGTTCATTTTGTGGTGCGTGATTCCACCCTATTGAATAACAGGTTTACTCTATCTACCAGCAAAGTGAATGTGGACGATGTATTGCGTGATTTGGAAGCGGTTTCATGGATACGTTTCTTGCAAACGGAAGATGGGGTATTCGAAATTCAGAAGGAAAAATAGATTGATTGAATTATTATTCTATAGATAGATGCAGACCCTGTTCAGGAGCTGCATCTATTTTTTTAGATAAGCTCTTATATGGAAACTCATACTTTCTTTCGGATGGGGTGTTAGCTTATGTAGTAAAAGGGCCTTTAAGAATATTTAATTTCAAGTATGAACCGGATATCTATACACAAGAGATATCACAGCAAATATGTGTTTATATGAAATATCTGTTTACACTTTTGATGGCCTGTCTGTCATTGTCAACTACTTACGGTACGGTACATCATCCATCTTCTTCTGTTTCGTCCGGACGATGGGTGGTTTGGGCGGAGAAACCTGCCACATCATGGCAGGATGCATTTGTCACCGGCAATGGTCGCCACGGGACGATGGTGATGGGGCAACCGGGATCGGAACGAATAATCTGTGTCCACGAGGAATTGTTTATAAGAGGATGGGATCGTCATAAAGTAGCGGTTCCTTCAACAGCTTCGCTTCTTCCGGAAGTGCGCCGGTTGATAGAATCCGGGAGAAGCGATGCAGCAGATGAGTTGATGACCGGTGAAGCTGACCGGCAATTGGTTGCTATGGGAGCCGTACAGCGCTGGCCTCTTATACCCCATCCAGCTTTTGATCTGTGCATTCGGTATACCGATACCACTCTACAGGCAGAGAATGGCTATAGAAGACAACTTGATCTGGAAACGGGTGAGACTTCCGCCTTTTGGGGTGGAAGAGGAGGAGTGACGGAATCTGTATTCTCATCCAGAGAGCATAATGTCAATGTGCTCCGTCTGAAAGCAACCGGACAAAGAAAGATAAATTTAGTGTTGGGGCTTAAGGAGACTCCGGGACGTGAAGGAGTTCATTTTGAGCATAATCTGGATAGTGCTTTCTCATCGGTGAGTACAGAAGCATTTTCAGGATGGTTATCTTACCGTGCCGCTTACAAATATGATGCCGGTGGTTATGAGGGATTGGCCCGAGTGTCTCTTAAAGGGGGAAGTATGATTACCGAAGGTGATTCTTTGAGAATAGCAGACGCTGACGAGGTACTCGTTCTTGTGAGAATTACTCCGTTGGAGAATGCAAATTTGTCGGTACGCCCTTCCGTGCAAAGGGAGTTGTCACGTTTACCGCTCGATTATAATACTCTGTTGTTACCTCACAGTCGGAAACATGCCGAAATGTTTCGCCGCATGCAATTGGATTTAGGCTGTTCTTCCGATTGGAAAACGACTTCGACAGAGAAAATGCTTTCCGATATTCATAAGCATGGGGTTACTCCTTTGTTTCTTGAGCAGATTCATGCTATGGGACGTTATTTGCTTATTTCTTCATCCGGCAAGTATCCTCCTCCTTTACAGGGAATCTGGGGAGGAGGATGGAAACCCGGATGGATCGGTGGCTTTGTATGGGATTCAAATATCAACTTGGCCGTCTCGGCAGCATCTATGGGCAATTTGCATGAATGTGCGGAATCTTATATTGGTTATGTGGAGAGTCTGCTTCCCGGATGGAGACTGAACGCGCGAAATTATCTGGGGTGCAGAGGGTTTATTGTTGCCCATTATAATGATCCGGAAAGTGGATATCTCACCCATTTCGGACGGTCTTTTCCCTGGATGTGCTGGCCCGGTGGTGCCGGCTGGAATATACGTCCTTTTTATGAGTATGCCATGCTGACCGGTAATGAGGCTTTTCTTAAGAAACATGTGTTCCCGCTATACAGGGAAATGGCCGACTTCTATGAAGACTACCTGACTATGGATGGTGATAGCTTATATCACATTTGCCCCAGTGTTTCTCCCGAGAATGCTCCTCCGGGGACTGACACCTGGTTGAGCAAAGATGCTACAATGGATGTTGCTATTGCTAAAGAAGTGTTCCGTTTGCTTCTTGAGATGGGGCGTACATTTCGTGCTGACAAAAAAGAAATGGCTAAATGGAATAATTACCTGCAACGGTTGCCTTCCTACCGGATTAATGACGAAGGAGCCTTGGCCGAATGGATTGATGAAGCTTATCAGGACGTATATAATCACAGACATCTTTCGCATCTCTATCCGGTTTTTCCCGGTTCGCAGTTGGGTAAGTCGGAGGGAGATCCTCGTCTTATACATGCAGCACGTATCGCATTAAACAAACGTTTTGCTTTCGATACCGGTTCTGCCCATGGATTAATTCATGTGGCTCTTCAGGCAGTGCGTCTGGGCGATATAAATAAGGTAAAAACAAATCTGGACCGTTTCAGTCGTCGTCATTATTTATATGACGGATTGGTCACTTCACATGATCCGGAACATCAAGTATACAATTTGGATGCAGTCTTGAGCATCCCACGCCTGCTAATGGAGATGCTGGTTTATACCGAGAAGGGAAAAATAGAACTTTTGCCGGCCTGGCCTTGTGATTATGCCGATGGTTCTATAAAAGGTATAAAAATCTATGGAGGACATACTTTGGACATTACCTGGAAAGCGGGAAAATTGATAGAAGTTGTTTTGTATGCACGGCAAAATGAACGGTACGAGGTGGCTTGTGGGGATGTTAGAAGGCATGTACAACTACATAAGGGCAAGACCTATCATTTCCCTGCATCTTTTTTTGCAGAAAAATAAAAATAGCACTCATACCTTCTTTTCGATGGTGTGTTAGCTTATATAGAAAGGCCTTTTTATAAACTATAAAAATAATTAATTTAATACTGTATGAAATGAAAACAAGAACCAGAACGAAAATGCTGTTGCTCTTAGGAGTTCTTTTATTTGGCTTCACTGTTTCGGCATGGTCACAAAAAGTTTCTTTGAATTTTAATAATGAGAAGGTAGAAAAAGTACTGTCTTCTATAAAAGCACAAACAGGAATGGGGTTGGTATTCAGCGATCAGTTGATCGATGTGAATCGCAAAATTTCTATTCAAGTGAAAGATGCCAGTCTGGATGAAGCATTGGCTAAACTGTTGGCAGGAACGAAGGTAACTTTTGAAATAAAAAACAATAAGATTTATTTTATTGAAAAAAAAGCGGACCAACAGTCTGGTTCCCGAAAGAAAAAAGTATCCGGAGTGGTGAAGGATGCTACGGGTGAACCGATTATTGGTGCGAATGTCGTGGAAAAAGGAGTCGGTACCAATGGGGTGATAACAAATCTGGATGGGGAATTCACACTGGAAGTTCCGGAAAATGCTTCTTTGATTATCAGTTATATCGGTTATCTCCAACAAGATGTGTCGACAAAAGGAAAAGATGCGCTTAACATCATCATGAAGGAAGATACGAAGACCCTGGATGAGGTGGTTGTAGTAGGATATGGGGTTCAAAAGAAAGTAAACTTAACGGGAGCTGTCGCTGCTGTCGATTCCAAGTCGTTGCAGAATCGTCCGGTAACAAACGTTTCGAATGCGATTCAGGGACTTTTGCCCGGAGTAACGGTTATCTCTGGGACGGGGCAGCCGGGAAGTGATAATACAACCATACGGGTACGCGGTGTCGGGACTCTGAATAATTCTAATCCGATGTATGTGGTAGACGGTTTGCCGGTATCCAGCATAAATGAAGTGGATCCCAGCGATATCGAGAATATCTCGGTACTGAAAGATGCTTCTTCAGCTGCTATCTATGGTTCGCGTGCGGCAAATGGAGTAATCTTGATTACTACTAAAAAAGGAGGAGATAAAGCTCCCACGCTTCGTTATGATGGCTATGTGGGGTGGCAGAAACCTACGGCTCTTCCTGAATATCTGCACTCGTGGGAATATGCGAAGTTGTATAACAAAGCTATGGTTAACGAAGGAAAGAATCCGATCTATACAGATGAAGAGATCGAAAAGTTCAGAAATGGTTCGGATCCTGACAATTATCCGGATACAGACTGGCAGGGATTATTTTATAAGACCGGTTTGCAGCATAGCCACCGCGCTGAAATTTCAGGTGGTACGGATAAAATGACCTATATGTTTTCTGCTGGTTACTTGGGACAGGACGGTATTATAGATATTGCTAAATATGACCGTTATTCGGTGCGAGGCAATATGAATGCCAAGATGGGCAAGTTCACGGCAGGTATGAATCTTTCTTTTACTTATGGGGAGGCACAAGAACCGGTGAGTGGTTTTACCGGTGAAATGTCTAACATCTTTTCGCAGATCAATCAGATAGCTCCTTTCATTCCTTATAAATATTCAAATGGATATTATGGATATGCCAATGATGGTAATCCACTTGCATTTATTGAAGAAGGTAATTTACGTACTACCAAACAGCATATTACCAGAGCCATCGGAAATGTAAGTTATGAACCGATTAAAGGGTTGAAAATTCAGGAAATCGTGGGTTACGAATATAAATCGATTTCTGATGAAAAATTCATTAAGGATATTCAATATTATAACTGGAAAACAGGTGAGCCTACAAAGTATCAGGGACCTAACAATCAAACTGATGAACGTAAAAATGGTCTGAAACTGAACTTACAGACTTTGGTCAGCTATAACAATACGTTTGGAAAACATACTGTAGGTGCATTGGCAGGATACGAACAGGAATATTACCGTGAAGACTGGACAAAAGGATATCGGAAAAACTTTCTGAACAATGATCTTTGGGAGTTGAATGCCGGTTCACCTGATGGTCAGACTGCAGATGGTTCGGCTAATGAATATGCTTTGCGTTCATTCTTCGGACGCTTGACTTACGACTATGATAATCGTTATTTGGTTGAGGCAAATATCCGTCGTGACGGAACTTCACGTATCTTTAAGGACTCACGTTGGGGAGTATTCCCATCTTTCTCTGGTGCATGGCGAATTATTAATGAGCCTTTCATGGAAGGAACCCGTAATGTGTTGTCGGATCTTAAGCTGAGAGGCGGCTGGGGAGTTTTGGGTAATCAGGCTATTTCTTACTATTCTTACCAATCTGTACTTGATCAGGCTAATTATTCGTTTGGCGGAACTGTTGTACAGGGGGTAGCACCGGTCGATGGAGCTAACCGCGATTTGATCTGGGAGACTACCGAGACTTTGAACTTTGGACTTGACATGGGGTTTCTGGGCAATCAATATACTTTATCTATCGAAGGATACCGCAAATTGACGTATGATATTCTGATGAAATTACCCGTAAGTACCTTATATGGTTTAAATGCACCTTATCAAAATGCAGGTAAAGTAAAGAATACCGGTTTGGAGATAACGGCAGGTTATAAATTGAATACTCATGGCTGGAATTTCCAGGTATCGGCAAATGCCGCATATAATAAGAATGAAGTGATGGACCTGAAGAATGGTGGTGCACGCATTTGGAGTGGTAAATATTTCAACCAGGAAGGATATGCCATCAACTCTATCGGAGGATACATTGCCGAGGGACTTTTTAAAACTGAAGAAGAGGTTGCTAATAGCGCAACGATTCCCGGCACTGATACAGCACCGGGCGACATCAAGTACCGTGATATTAATAACGATGGAAAAATCGATGGAGAAGACCGTGTCTACATTGGTAACACCATGCCTAAGTGGACATTTGGCTTGAATCTGTTTGCCGAATGGAAAGGACTCGATGCTACTTTTCTGTTCCAGGGAGCAGCTGATGTGCAAGGCTATCTTGCAGGTCCGGGTGTAGTAGGTGAAATGATTGGAGCTAAGGGAAAGCCTTCTTATATGTATCGTGATTGTTGGGATGCTGAAACCAATCCGAATGGTAAGTTTCCGAGAGCATTCTCTTCTTATCGCCAGAACAACAGTATTTATAATCCCTCTTCTTTCTGGATTGTCAACTCTTCATATTTACGTTTGAAGAACTTCCAGTTGGGATATACACTTCCAAAAGAGTGGTGTAATATGATGGGAATTTCACGAATCAGAGTTTATTATAGCGGGCAGAATCTGCTTACCTTTACCAAATTTGATAAAGGGTTCGATCCGGAATCACCCGAAGGAGGAAGCTCTTATCCTCAGGTCAAAACAAATACATTTGGTTTAAACATTACTTTCTGATAGATAATGCATATGAAAAAGATAATATATAGTTTGTTGTTTGCCGCTTTGTTCTCGGCATGTAGTACCGATTTTCTAGATCGGAATCCTTTGGACAAACCTTCAAACGAAGCCTTTTGGAGAACTGAAAAAGATGCCATGGCCGCAGCTACAGGGTGTTATAATGGTTGGTTTTCTATGGATGAAGTGATTTATGCCGACTGTGCGTCGGATAATGCTTATAATCCTTTTACTTGGGAAGGCTGGGCGGTACAGGCTGCAGGTACAGCGACCCCGACCGATCCGGGTTATAGCTATATGGGGTATGGAAACATGGTTCGCTATAATAATTTCCTGGAGAATATCCATCGCCCCGAAATGAATGAAGATTTACGCAAACGCTTGACAGCCGAAGTACGTTTTCTGCGTGCATGGGATTATTTTCAGAAAGTGACGCATTATGGTGATGTGCCCTTGGTAACTTCCGTTCTTGAAATTAAAAACGCCAATTTGCCACGTACTGAGAAAGCGAAAGTGGTTGAGTTTATCTTGAATGAACTGAAAGAGATCGCTCCGCAACTTCCCGAATTTTACTCCGGAAGTGATGTCGGGCGTATAACTCGTGGTGCAGCTTTGACATTGAAAGCTCGTCTGGAACTGTTCGAACATCAGTATGATGATTGTATGGCTACTTGTAGCGAAGTAATGGGATTGGGCTACGAACTGTTTCCCGATTATAAAGGTTTGTTTAAGATTGCGAATGAAAATAATTCGGAAGTTATTCTGGATGTACAATATGTAGAAAGCCTGTACGGTAACTGGGTTTTGGGAGTATTGCCTCCGGCCAGTGTGGGCGGATGGTGTTCTATCAATCCTACTCAATCACTGGTAGATGCTTTTGAGTGTGAAGATGGAAAAACAATCGAAGAGTCTGAGGTATATGATCCGAAAGAACCTTACCTGCACAGAGACCCTCGTTTGGCTGTTACCGTATTAGCTCCGGGAAATCTATACGAAGGAAAACGTTACGACCCAATCGATGTGAAAGATCCGAATGGAGATTATTATGCTCCCTACGGACGTTCTAAAACAGGATATCTAGTTCGTAAATATGTGGACGATTTGTCTGATTATGCAGATATGTGGGATTGTGGTATGAATGCCATTGTTATGCGTTATGCAGAAGTGCTGTTGATGTATGCCGAATGTAAAATAGAGCTGAATCAGATTGATAATTCCGTTTACGATATTTTGGACGACATACGTACCCGTGCTAAAATGCCGGTTGTAGACAGGACCCGATATACCGGTCAGGAGAAATTGCGTGAATTACTCAGAAGAGAAAGACGTGTGGAGCTTGCTATGGAAGGACTTCGGTGGTTCGATATTTGCCGTTGGAAAATCGGTGAACAAGTGTTGAACGGGAAGGTATATGGGTGTTTACTTGGAACGGTCGATCCTGTAACCGGTGCCCTTTCATTGACAAATGAACGAATTTTTGTTGAGAACCGGAAATTTGATCCGGCAAAGCATTATCTGTGGCCTATTCCGCAGACAGTGATTGATGCCACTCCGGCAATTGTACAAAATCCCCATTATTAATTTCTCTCTATTTGATATATGGTTAAGGTAACAGAGATGTTTTTCAGGATATTTTTTTTCTGTAGTATGCTTGTATTCTGCTCCTTCCCTGCATTGGCAGGGGAGGCAGAGGCAAGAGTGGTGTTGAACATGAATACCGGTTGGGCTTTTCATCGGGGAGAAGTTGAAAGCGGTGGGCAGCCCGGTTTGGATGATTCCGGTTGGATAGCAGCTACCATCCCTCATATTATGCAATTAGAGAAGAAGCATTGTGGAGGAGATATTATTTATGATGGAGTCGGGTGGTATCGACGTACTTTCAGAGTACCGTCACAATACAAAGACAAACAAATAAAAATTTCGTTTGAAGGAGTCATGAATGCTTGTGAAGTCTATTTGAACGGACAAAAGATTAGTGCTCATCGGGGAGGTTATGTCGGTTTTGTAACAGATATTACTACCCGGATAAACTGGGACCGGGACAATCTGCTGGCAGTTCGGGTTTCTGCCGAATATGATCCACTTACACCTCCTGGAAAACCACAGGCAGGTATGGACTTCTATTACTATAGCGGGATTTATAGAGATGTGGAAATGGTTATCAGTGATCCGTTACATATCACTCATGCTTTAGAAGAGGACGAGGTAGCCGGAGGAGGCATCTTTGTTACTTATCCGGTAGTCGGAAAAGAAAAAGCCGTGACCCATGTTAAGGCTCATGTCAGAAACGAAGGGAAACGAAAGAGGAAAGCCCAACTTCGTACGCAACTGATAGATAAGAGTGGAAAAATAGTGACCTGTCAATTGACTCCTTTTCGGTTGTCAGCCGGTGAGGCCATTCATCTGGAGCAAAATCTGGAAATAGTACATCCATCGTTATGGCATCCCTATGATCCAAACTTGTATACGTTGCAAAATGAGATTGTTGAAAACGGTAAGGTTGTAGATTGTCATACTGAATCTATAGGTATACGTACTATTGCTTATACCCGCGACGGAGGTTTCTATATTAATGGCGAATCACTTTATCTGCGTGGAGCCAATCGCCATCAGGCATTTGCACATATAGGAGATGCAGCTGCTGATTCTATGCAAGAAAGAGATGTGATCGATTTGAAGCGGGGCGGATGCAATGCCGTCAGAGCAGCTCATTATCCGCAGGATCCTGCATTTTTGGCTGCTTGTGATAAGTACGGGTTGCTGGTAGTGGAGTGTATCCCCGGATGGCAGTATTTCAAGAACGATTCTACATTCATTTCCCGTCTTTATGAAGTTGGGAAGCAAATGATTCGTCGGGATAGGAATCACCCTTCCGTCATACTATGGGAAACAGCGCTTAATGAAAGCCGCTATCCGGCAGAGATAGCCCGGAATCTATATGCTATAGCACATACCGAATATCCCGGAGATCAGATGTACACTGCCGGCGACTACTTTGGACATGCAGACCGGGTAGACTGTTTCGATGTTTTTTATAAACAGGTATCCCGTTTTCCAAAAGACGGTGATGTGATGAGCAATTATCCGGAGGACCAGATCGCAGTGAAACCTTTGTTTTGTCGTGAGTGGGGTGACGGAGTAGGAGAAAAACCTAGGGTAAGCCTGATGGAAAATGAAGAAGAGCAATTGAAACAGTGCAGAGGGCGTTTTTTGCAACTTAACGGGCATGGATATTTCGACTGGTGCATGCTTGATGCTAATCCCAGAATGGGAGGACATTTTTTGTGGAGTTATAATGATTATGCACGTGGAGCAGAGCAGGAAACCATGTTTTGTGGGATAGTCGATATAAACAGATATCCCAAGTTCAGTTATTATATGATGCAGAGCATGCGTGATAAAGAAATATCCCAACCGGGATTATATGATGGGCCGATGGTATTTATTGCATCACAAAACACTGCTTCACGTTATGTTTCGTCAGTAAATGAGATCACCGTATTTTCCAATTGTGACGAAGTACGCCTTTTCCGTAATCATCATTTGATTGGAAAACAGATGCGTAAGGAGCGTACTCCTCTCTATCGTTCCATTGTAGAAAAAGGTGGGAGTCCCTGTTATGTTTTTAATGCCGGTACTTATGAGGCCGGTGAATTAGTGGCAGAAGGGATAGTAGATGGAAAAGTCGTTGCTACCCACAGTGTACGCACTCCGGAACAACCTCGACAGGTCAAAATCTGGTTGAAGGAAGAGAATATACAACCTGTGGCGGACGGATCGGATATGATTCCTGTCTACTTTAAGGTCTGTGATTCAAATGGTACTCTTGTCAATACATCGGATGTCCGGATACATATTTCCGTATCCGGTGAGGGAAGTCTGATCGGGGATGGAATAGAGCGTATCGGGATTAATCCCCAGTTGGTGGAAGGCGGAGTAGGATATGCGCTGATACGAACGACTTGTCGTCCCGGTAAAATTCATATTTCGGTTACGGCAGACGGACTCCGGGGGGACACCCGGGAAATTGTAACCCGGAGATACGACGGGGTATTTGTACCTGAAGGGTATCACGTTCCCTATTCCGGAGATGAAGAAGAGGGAGTTGTTGTAAAGGCTACTGCCTGGGAAAACGTCATCCGTACAAAAACTCCGTTAAAAGTGGTTCGGGTTGAGGCTACTTCGGAACAGAAACGCTATGAGGCTTCTCATATTACAGATGGAGATGATTTTTCATGGTGGATTGCTGATGATGAATCTCAGCCCCAGATCGTTCTACTTGAATTGGAACGATCTGTGAATGTGTTTGCCAGTCGGATTCGTTTTCAGAAGGATAGTTCTACTTATACCCATAAGGTCGAAATTTCTATCGACGGAAAGAATTGGGAGACTCTATACGAACGAGAATGTACCGGATGGGATTTTAAGCCTGTGCAGATCGGTAAGGAACTGAAATATATGCGCCTTACCATTGAGAAAAGCTCGGAGGGAGCAGCCGGATTGGCTGAAGTTACATTGTATCAATAAATGAAAAAAGTAATGAATATGAATTATCGAAGTTTGACTCTATCCATTCTGTTAGGAATGATAGTACATTTCGCTGTGGAGGCACAGACCTTGCCGGAGAAGCAATTTTTCCATCCCGACCGGGTGAAATATGATAAAGATTGTTTTACTATCGAAGGAAAGGATATTTTTATACTCAGTGCTGCGTTCCATTACTTCCGTTGCCCGCAGGAATTGTGGCGTGACCGCTTCCGGAAGATAAAAGAAGCCGGATTCAATACTGTGGAAACCTATGTCCCCTGGAATTGGCATGAACGGAATATGCCGAAGAGTGTGGACGACTATTCGCAATGTAATTTTGATGATCTGAAAGCATGGCTGCATATGGCACATGAAGAGTTCGGATTGTATACCATTGTCCGTCCCGGTCCTTTTATTTGTGCCGAGTGGGCCGGTGGTGCTTATCCGCGCTGGCTTGCCAAATTTTGCCCGGACAGCTATGATACCAGTTTCTGGCTTCGGAGCAACCATCCTGAGCACATGAAATGGTCGGAGCATTGGTACAATGCTGTTTGCCGGGTATTTAGTGAGGAACAACTCACTCGTAAGCAACCGGGTGAGAAGGGTATCATAATGGTACAATTGGAGAATGAATACATTTACTTTGATATGGAGTCCGAGAAAAAGGAAGAATTTCTGCGGGTACTTTCGGATGCTTGCATCCGAAATGGCATTGATGTCCCTCTTTTTACTTGTGTGACTCCCGAAGTGCGCGGTTCTCATGATCCGGTGATCAGCCAGCTGTTTGACATGGATAATCAATATGTATGGTGGAATATGCACGAGGCTAAATCGCGTATAGAGAAGTTAAAGGCCGAACAACCCAATGCACCTGCATTTGTGTGCGAGTTGCAAGGTGGCTGGTTCTCTACCGTCGGTGGGCGTCTGAGTGAAGACAGTTATCTGGACGGACGTCATGCTCGGGGGATGGCTTTGATGGCTATGGCGGGTGGTTCTACCGGATTGAATTATTATATGTTCTTTGGCGGTACTCATTTTGCCGGATGGGGAGCCCGTCGTATGACTACTACTTATGATTATGGAGCTCCGCTAAAGGAAAACGGAGGGGTCGGTGAGAAATACGCTGCAGTGAAAGGAATTGGTGAGGTGGTCGATAAGTTCGGGGGACTGCTTGTCAGAAGTCGGCCTGTCCGGTTCGATGTGCAAGGAGCCGATAACCTGACTATTGGGATTCGCCGGGCTGCCGACGGAACTTTGTTTGTCTTTCTGTTGAATCGTGATAAAAAACAGGCATTCCGTCAATTAGTCAACCTGACTGTTGAAGGGAAACCCATGAGGATAGATTGTCAGTTGGCAGCTTTGGATAGTAAGTTACTGGTGGCGCACGCCGGAACTGATATGGTGGAGTGGTATCCGCGTGAACAAACTTTGCCGGAACGTCCGGTCGCTTTACCCTTACCTATCACTATTACAGATGTCTGGCGGAAAGACGAAGACTTTCGTGGAGACTGGATACCGTTGCGTAAAGGTAAATCTCTTCCCGAGTTGGGAGTCAATGATTGCCGTTATTCAATGTATCGTAGTCAGGTGAATCTTACCCAGAAAGAAGTTGACCGCTATGGTTCGCTGGTTTTTGAACTCTTCACCGGTGATCCTGTTTACGTCCGCGTGAATGGGGAATTTGCTGAGCGTGTATCGAAGGACGAGCTGGACAATACTTTTATCGTATCCGGGCTTTTACACAAAGGCGTTAACGAGATCATTGCCATTTACGAGAACCGGGGGCATGCTCACGGATACCGTCCAATGGAGGAATTAAGCGGAGTCAAGCAGGCCGGTTTCGGACGCAGGCAGACAGGTATTCAGCCTATTGAAGAATGGTTTGTAAAATCTGTTGGAACGGACGAGCCCCGTTTGATGCCCGCTGTATTTGCTGAAGATGCGGGGTGGGAAAAAATTCTGCTCGATCAGCAAACGATTGATAACCTGGCTACCTTGCAAATTGCCGGATTGGAGAAACCGAAATGGCCTGCTGCCTGGATTTTACAGGAGAAAGCCGGTTGTGCCGTCTATCGTACATGTATCCGCTGGACACCAGAAATGATTCGTGAAGGGATGACTGTCCTTGAATTTGGTTGTATAGATGATGCCGGGACCTTATGGGTGAATGGTGTGGAAGTAGGTACGCACGAAGAGTGGGATAAACCTTATGTAATCAATGTGGCCCCTTTCATTCACGAGGGCGATAATGAGATAGCTATGGTGGTGAGTAACCGGAGCGGGGCAGGTGGTCTGCTCAAGGGAGTCCGTTTAAAACAGGAGTTCGAGGTGATCAAGAAGCTGAACTGGGAAGTTTCCACCGATCTCGGAGGAATCTGTCAGGACTGGAATTTGGGAACGGGAAGCACAGAGGGCTGGTCTGTTGTGAAGTTATCAGCCGATTATCCTTTGGTGCGTAAAGGAGAGCTAACCGGAACAGTCGATGGCGGACGGGATGCATTGCTTACCTGGTATCGTCTCGAATTCAATATGCCCCGGAAAAATCCTTCGGTATGGATTCCCTGGAAGTTGATTGTAAATGCTACCGGAACGGGATATATGTGGTTGAACGGACACAATATCGGACGCTATTGGGAAGAGGGGCCGCAACGAGAGTTCTATCTTCCGGAGTGTTGGTTACGTGCCGGAGAAAAGAATGTGATAATACTTGGATTACGTCAGTCCGAAACGAAAGGTGCCTGCCTGTTTGGCGCTGAGGTGGCTCCTTATACAGAGGATGTCGAATGTATGAAATAATAAGAGCTGTCATGAAAAAATATTTGTATGTATTGATTGCATGGATGTTGCCTTTATGTAGTATCCATGCACAAGCTCCGGTTTGGAATCCGGATAATGGAAATGGGACGTTTACTAATCCTATTATGTGGGGTGATTGGCCTGATCCGGATGTGATCCGGGTGGGCGATGACTTCTATTTTGTCTCTACAAGTATGCATTATGTTCCCGGTTGTCCCATTGCCACATCGAAAGATTTGGTGAATTGGAAGATGGCAGGATATGCTGTCGACCGATACGATGAAGATGCACGCTATGATTTGAAGGGGGGCGATCGTTATCTGCGTGGATCATGGGCTGCCACTATCCGTCATCATAACGGTAAATTCTATGTTGGCTTTTGCACTCCTTCTTGGGAAGGAGAGGGCCCCGGGCACTTTTCCATTTGCATTGCCGATGATGTGAAAGGCCCTTGGGAACGGACTATCTTTCCGGAATACCTGTATGATCCGGGATTACTGTTCGATGACGATGGCAAAGTATATGTTTTCCACGGACAAGGGACACTGTATGTTACAGAGCTGGCTTCCGATGCTAAATCTGTGAAGGGAGAGAAAGTGAAGATATGGGATAAGCGATTTAAGAATGCCCATGAATTCGGAGGAGGCTATGGCATGGAAGGTGCCCATGCTTATAAGATCAACGGGAAGTATTATCTCACTTGTCCGGCCGGTGGAACCGAAGGCTGGCAAATATGTCTGCGTTCCGATAACATCTATGGACCCTACGAACATAAACTGATCATGAATGATTCCGGTTCTTATCCCCCCAACGGTTTGCATCAGGGGGGGATGGTGCAGTTGAAGAATGGTGACTGGTGGTTTATTATCATGCAAGACAGAGGCCCTATCGGGCGTGTACCTCATTTGGTACCGGTGAAATGGGTAGATGGATGGCCGATGCTTGGCAGTGGTGGTAAAGACATTATTACCTATCCGAAACCTGAGGTCGGAAAGACCTATCCGTTCGCTTCTCCTGCCACAACGGATGAATTCAATACATCTTCGCTCGGACTTCAATGGCAGTGGAACCATAATCCGGACAATAGCCGTTGGTCCCTGAAGGAACGGAAAGGACATATGCGACTGAAAGCCTCGTATGCCGAATCGTTGAAGACAGCCCGCAATACATTGACCCAGAGGGTACAGGGACCTTCTTCCGAAGCAACAGTCGAACTGGATGTCTCCGGACTGAAAGACGGAAATGTAGCCGGTTTCGGTGTATTTGAATTCCCCTATGCCTATGTGGCTGTAGAGCAGACTAATGGTGAAAAGAAAATTGTAATGTGTAATGATGGTCAAACGATTGAAACAATCGATCGTTTTGAAGGGAACAAAATATGGATACGTGCCCGTGTGATGGATGTAGGTTTCCGTGCCGTTTTCTATTACAGTACCGATGGCAAGTATTTCCTTCCCATCGGTAATGAACTTAGTATGGGGCTTGGGCTGGTCTGGACTGCCAATCGTTTTGCCTTATTCAATTTTAGTAAGGAGAAAGCGGGAGAAGACGGATATACCGATTTTAATTGGTTCCGTTTCACCAATAAATAATAAAAGGCGGGGATAACCTTTTCGCCATAGATTTGGAGTGTGCCGAAACTCATTGCAGAGTAACATAGAGTTCCACAGAACGAATTTAACCTATTGATAGCTAATGATATTTATTAGTATAAATCCGTGTAAGCTGTGATGAGTGCGAGTTTCGACATACTTTCAATCTGTGGCGATTTCAGGTATATGGCACATTTACCAGAACTTATTTTGTTCGGCATTGTATTCGAACCCGATCGATTCCAGTTTTCCGATCAGTATGTCCTTGCTGATATTCATATCTTCACAGAGTTCGTCGAGCGATGCATAGCAATCGCGAAGTTTCATGTTGATGACGCTAAACAGCATCATCGGATCTTCAGGAAGTTCCATAATTATTCTTTTTTTAAAACGGCTGCAAAGATACGGTAACTCTGTGTATCCTGCAAGAGCACTTCTTTCTTAAAATCATCCAAAGGTGACTATCCTTATTTTTCAAAATAGTAACATAATATCGGATTGCCTACCGTGGTCAGTATCGGTTCTTTAGACACTTCACCTGTCTGTATATCCAGTGAGTAGATACCTTTTGCTTTAGCCGATGAGTTACCTATCAACATACTCCCTTTATAAAGGGAAAGCATAACCCCGAAACCATTGGACAAGTCAAGTCCTTGCACTTTTTTCATGGTTTTATTGTACAGATCTATTTCCACTGCAAGATCGGCGATGGCTGTGTGTCCTTGTTCGCCCGGTTTGTAGTAACCCGGCATATTGATGTAAGCATACGCTTTTCCATTACCTACATACCGGATGGCGGAGATAAATCCGGCAGTCTTTTCTTTTCCGCTGATGGCGGTTCCTGTGATTGTCCATTGATAAGTCGGGTCGAACTCCGTTTCTCCGGCTTTGATACGCAGAACTCCGGCATTATGCCCTTTGACCATACCAAAGCCTCCCATACACGAAATGTAGATGTCTTTCTTCTCGTCCATGAAGATGGAATAGCGGTCGATTGGGCGGGTTGGCATAGAGATGCCGCTGGTCTTGTCTGTTATCATTTTCAGCAACTTATCCGTTTGGGTGTCAATGATGGCAATGTCGCTGTACGGGCGATCCTGTGGGGGAATCCATCCACCCACCATCTGGCTGAGGCCTACGAATAGTAGTCCGTCGCGCAGCAACATGGCGGATGGATCCGGATTGCTGTCGGATACTCCTAATGAAGTCAGGTCTATCTCTCCTTGCTGTGTCATGGTAGTGGGATCGAAGATAGCGATCTTGCCTAATCCTGCCATGGATAGATAAGCTTTGCCGGTGGACGCAAAAACGATATTGGTGGCGGAAGAGTTGGGTGGCAATTTCATTGTTCCCGTTCTTGACAGCTGCCCGTTGGTCCGTGTATATTTCACTAACTCGTTCTTGCTATCGCCCATGTATCCCGGAAAAACGAAAATATCGTTCCCTTCGATAATCGGGTATGATCCTCCGTACGGAATGGGAATTCCGTTGTTGTTATTTGTATTTTGTGGAAACTCGTCACGGATCAGTTGCAGGTAAGCTGCTCCTGTCATTCCGTCGGGATTGGGCAGGATGGTTGCCAGAGCGATGTTGGCATCGGTGGTCGGGACTTTAGGGTCCGGATCTTTTTCGCATGCAGAAAATACGAGTGTAGTGCCGGCAAGTGCCAGCATCAAATTTCTAATCTTCATAGTTTTTGGGTTTTTAAAATAAATAATCTTGTTTCATTTCAATACATATCTTAACCTTACTCCCCAGTTACGTCCGGGTAGGGGACGATTGAACTCAGACATCATTCGGGCATCAGTCAGATTATTCATTCGTGCCGAAATGATGAATCGTCCGTTCATAAAGCTGTGTTCTATTCCGATATTGGCCGAGAAGGTGCGTGGAATTCTCCGTTCCTGAAACCGGCTTTGTTCAAAATCGTAGAAATATTCTTCAACAAAAGAACCGTCTGTAAAGATACGGGTGTTCTGTCCCTTGCCTCCGAACAGATTCTCTTTATGATATTCTAGTCCGGCATTTGCCAGAAGGTAGGGAATGTTAGGCATCCGACTACCTTTGGTCGGGTTGGTTATATGGGTATTCGGTTCAAATTTCCGCACATCCCGTAAGTCCTGGTAGGTCATGTTGCAGTAGCCGTAAAGCCAATGAGTCAAGTCCGCCTTGACCTCTACTTCAACTCCAAGGGTACGCATTTTTCCGAAGTTTTGATATTGAGACTGGAGATATCCTCCTGTAAACCGGATCATATTCTCAAGATATCCATAGAAGGTATTTACTTCTACCTGTAAGTTGCTGGCATCCTTTCCGGTGCGGTCTAAAAGAAAACCCAGGTTTACGCTTGTATTGCGTTCAGGAAGCAGGTTTCCGGAAGGGGCGACTGTATATCCGTCACCCAAAAGTTCGCTTTCGGCCGGCAGGCGTACGTCATATCCTACCGAGAGTTTACCCATGAAATCCGGAGTAAATCTATAGCGTAGAGCGTTGCTGATGCCAAAATCCCGTTTCAACATATTCACTTTCTCGGCTTCCGAAGACATGATACTGCTCATGTGAGTATTCATACCATACATATAATATTTCACGTTGAGCGAATTCAGGAAGATATCATTGTCGGTGCGGAAATCGTATCCCAGTCCGGCAATCCAGCTTGCCATCGTACTTCTGAAATTGGTTTTATAACCAACAACTTTATTTTTCAGGTCATCTTTCGGGTGTCCGGATGCGAAACTGAACAGTGAGTTCAAGTTGATAGAATGATTATTATTGATCACATAGTTCAGATGCAACTTGTGGGTGATGGTGTGTTTCTCGTTTCTGGCATTCGAGGCCCATTTGCCTATCTCTCCTCCATATTCGGATACAGCAGGATAAGTCGTACCGTCCCAGTTGTATCGGTAAGCAGCGGTATCCACCATGTGGAATACCGTGTAGGCATAGGCCAGATTCGATTCCATATCGAGCCCTTCTGTCAGGAAGTTTTCTTTTTCCAGTTTGTTGGCGAAAATGAAGGCGTCTGAGTAAGTGTGGGCTTTCTCAATATTATATTCAATACCTTGTATCTCTTTGAAAGTGTGTATAAAGACAGGTTCGAACTCTACCAAATCGAACCACCATTTACGAGCCTTCAGGCTACCTGCAACAGCCAGTTTCTTGAATTTGTCATGGTTGCGCTTAATGATAAGCCCTTCTTCAAAAGGAGATTCCATCTTGTAGTTATTGTCAGAGTAAGTATAAAATCCTCCGCCTCCGAATTCTAATCCTTTGGTAGCGATGTTGCGTTTGGTTACTAACGAAAGTTTGTGTGTGTTAAAACTTTCGATACTGTAACTGGCATCGAGGTATTTAGGCGGATACTCTCTGATGACAATATTTACGGCTCCCCCCACAGAAGAGCCGCCAAACCTGGCCGGTACCACTCCTTTGTAGATTTCGATTCGGTCGATCATGTCTACAGGTATGTCATTGATATCGATGAAGTCTGAATTGTCATTCATCGGGCTACCGTCTATGAAAAAGCCGATGCGTTTTCCCTCTAACCCACGTACGGAAACACGGGATGAACTGCCTACCCCTCCTGTGTTGCGGATAGTTACACCTACCGTTTTCGACAGAACATCCTGAACATTACTGACAGTTCCCTGCAACTGTTGCATACTTATCACTGACATGGGCATAGCCTGTTCGCGCAGTTGGCGGGCTTCGCTTTTGGCTGTAACGACAACTTCACCCAACGACTGAGTTTCCGGTTCTAGACGAATCACTAACTTCTTGGTTTTCAATTCGGAGATTCTGACCTCTTCTTGTCGGGTACGATATCCCATATAGGAGATAACAATTCGATAGTGTCCCGCAGGGACTTCTATTGAAAATTCACCGTTCTTATCGGTGGAAGTCCCTTTTTTCAGTGGCTCTACGTATATATTGGCCCCCACCAGTGTTTCTTCATTATTGGCATCTATGATGACTCCGCTTAATTTTCCTGTCTGCACTTGTGCATGAAGTAAGTTGCATGCGGTAAACAGGATGGCGGTTAAAACAAGTATCCTATATTTCATGGCTTTCTCTCCTTATTTCGATAAATGTCGGTCGAACTTCAATGGTATAAGGGGCCCTGGTGCTACTGTTAGGCTTGGCGGTTTCGGCAGCCTGTACCCGTAAGGTGATAAACAGAGTTTCGGGAACTCCGGATAAATTTACTTTCATATTTAGTTTTTATGTTTTGGGTTGATGTTTATGATTTACTGTAATTTACCTATTAATGGGGATTGTACCGATGTATGGGTTATCGTAATTTTGTATCAGTTCTCCAATTGGGGACAAAAGTAGAGCCTTATCGGCTTTTACTGCTTACGCGAAAAGGAACTTGACTTTAACTTAAAGGAATAATGATGGTTACTCGGTTAATGAAACATGATTTGTGTGAAATGGTGTTGGAATGGCCCATGCCGAACATCGTAAAAGGAAAACGGACGGAAAAAAATAACTACCGGATTGACAATACGTATTTGAAAGCGACATTTGAAGAGATATCTACTCCGTTGTTTTCGATTATGGATCAACATATATCCAGTGAAGAACCTATTAAAATATATACTCGGGCTGACGACTATCATGCCGTTTGGTTTTGTGCCACTTTTGCAGGACATGCTACCTGTTGTTATAACTCTGTAATCCGAAGTGAGGAGTGGAATAAAGGAGATGCCAATTTGTTAAAATGTGACGGGGTAGACTCTTGTGTTCACTTTCCTAAAAACACGCCATTCCATATGATGGAAATCATGCTGTCACATGATTATCTCCGTGAACTTGCCATACACTATCCCGATTTGCTGGGCGGTAAAGATTTTGAAACCGTCCTTTGTGATGGTCAGTACAGGGCGTATCGGAAAAATCGTCCGTTTGGTCCGGGTGTTTATAAAGCGTTGCACGATATCAGACTTTCACAACTCAATGGCAATATGGCATCTATGTATGCAGATGCTAAGATACGGGAGATCCTTTCACTTTTTCTGGCCGGGCAGGAAGAAGAAAATTATCTTCATTGCTCATGTACTATCGGGATAACATGTGATAAAATTCATCATGCTAGGGCCATTATTGAGCAGGAATATCTAAATCCTCCGTCACTTCACCAGCTGGCATTGCGGGTGGGTACCAATGAATGTACGCTTAAGCGAGGATTTAAGACAGTATTTGGTACAACCGTATTTGGTCACATCTTTGAGTATCGCATGAAGATGGCTTGTCGCTATCTATTGGACAGCAGTAAGACGATACAGGAGATTGGGGCGTGTGTCGGTTATGAATATCATGCTCATTTCTCTACTGCTTTCAAGCGAAAGTTCGGACTTACTCCTTTGGAATACAGATGTAGCCGATTGTCCGGTTCTTGAATAGGCTGTCTCAACTCCTCCTTCACATTTGTTATTCTTTGCGATATTTTCTCCGTAGGCTGAGGTCTATCACATAAGTTGTGGTAAAGTTCGTCTATAAGAACTGCTATTTGTCCGGACTGAAAAGAGGATATTCCACTACTGTTTCCTTTTCGGAGATCAGTTTCTCTATTTCCTTTATGGATACTGAAATCTTTTTGTTGATTTTCGTGCAATTTGTTTAGAGTTCCGGTGAGATTGGAAAATGCCTAAGATGTACTGTTGTTGTTTTTATAATATTCTGAAAATCAGATTGCTGCAAGTTTTAATTTTGATCTTATCCACCGATAATATGCTTGAAACGGATATTTTCTGCTACCTGCTAGAAAAAAGAAATCCCCGATAATGTTTGATTATCAGGGATTTACTTGATTTTTCTTTTGTTTTCAGTGATCCGCCTGGGATTCTCCTGTCGGAGTTATCATGCTGATATTTAAAACTTTATATTTCTTGCTTCAAGCATATCCCATGAATTATCCCACTAAATTTCTACGTGCTTTTGCGGTAGTTTGCTCATGGAGAATACTGGGGCAAAGTTATTTGTTTTTATTGTATTAGCAAATGAAAATATAAAATCTATTCTTCATCTCTAAAGAAAAGTTTATAGAAATTTAATTTGCGATGTTCATCGAAACCTTTCTCTAAATATCTAATATCACCATCTATTGTTATTTTGAAGTTTTTATCTAATTTGATTATGTTTTTAATGCTTCTTGATTGTTTCTTAGTCGCATTTTCTGAAATTGTAAAATCATCCGCAATTACAACTTCTCTTTCTTCTTCAAATGTTTTCTTGTAGCTTTGAAATTCATCTCTAAGACTTTGTTCCTGAATTATTTGGTTAGAGAACTCGTCTATGTCAAAGAAATCGTTTTTCTCAAAAAATGATACAGCTTTATTGAGTATATCTGCTTTTTGTACATTATCTATATTTTTGTTTTTAGACACAAAATTTTTGCATAATGAAATGATATTGTTAGTATAATAATATTCATCATTTCTCTGCTTTATATGCAGAAATTCATCTTTCCAATAACGAGCTTCTGAACCTTTACTTGAATTATCAACAATACCAACTAAAAAACCTTTCTCTCTTTCTAAATTAAAGATCAGACATCCCTTATCCAATTTATTAATATTAATACCAAAATCACTATTAATTTCAAAATCATCTCCTGTAGAAAAAACTCTTAAATAGGTTTCTTTGGTTTCGGATTTAAAAATCCCAACTCCATCTGTTAATTGACCATCTATTACACAGTTTTTAAAGTATGCAATATAAAGTTCTCCTCCATTAATTTTAGGGTGCATGGACTTGTTATATAGGTGCTTTGCAATATTCTTAGATTGTTGTAGAATAGAATCTTTATTGTCAAATATACTGCTTGCATATACGAAGATCTCATTTAAATTGAGATCTGAATCATGAAATAAGTTATAATATTCATTGCTCTTGAAATTAGCAAAAAAATAATTAACAAGGAGCTTACTAATGTTTTCATTTACACACAATGGTGATTTTGAAAAAATTACACCTTCATCTTCTACTTTATTGCCTACTTTGTGTAAGCATATTTTATCCAAAATAACATTATCTATATGTATCATACTATTTTTTTTGTAATTACAAAATAAAAATCCAACATCAGCCTTAAAGTCATTAATACACAATGTATTAACAGAAAAATGCTAAATGAAAATAATATTTTCCCTACCAAGAAAGCAGTTGAGAAAAATATTGGATAAATCATACCGATCAGCAGTAAAAAGCCTTCTACTATAACTATATAAGTAAAATTAATGGTAATAGCTCTATATAATGAAACTGGTTCAGACCCTAACTTTACCTTTTCTATATAACTATTTCGAGCTTTTTCTATATTTACTCCTTCGGAAGTTAGAAATATAGCAAATACAGAAATCGTAAAACCTAATAGAATGCCAATGACTGAAAGAATATCACTCTGAATAGCATCAACAACGCTATGGAAATGACATGAGTCCGAAAATAGAAAAACAAGAATACTTATAATTAATGGAACAATAACATTCACTAAGAAAATCCTTTTTTCACGTGTCCTTAGAAAATCGATAAATAGTAATAGATACTCCATAATTTACAAAGGCAGAATTAAAGCTTTAAGAAAACGATACATCTCCATAGTTTGCACTTGCCCTGTTGATTCATTTATAGACACTTTTATAGACTCTAATTTTTCCATAAAAGTTGTATCAATAAATGTGTCTTCGTTATTTTCATTTTTTCCATAGATCCTTATTTTAGAAACCTCTTGCGCATTACTCTTCTTTTGTCTATTCAAACGATTAAATATATCAATACCTACCTCTTTGGCACTTTTATTTCTTTCCGCTCTTAAAGTCAATTTAATTTGGTCTTGTATAGTTGATGTTCTTTCTGAAAACTGAAGAGCGCGACTTCCTAACAATGATTTATTAAAAAAGACATCAATAGATGTTGCTCTCTTCAGTTTTTCAAGTTCTGATATAAAATTATCACGAGCTATTTTTGTGTATTCTACAGTAAAATTCTTCGTTTTTTTCTTTTTCTTCAAATATTCCCGTGTAAATTGATTTAAGTAGCTTATGATATTATTGACTGATACACCATTTCCATTAACTTCTGTCAATAAGAAAACCTCATCATTTGCTATTTTTATAGCAAAATGTGTCTTTTCTTTTTCGCCTTCTGTTTGTTTCTTTGGGCTATCTCGTTCTTCATCTGTTTCAGTATCCCAATAAGGGGGACGATATTTAAATGCAGCACTTTTGAATAGTCCTGTTATTAGGATGGAAGATTCTTTTGGGTCTTGCTTGATAGTAAATGATTCCAAAGAACAAGCTTTATTACTTTTTAGTTTTAAAGATCTTCTCTTACGTCCATTGATATAATCGAAGACTTCTTTTACTTCATAAAAAGGAATCAATCCTTCTAATCCATCGGCATTATTAGCCCACATATCCTTTACTAAAGTGTAAAAGGCTATTTTTCGATCTTTATCCATTGTGTATCAGTTTTAAGTGTGTACAAATATAATAAAAACATTTCAATAGATATGAAATCACTTTCTTTTTAATAGAAAAGATCTTGTAAGATACCAGTTTACTACATTTATATCCTTTGCCTATATCCTTTGCCGATTTTTATATTCTTCTTTTGGAATATGAATAATATCTATTAGCTTGAAAAGCTATATTCATTAAAGATGGCTTTATCCTATTGTTTATAACAAAAGAAAGGAGTACTTAAAAGTACTCCTTCAATTTCATAGGGAAAGGATAAATCTTGTTCTATTACTAGAAACAGAGGAAAAATCCATTCCCCTTTCTGTATCTTTGCATATAAATCTGTATCTTTGCGAACTGAATCTGGTACAAAGATAAGCAAAAAAAGAATATATGCAAAATATTAATCTTAAATATTCAGTCAATCCTCTGGAAAATCTGTTTATATACAAGTCGATAGAGTTGCTATCTATTTATACTATAGATAGTTATAGGATTAGACTGCATAATCCAAAGACACTACTAGAAGAGCTTAGAGAGGTGATCTACTCTTCAATACAAGGTGTTCTAACAAATAATGATTATGTTGAGTTTGCATCAAAGGAACTAAAGAGGCTTCTTAGCGAGGATAATGATGGACTCGTGTTTAAGCATTTGAATAAAAAGCATTTTCTTTCGATTTTAGAGAAGCCAAACAGGAATAATTATAGTTTAATACTACAATCTAGTAATATTATTTTAAAATATAATACTGAATATCTTGATAATGTTTATCGAGATATATCGAATATACTAAATTCTTATACGAAATTCGTTGATAGTAAAGGGGCGATAGCTCCCTCGTATGCCATAGAATACGAAATCGTTAAGAAAAAGTTAATTAGGCTTCTAGAGTATTTCTATATTGAATTAATAAATAAGGGATTTTCTAAACAATATCTATACAAACGCATTCAATCGATTTTTGTCTATAATACTCATTTCACAAATTTTGATATTCAATATAATCGATTCGAACAATTAATAAAAAGTGACAATGAAAATTATACTGTTATTTTTTCTATTGAGGATCAATCTTTCAAATACAATGAACTGAAAAAGATTGATGCTCGATACTCTTTTGTAGACAAGATTTTGAAAAATAAATTTTGCTCTAAAATATCAGATAGTGGGAAGGAATTTATTGAAAAAAACAAACAGTATATATTGATTGCTATTTCTTTTCAGTCGAAAGATTATTTTAGTGCCGTTCAATTAGGAATAAATAAATTTTCCAAAGATTTGGATATATATCATCTTGGATATAATAGAAAGTATTATAAAATAGCCTCTCAGTGCTTGGTAATCGGTGATAAAGATCCATCACAATCGTCAGTATTGCCAAGTAATTATCAAATAGATGGTTATTTTCATGACAGTGGAGATATATTTGATAATATATTGGATAAGATAACAAAACTAAAACAGAAAAACATAGACAAAGATAGCTATAAGAAAATATTAAGTGCGATACGTTATTATAGAACTGGTAGTGAGTCACCTGAACTAGAGACTAAATTATTGAACTATTGGATTGGTTTAGAGTTTATTTTCACATCATTTAGTTCCGAAGAAAAAACAATAGACAGAATAAGAAAATATTTTCCAATTAGTCATAGTTTGATATATATAAAGCGCAATTTAGTCGATTTTCATAAAACTTTAAAACGTTTAAATTTGGATCAACAGGTTACGTCATATAATGATAGCTTAATATATTTACTGTCTAATATTGCTTATGAAGATGTTAAGAGCAAATCAACTTCTGAACTTTTGGTATATCGAGCAAACTTTTTTCAGAAATGGTATCAAGAGCCTAATAAAATAGGAGATTCTCTTAGAAAGCATCAAGAAAATCTTGTTTGGAATATAACTCGTTTATACCGGATTAGGAATGAGATAGTACATAATGCAGCCATAAAAAATGGAATATATACTAATATTGCACACTTGAAATATTATCTTACATTTATTTTAAATTCCATATTAGATTTCATGGCTGAAAATGCGATAGATGTAGATAATGATGGAAAAATATCAATAGATGACTATTTTATTGCTCAAGAAATATTATTTGGCTGTTTGCAGAAAGAGAAACTTCAAAAATATTTAGAAGTAGAAATCCCATTAAATTTTCTTTTGTAAGAAATTAGAGTTTTCGAGACTTCCTCTTTTTCTTTTTTTGAAGTCTTATTTCTGATTCTTCATGAGGTGATGTATTTTTCAAGAAGCTTATGTCTGATAAAATATATGAGATTAGAGAACTTGATGCCTTATTATTTTCTTGATTGAAATAAAGCTTAGAAGGTTGGCTTACTTGTTTGTAAACAGTATAGGTATCTATATTGAAAACCTGATTATTTGTTCCCTTGTTTTCAATATTGATAGATAACAAGTTTTCTTGATTGATTTCAGTTTCTCTTTTATTGGACTGGAATTCTTGTTTCTGAAGTTCAAGTTGTTCAGCTATATAACCATTTTTTATAATATTATGGTAATCAAATGATTCTTTTTGTTGGCGATTATAATTGAACAGTTTATCAAAACCCTGCTCCGCTAGTTGGAATAGGTTCACACGGTCGAAGCCACCTTTGATTATCCCGTTCTTTGTGTTCTTATGGTTGGTGAGTGGCGATAGCTTCTTTTTATTCGCCTGATCTTTCCGACTCACTATCAAATGACAGTGCATATTAAGTTTATTATCTGAATGGCTACGGTCAAAATGAATTTTGCCATAAAACTTTATATCCGAAACATATAGTTCTTTATTGAAGTTCTTTGCATATTCGGGAATAAATACTTCACGGATATAACGTTTCATTGCTTCGGCTTGCTCCTGTTCAGTGCTACCCATTGCTAGGAGTTCCTTTTCCGATGGACTGACATGGATAGCATAAAACTTAGCGTCCGTTTTTAGGAGTTGCCCGATATTACTATCTATATCTTTTATAACCTTTGATTTATATATATTATCCTCTGCAAGATTGAAAAAGCCTTCGGTATAAATACCTTTTTCTATTCGCTCTAAATCTTCATGTTCCAAATAATTGGTTAACTGACGGCTACTGCCAGCATTATTATATGTTCCGTTTGATGGTGGAGCAAAATCTATGTGCATAATCTTACGTGTTTATCAGATTACTGATTTCAGTTTTCAGGTTATCTTTTCTTTTGCTATCCATCACACCGCAAGCGGAAAGTTCCGAATAGAGTTGTATTAGGTGAAGCAACTTCTTATAATCCCGTTGGTGTATCTGATAAAGTGCATTAATCTGTTTGGATTGGTTGTTTATCACATCGGCATGATTACAGAACTGTTCGCTTAACTTTTTGAGTACGGCTGTGTGTTTCTCTTGACTGGCTTCCAATTGAGAGAGAATAAGAGTTTCCAAAGTTTTGCCGATAGCATCGAAGCGCAAAGCAATTGAATTTGTTGCCCGTATCATGGGATTCAGTTGTTCTTCTTCATAGTGACGGATGAAACGGATTATATCATCTTGTCTCTTATTTATTTTCGCCAGTTCCGATTTTACGGATTCAGGTGCTTCGGATGGGTTGATATGTGCCTTATTAATATACCCGAACGCTAACCTTACAACTTCACTCTTTTTCAGTGAATAGCGTTTGCATATCTTCTCTACCAAAGCTGCCGCTTCCTTGTCTATGGAAATGGTGGTGAATATCGTTTTTCGACTGTTATTTGGCATGATAATTACTTTTTTATAGAAATATGAATAGATAAATACCTGATAATAACCATTAAAATAAAAATGCTTATTACAGGTGTCATTACAGCGTGTTCTTGTAACACGCTAAAGCCGAAGGCTTTGCCCCGCAGGGCAAGAGGAAGAACAGGACTTGTCCAGTTCCCTCTTGCTCGATTTAGCGAAACGGGCTGAACCGATAGGTGAGGCAGTTTGTGCTAAATCGGGGTGGGTAGCACAGAGGAATAGCCTGAACACAGGTTTCTTTCCTCTGTTACTTTTTGCTATCAGGGCTGGCTTGCTAACTGATTGGCTTTTTCAAACTGTTTGTAGGTTTGAGAATCGGCATATTCACGGACGAAAGCCCGAATATCGCTGGCTCTATAGTACGTTTTCCGTCCGATAGTAAAGTAGGGAAGTACACCTTTTGCCCGATAGCGTTGTAGAGTTCTGAAAGATGCTTTTAGTAGAAAAGCTAAATCCTGATTATCCAATAACTTCTCATTTTCATCGAATACAGTATCGGTATTGATAAGAGATTTCAAGTCTTGCCCGATTTCGGTGAGTTTCTTGGATAGCTTCTCCATCCATTTCTCGAAATTTTCGTTGTCTATATACATTTTGCTTCAATTTTAAGTTCAACATCATTATTTTCAATCGATTGATGAAGCAAAGTTCAGTAAAACAAGGTTGCGGAAAAAGAGGAGTAGTTGCCTACTCCCCGAAAAATGGTTTATAAATTGCTATAAATAAATAACTTGCAGAATCATCTTTTCTAATCTTTATTTATTCTTGCGTTTACGGTCTTCTTTGGCAATAGCATTTCGCAAAGCATCTAATGTTTTAGTAAGATTGCACGTCTTCCGATTAAATATTTCATCAACCTTATCATAGATAGGGCCAAATTTTAGATTGAAAAGCTGCTCAAAGCCACGGGCTAGACAAGCCTCTGAAACGGGCTTTCCATCCTTTCCGGTAATCTCGCCTTGAAGAAACAGCCCAAGCACAATTTCAGCAATACCAATAATTCCCAAGTCTTTTGATTTAGGAATTACATACAGGTCTGATTTGAACTCTGCATGAACGGGTAAATTAAATTGTTCAGGATGTTTGATTTTCAGGTTTAGTAACTCTAATTCTGCATCAATTAAAAATAATACTTTGTGAGTGTATAGATTTTTAGGCGCATTTTTCCCCCTGCCCATCCTGATACACCCCCTTTAAAGGGGCTATCTCAATACGGGTGAGATTAAGCATTCGGAAGATATGAGCGTAATCTTCCGAATTGCTAATTGTTACTATTTGCTTCACAAAATCGTCATAAGCATCTTGCATTTCTGTGTTAATAACTTCTTGTGAGGTATCAGCCAGTAAGATGAAAAACCTCGTTCTCAATAAATCATTCATAGGCATAAAATTTAATTGTGAATAAATTATATATATCAAAGCATTAGCTTTGTATGCTGAATGATTTCTTGTTTTGTTTGTAGTTCCTCTGCTAATCAGAATGATTCAAGGGGTATTCAGCCTTATTGGTCGCAATTCCAGAAATGGTGAACTCCAAATTTCTGCTTCTTACAAATATAATTCACTGACATGAGTTCTAAAATAGCGAAATGTAGCTATACAGAAAAACTGCGACTAGTATCGAATCTCATTAATCCTTTATACAGTTTATAATCTATCTTTCTTAATGATAAGCAATTCATCCATCTTTCCCTCTGCAATATATGGCAAACACTTGCGTATCTTATCAGCAGACCAATCCCACCATTTTAGCATGAATAGTTGCTGGATCACCTCTGCATCAAAGCGTTTTCGTATTTCTTTGGCAGGAGTGCCGCCCACAATCGTATAAGGCGGGACATCTTTAGTCACTACGGCACGTGCGGCAATAATAGCACCATCACCGATATGAACCCCCGCCATAATTACAGTTTCGTAGCCGATCCATACGTCATTGCCGATCACAATATCGCCTTTATTATCCCATGCAGTAGTAATATTTGATTTCTTCAATTCCCATTCTTCATAGAATAGAGGAAAGGTATAGGTAGACAGAGATTTCAATGTGTGATTGGCGCAATTAAACAGAAACTTTGTGCCACAGGCAATAGAACAGAACTTGCCAATGATTAACTTCTCCCGGTGGATGGGGTAATGATAAAGTACGTTGTTTTTCTCAAATAGCAAGGGATCAGCTACAAAATCATTGTAAATAGTATAATCGCCGATTTCTATTTGCGGATCTTTAATCACAGCATTCAGATAGACTGTTTGCTTATCTCCGGTGCGTGGATATATTTTTGTCATTATAACTTGAGTTGTTTTAATAGTATTTACTTTTCAGATAAATAATAGATTGCAGTGCCAGCAGAATCACAAACAAATATTCTGCCGTCAAGTAGAGGGATAAAGATGCATCTATACAGGAGCTCAACCAATAGAGATACACTAAATACACACAGGTGGTTGTCACCTGAAACAGAAAGGTGATTTTGGTTTTTCCCGTTCCACCGACCGCATTAAGATATACATAACCGGGTAGTGCAAACGTGTAATTCAGTAGCATCACCACGAAAGGAGCAAATGCTAATTCTATCAATAGTGCACTATCTGTATAAAAGCCCACGATCCAATGATTACAGAGCAAAGCAATTATTACCAATGGGAAGCCAACAGCATAGCCTAATTTCAGAATCCTGTGACAGATTGGGAAAAGTGCGTTTCTCGCTCCGGCTCCAATAGCATTGCTCACCAATGAACCTGTAGTGACAGCAAAAGAATTGGCTATTACAAAAAAGAGAGCCGATACGCTTCGGGTAATATTGGAAATAGCTAACTCCGTTTTCCCTAAATGTTCAATTGCCACGAAAAATAGAAACCAAGGGGCTACGCTGATAAAAGCATGGAGCATACTCCACACAGACAGATTCAGGACTTTGACGAGTAACCGTCCATCATACACGGGTTTCAAACCGTATTTGTCTTTGTCAATCTTCACTCCTGTGTAGATACAAAATACAATTAAAGATCCCATTTCCGCTAAAGATGAAGCGATGGCTGCTCCTGAAATACCTAATCCCAGTGTAAAAATTAAGAAGTAGTTCAGCGGGATATTAATCGCAACAGCAGTAACAGCCGACCACGATAAGGCTTTCGTGTGCGTTATTCCAACAAAGAAAGACCGGATAGCTAAAAAAGGAAATGAGAATAACAGCCCGAAGCTGCGCCAATCCAAATAGCGGACTACCGCTTGATAAATCTCCAGTGAAGAAATTAACCGTTTCAATAGATAAGGAGAAATTGCATGAATCAATAGGCAAAGCAAGACAGCTAATCCCGATAAAAAGAATAGCCCCTGAAAGAAAGTCTTTCCTGTTGCTTTGTGATTTTGCTCTCCATTTCTTCGGGCAATCATCACTTGAAGTCCAATGCTGAACCCGAAACCCAGCATATAGACTGCCAGATAATAAATTCCGGCAATAGCGGATGCTCCTAACTCCACCTCGCCTACGTGACCTAAAAAGACAGCATCCGTTATATTGATTAACTGCTCCATTAAGATGCTCATCATTACCGGAAAGTTGATAAGCCATATTTGTTTATATGTATAATTCATTGCTCAACTGCAAAATAGCACGACACGAGCAGACTGCATAATATAGTCTACCAGCTCGTAAATTCGTAAATAAAAAGGTGTAAAATCTCTGTGGCAAATAAATCATTATTTGTCAAATAGCTGAATAGCTTTCTTGAAGGGGGCTATTCGCAGGAGCGTAGCTATATACAGAGTTTCATAAAAAGTGAATACTATTTGTTAGTTGATATAGCGCAAATGTATGAAAAATTAAGAAATTCAACCTATCAATTCATGGATTTCTTTTATATGCAGATGCAAATGTCCTAAATATCCCTCTATCATTTCTCTTAATGTAACCTTTGCTCCTGTAAAATCGCACCAGTAACTATCCAGCCTGTTCTTATCTACCGAATTAATTACTTGGATGATGTGCAGATTGTAGCACTTCCACAACTGGATTAAGTTAGCCCAGTCTGCATTTTGATAATCTTGCAGAGCTATCCACAAGTCATTATCCTGTGTATAATCAGGGAAGAAAAGCAGATCTTTACTATATTGTAACCGAACGATACGTTGATGATTATTGGATGCCGAATCAATCAAATGACCGAGTATCTGCTTGATAGTGCGATTCTGTGTATTTCGCTTTTGTGTGATAACCTCTACGGGTAAACTACTAAACAATTTCTCTTCTGTTTCAATAACCTGTGCAATGCCAGCGGTTATATGTATAAAATTACTTTCTTGCATAACTTTCTAATTTTAAGTACTTCTGCAAAAGTAAGTTCTTTGCCTATCATCCACTTGTAAAAAACTGACTTTATCACAAATGACTACGCACGATTATGCAATTTAATAACATTCAGCCTACAATCTTCGGAAAAGAATGTAGAATACGGAGAACGGGAAGATAGATATTGAGTAGGCGAACAGCCTGTAAACTCTTTAAAGTCTTTCACCAAGTGCGAAGGATCGTAAAAGCCACACGAATAAGCCAAGTCTACGAACTCCATCCCCGGATGATTCTGCAACAGATAAAGTGCCCGCTGAAAGCGAACTACCCGATAATATTCTTTAGGGCTGATTCCTACATAGTTGGAAAATACTCGCTTGAATTGCCTATATCCCAAACAAGCACTTTCAGCAAGGGTATTCACTTCAATTTGCGGTTGATTGATTATTTGGCAGATAGCGTACTGTGTTCTTTGGTAATTACAATCTGTACCAACCAACCGTTGAATGAAAAAGCGTTCAATCAACTGGACGCAGGTTTCAACGACTAGTTCGGCAGAAATATTTCGTTTTAGGTCATTCAGTTCAATGTCTTCCAAATCTTCTACATCTATATAATGGTTGTAAAGCTCACTCATAGCGCATCGAACAAATGGATTTAGCCCTAGAGGATGAAATATGACGGCAATCATATCAATATTACCCTCTGAAATCAAACTCCCATAAGTTGAGAACTGTCCCCGAATGAAATTCTTTGGCTGTAAACCTTTTGATTGGATACTCAGATTCTCACCCCGATGGAAAACAAGGTGTACGCACCCCGATGGAATAGTCTGTACCGTTACAGGCTCTACTTCATCGGTTTTTAGCACCCAATAGTATTTGATGTATTGGGAAAGTAAGAGTGACGGATATAGAATTTTGCTTTCTTTCATCTCTACTAATTTTATCAGCTGTGCGTATGGCGGTAAATATAGGCGTTAATCGCCGTATGACAATAAAGTAAGCCGAAAATTTAGATGAATGGCGTGTGTTTTGTTCCGCTATATGTCAGCGTTAAACGGTGCATCGCCCTCGTTACCGCCACATATAGCATACTCCGGTCGATCTCTGAATGATAATTTCTATCGTCTGCCTGTGGGATAATCACCTCGTCAAATTCCAGCCCCTTCGCCATGTGCGCAGCGGTGATGATGATGCCTTGCACAAAGGCGGAGCTTTGGTTGGAGAGAAAATGAATATCATCGGCATACTGTTTCAATTCGCCTGCCATAAGTTTGGCTTGCGTTTCCGTTTTGCAAATAATCCCCAGCGATTTATAGGTGGACTTCCGGTAAACGGAAATTAAATCCAGCATACCGGATAGTTCTTCTTTCTCATTTTTATAATGTATCACTTGCGGTTTCTCTCCATGCCGTGCCACGGGTTCAAGGTCTGTGTTCGTCCGTATTTTTTGTGCAAAATCGGTTATCTCATAAGTGGAACGGTAGCTCTTGCACAGCTTCATGACCTCTCCCGCAGCAAGGGTTTTCCGGATCATATCCGCAGTAGACGAGCCGTAAGGGTTTACCGACTGACTGGCATCACCTATAACAGTTCTTCGGCACGGGTATAACTTTTGTATCACCTTGTACTGAACGGGGGAATAATCTTGCATTTCATCTATCAGCAGGTGCTTGACGCTGTTCGCCGTGCTACCTTCCAAAGCGATATGCAGGTATGCCAATGGGGCTAAATCTGAATATTCGAGCGTGCGGTTCTTCCGAATCTTAAATAGCTCCGGTTTACCCATCCATGCAAAGAAATCTTTATAGATTTGCAGATCATTGTTTCCAGCAAACATTCGTTTTATCTCTTTCTTCAGGAAGTTTCTTTCGGCAGTAGTTACCGTAAAAGCATATTGCACTTTCATCATATCGAGAATATAATCCGTCATTGCCTCGAACCGCTGGCGCATGGGGTAGCGGTTGAAACGGTGGAATTGTTCTTCGATAAATCGGGCCGGGACGGTGATGTGTTTGGTCAGCTTCACATCTTCTGCCCGGAAGTAGTGGTTTTCGATGTGGAGAATGAAGCGGTCGAGGCTGGCAATAAAATCGAACGTGGCTTTATATTCTATTCTGTCGATAAAGCCCGGGGCGGGCTTTGTCAGCAATTCATTCACTTGCTCAAAGAAACTCTGGTATTTGTATTTGTGATCCAGCACTTTGGCGAGTATCTGCTCCATATTGGTTTCGGGTACGGTTTCTTCTCCGAGTTCGGGCAGGACGTTAGAAATATAATCAGCAAAGACTTTATTCGGGGAAATAATCAAGATGTCCCGTGAAGAAATACTGCCCTTAAAAGCATAAAGCAAGTAAGCTATGCGATGCAGGGCAATAGAGGTTTTACCCGAACCTGCCACTCCCTGAATGATGAGCGTTCGGGCTTCCTCATTACGAATAATCCGGTTTTGCTCCCGTTGGATGGTCGCAACGATGTTCTTCATTTTATCATCTGCGTTAGCATTCAGTTCCTTTTGCAGAATATCATCGTGAACGGTCAGCGCACTTTCAATCATAAATTCCATCTTTCCAACCCGGATTCGGTATTGGCGTTTCAGGGAAATCTCCCCGGTAATCTCTCCCGATGGGGATTGAAAAGAGGCTTCGCTTAATTCGTAATCGTAGAACATACTCGAAATAGGCGCCCGCCAATCATAAATCAGGGTTGTCTTGCTTTCAGAATCATAGAAAGTATGGATGCCTATATAGATAGGTATCACCTTACTGCTTCTTTCCCGAAAGTCAATTCGTCCGAAATAAGGGATGGCTAGTATTTTTGTGAGTCGCTTACGCTTATCTATTACGCTTTCGCCTATGGCAAAGTGATTTAGAATACTCTCACGCATCGAACGTATCTCGTGCGGATCAATATCTTTATTGTTCCAAAGGTAGTCTTTATACTCTGCCAATGTATCGATATGGTCTTTTACTGACACATCAGTATCGCCAATAGTCCTTTTCAAAAGAGTTATTATCTGCTTCAAATAGGCTCTTTCTTGCTTCTCTGTTTGATTGAATACCATAGTAGTATACTGCTAAATGATGAAAATAGGTTCAAAAACGGTGCGCAAAATTACGGCAATCCATCGGGATAGGAAATGGCTATTTATAGCTATATACCAATAAGTTTTATATCTTTGCACGCTCAAAATGAATGATATGGATATTCTTGAACTTGCCCGACATAATCAGCAAACCGCTTGGAAGATACTGGAACATACCGGTATTATTCCGGCATGGGAACGTATTGGGGCAACTGTTCATCTGGTAGGCTCGCTTAAATCCGGTCTGCTGGCAAAGAGCAAAGATATAGACCTGCATATCTATACCGATACACTGGATATTGCAGCCAGCTTTTCTGTGATGCAGAAACTTGCCGAACGGCTTTCTTTACGGGAAGTCCAGTATAAGAATCTGATCCATACGGAAGAGGAGTGTATCGAATGGCACACCATCTACAAAGACGAGAATATGGATACATGGAAATTCGACATGATTCATATCCGAAAAGGTTCAAAATATGATGGTGTGGTAGAGAAAGTGACTGCTGCCATTATGAATCGTCTTACTCCTGAACTTCGGAAAACAATTCTTCAAATAAAATTTAATGTGCCCGATGGCGTAATGATACCGGGCATAGAAATATACTATGCTGTTTTTACAGGTGGCGTTCGTAGTTACGAAGAACTGGAACAATATCGCAAAACAAATCCATTGATAAACAGTCTGGACTGGATGCCGTAATAATATTACTAGAAATGAAAGAGATTAGAATAACTGCTGTTAGAAAGGTGCAGCATAGCGATTTATCTGCTATATACGAAAATCCAATTGAACACACTTGTGATATTTAACAAGGTACAATCTTTATTTCAGTCGATGGGCAACGACCGGATGGACTGTGTGAAAGCGCATGGGATTCAATGAGTTATTTTGTTACTGAGTTAGCCAATGGGGGTGGTGACTTTTATGATGGCTGGATGAAGAATCCGCATTCAGCAATGATTTCATGTAACGATGGTTTTCGTCCTGTTAGTTTTTATATTGAAGTGATTGAATAATGATGTAAATCAAGGCAAAGTCAGTCCCTGATTAATAGAGTATACCGAAACTTTCTGCCCTGTTGATAGCTTCAATTATATTATCTACTTGTAGCTTTGTCAATATATTCTTCCGGTGATTGTTTACCGTGTAGATGCTAAGGTTCAGCTTATAAGCAATCTCTTTGCTTAAAAATCCCTGCCTGATTAATATCAGTATCTCTTTCTCACGTTTGGTTAGTTGCTGTTCAGCCGGGATAATTGCCGAAGCAAGTATTTCTCCGGTCTTTCGATTGATAACTGTCCGTTTAATTCTTTCGGTAGTCGTTTGGTCAGGCGAGAGATCCATCACTCCCATAATCATCCACGCTTTTCCGTTTCTGTCTTTCTGAATGACTTGGTGGCGGCTGATTACATTCACATATTGTTGCCGGACATTCAGCATACGAATCTGGAATATCTGCTGATAATTATTTCTTTCTTCCTGCGGAAGAGAGTAGATAAACTGCCCGTGCTCAATCTGGTGTTCGATGATTTGCGCCCGGTCGTCCGGGTGAATCCGTTCCTCTAATAAATCACCTTGCTTTCGGATTGTCTTTATCCACGTAGGGTTATATCCGAATATGTTAGCGAAGTTGTCGGATGCAAAATCGTACCTCTCTTTGAAAACATCCACCGTAAAGATGCAACTTTGGCTCATCTGTGAGAATGCCTGTATAGATGCTCTGCGTTCATTCCACAAATCATAGTCCACATCAAGACTGCTGATCTGCTGTCTTGACCATAATTCTTCGGGGGTTATCTTATTGGTAGTCATGTTGCAAAGATAAGAGATAAAAACCTTCCCGGCTATATTTCTATTTGAATCTTCTTAATAATTGTGTGAAAACATCCAATTATCTATTTGAATACTCTAAATGTATTGAGCCAAAAGTAGACCGAATATACCACTTTCGGACAGTTTAGAAAACGGCTCTTGATTCTTCTTTCATTTGCTGGTAAAAATAGAATCAACACGTTTTATAAACCATTAAAAATTAAATGCATGGAAGTAGTAACCATCGAAAAAAGAACATTCTCGTATGTCTGCGAGAGGTTCACGGAGTTTGCCAAACGGATAGAGAGTTTGTGCAATACTCATACCCAAAAAGTAGAAAACTGGCTGGATAGTCAGGAAGTGTGCCTGTTGCTAGGTTTTAGTAAACGAACACTGCAATATTACCGAAGCAGTGGACGGCTGGCTTATTCCCAAATCGGCAGCAAGATTTATTATAAGTCTTCTGATATTGAAAGAATTATTGCAGACAGTGAAACACAAAATCAATCACCCAAACAAATCACGCATTATGAAAAGAACTAAAGAAGATTATCCGTCCTTCAACCTGTTTTCTATTGTCGGTACATGGGAAAGTGTTAATCTGAATCCTACGGTTATTATCTACCGTAATGATAAAGAGTATCTTCTTTCTATTATATATGTATCGGAAACTACTAAACAGGCTTCTCCCGCTACTTATGAGATACAGCAAGATGGTAGCCAGTATTTTATTATCGCTGCATCCAAACGGCTCTATATAGATTATGATCCGGGAAAAGATGTACTTAGTATTTCACCGTTGGGTGACTATCTGCGCAACTAACCAGCTATCTAGCAATCTTGAAATCAATATTTCAATAAAACAATCTTTCAATCATGGAATTAATAAATAAAGATACCCCACAAGTCAAAGAATTTATTTCTTCGCTCGATTCAATGCTGAATGGTATTGAATCTATTGTACAACACTATAAACCCCACCTGAACGGGGAACGCTTTCTTTCCAACCATGAAGTTTCTAAGAAACTGAATGTCAGTTTGCGAACCCTGCAAGAGTGGAGAGATACAGGGCTAATCCCCTTTATCCAGATAAAAGGTAAAATCATCTATCGTCAGAGCGATATTGATAAACTGCTCCAAATGCACTACTTTGAAAGCTGGAAAGAATAGCTATCTAAAAGAGTATGATTTCCACTATCTTAAAAGAAAACCTCTTTTATTAAGGTGGAAATTATACCTTTGCATCCCAAACAGTTGAAGTTATGAAGTTTGTAATAGAATCCGGTATGACTGCCGACATTGACGAATTAGAGAAGTTGTATGATGATCTGAATGACTATCTATCAGCTACTACCAATTATTCCGGATGGATAAAAGGTATTTATCCGATTCGTGAATGTGCAGTTGCTGGCATAGAAGATAATACTCTTTTCGTTGTCAGGCATGACGGAAAGATAGCTAGCTCTATTATCTTAGACCATCATCCCGATGAAGCCTATAATAATGTGAGGTGGAAAATAGATGCTGATTACAACCATATTTTTGTGATACGCACTTTTGTGGTGCATCCCTTATTCTTGAAAATGGGTATTGGTCGTGCTTTGATGGACTATTCGTTTGAGCTGGCTCAACAATCAGGCATAAAATCTATCCGTTTAGATGTGTATGAAAATAATCTTCCGGCAATCTCCCTCTATGAGAAATGCGGTTTTGAATACATTGATACCGTAGATTTAGGCTTTGGCAACTATGGGCTGGATTGGTTCAAACTGTATGAGAAACTTGTTTAAACTCTATTCAAGTGAAAGGCGTTTTCCTCATGCCAGCCCCGAAAACATTGTTTTTCGGAATTTAATTTGAATCATTGACTTTTCCAGTGAAGTATTTAGTCTGTGCAAGTCTTTAGATAAAAATACGCTCGAATGCAATGAGAGGAAGATTTTTATCTAAATCGAAGGCTTGGACTTGAACAGGCTAAATACGGAACTTATCTTTGTCAATGCTTCATATTGAGTTCTGGAAAACTTACTTTAATAGAAAAAGGATTGAGAAAATGAAATTCATTCTTCCCAATCCTTTTTCTATATTGGCTACTACTTTATTTATATAGCCAATTCCGATAAACAGCTATTTACTTTCTGCATATCCTTTAAAATATTCTGATCCAGTACCCGTGCATAGTGTTTTGTTACGCTGGTATCTGCATGACCTAACATCTTGGCTACATTCTCCATGCTTACGCCATTCGCTAGGCAAATACTTGTGGCGTAGGAGTGTCGGGCTGAATGTGTGCACAGATTTTTCTGCAATCCGCATACATCTGCAATCTCTTTCAGGTAGCTGTTCATGCGTTGATTGCTCAATACTGGCAATAGTTTTCCGGTACATTCTGCCACATTATTATACTTTTCAAGTATAGAAGCTGCCACAGGCAACACAGGAATATTACACATTATTTTTGTCTTTTGGCGATTCTTCCTTATCCAAAGCTCCCCTTTGTTATCTCGTACCAAATGTTCAGGCGATAAATCTTTCACATCGCTGAACGCCAAACCTGTAAAGACGCAAAAAATGAAAACGTCTCGTACCTGTTCTACTCGCTTAATAGTAAACTCTTTGGCGAGAATGATTTTAATTTCATCCATTGTGAGAAATTCAGGATCAGTCTCTTCCAACTTAAAGCGATAGTAAGCGAAAGGATCTTTCTTTATCCAGTCGTTTTCTAAGGCAATGCGGATAATCTTCTTCAAGTTCTTCAATCGGGTGATAGCGGAGTTCTGCGCACAACCTTTTTCAATCTTCAAGAAAGCATCAAACTTAGAAATAAAGTTCGCTTCTAAGTTATTCAAGGCAATATCAGATAACTGATATTCCTTCTTGATAAATTCCTCCAAATATCGGGTAGTGGTTTCATACCGTTGTACCGTCTTACTAACAAAGTCTTTGCCAATCAGCTTACGGCTTTGCTCGTTATGTTCCCTGAATACCTGCAATAGCGTTTTGTTATCTTCGTCTACACCGTAAAACAACTTTCTCACCAGATCGACATTGATAACCTTGTCGGAAGTTTCCAGTTCCCTATAAATTTGGTGTATGCGTGAACGTGTGATTTCTAAGTAGTGGTTCAGTTCCACCGACATACGATCTTTACCCTTTGAATTCTCTTTTGCCTGATTCCATAAGTTTACAGGGCAGCTTCTTTTGATAGAAATATCTACCATACAGCCGTTTACGGTAATTCTCATGCACACAGGTGCTTCTCCGTTCTTTAATAATTTGCCTTTCTTGATGAAGAACAAAACAGAAAATGATTTTCTAGCCATTTTTACATCGTTTTTAGAGTTACAAAACTATGTATTCTCTTCCAAAGTAGTGCTACGCAAAATGTTATGAATCAGCGAGAAAGATGCAAATTCGTGGGACTTTTTTCGATTAATTTTTAGTCCCACGATTTATCCACCGATAATATGCTTGAAACGGCTATTTTTTGCTACCTGCCAGAAAAAAGAAATCCCCGATAATGCTTGATTATCAGGGATTTACTTGATTTTTCTTTTGTTTTCAGTGATCCGCCTGGGGCTCGAACCCAGGACCCCAACATTAAAAGTGTTGTGCTCTACCTGCTGAGCTAGCGAATCAATCCTTATTTGCGTATCAGTTATTTCCTGATTGCGGGTGCAAAGGTAGTGACTTTTTTTATATCTGCAAGCTTTTGGGTGAAAAAAGTTTCATTTATTTTTTAGTATTTTCCTCTGCTGATTGATTATCAGTGACTTCGTGCCTGTCATATTTTATTTTTTCTTTGTTGATAATGAAACGCTGATAATAGGACAACATCAAAGTGGTGAGTGGGAGTGCTATGATCATACCTAGCATTCCGAGTAAAGATCCCCAAATGGAAAGGGATAAGAGAATAATAGCAGGGTTGAGTCCTGTGATCTTTCCCATAATTCGAGGGACAAGGAAACCGTCTTGAATAGCCTGGACAACGATGAATACAATAAGAGCACCTGCCAGAATTACCCAGAAATTTTCACCGGTATCGGCAGCCTTAAGGATGGCAAGTACGATGGTGGGCAGGAAGCCGATGATTTGTAGGTAGGGTACCATGTTGAGTGCTCCGATAAATAGCCCTAAAGCAATGGCCATCGGGAAATCAATGATCAGGAATCCAATGCTGAACAAAATCCCTACACAAAAAGCAACAAAGGCTTGCCCACGGAAATAACGGTTCATGCCATCCTGAATATCATTCACCAGATTGGAAGCAAAAGTACGGTATTTACCCGGAAGCAAGTGTAGCCAGCCTTCGGCTATAGACTCATAGTCGAGCAGAATAAAAACTACATATAATAGAATAATGAAAGAAGCAAAGACACTAAACAGGATATTGATGGATTCCGCGACAAGGGCCCAGAGTTTAGGGACCGTTTCTTTAATGGTATTCATTATATTCTCTTCACTCAGGATACGGTTGAGTGCCTGAAGGTCAATGTGCTTGTGGATAAACTCCGAAAGAGTAGGAGGGACAGTGCCGGAACTGTAGGCACCATTGGTCAGATAGGTTACCAGTAGATCGTTCATGCGTCCCATTTCGGCAAGCATGGGAGGCACCAGCAGATAGAAAAGGGAAATACCCACTATGGTAATACTGAACAACGCGCAGAAAATAGAAATGATTCTACTTTTGAAACGTAATTTGTACTGGAAGAATTTGACGAGTGGGTAAATCATATAAGCGATGAGCCATGCTACGAAAAAAGGTAGCAGTACACCGCTGAGCCTTTTAAAAAGTATGAGTAATCCCACAATGAGCGCACAGCAGATAGAACCGCGTATGAAACTATCAAATGTAATTTTTTTCCTTTCCATGATAACCTGATATTTGATGTGCGACCTCATCGGTATGACTTGGCTTTACTGCCGTGAGGTCCTTATGATTTTTCTCGATCTTCTTGTAAAGCGCGTTGGTAACATTCCCGACAGAGCGGCTCGTATTGGGCTGTTTCCCCCAGTAAAACTTGTTTGTCATTCTTCACGGTACGGTGTGAAAAAGAAGCCAACTGTCCGCATTTCACGCAGATGGCATGTACTTTCGAAACTTCGTCGGCAATAGCGCATAGAGCGGGCATCGGGCCAAAAGGAACTCCTTTGAAATCCATGTCCAATCCGGCTATAATGACACGCACCCCGTTATTGGCCAGTTGATTGCATACATCTATCAATCCACTGTCGAAGAACTGTGCCTCGTCGATGCCTACTACATCTATTTCGGATGTAAAGAGCAAAATGCTTGCAGAAGAGTCAATGGGTGTGGAGGAAATGGAATTACTATCGTGTGAAACAACGTCGCCTTCCGAATAGCGGGTGTCAATGGCAGGTTTGAATATCTCTACACGTTGACGAGCGAACTTAGCCCGCTTCATACGGCGAATCAACTCTTCCGTTTTTCCGGAAAACATAGAGCCGCAAATTACTTCGATTCTTCCTCTTCTTCTAGTCTCTTGTATATGATCTTCTGAAAATAATACCATGCTGATGTATGTTATAATTGCTTGCAAAAGTAATAGTTTTATTGGCTTCTCAGTGTTTTTTCATTATTTATTTCTACATTTGCCAAGTCATTCAAAGAGAAATTCAGATGTAGATATGCAAGCATTGCTGAACGACATAGAGCTGGATATTCAGGAGCTTAAGTACCTGATGGAAATCATTTCACGCGAACCGGATTCCGTTTTGCGCGGAGTGGCACGAAGAAATATTGTGCAAATGCGAGGACGACTGGATGCATTATTGGAGCTGTTGGATGCAAAGCCTGTGATAGCGGCCGACGCTTCTGAAAGTCCGGAGAACAGGCCTGTAACGGAGACAATAGAGATTGTGGAAATCCCGCCTTTAAAAGAAACTGTGGCTGACATTCCAGAAGAAAACGAAGAAGCCGCAGTAGCAGAAGACTCCCAGGAGACAGTCGAGCCTGAACCGTTGCACTTGTCTGAAGCAGTTATCGAACAGGTACCTACTGCGAAACTTGATCCTGTGGCTGATGAAAAAGAAGAAGTATTCGAATCGGTATCGGTTCCACAACCAGAGGAACCGACTGTGAAAGTTGAGACTAGAGTGGCTTCTTCACCCATCTTGGCCGAGCGTATCAAAACTGCAGGTGATTTGCGTCGTTCGATCAGCTTGAATGATTCGTTTCGCTTCTCCCGTGAATTGTTCGGAGGAAGTATGGAACAGATGAATAATGTGTTGCATCAGATTGGTGAAATGAGTTCATTGGATGCAGCTCTTGTTTTTCTGTCTTCAAAGATCAAGGTCGATGAAGAAAATGAAGCTATGAATGATTTTGTAGAGCTTCTCAGGAAACATTTTATATAATGAATATTTAAGGAGATATGGGAAAACTATATGTGGTACCGACACCGGTCGGAAATTTGGAGGATATGACATTCAGAGCTATTAAAGTTCTGAAGGAGGCCGACTTGATTCTGGCTGAAGATACCCGTACTTCCGGAATCTTGCTGAAACACTTTGAAATTAAAAATGTAATGCAATCCCACCATAAGTTTAATGAACATAAAACGGTGGAGAGTGTTGTTAATAGAATAAAGGCAGGCGAAACAATCGCTTTGATTTCGGATGCTGGAACGCCGGGAATCTCTGATCCGGGCTTTCTTGTGGTTCGTGAATGTGTACGTAACGGTATCGAGGTGCAATGTTTGCCGGGTGCTACAGCTTTTGTTCCGGCATTGGTTGCGTCGGGATTGCCAAACGAGAAATTTTGTTTCGAAGGCTTTTTGCCTCAGAAGAAGGGGCGCATGACAAAGTTAAAATCACTGGTAGATGAACACAGGACGATGGTATTTTATGAATCACCCCATCGTTTGTTGAAGACGTTGACACAGTTTGCCGAATATTTCGGTCCTGAGCGCCAAGTGTCTGTATCTCGTGAGATTTCAAAGATTCACGAAGAAACGGTTCGCGGCACTTTGAGTGAACTGATAGAACACTTTACCGCTACCGACCCTCGGGGCGAGATTGTGATTGTACTTGCAGGAATAGACGATTAATAATAACTTCATTTAAAAACGTAAAATGTAATCGTATGAAAAAGTTAGCAATTTTATTAGTATGCGCAGCTATGTTGGCTTCGTGTAACGGCTTGGGTGGTGGAAGTAAAGACCTGAAGGCAGAAAATGATTCTCTTTTGATGGAGTTGACCCAGAGGAACGCCGAATTGGATGAAATGATGGGTACTTTCAATGAGGTTCAGGAAGGATTCCGTAAAATAAATGCAGCCGAGAGTCGCGTAGATTTGACTCGTGGAACTATCTCTGAGAACTCTGCTACTGCAAAACAGCAAATAGCATCTGATATCGAATTCATCACAAAACAGATGGAAGAGAACAAGGCACAGATCGCTAAATTGCAGGCTATGTTGAAGAGTAGTAAGAATAATTCGGCACAGCTGAAGAAGGCTGTTGAGTCTTTGACTCAGGAATTGGTTGCCAAAACTCAACGTATTGAGGAACTTCAGGCTGAATTGGCTTCTAAGAATATCCGTATTCAGGAATTGGATGCCGCTGTAACCGGTCTGACTGCTGATAAAGAATCGTTGGCTGCCGAGAACGAAGCAAAAGCCAAGACCGTAGCTGAGCAGGATAAAGCAATTAATAGCGCATGGTTTGTGTTCGGTACCAAGTCGGAACTAAAGACTCAGAAGATTCTTGAAAAAGGAGATGTGCTGAAAAGTGCCGATTTTAACAAGGATTATTTTACTCAGATTGACATCCGTACTACTAAGGAGATTAAGTTATATTCAAAACGTGCTGAATTACTCACCACTCATCCTGCCAAATCTTATGAACTGGTTAAAGATGATAAGGGCCAGTTGACTCTGAAGATCACAAACCCGAAAGAATTCTGGAGTGTATCTAAGTATTTGGTTATCCAAGTTAAGTAAATTGTATAAAATAATTATAGCTGATAAGGGCACGGATTGCACAGCAAGTAGTCCGTGCCTTCTTTTTGAACTGTACCCGATACTTTAATATGAAATATAAGAACCTGTTTTTTGATTTGGATGATACTCTTTGGGCCTTTTCCCAAAATGCGTATGATACGTTTGAGGAAGTTTATGACAAATATAGACTGGGACAGTATTTCGATTCGTTCTCTCATTTTTATTCTCTTTACCAAAGACGGAATACGGAGCTGTGGGTTGAGTACGGAAACGGACAGGTGACTAAAGAGGAACTGAACCGACAGCGTTTTTTATATCCTTTACAAGCTGTTGGTGTAGATAATGAAATGCTTGCAAAACGTTATTCTGATGATTTTTTCTCGATCATTCCTACTAAAAGTCGGTTAATGCCGTATGCAGAAGAGGTACTTTCGTATTTGGCACCCAAATATAATCTATATATTCTTTCAAATGGCTTTAGAGAGTTGCAATCCCGCAAGATGCGTTCGTCAGGTATCGATACCTATTTTAATAAAATAATTCTTTCGGAGGATCTGGGGGTGATGAAGCCTTGGCCGGAAATATTTTATTTTGCTTTGTCGGCTACACAGTCCGAACTGCGTGAATCGCTAATGATAGGTGATAGTTGGGAAGCGGATATTACAGGTGCCAATGGCATAGGGATGCATCAGGCTTATTATAATGTGTCCGGGCGTGCCGATTTTCCGTTCCGTCCTACTTATTTAGTGACTGATTTGAAAGAGTTGATGGAACTATTGTAACATTTATAGATATATTGTATTTTTGCGTTCAATATAGAACGCATAAAAATACAACTATGGACACTCTCTTACCTTTCGCTTTACTCTGTTTTACCTCTTTCTTTACGTTGACTAACCCCTTGGGAACAATGCCTGTCTTTTTGACCATGACCCATGGTATGACTGATAAGGAGCGACAAGCTGTTGTTCGCCGTGCTACTTTCGTTTCGTTTATCACTTTAATGGTATTTGTTTTTGCCGGACAATTCCTTTTTAAGTTCTTTGGTATTTCTACCAATGGATTCCGTATTGCAGGTGGGGTTATCATTTTTAAGATTGGTTTTGATATGTTGCAGGCCCGGTATACTCCAATGAAATTGAAAGACGAAGAGATTAAAACTTATGCGGATGATATTTCGATTACTCCACTTGCCATACCGATGCTTTGTGGTCCGGGCGCAATAGCAAATGCTATTGTGCTGATGGAAGATGCCCATACGATTGAGATGAAGGGAACGCTAATTGGCATTATTGCTTTGATTTATTTTATTACTTTTCTGATATTGCGCGCTTCTACCCGATTGGTCAAAGTGTTGGGCGAAACGGGAAACAATGTGATGATGCGTTTGATGGGGCTTATCCTGATGGTGATTGCAGTCGAGTGTTTTGTTAGTGGATTACACCCGATATTGGTAGGTATCTTGAAAGAGGGGCTGCTTTAAATAAAGAATTGGATATTATTTAAGAAATAAAATGCCCGGATTACATAGTGCAATCCGGGCATTCTTTTCGATAGGGTCAATACTTTAGAAAGTATTCTTTTAATTAGCGGCTACCACCGGCCCACCAAACTGGATCGGTATATACATACTGACCGTTTCCGAAGGCTGCTTCTACGTTCGGGTTTGCACTTACGTCATCTGCTCCATAAGGTGCGCGAAGCGGGAATTTATAGGGATTGTCTAGTTTGATATACTCTTCACCCATTGCTTTCAAACGACGTACATCGTTGTAACATTCTGTTGTTTCGCCGAAAGCTCCAAGGAATGCAATATATTTCTGTACCATTACCTCTTTTACCGGATTGGCATCGAACAATGGTTTTACATTGTTTGTGAAATACTCTTCTGCTTCAGTAGCTGTAATCGCTTTAGTAGTTTCTTTAACACCTCCATAACTTTTTACTGTAGGGGCGTTGAATGCAGCTGAAACTCCTGTTTCGGCATTTGCAATGGCTGCTACTACAGCATCTTTTAAAGCATTGGCCGCCTCGTCCTTTCTATTTAACCGAGCTAATGCTTCAGCTTTCAGGAAGAGTAACTCATGATAGCTCATAAGTAAGGTCGGGCATGTTTGTGAGTATACGAAGATAGGAGTGTTATATTCGTATTTAACAGACTCTGCCGTACCATTGTCTGCCATCAGGAATCTCGGATCATCAGCACCTGTAACTTGGATAGATACAGCATTTTCGTTTTCAGTTAACTTACCTTGTCCGATACAGAAGATGCGGCGTAATCTCGGGTCATTGCGTTCTATTAGCTTGTCAGCGTAACTTTTACTTGCAGCCAATCCGTCGCGACTCCATTGGAAGTCAAATAGAGGATTTAAGTTTGTTGCACTATAGATAGAGAAAGCAGCCTGTTCTTCAATAGATGTATATGATTTGTCTACATATTCCAGAATTTTTTGCAAATCGGCATCTTTTGAGGAGGAACGGGCTAATAGTCGCATTGTATAACGTGCTTTCAATCCATAAGCGAGCTTTAGCCATGCTTCGCCATCACCTTTATATATAAAGTCATATTCTCCAATTTCATCACTTTTATCGCCTTTGGGAAGATCGGTAATTGCAGCATCCAGATATTCCATAATAGCAGTATAAATAGCTTCCTGTTTGTCTAATTCCGGAGTCAGAAACTGAGGTTGTCCGTTTGCTAATTCGGGAAGGGCAGCCTGGCTGAAAGGAGTGTCACCGAATGAGTCTGCGATCAGTCCGGCATTAATTGCTGCCAATACTTCACCGATACCTTTTGTCGTATAATTGCCCGTGACTTCATTAGAACTGATATTAATAGCGATACGTGCATTCTTCAGTGTAGAGTATAAATTACCCCATACATTGTTAAAAGTAGAGGATGCCGAGGGCTCTCCGTTACGTTTCTCCGCATTTGCCAATTGGTTATCCACTCCAACCATATGTTCTACATAAGTAGAATAATATGTATTAAAGTCACCTCCGATGTTGCTAAATGCGGTTGCTGTGATTACATCCGCCAAAATGAATTTGGCAGGAACACTGGTTGTATGGTCTTTGTCTTTATTGATGTTGTCCATTGTGTCTTCCGAGCAGGAAGCAAATGCAACGGAAATCAATGCCACAGACAAGATACCTTTTGATAAATTAAATATTGATTTCATTTTTGTCCTTTTTAGAATTTAACTGTAATACCAAAACCATAGCTTGATGTTCCCGGAAGAGAGAAACGCTCAAAGGCACCGGCCATGTTGTTGTTTCCCTGTGATGATTCGGGGTCAATACCATTATCCATTTCTGACCAAAGCAACAGGTTACGTGCAAAGACATTCACTGTAACTCCTAAATAAGATTTATTCAGTACCGGATAGCTGAGGGCGATTTCACGTAGTTTCAGGAATGAAGAACCATATACTCCGGCCTCAGAGATTGTACTCAGTCTGTCGAAATAGTTATAAGCATTTTCACCGCTGATCTTAATATCGTTGGGTGCATAAGAACCGTCGGCTAATTGTTTAACGGCCGGTTTCTCAAAGTAGAAGTGATCTGCTTTACGATAGTTTGCTGATTTCTGAGTAACACCGTAATAATCGAGTGTTGAAACAGATCCGGCATACATGCATCCACCTTGTTTCCAATCGAGTACGGCCGAAAGACGGAATTTGTAGAATTCAAATGTTGTATTGAAGCCCATTCTGAAGTCCGGAGATACATTCCCTAATACTCTGTTTTCACCTAATGTCGGCATACCGTTTTCGTCTACGACAATCTGGCCTTCCTCGTTTCTTTGATAGCTTGTACCATAGATAACCGGGAACTTGTCTCCTGCGCTCAAACGTACCTGCGGATCAACAAAACCTCCTAACATGATGCTTGATACACCGGGCGCCAGTTTATCAACGTAGTTATCGATTTTTGAGAAGTTAAATGCGAAATCCCAGTTGAAGTTCTTTGTCTGAATTGGGTTCACACTCAAAGTGATTTCGTGTGAATTGGTATGTACGGAACCACCATTGGTGATCAATTCGTTATATCCGGTAGAAGTAGCCAAGGGTACTTCGAAAATCTGATCTTTCACATTCTGGCGAGAATAGGTGTAATTCAGTGAGATCAAACCATTCCAGAAGCTGAAGTCTGCACCGATTTCGTATGATTTGGTGTTTTGGGGTTTCAGATTCGGATCATAAATCTTGTAGTATGGGATATATGAGCTGATTGATCCGATAGGATATTGTATAGGAGTACCTGATGAGAATCCGCCGCCGTAAACCGGTGTTCTATAGTAAGAAGGATAATAGGTACCTGCCTGACCTACTTCTGCATAAGAAGCACGGATTTTACCATAAGTCAAAACATCGTTCTTCAATGCTTCCAGTTCGGTAAAAATGAAACCGAGTGAAACTGAAGGATAAGTGAATGAACGGTTGTTGCGTGGCATAGACGAAACAATATCATTGCGGACAGTTGCATTCAAATACAACATGTTACGGTATGCTAATGAAATGTTACCGAAATTACCAACGGTACGCTCGCGATGATAGGTTCCTGTAGATGAATAGATTGATGCGTTAGCTATATGGTTCCATCCCGGGAAATTGAAGTTACTTCCGAGATTGTATTTGTATTTTGAAGAATTATCGACTAATTCATTACCATATAATACGTTTAAATCAAGTTCCGGAGTGATTTTCCAGTCATAAGTAACAGTTAACAATGAATTTATTTCATTGTTTGTAACGCTTTGCTCTTCAATGCTACCTGTTCCGTTGGAGTGTCCATATCCCCATGTGTCGGTATAGTTAGTGGTATAAGCATCGGTACCTAACTGGTATTTTACATCCAGTTTATGATTTTCTGTACCGAAATCGGTAGAATACTTAGCGAACGCATTTCCGAAGAAACGTTGAGTACGTTCTTTAAAAGAGTTGTTTTCAACTGCCCAATAAGCACCGTCGAAACCGCCTGTAGAACGGTATGTATTTTGAGTATAAGGATCTCCGTCTATGTGTGAAGGAATACCGCCTAAATCATAGCTTGACGGTGCACCGTATACCGTTGCCATGATACCATTGTTGGCACCGGTCTGTTTTTTGATTTTAGAATAAACGAAGTTTCCGTTGAAACCAGTTGACCAATTCTTGCTCAGTTGAGCTTGTGCAGTCAGTTTTGCATTATAACGATCCATACCGGTTGAAGGTACAATACCGTTTGCTGTAGTGCTGCCTAATGACAAAGAATAACTTCCTTTATCAAGGCTTTGTGCTACGTTTGCACTGCTGTTCCAGGTAACACCTGTATTGAAGAAATCTTTAGCATTGTCGTATGCACGGGGAGTAGCCCATGGGTCCAGTCCTGCCTTGGCACGTTGGTCTACATAATATTGTCCCTGATGCTTTCCGAATTTCTGAGTGTAACTGTTGTCTGTGTTACCACCATATTTAGGGTCATTGGCAAGTTCTGAAATCAGAGGTCCCCATGAACGAGAGTCAGACGGGCTAAAAGCACCGTTGAATCCTTGTGCGAATTCTTTTTGGAAATCGGGCATGGTAGAGACCTTATCGAATGAAAGACCTGTATTGATTGTAACTTCCGGTTTACCTTTACGTGCGCCTTTACCGCTCTTGGTGGTGATTACTACCACACCGTTTGATGCACGCATACCATACAGAGCAGAAGCAGCCTGGCCTTTCAGGATGTTGATGCTCTCAATGTCATTCGGGTCGATATCTACCGCACGGTTCGCATAGTCGGAGCCTGTAACAGAGTTGAAAGTATCCAAGTCAGTAGATGATGAGATAGGCATACCATCTACTACGTACAATGGAGTATTATCTCCTGTAAATGAACGTGAACCGCGAATAGTCATTTTAGAAGAAGCACCCGGCATACCTGATGACGGAGATATTTCCACTCCTGAAACCTTACCTTGCAAAGCGCTGGAAAGGTTGCTGCTTGAAGCCTGGGTCAGCTTATCTCCTTTAACATCCTGCACAGCATATCCTAACGCTTTTTTCTCTTTTGAGATACCCATTGCTGTTACTACAACTTCGTCAAGTGCCTTAGCATCAGTCTTTAATATCACTTTGATTACCGGTGCAATTGCTACCTCAGCAGTCTGCATTCCGATGTACGAAATCTGCAAAGTCTTTGCAGAACTTGGTATACCAGATAATGTAAATTTACCATCTACATCAGTAATAACACCTACAGTGGTGCCTTTAGCCAATACAGAGGCTCCAACAACTGGTTGCCCGTCTTCTTCAGAAATAACAACACCTGTTACCTTCTGAGTTTGGGCAGTTACTAGACCTATACCCATAAAAAGGCAAGTCAATAACAGCATTAATTTTCTTTTCATAAATTCTCTCTTAAAGTTTAACTTTACATTAATTGTTTCTTTACTCTAACAAAATGCAAATATATTAAGAAATATGAAACAGACAATCATTTTTATAAAAAAACCTTGCAAATATAACAAATCGTTATCTAAAAGCACAGTTTTATGTCTAATAACATAGAAATCCGCCTTAAAAAACGTAAACGGAGTTTATATTGCTAACATGTTGCAGGCACTATTCATATACATTTTTGCATATTTTTGTGTGTTTAAGCCTTAATAAGAGCTAAAATAATGCTTGTTTTTCTGTTAAGGAAGTTTTTATAAATATAAATTAGCCACTTTTTCAAAAGTCGAATTAGTTATTTCTATATAAAAAATAGCAGGTTTTAGCAGATATTAAATCTTATTCAATTCTAATATAGTACCCAAGCACGTCTTATTTGTCCATAGTATTAATTAAAAATAAAGGAAATGGATAAAATTATTTACAGTTTGGTGTATAATAGGAAAAAGAGCCTGAATAAAAAGGGTATGGCATTAGTACAGGTTGAGGCCTATTTAAACAGAAAAAAGAAATATTTCTCTACCAAAGTTTACTTGAGTCCCGATCAATGGGATTTTAAGAAGAGAATGGTTAAGAACCATCCTAATGCAGATGCTATCAATCACATGCTTTACGAGTTTATGGCAGAAATAGAGAAGAAAGAGTTGGGATTGTGGCAACAGGGGAAACAGATTTCATTGGATTCATTAAAGAATTCTATGGAAAATCAAGACGACAGCACTTCATTTATTGCATTTTTCCGCAACGAAATAGCAAAATCTTCATTGAAGGAAAGTACAAAACGCAATCATCTCTCAACATTAGAATTATTAAGGAGTTATAAGAAGGATGTGTCATTTTCTGAATTGACTTTTGAATTTATATCCTCATTTGATCACTATCTTCAGCAAAAAGGATATCATACTAATACAATTGCGAAACACATGAAACATCTAAAGCGTCATATTAATGTAGCCATAAATAAAGAATATATGGAGATACAGAAATATGCCTTTCGAAAATATAAGATCAAGAGTGTTGAGAATAATCATACTCACCTCTCTCCGGAGGAATTAGGAAAGATTGAAAGTCTGGAATTGGGGGGACGGTTCACTAAACTGGAAAAGACCAAAGATGCTTTCCTCTTTTGTTGTTATGCAGGATTACGATATTCTGACTTCACCAACTTATCCCCTGAAAACATAGTGAAAATGCATCAAGAAACTTGGCTTATTTATAAATCTGTGAAAACGAACACGGAAGTACGTCTTCCGCTTTATCTTTTATTTGAGGGGAAAGGAATAGAAGTCTTGAATAAATATCAAGATGATCTTGCCGATTTTTTTAAGCTTAGAGATAATTCAAATGTGAATAAGGAACTATTGATCATAGCAAAATTATCAGGGCTAAATAAACGTATTTCGTTCCATACCGCTCGCCATACCAATGCCACATTATTAATATACAGTGGAGTCAATATTACTACTGTACAAAAGCTATTGGGACACAAAAGTGTGAAAACAACACAGGTTTATACTAATATAATGGACATAACTATTGTAAGAGACTTAGAAAAGTCTAAAAATAATCGCAAAGTATCTTATATGTAACAAAGATTTGAGCCTTACGTAAATGTATTGACTATTAACATTGTTAACACGAATCACAGTTCTCAAATATCGCTTCTAGAAAGAACTTGTTTTCTAATTGAAAATCACTAATTCTTTGCATGTAGGAAGTTAGTTTTAACATTGCGTTAAAACTAACTTCCTACATGCAAAATGTAAATGATTTAATTGGCTGTTTATTAAACACATAAGCTTGTTAATCCCATTATGGAGAAATTTAGGTTTGTATTCTCTGTCTTTTATATAAATATCAAATTAGTAATTATCTTTTTTCATCTCTAAGCCATTTATGTGAGATAATAATAATAGACTGCTTTATGACTTCTTTTTCGTTTGGAACTATTAAGTATAACATTCTTTTTTCAATCGTATACTTTTTAATCTATATTTCATTCACAATAAGCGGATTACATTTACAATAATGGGAGACTGATATAGGGATTATTTGATTTTTATTACTAGTGTTCTTATAATATGTAATTGATATTCAGATATATTATCATTAATATTGTATTATAGGTAAAAGTTCTTGGTATTGCTATAAAACTCTTATAATAAAGAAGTTATGATATAATTGTAGTTCTGCAAAGACTTTGCAGATTTCATATATTGGTATGCAGACTGTTGAAGTAGCAATTAAGCCTGTTGTGAAGATTACGCTGAAGCCTGATACTGAAGTATTAGACGAAGTAGTTGTAACAGGATATGGTAACTTTAAAAAGTCATCTTTCACGGGAGCAGCATCGAGTATTACAACGGAAAAACTTCAAGACGTTCCTTCTTTGAGTGTACAGGATAAACTTGCAGGTTCAGTTGCCGGTGTACAGATTACATCTACTTCCGGACAACCGGGTGCTGTGGAATCTGTACGTATCCGTGGAATGGGATCAATCAATGCCGGTAATGATCCGTTGTATGTGATTGACGGAGTACCTGTAATGACCGGTGACGCCAGTGAATTTACTTACTCTCAGTCTGGTAACAGCTTACTGTCTACTATTAACAGTAATGATATCGAGTCAATGACAGTAATTAAAGATGCAGCGGCTGCTTCGCTTTACGGTTCGCGTGCTGCAAATGGTGTTATTGTAATTACTACGAAAAAAGGGGCTTCAGGAAAATTGAAACTCAATGTAAGAGCTGACTGGGGATTCTCTAACAAGGCTATTGATTATCGTCCTATTCTGAATGGTGAAGACAGACGTGACATTTTGTATATGGGTTTAAAGAACTATGCTCTAAATTCAGGTAAGGATGAAACTTATGCCGTGAACTATGCAGATAATAATATTGATAAATATGCTGCAAAACCTTGGAGTGGATATACTGATTGGGAAGATGTTCTTTTCAGAAATGGTTCTCATCAGAATTATGAAGTGAATGCCCAAGGAGGAAATGAGCGGACTAAGTTTTATACTTCATTCGGATATACTAAACAGGAAGGTATTACACTTCAGTCCGGTTACGAGCGTATTACGGGACGTGCAAATATGAGCCATAAGGCGGATCGCGTTACAATCGAGGCAAGTACGATGTTTACGAATTCAACTCAGAATGTAAACTCGGAAGGAACAAGTTTCTCAAGCCCTATCATGTGTCTGGCCATGACAGCTTCTCCTTCTACATTCCCATATAACGAAGACGGTACATTCAGTACGAGTTTCCCAGCTTTGAATGGTGCCAATCCCCTTCAAACTGCAACATATAATTATGATCGTAGTACAATTGTACGTACCCTGAATACACTGTCTGCAACGTGGAATATTTGGGATAACTTGAATATTAAAGAAACTTTAGGTTATGATTTTAACCAAACAAATAATCGTGTGTGGTGGGATCCGCGTTCTAATGATGGACGTTCTTCAAAAGGAGTATTTCAGCGCTATATGATGAACAGAAGCAAATTGAATACTCAAACTCAGCTGACTTATAACAAGACATTTGCGGAACACCACAATATCGATGTATTGTTAGGTTTCGAAACAGAAGATTATAAGTACGATTATACCTATACTAATGGTAATACTTATCCATCTTACTTACCGGAAATTACGAATGCAGGCGTTTCTAGAGGTGCCAGTAACATTAACAGTTATCGAATGACCTCCTACTTGGGACGTTTAAATTATGATTATGCCGGCAAATATTATGTAAGTGGTAGTTTCCGTCGTGATGGTAGCTCACGTTTATCAAGAGACAGCCGTTGGGGTAATTTCTGGTCAGTATCTGGTTCGTGGAGACTTTCACAAGAAGCATTTATGGAGTCATTATCTAATGTTATTACTGATGCTAAAATACGTGCTTCTTACGGTGTAAATGGTACACAACCCAAAGACTACTATGGATATATGGGGGTATATGAGTTTGGATATAATTATAATGGGAATGGTGGTTCGTCAGAGGCACGTTTCTATAATCCCAGTCTGAAATGGGAAAAGAACTATGCTACAAACATTGGTATTGACCTTACATTATTCAATAGATTGACTGTTTCTGCAGAGTGGTATAATCGTGAAACAAAAGACTTGTTAATGGATAAACCGATTTCTGCAGCAGTAGGTGTTATCAATAGTTCGGGTGTTGCTAATATGCTCGTTAACGTTGGTTCAATGAGAAACCGTGGTTTTGAATTGGAATTGAAGTCCACTAACATTCAAAACAAAGACCTTCTTTGGACTACTTCTTTGAACATAGGACACAACAAGAATAAACTGACCAAACTGGATGGTGAACAACAGGAAATTATCAGTGGAGTTTCTATCCATCGTGTAGGTCAACCATATTACTCAATCTATGCGTATGAGTATGCAGGTGTCGATCCTCAGACAGGTAAAGAACTGTATTATATAAATGGTGAAGATGGCAGTCGTGAAACAACAACAAATTCTGCTGCCGCTAATAAAACAATCATTGGTTCTATCGAACCTAAAGTACAAGGCGGATTGACCAATTATGTTAGTTGGAAATTTATTGATTTCAACTTGACCCTGACTTATTCACTGGGTGGACATGCTTATGATTACGCCACCTGGCTGCAATCTAATGGAGGTACCTATCATTATTTAGGTAATGTTCCGGCTTATTATAAAATGGAAGATACTTGGCAGAAAACAGGTGATAATGCCAAACTGCCGCAATTTGCATACGGTAATGCCAATAAAGCTTCTTCTCGCTGGTTGATGTCTACCGATCATTTACGTGTAAAGAATATGACCTTGGGATTCACTTTACCTCAAAGTTGGTCGTCTAAAGCCGGTATAAGTAAGTTAAGAGCTTATGTTTCAGGAAACAACCTATTGACTTGGAAGAAAAAGAGCTTGTACGTTGATCCGGAAGTTCCTGTTGACGGATTGTGTACATTCGAAACTCCGGCTCTCCGGACTGTTACATTTGGTCTTGAAATCGGTTTTTAATCAAGTAGAAACAATTTATGAAAAAAGAATTTATGAAAAAGATATATAAATCAATAACACTGGTTGCTGCTATTTTAAGTTTGTCTTCCTGCGGGAATGATTGGCTGGATAGAAAACCTGCCGACGGGATTCCATCAGAAGATGCTATCACTAACTATAATGACGCTCTGACTGCACGTACAGGTATGTATGATGGCATTCAGGGAAACTCCAATGCTACCAGCTATTATGGTGCCCGTATGTTTTATTACGGCGATGTTCGTGCTGACGATATGCAGGCAAGGACTCAAGGTATGCGTTCATCATCGTGCTATGAGATGCTCTACACTGTAGATGACGCTCCTAACATGTGGAATATACCTTATAATGTAATCCGTCGTGCCAACCGTTTGATCGAAGCGATCAATGAAAAAAAGGTAACTGATGCAACGGAAGCACAAATTGGTAAAATATATTCAGAAGCATTGGTTGTCAGGGCATTGGTTCATTTTGACTTGGTAAGAATCTATGGTATGCCTTATACGGCCGACAACGGAGCTTCTTTGGGGGTACCGGTTATCGTGAAACCTTTGGAAAGAAATGATTTGCCCTCCAGAAATACAGTGGCAGAAGTTTATACACAAGTTATTACAGACTTGACTGATGCTATTAACTCAGGTTATCTTGCTAAAGATCAGACTCCGGGATATATTAATGAATGGGCAGCAAAAGCCTTGCTTACCAGGGTTTATCTGACTAAAGGTGATAATGAGAATGCACTCAAAGTTGCTGAAGATATTATAACCAATTCTCCATATAAGCTTTGGACTAACGAGGAATATGTAAATGCATGGTATAAAAGCAATGGAGCGCATACAAACGAAATGATTTTTGAAGTTGTAAATGCAAGTAATGATGACTGGACTGACCGTAATGGTATTGCTTATTTGCTGAATGAAAACGGATATGCGGATGCAATAGTGACAAAGAGCTTTATGAATATGTTGAGTCAGGATCCTAAAGATGTTCGTATAGGTATGGTACTGCCTGCTCAATATGATAAGGATCTTCAAGAAGAATATGGCGATGCGAAAATCTTCATTAATAAATTTCCGGCGGATAAAGACGATGTAGGTGAAATGCGTTTAAATAATCTGCCATTACTTCGTCTTTCGGAAGTTTATCTGAGTGCTGCAGAAGCGGCAGCTAAACTTGGAGGGCATCAGGATAAAGCAGCCAAATATCTGAATGAAATTGTTCAGAGAGCAAATCCGGAGGCCAAAGCCATTTCGGAAGCAGATGCTACAGTAGAAAGAATTATTCTTGAAAGGAGAAAAGAAATGATTGGTGAAGGGCAACGTTACTTTGATGCATTGCGCAATAATGAAACAATCGTTCGCTATAAAGATGAAGGTGATAAGGGATATCATTATTCATTGATTAAAGAATCGCAAAGCTTTGACCGTACCTACTTCAGAGCTATACTTCCGATACCTGTTGATGAAACCAATGTGAATCCTAATTTGAGAGCTCAACAAAATCCCGGATATTAATTGTGGTTTAATAACATAATCAAAAGGCTGCTTTCTAAAAAGGAAGCAGCCTTTTTTATTACACATGAATTGAATTTCTTATTAGGCTCCATTATGATATTTGTTGTATATTAATCAAGGATGTCATTAATCATTTTACAATCGAAAGTTATTATCTGTTTTGAGATATCTATGGAAAGTGTTTTGAAAAATACTTATCTTATAAACTATCTGTAATTGTGATACTGCCATAAATTTCTACCATTGGGAAAGGAATAAAATATCTATATAAAGCTAGTCGTTACTTGCTGCCGCGGGAAAAAATAGTAGAATAATAAATGGGATAAATGGTCTTATTACTTCTGATAATTAGATTATTACGTAACTTTTATAAGATATATAAAGTGCAACTAATTGAGGTTTTCAGAAAAACAGATCATCTGTAATATGCAGATAATAAGATATTTATTAAATACAGTTTCTTTCTACACTAAGTTCAATCTGAATTTGTAATAATCATATTATAAGATAGTTAGCACATACTACAGTTCTGCAAAGACTTTGCAGATTTCGTACATCGGAATGCAGACTGCTGAGGTAGCAATTAGGCCTGTTGTGAAAATTATATTAAAACCAGACACTGAAGTCCTTGATGAAGTAGTAGTAACAGGATATGGTACTTTTAAAAAATCAACTTTTACAGGTGCGGCATCTACTATGGCTACAGAAAAGTTACAAGATATACCGACTATGGCCATTGAGGATAAACTTGCAGGTTCTATTCCGGGAGTACAAATCAGTTCATTTTCAGGAGCACCGGGAGCTACTACATCTGTACGTATTCGTGGAATGGGCTCCATGAATGCAGGAAATGATCCTTTATATGTGATTGATGGTACTCCAGTACAGTCAGGGAATATCAGTGCTTTTAATACTCCGAATACGGGGGAAGGATATAATAGTACCGGTACCAATGTATTGGCAACTTTAAACAGTAACGATATAGAATCGATAACAGTTATCAAAGACGCTGCTGCAGCGTCTTTATATGGTTCACGTGCTGCTAATGGCGTTATTGTGATCACCACTAAAAGGGGAGCTACAGGAAAGACTCAGTTCAACTTCCGTAGCGACTGGGGATTTTCCAATATAGCAGTTAATTACCGTCCGACCTTAAATGGAGATGATCGGCGTGAACTGATTAAGTTTGGTTTGAAAAACTATTATATGGATGAAGAAGGCATGACTGCAGCTCAGGCTGAAATTGCCTTGGAAGATGATATTGATGCTTTTGCTGCAAAACCAGTTAATGGTTGGACTAATTGGAAAGAGATCTTATTCAAGAATGGCAGTCACCAAAATTACGAAATCAGTGCCCAGGGAGGAACAGAAAAAACCAAATTCTATACATCTTTGGCTTATGCAAAGCAAGAAGGAATCACTGCACGATCCGGCTTAGAACGCATGACAGGTAATGCAAATCTTTCTCACGAAACAGGACGTGTAAAAGTGGAAGCTTCTACTTTATTTTCACGTATTCTTCAAAATATGACTAATGAAGGTACTTCTTTTGCCAGTCCTATCATGAATGCTTTTTGGACTGCATCACCTTCCACTGTACCTTATAATGAGGATGGAACATTTAGTTCTAATTTTCCTTTAACGAATGGTGCAAATCCTGTGCAAACTCGGACATATAATTATGATCGTAATGCAATTACTCGTTCTTTCAATACTTTGGCAGCCACTGTTACTCTTTGGGATGAGTTGAAACTACGTGAAAAAATAGCCTTTGATTATACTTCCTCAATAGAGTCTGTATGGTGGGATCCACGTAGTAATGACGGACGTTCCTCCAATGGCGTATTCCAACGTTATAACCGAACATTGGAAACATTGACAACCCAAACCCAGTTGACTTATATTAAAACATTTGCTCAAAAGCATAATTTGGATGCTTTACTTGGTTTTGAAACTGAAGACTTCACAGACTCGTGGGTATATACTCATGGTTCTCAGTATCCTGGCTATAAAAATGAAATAGCAAATGCAGGAGAAACATCTTCTAATAGTAACCGTGATAAATCTCGTTTAACTTCTTTCTTAGGACGTGTAAATTATAATTTTGATAATACATACTATGCAGGCGTCAGTTATCGCCGTGATGGAAGTTCTCGTTTGTCAAGGGATAATCGTTGGGGAAATTTTTGGTCAATATCCGGATCTTGGAGATTTATGCAAGAATCATTTTTAGAGTCTATAAAAAATGTAATAACAGATGGTAAACTCCGTTTGTCATATGGCGTAAATGGGACACAACCAAGTACTTTTTATAGTTATATGATCAACATGTATAGAGCCGGACAAATTTATAACGGCCAGTCAGGTATGGGAGTTATCGGTATTGGTAGTCCTGATTTGAAATGGGAAAAGAATAAAGCTTTTAATCTTGGGTTGGATTTAACCTTTTGGGATCGTTTAAGCCTTACTTTGGATTATTATACGCGTAAAACAAATGATTTGTTAATGAATAAACGGATTTCGTATGTTCCGGGCTATTATGATCCAATAAGTTTCGCCCCTACTACTTTGCAGAATGTAGGTTCATTAGAGAATAAAGGTGTTGAAATTAGTCTGTCATCAACAAATATGCAGACTCAGGACTTGATCTGGACAACTACTTTTAACATTGGACATAATAAGAATAAGCTGGTCAAACTGGATGGTATTCAGACAGATGAGATTGATGGCGCATTAATACATCGAGTAGGTGAACCATATTATTCTTACTACATGTTTGAATATGCAGGAGTTGATCCGAAAACCGGTAATGAGATGTATTATAAAAACGATGGAACCAATGAGACTACAACATTGACTTCTGAAGCGCAGAAAGTAATAGTCGGGCATCATGATCCGAAAGTAGAGGGAGGATTGACCAATTTCGTAAAATGGAAATTTATTGACCTTAATCTGACACTGACTTATTCATTAGGAGGGAAGGCAGTAGATTATGCAACTTGGCTACACGATAATGGCGGTACTTATACGTCTTATGGCGCAGTTCCTTCATACTATAAATTGGAAGATATGTGGAAACAGGAAGGTGACAATGCTAAATTACCGAAATTTAAATACGGTAATTCACGTGTACTGTCGTCACGTTGGTTGATGCCCACTGACTATCTCCGTCTGAAAAACCTGTCATTGGGTTTCTCTGCCCCCAAAGGCTTATTGTCTAAGATGGGAATCTCCAAAGCAAGGGTTTACTTCTCTGCTAACAATCTGCTGACTTGGAAATCAAAAGATTTGCTGGTTGATCCCGAAATGCCGGTAGATGGTTTATGTACTTTCGAAATGCCTGCATTAAGGACATATACATTTGGTCTCGAAATTGGTTTTTAATAATCTAAAAAGAAAATAAGTATGAAGAGTACAATATATAAAGCATTGATAGGTGCTACTTTAATCACCGGCCTATCTTCGTGTGTAAACAATTGGTTGAATGTAGAACCAGGCGATCAAGTCGAAGCAGATGAGGCTGTCACTACAAGTGCTGACCTTTCTTCTGTGCGCGCCGGTATGTATCAGATAATTAAAGGAACATCCGACTTTAAGGACTATTATGCTGCCCGTATGTTTTATTACGGTGAGGTACGAGGTGAAGATATGCAAACGGAAAAGTCCGGCAGCCGTTCTCAGCTATGTTATGATATGACCTATTCAACAGCTGATAATGCACCCAGTATCTGGCAAACACCTTATATTGTGATTGGACGCGCAAACCGAATTATTGAAGCTGCAGAAAGTGGAAAACTGACTGATAAAGAAGAGGCTGCGGATATTATTGCCCAATATGCAGCAGAAGCAAAAGTTGCTCGGGCTATGGCTCATTTTGATTTGGTACGTGTATACGGTAAAACATATACAGCCCCTGATGCTCCCAACTCTTTGGGTATTCCTGTGATTACCACAGTATTAGGTTCAGATAGTAAGTTAATCAGAAATACAGTTTCTGAGGTCTACACACAAGTGATTAAAGATTTGAATGAAGCTATAAATTCTAAGGCGCTATCAGAATCTTCTACCCCGGGATATATTAATTTATGGGCAGCAAAGGCTTTATTATCAAGAGTATACTTAACTCAAGGTGATAATCAAAAATCATTGGATGTTGCTGAAGATATCATTAAAAATTCTCCTTATAAACTTTGGAAGAATGAAGAATATGTGGGTGCATGGAGTAAAATAAGTGGAGTTCATTCTAACGAGATGCTTTTTGAAATAGCTATCACCGGTTCCACAGACTGGACAGATCGTGAAGGTATTGCTTACTTATATAATGAAGATGGGTATGCAGACATAATTGCCACTAAAAAATTTCTCGATCTACTTAATGAAGATCCGAATGACGTACGTTTGGGTGTGTTTTTAGCTCCAACCACTAAAGATTTCAAGAAATTATATGGGACAAATACTGTATTTCTGAACAAATATCCAGCAGATGGACTGAGCGATTTACGTTATAATAATGTTCCGTTAGTCCGTTTGTCTGAGGTATATTTAAATGCAGCAGAGGCTGCTGCCAAGCTAGGGAATCAGAATGATAAAGCTGTAGAATATTTGGATGCAATTGTTAAACGGGCTAATCCGAATAAAACAGTAAAGGGTACAACCGTTACGGTAGATAGAGTTTTATTAGAGAGAAGAAAAGAATTAATAGGTGAAGGACATCGCTTTTTTGATGCAATGCGTAATAATGAAACCGTTATTCGTTATACATCGAAAGAAGACCAAGGCTGGCAACAAGCATTGAAAGAGGAAGCACGTAGTTTTAATCGTGATTTCTACAAGACTTTATTACCAATTCCTCAAGATGAAATTGATGCAAATCCGTCAATGAAAGATCAGCAGAATACAGGATATTAATCAAGGGAAATATAATCTGTATTTACCATTTAATAATAAGGCTACTATATCTGAAACTGGATATAGTAGTCTTATTATTTATATCTATATGATTATGCTGGACAAAGTAAGAACAGAACCTCTCAAATCAGAAGATATTTAAGAGAATATTCAACATTTATTTTGTGCAAAAATTGAAGAAAGGTAAAATTCTCTACAATTAGAAATTTTATCAGAAATATATACATGTAAAATTGAGATATTATCTGAAGAATAAAAATGGTAGATTTATTATTGAAATGAACAAACATTATAGCATTGAGTTTTAGACTGTTATCAAGATATTGTGAGTACTATATAATGTATCACATGAAGTCTTTTAAAATTTTAGATTACATTATCTAATTGATTATCAAATAACTAACGCAAGCTTTGTGTATTTTTACCAAGTTCAATTATCGTTGATAACAATCACATTATAAGGAAGTTAGATCGTGTTACAGTTCTGCAAAGACTTTGCAGATTTCATATATTGGTATGCAGACCGCTGAGGTAG
>OBUQ01000107.1_pt1 | contig 116863 bp, 98 predicted proteins | sample 1494951 | NCBI WGS metagenome assembly OBUQ01 (sample SAMEA2579938, study PRJEB22360) | human gut metagenome | biome: human gut; feature: human-associated habitat; material: faeces | place: Denmark | collected 2008/2010
AACATTATTGTAGTTTTGTGCATGGTAACGCATTCCAGCCGCTTTTTAGCGGCTGCAGTATAAAAGTCTGGTGGAGGAGCCAAAAAAATAAAGCCGGAACACTCGTACAGGGACGGGGAAAAGTCGAAGCAAGGCACTAAGAAAGAACCTGTCCCACAAACAACACACACGCCAAAACGACACAAACGGCTGAATAAAACAGGACCTGAAATTGTAATGCGCATTACAAAAGCATAAAAACAGATTTCCTGCTTGTACTTCCGGAATAATAGCCTTTCTTTTTATGTGTACCAACTTTGGTACACATAAAAAGAAAAGAACAGTATGCTACAAGTAACATCAAGGGAATTTAGGGACAAGCAAGCCTCTTGGGTTGACATGGCAGATCAAGGCTAACAAATTGTTATCAGACGCAGAGGCAAACGCTCCTACATGCTGACACCCGTCTACGACAGTGATATTACAACCACCCACAAATTTGAACAGAAGATAGAGGAAGCACGTAGGCAATACAAAAACCGGGAAACAATCGTCTGCAATACCAAAGAAGAACTTCACGACTTATTGGATACGTTATGATGTACAAGATTGAATTTTCAAAGGGTGCGACAAAACCACACCCAAATACAAAAAGTCCAATCTTGTACTCTACAAAAAACTGGTGAGTCTTCTTGAAGAAATCATGGCCCCCGTACAGGGACCGGACACCCGGAACCTTTAAAGGCAGGAAACTCTGTCAGCTATTCAAGACGGACAACGGCACATGACAGGTTGATATATGACATCTATGATGAAACCGTTACCGTCATGGTTATTGAAATAGAAGGACACTATAAAGATAAGTAAATGGGAATGATAAAGACACAATTCCCCTGCGGTATGTTATGGCTAAGTGAAACTGATACCATCTGCGGCCATGACGGAAAGATTTGCGGTGCTGTTAAATACCAAGATGAACAGTTCAAAATCATCCAGCCGGAAGAATGCATGGGGCACAAAAGGGACATAATGAAGGAATTAAAAGAAGCTTTGCAACAGGTCAAAGATCACCTAGACGGTAAAATAAAACTCAAATCGATAGAAGCCTTGTTAGATGAACTTTGAGTTTGTTTCATCTGATTTATTCGACCCATTTAATTTGCCCTTTCGGGAACGCGCTCACGTTCCCTATCAAGTATTTTTACCAAAGTAAATGGATTGGCTTCAATGAGAGAGTCACGACCTACTTGCTTGATATTATAATCCGTTTGGTTTTCTTTTATGTCCAATGTTTTTTATATTTTTGCATAGAATAAAACAATGATTATGGACACCTTAACACTCAAAGAAAGATATTTCTCTGCCATTCATAGCATGAGAGAAGCACTTAAATATTACGTTTCCGAGAATGGAAACGATTATTCGGATTCTCCCGAATATTACGCAAACGAGTTCGGCATTTATCCGGACAAAAAGGAACGACCATCTAAAATGTTGGAACTAAATTGTACTTATGCCCATTATGTAGAGGGCAAAGGAGTAGAATCTGTCCAAATCCAACTATTATATACGGTTGCTGATGACGAAGGTAATGAGGAACTGATGTATTATGGCTTCTATAACGGTAGAGAAGAAATCGAAGATGATTGTGAACCTATTCACGCTAAAGCCATAACTTTAGCAGATGAAGAACTGATGAATATAATAAAGGGTATCGACAATCCTGCCAACTGAGATACCCCCTTCGGGGGGGTATGATATAAATTTGTCCTGTAGAACAAGCAAATAGCACTAATAATGAACCGATTGAAATACAATAATAATAATTGGCACGAAAGAGACAACCACATCTTTTTCGATGAAGAACCGCATATTTATACCCATGACAGACTAGGTAAGATGGATAGCTGGACGGAAATCATTGCGTCCTATTTTGCTCCTTTCGATAAGGAACGGGTAGCCTCATTTGTAGCCCAGAGACGGGGTTGCTCACCGGAGGAACTGATTGCCGAATGGGAACACCAGACCCATTTGGGCACCAAGCTCCATGCCAATATCGAAAACTATTTGCTTTCTTTGCCGCATGACGAGTCAGATGTTTTCTGGCAGTTCAAGAATTTCATCACAGAGCATCCGATGGTTCCTTATCGTACCGAGTGGACTATCTATGACGAAGAAAGCCGAGTGGCAGGTACAATTGATTCATTGGATTTCCATGTATGTAACCTGATGTTGGACTGGAAGCGGAGCAAGAACCTGATAGACCAGGATGGGAACGTCATCCGGGATTCCTACAATCATACTATGGGATTGGGAGTACTCTCACACCTCCCGGATTGTTCCTACTATCACTATGCCATGCAACAGTCCGGGTACCGGTATATTCTCAAGAAGAATTACGGCATCGAAATCGAAGCCTGTTGGCTGGCAGTGTTCCATCCGACACTCCTTAACTACAAATTGATAAGACTCCCCTATCTGGAGGAAGAAGTAAAAGCAGTACTGGCTGAACGTGCTGCCAGATTTAGATAAGCTAATATGAATTACTACAACTCAAAAGTTGTAATAATAAAAGTCAAATGCCTATCCCTTTCATCCCCTTTGAGAATACATTATGCCAAGACAACTCTGCTCACGGCAGTTTTCCAGTACGCTTTATTTGTTCTCCCGGGGACGTACTCACGTCCCCTATGATCCCCCTCCTTATAAAGTAGATGCAGGCATTGTGACTGCTCTGCTTATATGAGAATGTATGAACCTGAACATTCACCGGAGGCATTTCATTATCTATATCATTATAATACAGCATTTTAGTATCTTTGAATATGAAAGATAACCAAAATTAGTCATGGGAATAGGAAGAGAAAAAATAGACTGGGATGATTTCTTACTAAATGAAATTTTCAGCCCTCATTGAGGGAGCGATGATGTAAGACCGGAAGATAACAGCGAGTATTCTTGCACTACAGCTAAGTATGTATGCAATTTTTGTGAAACAGAATTTTTTAAAGAACATTGATATGGGAAACATGGAAATAAAGAACTTGGATGAAGCACGTAGAATTCAAGAAGGGGTATTGAATTATTATATTGGAGTCATTTGCTCCGGACTCTACCCGCAGAACAACTTGCCACACCTGATTTTCTTTGAAGACGTGGACGATAAGGGTGAACCTGTGTTCCGCAAAGCCGAGGTTATCGAAATCCTTGGTGCAACTAAAGAAGTTGTCATTAAGTACAAGAATGGAGAAAAGGAAACGATCAATCTTTCAGCCATCAATATTGACTGGCTTCAGGACTTGGCAAACTACCAGTTCCGAATGTACGATTTACTGGAACAAGGAGAGCCAGACACTTTACCGGGATGCATAACATATCAGATTATCCTTTCTGAATTCATCGACAAATATGGATGTGATGACCATGAAGGAAGAGTCTTAATCGGCAATAAAACCAATGGAGAGATTATAACGCTCATGAAAGAGCTGGATGATCTTAGCATCGACAACCAGTCTGACATTACATTTGAATGTGGATCATTCCGGGTATTGGAATATTCCCAAGGTGATGCGCACTATAAACTATCCGAAGAGAGTTTAAGCCAGAAACTGATTGATCCTGGGATCAGCGAGCCATACAACAAAAAATGTACAGCGTTGGATGATGAATTCCAATTCTACGTTGGCAATGATTTTTGGGAGAAATCCACCTTGCAGAAAAAGCTGTTCATCCTTCAAGAAATATTCGATGTAAAGCTGTGATTTTTTATATATACGGTTGTTCCATACAAAGTACGGTGCAACCAGTTTCACTCTGCATTCCAATTCTGGCGAAACTTGAACCCAAGTTTCTTTCAGTGTCCCCTATTTCCCTTTTGCTTATATGGAATAGTAGAACCCTGCCACAGTGTTCTGATATGGTGATATATATTGGGTAATGTGCTGGGATTTCTGTAACTTTACAATGTTGAAAGACAAAGAATTATGAAATATTACATCGTTGTATCATCGGCAGGAGACACAAAGGTTGTCGTTTTGCCAGCAAACTGGGACAATGGCAGTTTGAACGTCTGCCTGTCAAGATTAAAGACAGATGCCCAAGGCGAATTCAGAGGTGGGATGAAAATTTTCACAGAGATAAATCAAGACGAGTACCGTAAGGTAACAGGTGATTCCTATCTGAGTAGTAATTATGCAAGCCATCCAAATTTTTTTAGAGGGGATATCTTGCCAGAAGACTGGAGAGAACAGGCGATGGCTGTCCTGACATCAGGCGGTTGGATTGACCAGTTAGGCTGGGAGGATGACCTTGCCAAGCTGGTGGACGAACAGATTGATTCAGCCCCAAATGTTCGACCTCATGCAGGCACACATGACAGGACTGGATCCCGTTTTGGAACTGGAGGCATACGACAGGTGGTTATATGGAGAGGCTCTGGCAGCCCAAAGAAAAGAGACCGAACAATCAGTTTCAAAGGAAGAACAATCCGTCTTCACCTTCTTGGTCGATTGCCAGTACAAGGTGTGGGAACGCCATACCGTTACCGTAAATGCCGACACCTATGAAGAAGCCAAGCAACGAGTAATCAACTTGGCAAAGAATCACCCTGTAAGTATGGATGACGGCGAGCCTGGACTGGAAATGACCTTTGAGACTCTTTACGAAACAGAAGAACTGATTGAACCCGAAAATGGTAAAGAAGCAACAGTTCAAGTAATGAACTATGCACCATTCAGTGAGAGAAAGGTCTTATACGAGAACGCCAAATAACTATTCTTCAAATGAGATAAAGGGGGTCAACGGTGTGCGAACATAGTTGACCGCACAAACACTACAAAGTGTTTGGTATTTAGTTAATTGTGAAATGGACTGCCTGTATGTGAATATGGGCAGTTTTTTCTTTTTGACTTAGGTATATCCCCGGAGTCCCACAACGGACTCCTATTGTTACCACCTATGGGGATAAAGATTGAGATCCTTTAAGAGGGAGAACTTAAGCATTTGGTTTTGCTTAAATGAGAATGTTTTCATCGCCCACCATTAGATCTTTCTTATTGATGTCATTATTTAATAGAACCATATTTATGTATCTTTGTATCAAACGATTAACAATAAACACATGAGACATTTAACATTAAATCAAGAATACCAAAACCAGACAGCGCAACTTATGTTTTCCTTTGGAGAGGAACAGCAATATGATATACCAGTTAGACAGGTTACTACCTGTTCAAAGACTGATACAAAATTATCTACCGTACCAGAGTACCTTAATAATCTGAGCAAGGACTGTTTTTCTTTAGAAGAGTTGCTTGGCAAAATAAATGCAGATACGGTATATTTTGGTCGTAACAAACGTGGACAAATTGCCAATGTTAATGGAAATGTTATTTTTGCGGGCGGTATGGCAAGCCGAATATTGCCCAATGCCCTTTTACGGTCAGTTCCTAATGCTCTGGCTCAAGGCGAGGGATATTTGGAATTTGACACATTTGTGGTTACTCTTGGCTATTTTGATGATTGTGCAAGATTGTGGAATGCAAAATTAAATATTGTACTTGACAAAAAAATGAAATTGAGTTCATTCTATAGTTCCACTTACCCTTATAATTGCACTGAGTTTTCATTGGGGAAATGGTCAATGGTAAAGAAGCAAAAATTTACAATATACCACTATTTCATTCAGTCCAAAGAGGAACTTACAGGAATTCTTGAAAAGAACGCTCCCTATACTGCGAAATGGGCAGCAGAAAAAGGTGCTGATGTACGTTGTATGCTCCTTGCTCCTCAAATAGAAATACTTAGCAAAGCCGGATATTTGTTTGCTGACTCATTCATTGAATATGACTCTATTTCCGAAGAAAATTGTGTAATTTTCAACAGGCTCTGCCAACAGGGGACAAAACCAAAGGATATATTTAAAACCAGCAAAATGGTGTATTCTATATTAAAGGGGGAATTGGATCTTGAAATTTGGGATTGCTATCGTAAACTGGCTAAGCTCGGAAAGATTGACGCAGACCATATCCAACAGGCTTACGACCAAAATTTCAAAAAGGCAGATTTAGAGGGGTTAAACTCCATTCTTAGCAAACAATATGACGGAAAACCAGTGTTTACTTGGAATAGTCTGATGCAGTATTTAGTTAGACTTGACACCTTTGAAGCAATAGAGAAAAAGGAAGCTTTCATGTTGCTTAATGATTATTTGTCCATGTGCAACCAACTCAAAATGCAGCCCCGCATCAACGGAGATAGTCTGAAAAGGGAACACGACATTGCAGCACGTAACTGCCGTAACCGAAAAAACAAAATCATGGCTGAACGTATGCAGAACAACTGCGAGAAAATGAAGAAATACGACTACACAGAGGGAGTCTATTTTGTTCGGGGCATCCGAAGTCACGATGATCTTTTGGACGAAGCCAACCAGCAACATAACTGCGTGGCAGCGTATGGATCAAGAATTGCCAACGGCTCTTCATACATCTACGTGCTGAGAGAAGTCGCCAAACCGGACAAGAGCTTAATCACCATAGAGCTTTCTCCGGACGGACGGAACATCAGACAAAAGTACCTTGCCTACAACCAGCCTGTCCGGAACAGGTCGCAAAGTGAGTTCATAGACCGCTGGATGAAACACAACAGACTGGTAGGTTAACGAATAAGGTTCCTGCCCAATTCGGGCAGGTTTCTTTATGTCCGTATGCCGTGTTCGGAGCCCCACCATTGGGCTCCTTTTAGCTTATAAAAGGATAGGAAAGCTTAAATGAAAGAGTAGGTATCATCCCCTATCCTACTATTCCCTTTGGCTATATTTCGTTATGAGAGACCATTTATATATCTTTGTATCAAAGAATTAAATCAAACAAATATGGAATATAAAGAATTAGTGGAGCAGGAAAGCCAGCTAAAAAAGAGCCAAGTCTTGTACATCAAAGAGGTTCTCGCCCAAAACAACGGACGGGTGGAAATGAAATACAAGCCCCAAGAAGAGTTTGAGGACGAAAGTGACAATGAAACAGACTGTTTCTACGATCAGTTCCCGGTCATGATTGCCGTTCCGGGTAGACACGGTACGTTCAATCTCCATGTAACTGCGGTTTATGAGGATCATAACGGAAGCCTTCGTTGCGAAGGTATCAACGACAATACCGACTCTTTGGAAAAGAAGATATACTTCTGCGACGAATCCTATTCCTCCATCGCATATTTTCTGCATCAAATAACAAACAAATAATCCTTATTGTATGAACAAGAAAGAGATTTTACCACAGCAAGTTGTTCCTGGAAAGACCTATTCATTTTCCGGTGACATCAAGAACGGATGCTATGCCGACGGTACACCACGTATCTCTCATGAAGAGGTCACCAGAGAGGTGTCCTATGTAAAAGATAACCTGATTGTCTGCGTGTGCGGACGCCAATTTATCATTAACGAGAACTTGAAAATCCAAAAGTTCCCTTATTAAAATCCAAGACAAACAAATAAGCATAAGTATGAATATCGAGAATTTGAGAAATAGAGTGGATGCTCTTCAAAAGACAGAAAATACACTCTTAGTTCTGGCAATGCACAAAGCGGGATTGAAAAATGTGAATTGTTCCGACAAACAACTGAATCTTTGTGCCGTTCTTGCAGGGAATCCTGTCATCTTCAAAGTCAAGGAATTTTGGATGGAGGGTGATTCTGGTAAGGAAACAGTATTCTTTTTAGGATGTTGCGACCCGATTGAACATATCACCCTCAAATGCGAGGATATTCTTCCCGGAATGGTATCTAATATTCTGGAACACATACCCAATGTGAATGTTTCCGATTTGTCTGTGTTGCCACAGGGTACAGATGATGATATTGACGAAGCATTAGTATCATCGTTAGAGTATTTGGAGCAAGAAAGAGACTGCATTTGTGACACGGAATTATACGAAAGATGCTGTAAATTAGAAAAGTCCAGACAGCATTTCTGGGACTGATTACCTTATTCGATTTAACCAATCCTTCCTGTCCGGATTTCCTGGACAGGAATCAAACATATCTATAGCATGAACATAAATGTACTCACGATCCGGAGAACATCTACACAGGTGTGATGGTTTCGGATGAATCTCTCATTCAGGATTATATCGAAACAAACGAATATACCGAGACTGCCGAGCATATCATGCGTCTCCAGAAAGCACAGGCCGTTGCTTTCATTGCAGACGCATGGGAACTGACACTTGTTCCTTGCGTCTGATCTTCATCGACCGGGAACGCACACCCGTTCCCTATCCCCTAATCTGGTGACATTTGGAAATAAGCATAACGAACACAGAAAGAACGCAACCTGAAACTTTGCGATTTAGTTATACCGGGAGTAACTCCCTAAAAATGGTGTCCGCTTCAATGGTAAAGTAGGGTTGTAAGTTAAAATCTAACCTCTTTACTCATTATGTAAGTATCTGAAAAAGAATTAGTATCTTTACATCAGTAAAGAAAATCAAAGACAATATGGAAGAATTTAATATTCACGAAGTAGCAGAGGAAAACAATCTGGATGTGATTAGTACCACAACCGGGAAAAATGGATATCCACAGTCGGTTAGATATGCAATCACCGGTTTCCCTAATTTTTCAGAGGCAGAGAAATTGGCCGAGAAATACGGATTGCGTATCACTACTTTCTGGAAAAAAGCAGGTTGGCAACTCTATGTCAGAGACCGCAATACGACATTCGAGCCGATGGGCATTTCAGCCGAAAATTATGGCGATGATTACATGGCATTCGATTCAAGCAGTGCGGAATCGTTTTATGAAGACGAAGTGAAACCATTGCTGGATGACATCAATAGCCTTGAAGACTTGGAGAAATTTGTGTCTGGCCGCAAAGAATTGCTTGACGAGATCAAGAGTATCGACGAAACCCAATTGGTAATAGCCTGCCATGGGCATTACTATGAAACGGTAGATAGGGAAACAATGGAATGGTCGTTCGATTCGAAAACATATGTTATCGGAGTTATCAAAGACTAATAATTAAGCATATGAAAACATATCAGACATCGTGTATGTGGCGATGTCATAAAACCACTATAATATGGAGTTACCTAAAAAAGCAGCCAAACTTTTTGCAGATAATGCCAAATTACAAAAAATGGCATACAACATGATGGTCGAAATTTGTAAAGGACACGGTGGAAAGTTTAGATTTTCATCTGATCTTTGCATTGATTTAGACTATGGGGTTATCGGAGTAACGACCTGTAACTTGAAAGGAATGTATCTTAAAGATGATTATCTTTTGGTTGAAAGCACTACTACTGACGGTGGATGTAGCAAAGATGTACATGTACTCAACAAGCAAAGCCTTGAGATTCTTGAAATTTTACAGGATGCAACCATCTTAGGTAATGAAGAGGTATTTTTAAAGGAACATCCCAGCCCGGAGACAGTAACGGATGATGATATAGAAAGTGCATGGGTGATGCTGGCAGATGTACCTGTCAATTCAAAAGGAAAAATTGACCGGGATTTCCTATATTGGGAAAAGGGAACAGATCGGAAAGTTATCTGGAACTGGTTTGACCAAAATCACAGCCTGGGAATTGGATTTCATATAGACAACTATGGATAAGACAGCAGCAGAAGTATTAGGACAGGCAATGAACCGGAAGCCCTCAAACGGTAAAAGTGTTTGGTGTACTATGGTGTTGAGACTCATGGACACCGAAGAGTATAGCAATAATTATTGCCGTTCATTGGCACTGGTTCTTGAACTCTTTCCTGAGGTAAACAGGAAAGAATTGGAAAAGGAACTGGATAAATACATCTAAAAATAAGGCTATGGGAAAGACAGTAAACATAAAGGATTTAAGAGAAAAAGGGGATATTGTTCTTGTGGTGTTCAAAGAGCACACACTGGGCTATATCAACCTTGAACGACCGGGCACGCTGGCAGTATTACGTGCTTGCGTATGGAAAGGGGCAGACTGGAGCAGTTCACCTACAGTTCCGTTACCGCCCGCAGAATATAAGGTAAGGATTGCTACCCCAAAAGACTTTGACGATTATAATGTAGCCTTTGTGGGATACAACAATGACCCGGTATATAAGTATATCTATAATTCTGGTAATGAGCCAGTGTATGCTGAGTACAAGGTAAAATAACAGAAATGTGATGCTAAAAAACCAAATAAACTATAGAGTTACCACAAACAATGAAAAATCTTTTCATCAAAAATGAAAAGTTACAGGAGGAAGCATATAATACCCTTCTTGAATTATGTAAGAACAACGGCAATAAATTAAAAATTTCGTTTTCCACCTGCAATCTAAAAGGACTGTATATCTAAGATAACAGCCCCTTTGTGGAATGCTTTAGTATCTGTGGAGGAAACTCTAAAGACGTGCCCGTAAACAAATACCAGAGCCTCGAAATTCTTGATATTTTGCAGGATGCAGTTATAGAGTGATAGAAACTGGTTTTCCTGCGCCCACTTCCTGTTGAAGTCCGGGCACGGGAAGATCTGAAAACGGAATAATTTTGCCGAAAGCCGCCCCCGGTTTTCTTTAGGCTCCACAAAAATGGCATTTTGCTTATATGGAAAAGTTGTGGCTTGTTTTGCTTATTCAATTATATATCAGCATATTATGCAACAGAATAATAAATGATTATCTTTGTATAAACCAAAAAGATGAAGACATGAAAAAACTTTCAGTTGAGATATTGAAGAAATTGATCCTAGAGGCAATCAATGCCGGATACCACCATACTGGTGATATTATACAGGTTTGCGAAGCCGAGATCTCTTACCACAATTTCTGCCAAGCCATTGCGGGGCTTAAGCCTGTCATCATAGAGGACAACATCACTTACCGGTTGCGGTTTGGGGTATATCCGGACGAAAACGGTGAAAACAAATGGTTGGCAGGTTATCTGTCTGAGAAGCCGTACAATCAGTACCTGACCATCGGCGAGGGTAAGACCTTGTTTCAAGCAGCGTTCCACCTGAAACGATTGCTCAAAATTAAAGATTAAAGATATGAACAAACAGATAGACCTCAATGACGTCGTTCACGCTATACTCCGTGGAATGATGGATCAACACCCCAGCGAAATCACGATAGGTGACTTCAAACTGAACTGCTTCTACATCGCTTCGGCTGCAGGAAAGAAACATCTTGCCCCTACGTTCCAGCAGGCTACCCTTAAGCTTGCTGAATGGATCGAGATGTATGGTCTCGACCACCTATCCTTTTCCCTTTGGTCTATTGACGAGGAAGGGCAACCAGCCAAATGGACAGATTTGTCATCCAACGAAATATTCTACCTGTCTGTTTACAACTATCTGTTGAAATCACGGACGCCATTCGAAAGCAAAGGAGTGGTGAAGTTCATTGATGACAAAATTATACCTGCCGTAATGATCGATAATTACGAAGAGGTGTACAAGGACGAGATTCTTTTCCGGTTCTTTATGGATGCTCCGGCTATGCTGTGCCAAGACGGGATTATCCGTTCCCGCCGTGAACTTTTAGAACAGTATGAGTTTGAAGAAGATGATGAAATCTATGAGAGACTAATGAGTTCTAGGGCTAGTTATACCGCTGCATTATAACACAACCTTTGACAAATAAACAATCAAATACCTCTAGCTATGATATTACCCAACATGAGTTACCAGGAGATAGCGACACACCTTTCTTCCGACATGGATGAAGCGTTGGCTTTCTCAAAAAAAATAAAGTTTGCCCGGTACCGGAGCGAAGCTATTAAGCTGAAACGATACCCGCTGTTTTTTAAGCCGGTAGGATTTACGTCCTCTCAGCATAACAAGTGGTTTATCTTTCCACATGTGAGAAACCGCGCTGACTTGGTCAGTATCCCTTTTTATGTAGGATGCACATTCACCAAGTACAATCGTCTCTGCCTTTTTATCCAAATGGATCTGGAAGGGGAAAACTCCTCACTCAAATTCATATTCACAAACAGGTTCTTCGAGAGATATGCCGACCGAAAAGGCATAACTGGTTCTTTAACTCAAGAAGAGATTGTCTATTCTTTCATCAAAGAGCTTGGACAACTCGGACTTAGGAATATGGAAAACAAAGATCCGCTTCATGCAATTCTATTCTATGAGACCGGAATGGCATTGGGACATTACGATTCGGTTGACCGGAACCTGGTGGTATTCCATTCTTATGTGTCGGTTCTAAACGGGCCGAATGATCTGAAGAAAATGCACCACGATTGGCTCTTATTCAGATCCGTATTCAACTAATAACTATAAACATTTAATGAAATGACAAATAACCCAATTATATTCAGTTCTTTCATTCATTCAGACTTGAAAGAGAAAATGGATAGATTTCATTCAATCTACAAGGCGATGGATCAGTCAACCAACGGAAACATCATCTCGTTCCTAATGGATGACAACGGGGAGATTATCGGATATAACTTGCACGGAAACAAATTGAACAGTCTCTTTTTCGGTCCCTCCCACCCTTGCGTCTGGCATTTCGAGAACAAGGATGTCGTTTCAGTGGAACACCTGCCTGACGGTCGGGTGATTCGTCGCCTGTTCCGCAGATTACATCCTAGAAAGAAATGCGACAGGTTCCTGACCGCAATTCTGAATGGCACATCCATATCGGAGAAGAGCATCAATTACTATACAGCATCATTGTATGATAGCGTCTCACAATTTGTAGAAGAACAGGAAATGGATGCAAATTGAGATAATTTTTCGAATATTTTCAGCTGTTAGTTTGCTGATTTACAAAAACAAACTTATCTTTACGCAATTATTAACCGACCGGATAACCGGTCACCAAAACCAAATAACATGAAAGAGCAACATCTTTACATCGGTCGCTTGGTCAAAGACGCTGACCAACGTGAAATCGGCGAGAACGTAGTATTTAACTTTACCATTGCAGTCGATTGTGGCTATACCGACAAGCAAGGACAATGGGTAGACCAAGCCAAATTTATTGAATGTGCTTTCTGGAGAAGCAAAAAATCCACTTCCGGTATCCGCTACAGTTCAGAAAGACTGGTAAAAGGCAATCTGGTGCAAATAACATCCCACAGCATGTCAGCACGTGCCTATCAGGAACGCGAGAATGACCAACTTAAATATGACAACAATGGTGATCCCGTATTGCGCACTGTCCAGACAGCAAAAGTGTCTGAAATTGAGTTTCTAATCGTAGACAAGAGTCGTCTCAGCCAGCAGAATACACAACAGCCTGCACACTCCAATCAGTCACCAGTCGTTGTGGCACAGTCCGAGACAGCAGACAATATCAAGGATGACTTGCCATTCTAAAAATCAGGATTACTGAAAAAGTTGTTTTGTTGTTCATAAAGAGAAAGAGGAAAGTTGGTTGTGAAACCAGTTTCCTCTTTATCATTAATCACTCATTCATTTATAGTAAGTCCCCTTACTTTCATCGTACTTATAGCCCATCCTTTTGGCAAACTTGCCTACAGTATTGATTTCACCAGGTACATTACTACCATAAGCATTTACATAGGCAATCCATTTTTGTTTCATCTGGTCGAAATTCAGTTCCTCTCTCTCAGCCGGTGGCATATCCCGCAAAATGTCTTCCGGTTTGATGTCAAATGCCATCTTATCAAAGAGATTCGCCATGTACTCAGCTTCTTCTTTGACTTTGGCATGATTTCTTTTGACACAATCAATTTCAGCATGCTTTTTAGTCTTATTGGCAGGAGATGGAATGCTGATAATGTTGATTTCACTGGGTTGTTCCACGTAATTTTCCTTCATTTTGACATCAAATGCCAGACCGACATATTTTCGGCACTTACGTTTGGCCCATACAGCTACAGTGATATCGGTAAGCTCATTGATGTAGTTGATGGATTTAGAGCTGACCTGGTTATTGTTAATGATCTCCATTTCAACATAGGTAACATCTATTTTCACAAATGTTCTCCCTTTTGGTTTTTTCCGAATTCCCAAGACTTTGTTAAAGAATCGGGTTACCGCATTTGGATATTGCGTTTCGTCATAGGTTTTGTCGGTGGCTTTGACTAACTGGGCCTTCAGTTCGTCCACGCTGACTTCCATCATTGTTTTCAGGTTTGCAGCTGACTTTAACCATGGATAGAGCCATGCCTGTACCTCATTATTCAACAAGTTGGCTATGGTGGGAGTAACCTTATTGTACCGTTGGAGAGAAGTGATAAAAGGCTTGGCTGATTCAGTCAGCTTATACATGATGTAGTCAGTCTCGGCATTGTATCCAAAGTACTCAAACCAATAGATATTCATAAAACTGACACCTTTGGGGCCTTGCTTCACAATCTTAAAGTAAGGCATGCAGGTCTTTATTTCTTCTTCCAGCTCCTTTATCAGATTATAGTTTATCTTTGTGGTCGTCAGTCCCAGATACTTGATAAGGTCTTTGCGTTTTATAGCATAGTCACTGTATTTAAATAGTTCCGGATTGCTTTCTTGTAGAGTAACATTTTGGCTGATTGTAATCAGCAAGCGGAAGTACCGGATGTTCCTGATCTCAAATTTGACATTTTTGAAATCATAAAGGGCATCTGGAATCCTTGCTGGCTTTTTGCCGTCGTATCTCTCTATGCAGAATGTTTCCTTAGGCAAATCAGTTTTGGTTTCTTTATTTGACATAAGTTTTTTATAATGAATGAGTTACGATTACTAAATTACTCCAATAATTTTAAATCAACAAAAAAGCAGTCAAAAAACGGGGATAATTTTGCACGTTTTAACAAAGCTGTCCTCACAGGACGTGAAATTCCACCGTTTTTCCACTACAGGTGAGATTTCCACCTGTGACCACTTTTTCATTTATAGTAACCACTAATAGGGCGAATAAGCTGTATTTTACCACATAATCGGGAACATTTCACGTTGATCCGGATATTTTCGGGCAATTATAACCATTCATGAGGTAATTGTGCTAGTCCGGGAACGCGATAATATGCCGCTGGCATCAGATGATAACCTATCGTAATATAAGCAGCTGTGGGGTAAATTAACCGATACCATCCCCCCCACCCCATAAATAGGTACATTTCGTGAAGATTGCGATAGTATACACTTAATATACACAGTTGTAGGGATATAGACATAATTTGAATATACTGATAATCTGACAATTATAAAATATGGGAGAATGTATTGTAACAACTTGAAGATGATATAATTTACCCCACAACTGAGTACATTACGAATCTCACAAAATGGCATTCAATCAAATATAACCTATCATAGGGCATAATATTCCCCACTAGAAATGTTCATCAGTCATGAGGAAAACCTCAAAAATTGTGGATATTTCCCCATTTATGCAAATATCTCTGGCTTTTCAGACTGTTTTTGTCCCAAAAATAATCACCTATGGGGATTTCTGAGTGATTGGTAGCATTAAAGAATGAAATATGATGATACTTTGAGGGGTTTATAATGTAACCACCTATGGGGTAAAATGGGTAATTTCCGTTATACAGCCCACAGCTGGTGACATTTCAGCGCTCATTTTCTCTGTTTTTTCCATATATAACCACTGATAAGGATAAAAGACTAAGAATCATAACAAACGGAAACTTTGATATTTAAGTCAATATATTGGAAAGATTTACAATCATATTGTACTCAATCATGGGGGATTAGGAATGTGAAAAGGATTTTTACAAATTACCATGGATGACGCCATTCTAAGGATACTGATAACAACAGGCAAATATCACCGATTGTGGGGAAAAATATGCAATTTGGGGTTATTTTTCCCCATTACCGGTTACATTACATCCATATTGCCGATGCCGTTAAGTGTTAAGCGGAAGTAAATGCAATTTTGCATAATACTATATTTCAGAAATTTACAAAATACAATGGTTCCAATTTACCCCACAGCTGATGATATTACAGGCCGAAAACCGATGATATTAAAAGGTTCGTAATATATTATTACAAATCGTAACCCCACAATTGGGTACATTACGACCCCACAGTTGAGTACTTTTTATCCCCATAGGTGGTTATATCTTAAGCAAATTTACCCCATAGGTGATGACATAATATCCCCACAGGTGGTGATATTATATATATTGTACATATTGATTATTAGACACTTACAACACCCTATACATATAGACATTTTTATAGACACTAATAAGACAATAATAGACATACCGGTAGGAGAGAGTTCATTTTAAAATTTTCAAGAGCCTTCGGCACAAAATGTTATTTTAGTGTAAATTAGATTGATTTACACTTGCGAATCATAATGAAAATTGATATCTTTGCAAGAAACTAATAATCAATCTTATGAACCAAAACGAAATAGATTTACTGTTTGGCAGAATTTGTTCTGCTTCTGAAAAACTTCACTATCTTAGAAACAAACTGTATCAATTCATAAAAGTAACCGATGATGGGGAGTTAACCCAATTGACGGTTCCTTTGACTGTCGTTCCACAGCACAGCCAGGTGGACATTTCAAATGTTCGCATAATTGTTACGCACGCATACAAAAGCCAAGCCGAATTGCTGAATCTGGTACATGACGATTTTCAAGTTAATGCAAACCTGGTTCCTCTGGAATGTCTCGTTTCCATTTCGGATGATCTTAAACTTGAATTGCAGAAAATCAAAGAGAACATCTACGACGTTGCCAAATCCCTTCTCGAGAAACAAAAGGAGACAGTATATTTTGATTTGACGAATGATTCCTCAGAGTGTCTTCGTACCAACGGCACTTACTTTAAAGTTTTTAATCTTACCTTGATCAATGACACACTCATATTGGGAGGTGCCGTTGAAAATGATACGCCAGAAGTCTGTCCTGCCGATGATGTCTTCATTGAGGATTTCTGTGGTCTGTTGATGGCTCATTGTTCAGATCTCAAACCGTAAATTATGAAATTCATAAATAATCTTCGTAATCTGCTGTCACTTGACCGCATGCAGCAACAGCGTCAGCTTCGTCTTTGCGAAAGAATGATCGACGAAGCTGAAAATTGTTCTTCGTTCAAAGAACTGCTTGCTTGCCATCAGCATATATTCAGCGAAGGGATTCATATACCCAATCTGGATTACCAGCCTACAGGCATGTTCCGTGCAGCTGCCGCCCAGCTGACTCTTGAGAAAGTCTATCTAGGAAACATTTGCGGATTATTCATAAAGAATGCAAGATACTGGGAGTCTTCCAAGGATTATATTGCCCGGGATATCTGTCTGAGGCAATGGCAAAATGCACTCATAGCCAATCTAACCGATTATTCCCGATCACTCACTCAAAAGAGATAACGCTTTAATGGAATAGTTCCTTCTCGTCTTATTTTTTTAATATATATCTATTTATCAACTTGTTACATATCGTTTTCGTATCTTTGTATTAGAAAATAATCAGAGATATGGAAGCGATATTAGTGAACAACAAGACCGGACAAAGACGGGTCGAAGATCTGTCCTTGGAAGAGTATTATTACTTTGGTTCCAAAGAGGAACATCTCACTCCCGGACACCCTGAAATTTTCCGGAAGGAGATTGAAGATGTACTGAAACACCTGATATGGGGCGTTATTCATTCCTTCCCGTCAGACTACCCGAAAACAGATTTGAATATTTCCAATGAAACCGTAAAACAAGATGCCGCAAAAATAGCATTGGAAAGATTGAGAGACAAAATTGATAAAATACTAAAAGACAAGAAATATGAAGGTTTATTTATTTAACCAAGACTTTACGAAAAGTAAAGTCGCAAAATTCACAAAAAAACAATGCGAGAGAAACTGCATAGACAGTAAGCCTGTGCAGTGGCTGGAGAATTATATCAACACCGATGCTATCGGTTTGGATTTATACATCAGAATTATCTAATACTATGAATACAATATTATTAAATGCTGAAGATATTAAAATTGGATTCCGCTGTTTAGCGGAACTCCTTTTGGAAGGAATGAAAGAACTCGATGAAAACCAATGGTTTGAACTGGGAGTGAATTATGGCGATGAAATAGGTACGAAGACACTTTTGAGCAGCAACGAAAAGGAAGACTTAATTAGACTGGTTTTAACAGACCAATGCAGTCAGGAAGAAATTTTGAAGGTCGGATTTGACCATGTTTTCCTGGAATTGTGGGGAGAGAATTCAAAGGGGAATCCAGAACCTATTTATTCATCCCAACCGAATGCCTTCACCCTGTTCGGCAAATTGTGTGAAGCTATTCCGGAAGGACATTACATCTCCGAAGGCTCACTCAAACAGGAAAAAGGGAACTATATCATTGAAAAGGAATATCAGGGTGAAGGATTCCATTTCAAAAATGAAATAGGCTATGTATTCTTTACAGATTTTCCTGCCTATGCCGGAGAATATGCCGAACCTGACGAATACGAGACTAGAAAAGATTTTGAGAGGCGTGAGAACCTTCCAAGCTTAGGGGATGATACTGCCATTCGTATATTCCAAGAGGTTGAATGGACTTGTTCCGACACGTTATATAACGAGCTGCAATATTCAGAATAAAAAGATTCGGGTACTATTTGCATGAATGGTACCCGTTATCCCCCACCCTGACCGGGAACGCACCCACGTTCCCTATGTTTATGTCTGTAACTTTCCAAATGGCTATCAGCTTAGATGAAGAAGTGGAACTCTCCCCCTACCCTACACAGAATCATTCCGGCATTTCTTTAAGCCCCGAATCTTTTGTACTTTTGTAGTAGAAAAACAAACCAAGGAATATGAACCTAATGAATCAGACACCCATATTTACCCCAGCATCATTGTTGACTTGCTATAATTCAGCATTGAAGGTTGCAGTGGAAGCTTATCCTATTACCGTTCAAGGGATATACCGTCCGGATCGGATGAACAAACTGTATGGCGGTGTATTCTATGACCGCCTGATTCAAGAATCCGGCAAGGAGGAACTGGTCATCAAGGTTCGTCCCGCCCAACGGGAGCAACTGTCAGGTAAGGCTGAAAAGCTGATTACCATTTACGGATTTGTAAACCGTAAGGTAAGACCGGACAGCGTAATCGGCGTTTCCTTGGATCTTGAATCTGTCCTCAATGTGGAAGAAAGCAAGGTATCTGAGGACGAGAAGCAATTCTGGAACTTACAGAGAGAAAAAGCACAATCCGGCAAGAAGGATGTGTCCTTGTTGTTCAAAAACCGCCTTTTCAGCAACGAGAAACCACGTGTTGCTCTTTTGTGGGCCACATCCTCATGTACACGGACAGAGTTCAACAACGCGGCTGGAAATGCCGCACAGAGCATCGAATTTGTACAGCTGGACACTACTTTCGCAAATATTGCCCAAACTGTCCGGACACTCAAAGAGGTGGACGGGAAATATGATGCCGTGGCTTTGGTGCGTGGCGGTGGTTCCGGTCTCGAAGTATTTAATAACAATGATCTTCTTGGCACAATAGTCCAGATGAAGTCGGCTGTAATCTCGGCAGTAGGTCATGCCGAGGAAAAACATAACCTCAAATTGCTTGCGGATCTGGTCATCGACACTCCGACAGGTTTGGGTAAGTTTTTCTCTGACATCACGGAATCCGTCACTTCCGAAAAGGCAAAATCCAAGGCTGCTTTGGTCGCAGAAGTACGCAAACAGTTTGCCGAACAAATTGAGACACAGAATAAGACCAATGCAAAACTACAGGAGCAATTGAAAGCAGCCACAGAAGCACAAAAGAAAGCGGACGAACAACATGCCATTCAGGTGAAAGGCCTCCAAAATCAACTGGAGCAAATATCCAAATCGAATCAAGTAAAGGATAAGACAAATCAGGAACAAGTCAAGAACCTTACAGATCAGATTGCAAAGCTGAACTCAACACATAAGGAGCAGACCGAAGCTGCCAACAAACAGATTCAGGAACTTCAAAAGCAGTTGGGCGAGGCCAATGAAAAATCTGCCATACAAATGGGAAAACTATCCCAAGGTTTTCAGGCACAACAGAAATCATTTACCGAACAAGTTGCGTCGTTGCAAAGGGACGCAGAACTTCGTCTTAAAGAAATCTCAACCAAAAACATTGAGATTGAGAATCTGAGAGCGAATCAAAGCAAAGGTGTGTCAACCACTATGCTGGCAGTCGCTTGTGCCGCTTCCACAGTCATAGGATTTATTCTTTCCTTTCTGTTTTAATTGGGCATACGGTATTTGAGAGATACTATTTTCTTTTTAAATCCGGTTTGAAGGGATTCCCTAAGTTGGGCAAGGTATTTTGATTCAATCATATCATAGACAAACTTTGAAGGCACTTCGAGAGTGAGATCGTAACCGCCTTCTACTTTGTCTATCTTGACAAAGCGCACAGGAGTAAACCAAGTTATATATGCTTCCTCTCCTACATTCTTCTTCATTGCCTTTCTGAATGCTTCAATTTCCTTAGCGAATATACGTTCATCGCCAAACTCTTCTTCTTTAGGTGTGTCAGGAACGATTTCTGCTTCTGGAGTATTTTTCAACAGAAATCTTTGACAAGAAGTGAAAGCATAGGCGCCAACATCAGTAATAGTACTATTTTCTGATTCAATTTTTGCTCCTAATTCGATAAGAAAGTCCGAAAAAAGATGTATGTTATCCTGATTAATCATTCTCAGCAATTGTTCTCTTTGTCTTTTGACCTTTATTTTGAAATCCACACGCAGACTTTCATCTGTCCGGATTTTTAAACTGGTATAGGTCAGATTCTTCATGTTTTCCTTCTCTTGCTTGGAAACAAAGATCTTAAAGTGCAAATAATCAGGGGTTCCGTTTTTTTGACCCTTCTTATAGACAGGAGAGGCTTCAAAATAACACTCACTTAAACCAGCTTCGAATTTTTCTATCAATTCTTTTTCTGCAGTTTTTATTACACTATTATAAAATGCGTTCCAACGAAGATACTTATTTTCTAGACGCAACATAGAACGTAATTTTTCTACCTGAATTTTGGTTTCTCCCTGCGATTTCCATGAAGTCACAAAAAAATATAAGCGCTGTGTATATTTGTTTTTTGTCTTAGTGATAACCTGCTTCAGATACTTCTGATATCCATACACCTTTGCATCTATCAGGGATAGTGCAACATCCTTTTTAATCTTGACTATAACCGTGCGCACATATTTTTCGTCCGGCATATATACTTCACACAATCCTGCATACCGGATATAATTACGACCTTCTTCATCTTTGACTGGCATTTCGAAAGGTGTTGTTGCAAGTTTGATAAGAGACTGCTTGATTTCAGGATATCTTCTAGGGTCTATACCCAAAGACTTCAATGGTATCTTCATTGTCAATTCATTATCATTATTTCCATCTGAGAATAATGGTAACTGTTCTACATTGTTAGTGATGGACTTTTTAATGGATTCCTGCATACATTCTATCATCGCCACCAAAAATTTGGTCTGAGTGGGGTCATAATCAAATTTGGAGACCGTCACTGTGATAGGTTGTACCAGCCATGTCATCTCGTTGACCGGTAAAACTGATTTGATTAGTTTTTCTTTGTTGCCTTTTGTCATTGTCAAGATATTTTGTGCCAAAAATACTCTTTTAAGAGAATAAAAAGTATTAAGATGTGTATATTTTTTTCATGTTAATGTTTTTTAAGGACAAAATAAGCTCGTTACATCTATTTCGGAACTTTTTGTCGTAATTTATCTTAATTATTTTTCTGTCTCCCATTATTTCAGACAGTTATGATTATAGCTATTCATTAGAAGGATGAAAAGTATCCCAAATGTTCCGAAATACGTGTAATGACAAATATAAATATTGAGATTAACCCCACTGTTAAGTTTTGCAAATTTCGTTTTCAAAAGTTCCGAAATTGGTGTAAGTAAAAAATGATATATGATAATCCGAAAGAAAAAATGAAGCTTGCTTCTCATGGTAATTTTATTAATATAAGAAGAAAAAGAAATATTGATAATATATAGATGCTTGTAAACTGCTGTATTTTAATATGATATAAATCATCCTTACATCTGATTCGGAACTTCAATACTTCTAAATCGGAACTTTACTCCCAATAGTCTGCATCCAAATCGGAACTTTTATTACATCTAAAACGGAAGTTTTGAAAAACTGAAAGTTCCGAAATAGATGTAACGGCATATTTATGATCTGTATATTAGGATGTTAAGCTTTATATGGATCTGTGGGAATCAGAGTTTCATAAGTAATCTAGTCAAAAGTTCCGAAATACGTGCAATGCTTTATGTAATATTCAGTATATCTGCACTTTTGTTAGCTCGATAGTCAAGTCAGCTATAATATAAACCTGATAAAAAAGTTCCGAAATACGTGTAACGACAGGCTGGCTACATCTATTTCGGAACTTTTGTAAACGGACTACCTGGAACATCTATGAGGAGTAGATAGTACATTGAAAAGTTCCGAAATAGATGCAATGGATTTGCAAAACATTGTATATCAGCGTAATATGAAACCTACGAAGTATTGATCGTGTGGAATATATTGGATAAAAAAGTTCCGAAATACGTGTAAGCAACCCGTTGTTGCATCGATTTCGGAACTTTTGCCTGCATGTTGTATAGACTGTAAATATACTGAGAAAAGTTCCGAAATAGATGTAACGGCATTGCGAATGGTACTATTTTTCAATTTACAGTCAGTTATTATGTATGTATAAAGCACTGTAAATAACCAGTATATATAGAAATGTGATTATTACTGGCAAATTTAAACTGCTTTGATGAACTTGGAATTAATGTTTCCTTTTACGTGTAAACAAGCCGTCGTTGCACGAGTTTCGGAACTTTTAGCTCATACGAACGGAATATCTCAATATAGTGAACCATGTCCTGAAAAGTTCCGGAATAGATGTAATGGTGTTGGTATTATATTGTATATCTGACTTCTACGTGATGGCTGATTCTCGATAAAGGTTCAATGAAAGTTCCGAAACAGGTGCAAACAGGCAACCGTTGCACGTATTTCGGAACTTTTTGAGCGGACCAAACACACTATCACAGCAAGATAGGCTGTATTCATTAAAAGTTCCGAAACAGATGCAACGATATATATAACCTTCTATATATCTTAGAAATATGAAACCATGGAATTATTGACTGTGTGAAATATATTGGATAAAAAAGTTCCGATTTACGTGTAAACAGCCCGTTGTTGCATCTATTTCGGAACTTTTGTCTTCGTGTTGTATAGACCGGAGGTAAACTGAAGAAAGTTCCGAAGTAGATGTAAGCCAATTTGAAATTAACTGTGTATCATTTGGTTGTATATGCACAAATTTCACTCTAATAAGTATGACATTCTTGATAATTATGTTACCTTTTACTTGTGAACTGCCAAACATTGCACGTATTTCGGAACTTTTGCCTTAATACAGTTTGAAGTATCACTCTATAATATATACAACCATGAAATGTTCCGAAACAGGTGTAGCCAAATATATATTTTATTGTTTTACTGGCTTCTATAGAATTTCGGTGATACTATATTCTATGATAATCACTTGATAAAAAAGTTCCGAAATACGTGTAAACCGTCAGATATTGCACGTGTTTCGGAACTTTCTAAATTTTGAAGTTCCGAAACACGTGTTGCAAACTACCGATCTTGATGTTAACATCGGAATTAAAAGTTCCGATTTAGATGCATCAAAGTTCCGAATCAGGTGTAATATCCTTAATTCCCCTTTTGACTTTCAGATAGTTATGAAATACTATAATTCAATATTCTCTTTGTTATATATTTAAAACATTGATCTGAGAAGCTTCGCTTCCGGGTTGTTCTACATTTTTTTGAGCGGTATATTGCGGTAGAACGCTCAAAAATGAGCGGAAATGTTCGCGGAGTTCGACAACCGATCACCTTGATTGGTACTCATTATGGCCCTACCTTGAAATACCTTAGGAAGAATTCTGAGTACAAATTGAATGGTGCTTAAATGAAGAAGTAAAGTTCGTTTGCCTTTTGCTGTAATGTTATCTAATATTCTGTGATATAGTCTATTATGACTATATTTGTAATAGAGAAAAGAAAGAGATAATAATCATAATAAGAACCGGAGGCACCGGTATAAAAACTGTCATTAGTTATGTCAACTATTAAAGGTTTCGTGCAGAATGAGAGAATTGAGATTCGTGAAAATAACGGTAGATCAGTTTGTAATTTTGACATTTGCGTTTCTGAGGGTGCGCAGTATAAGGACACCGAGGGTAATTACAAGCCCCGTACTGGCTGGAGGGCTCTTTTTGTGAAGGTTGAGATGTGGGGTCAGAAAGACAAGGTGCAGCCTATGGTCGAGAAATTGAAGAAAGGATCATTAGTTGCCGTAACTGGTGACCTGGGTATGAAGTCTCATGAGTACAATGGTCAGACCTACACAAATGTGTCGATGATGGCTTATAAAGTAGAGCCTCTTGTAAAAGGGTAATGCTTGGTTTGAGACTTTTTACCATCTGGAATTGAATTGATGCCATAATTGAGGATTCGCTGTGAAGTGCGTCCTCTCTTCGTTTTGCGGAGTCTGACACCAGACTCCTGATTTATTTCTCCCGAGAAAGCGGATCTGCTTAATTGGGAAAGTTCCTTTAGATGATGTAAATGGCTGAATATCCGGTTGTTGAAAAGTAAATGAGACCCTTTTTGTATCTTTGTATTAGAGATAATTACCCCGATTACCAAACCATTTAAATTTATCAATTATGAAAAGAAAGAAAATTGGACTATTTGTTTTGTTGTCTGTAATCCTGTTTGGATATGCCGGTACAGTTGACTATACGGAAGCTGTTGTCTACAATATGCCGCAGGTTATCTATGATGGGATTGTGGAAGAACATCCCGATTTCTCTCAAAAACAGATAGCAGACTATTATGTTGAAAACCAAGAAGAGTTGAATCTCTTCTATAAATTTGCTATGAATGAGTAAAGTAAAGTACTTGCCATCCTCTGTTGGGGAACGGTTTAATCTTAGCCGTTTCCCTAACTTTCACAAGTCTGGTTCTGTTTCTGGAATGAAAAAGTTGTATTATGGTAAAGACGCCTTGCTGGTACGGTGTGGAAATTATATCTATAATGTCAGTTCAGAACCTGACATCTATCATTCGATATAGATTTTGCATTTAGTTTTGTATATTGGAGAGGATTCGCTGTGAAGCGCGTCCTTTCTCGCGTTTCACGAAGCCTGATTAACAGGCTTCTTTTTCATAAGAACCGGTTTGCTAAAATGGGAATGTAGAGTTAGGATAACAGATGAGCGCTAATCTTCCCTTTTGTTGTTATTGGATAGTTATATTACTAAATTTGTGATAGTTAAGATATAAAATAATAATGAATGGGTATCCCCTACCCTATTAAAATAAAAGGACGATGAAGGAGAAAATATTCCGATTTAACAATGGATTTATAGGTACTATGAATGAATTCTGCCTGAAATTTGGTACATCTAAAGAAAAGAATTATCGCAATGCTCTTAAGTGGGTTGGACGTCGGTATAATGTGATGACCGCCCTCGAGCAAGAGGCATACGAACGTAAACGTAAATATGCCAGGCCGGATTATCGGGTTTATACTGGGACAAACTGCTTCTACAGTATAACTAAGTCGCTCTTTGAAAAACTGGACCTTCCGGTTTCCAAACCTGAAATCAGACATGATGTATTTGTACTACCTGAAAAAAATCTCCTTTTTTTCAGGTATATTTCTAATGAATGGTCAGGAGACAGGTATTGGGAGGATGCCATGGCGCAATATGCCAAGGATGCTAGCGAACAGACATTTCGTTTGTTGGTAGGTGCCGGATGGATTCACACAGGGAACTTTGATTCAGAAAAGATAATCGAGACGATTATCAGCCATACCGATGTAGATGTGAGGATTCAGGTGAAAGGTGAAAACCGGAGTTTTCAGTTTCAATATTCCAGTGTGCTTGGGGATAGAGGCGTTGATTATTGTCGTCTGTCCTATGCGGATATGACAGAAGCCGGTAAAATTATCCGGATCTTGAATAATCAGCAGCATTATTATAATTTCAACACATTGGTTGATAGAATGACAGATTGTCCAGATACAAAGCGGGCTGATTTGATTTATTTAGATTGATATTTTCCGGCTCATGAGGTTAGGGTGCTGGCAGTGCCCTTTCTTCAGTCGGTATTTTCGAAAGCCGACCAACGACTTTCTGTTTAAGTTCTCCCCTCTCCTACTCCTAGCTATGTATAAGAGCTTTAATGGAAAAATTTGATTGTGTGTCCATTTTAGAGATATCAGCTTCAGATCTGTGTAGGTCCCTGATTTATTTCTATCTTTGTGTACGATAAATGATTAAGACTATGATATACGTTTTTCACCATAATGATATTGACGGTCATGCGAGTGCAGCACTCGTAAGACTGGCTCACACCGGAAAGGAGTTTTCCTTTGTAGAATGTGACTATTCCTTTTCTTTGATTCCTTTCATTCAGGAAATCCAACAGGACGATATGGTATATGTCGTTGATTATTCGTTCAAGGAGAATACCTTGCACGAGTTGAAAGCTCTAATGCATGCTACCGATAATCTCGTGTGGATTGATCATCATGTATGTTCTGTCCAGCTTGTTGAGCAGCACCTGGAGCTGGTGTCAGTGAAAGGAGTATTGGATATGAGATATTCAGCGGCAGCATTGGTTTATACATGGTTCCATAAGGGTGCTGCCCGTATCCCGTACTGGATACAGCTGGTATCTGATTATGACACATGGGCGAAGCAGTTGGTCGATACGGACGCTTTCAATTATGGAATGTTGGCCTCTGACTGGTCTGTAGAATCAGACTTGTGGGAATCGCTTACTGATGACGTTACCATGAACATCGTGCGCAAAGGAGAGTCTGTACTGGAGTATATCAAACAGAGGTCTAAGTCACATCTGAAATCCTATGGATTTGTGACTGAATTCGCTGGTTACAAATGTTTGGCAGTAAACAGCCGATACGAGTCAAGCATGATCTTCGACAGTGTGCGTAACCAATATCCGGTATGTGTCATGTTTGAGTTTACTGGGCGATGCTGGAAATATTCTCTCTATACGAATGGCAGACTGAACGCTTCCCAAATCGCTTCCATCTATGGAGGTGGTGGACATGCCGGTGCAGCCGGATTTACAACAGATACTCTCCTACCCTGTTTTACCAAAGAAATATCAGAATAATAAGAAGAGACTACTATGAATGCTAAGACAATGAGTGATAGAACTATCCAAAAAAAGAAAAGAATGATTGTAACCGGTGAGATGAAGCATTTTCTGGATCTAGTAGAGAATACATCTCAATGTATTTTTCTCACTGGTAAGGCTGGTACCGGCAAATCATCTCTACTGAGAATGCTACTTGCCAGGACATCAAAACAAATCGTGGTGGCCGCCCCTACCGGTGTTGCAGCTGTCAATGTGGGCGGTGTTACCCTGCATTCATTGTTTCAGTTGCCTTTTGGTCCATTCATTCCAAACATCGACCTGTTGGGATACACGCATGACGCTCTGCCTGCCTATAAATTTAGTTCAGAAAAGGCAGAGGTTCTTCAAAATATGGAGGTGCTTGTGATTGATGAAGTCTCTATGCTGAGAGCTGATGTACTGGATGCCATTAATGACGTGCTTTGCCATGTCCGTAATAATCCTCTTCCTTTTGGTGGTGTGCAGGTGGTGTTCATCGGCGATCTTTACCAGTTGCCGCCTGTAGTGAATAAAACGGAGTGGAAATTGCTCTCTTCTGTTTACCAAACTCCTTTTTTCTTCTCTTCAAAGGCTTTGGTGTTGACAGAATTGAGATTAGTCTGTCTGACTCACATTTTCCGTCAGACAGATGACAACTTCATTTCCCTTCTGAATGATGTTCGATGCGGTAAATTGTCAGATTCTTCACGTCGGTTACTGAACGCTTTGTATAAGCCTGGGATTGATGCATCTGAGTTGGAGGATGGTTTTGTAATGCTGACAACGCATAATGCCAAGGCAGACAAAGTGAATCAGGATAAACTGGATGAACTCTCTACACAACAGCAGGTGTTTACTGCCAGTGTCAAGGGAAATTTCAGCGCATCTGCAATGCCGGCTGAGTTCGAGCTGTGTCTGAAGATTGGAGCCAAAGTTATGTTTTTGGCAAATGATAACGAGGCACATCTCTATCATAATGGAAGCACAGGAGTCGTTGTCTCTTTCAAGAAGAATTCAGTATACGTGCGTCTTGATAGCAATGGTATTGAAATTGAAGTACTGCGCCACAAATGGGTCAACAACAAGTACGAGTATAATTCAACCTCAAAGATGATGGAGTCTGTTGAATGCGGATCATTCTCCCAGTTGCCCTTACGATTGGCGTGGGCAGTAACCATTCACAAGTCCCAAGGAATGACTTTTGACAAGCTTGTGGTAGATGCCAAGGCTTCATTTTCTCCGGGGCAGGTGTATGTGGCATTGTCCCGGGCTACAGGGACCAAGAACCTTACTCTTTCGTCCCCTATCCTACCCGAGACCCTTTCAGTTGACCCACAAATCTTAAACTTCTTTAATTCATATAGTTATGATGAACAGACAATGGATTAAATGGTGTAACTTTCGCAATCAAAATCTATTAACTTTTTAAACTATGAAATTATGAACAAGTGGTATTTAATTTTTAAAGCCAAAGACACAAACGGTAAGTTTTCCCGTTTCGGAGTCGAATGCGAGTCCAAAGATAAGGCACTATCCTTAGTAGATGTTGTTCAGTCCAAATATAACGTCATGTATAGCCGGGTATGCTGTCATCCGGTTATGTCCAATCTGAATATGGTTGATTTGAACTCTAAGTGTTTGTTACCGTTAAGATAATATTTATGTTCTCTGAGGAGCTGGTGTGTGAACATAGGCTTCTTTTTAATATGAATGATTATGGATAATGTTTTAGTATGCTTTTTGGTCGTTCTGGGTGCAACCTACCTGCTTCGTTTGGGGTTTACCTTATTCAGGAACATTCTTTCCTTGCTTGCAAAGATTGTTCTGTTTCTCAATCGGTATTTACTTAGGCGTTGATTGAAAAGCTTTTATTATAGATTATTGGTGTTCTATATGTGCAGAATTATAGGTAATTAAAACTTTACATTTCTATTATTGTATTATTCTGTATTACTACAATTCTCAATGGTATTTTTGGATATACTATAGTTCTAGGTTTACAGTTGATTGTAGTATTGAGGTTTTAGGTAATTGAAACACCTGTCGTTTGTTTACTCTGTAGTTTTAAGGAATCGGAGAACTGGGCAATCAAAACCCAGTTAACCTATAATACCCTCCCCTATCTTTCTTTCTGTTGTTACGTTGTTTTATAATTCTGTAATTGTAGATGCCTAGAGTTATAGGTAACTATAATATACATTATTCTGTGGTTATGGGGTAATGTAGTTTTAGGTAACTGAAAGCCTAGATGTGCAAGATGCTATTAGTTATATAATCTGGGAGTATTGTTGTTTTAGTGTCCTGGACGTCTTGGTTTCTGAGGTTCTATATATATGAAGTAATATAGTTGTAGGTATATTGTGTTCTGGGTAACTATAACTCTATAATATTGAAATTGCTTTTATTTTGTGTTGTAGGGTTCTGAAATCCTAAGGTTTTAGATGACTGTTGTTCTGAGGTTGTGGTTTTCTGTTTTTATATTTATAAAGATTTAGGTATTTGTAGTATTAAGAATTTGGTGTATTGTTTGCATAGCCTATTGGGATTATAGCGTTATAATGCCATGATGTTATAGGTAATCAGTGATATAGGTGAATAGTATTCTGTATGTCTGTATGTTTAAGGTTGTAATCATTCAGTGATTTATACTTCTAAAACTCTATTGATATAAGGCAATAGGTTTTAGGTGACTGGAGTACTATGGTTTTATTAACCCAATATTCTGAATGTTTAATATGCGGTTGTTTTGTTTGTCTAGGTTTCTGATATTATAGGATAATGGGTGAAGGGAACAATGGTAATATAGGGAACTGAAACGCTATATCATCAGCAATCTAGTGATATAGATTTTCGAGTGTTTGTTTTGCTGTTTTGGTGGTGTGGCTTTCTATATGATTGGTGATATGGTGTTGTGGTGGCTCAGGTAAACAGGGTTATAGATAATCAAAACTTAATGGTATTGTTTGTTCATAATTTTGGATCGTTGGATTCTTGTCGGGGTGGGGGCTTTTTTAGTGGATTGGAGTGGTTGTTGAAGTTGTATTTGGATTCTGATGTTGCAAGTGATTAAGAAATTGTGTTGTTTTGGATATGTGTTTAGATATTTAGATACTTCGTTTTATATTTAACATGTGGCGCTTATTGCTAAATGGCAATGATTGATTTGTGGTTTTTGTATTATGGAGTTATGGGTAATCAAAACTCTGGTGGTATAGATATCCAAGGATATAGAGTGTTGATGTTGTAGAAATATAAAGTTTTAGAATATTATAGTATTAAAAATATGGATAATTATTTGTCTGTTTGCCTAAAACTTTGTATCTTTGATACGTTGAATTTCTAACGTTTTTTTATCAATGACAAAAGTAATATCTGTATTAAATTACAAGGGTGGGGTAGGGAAGTCTACCACAGCCTATAATTTGGGGGTGGCACTGTGGATCTTGGGCAAGAAGGTGTTGCTGATTGACACTGACGCACAGTGTAACTTATCTGCCCTCTTAGGGTTTGACCAGACCGAAGGCGACAGTACCTTTTATGAATGGATGGACAAAGATGACGCTCAGATACCCCTATATTGTTTGTATGACGGACTGTCATATATCCCGGCCTCCAAGTCTCTAAGTGCCTTAGAAGGGACTTTGTATAGCAAAAGAAGTCGCGAACGGATTTTGGCCAAGAAACTTGCTCCGTATTTACAAGCGAACGAAAATGGGGAGTGTCTGTTCGATTATGTTTTGATTGATTGCGCTCCCAAGGAAGGAGTCGTTAATGACAACGTGATGACAGTGAGTGATAGCGTGCTAATACCCATCGAATGTAGTGGTTTCTCTTTGCAAGGTATGCAAAATCTGCTGCTTTCCATTAGAGACATTTCTGAGAACACCAACGAAAAGCTGGACATCCTTGGTTTCTTAATGGTAAAATACGACAAGCAGACCCGCATTACCCGACAAGTTTTGCAATATTTCGAATCCAATTACCCGAACAAAGTGCTTAAAACAAAAATCCGCAAAAATATCAAATTTGACGAAAGCCCCTTGGCACATCAAGGTATCTTTGAATATGCTCCAGATTCAAATGGTGCACAGGACTACATGTCTCTGGCTGAAGAGTTGACCGGACAGGAGCGTCCAGCAGATTGGCAGTCTAAGGCAGTTAACGCATGGAATAACAATAATGAGTCATATAACTAAAACCAGGAGGAAAACATATGGCGAAAAAGAATAAACCTTTAAATGTGGGTGGATTCATGCAGGAAGTAAAGAATAATCAGCCCACCAAGAATGAAGAATTTCCTGAAAAGAATAAGGAAGTTACAGTTCCGGAATCTACACAGTCTTCTGTTGTAGATGACGGCGGGCGCAAGCTAGATCCGGTTGTACAGCCCGTAGAAGAGATGTCGGCTCAGGAAACCAAACCCGAAAGCAAGAAAGTATCTCGTGATTCGCAAGCTGATGTTGCCAAAGAACGTAAATCAACGCAAATCAAAAAACAGCTTGGAGGCAGACCTACGAAAGTCACTCAAAGAAATATTAAGCAGGTCTTTAAAGTAGATGCACAATCATCTACTGATTTGATGATGATAAAAGCCATCAACAGGATTGACGTTCAGGATGTAGTTTTCACTGCTGTCCAAGAATTCCTGGCGAAGTATTATACAAGAGGGCTTGGTCTCAGTAATGATGCGATAGAAAGAATTACCGAGATTACAGAAAAGTACGATGTTTAGTCCAAAGGAAAGAAGGGTAGGAGAGAGTCATTTATCTTCTACCTTTTTCTTTTTCTTTTCGCATACTTTGAATCGTTGATGTGTAAATGCCAAGGAAACGGTGTCTGGAGTCATTTATGTCCCGCCTGAGGTGTTTTCTTGCCCTGGGCAATCTTTGCCTCGCTAAAGTCTTTTTTCGTGTCCTGAGGCTTCTATTTGCGTTGATCTTATTTCTGCTCAATCCTATACATACCTGTTCGCGGAATCCGACCCCGAATTCCTGTTGTTTTCCCTTCTGGGTAGATTTGCTTTAAAACCCGGCAAAGCCTTGTATGTGAGATTGGCTACGATGAAATGGTTGCCAAAATTAAAGATGTACAGAAGCCCGCTCTTTGATACTCCATCTAAAATGCTCCGGATGGAGCAGCGAATCAAAAGCCTTCGATAGAAAGTCAAAAAGTCAATCCGGTTTTCAGTGGGCAACATAGCCGTCCCTGGGAATCGGATCTTTCTTTTATCAAAATGTCGTTTCGGAGCCTTACCACCAGGCTTCCGTTATATTTACCTTATAGTTTTGCCATCTGAAACAATTTCGCTGAAATGGACAGTCCTCATGTATAAATGTAGGTTTATAATTTTAGATTTTTGTTTCTGGAATTATTTGATAAACACAACCCATTCTACGATATTCACCTGTATACTTGTTCGGTCGCACGCCTGTGCACTTGTTTGGTCGCACACCTGTGCACTTGTTCAGTTGCACACCTGATCTATTTTTGTACTTTTTTAAGTTGATTCTTATGTTAATATTCAAATAATCAATGAAATAAATTATTGTTTTAGTTTTTGGTAATTAACACGGATTATGGAATGGCGGTCGTATTTAATTCGTGTTAACATAATAGTGATTCTCTTTATTCCTTTTTCATTTGTTGGCGTTTTGCTTAAATAATCAGAGCGAATTAAAAATCGGTCATATGATTTGTAATAATAAAAAGCAGGTTTTTATGGGAGGGAGTCCTAAAGCAAAGAGCACGGATTTTACCCCTGCATTTTTCCTATTGCAAGATGTGTTTCTGTATATACCGAAATCAAACCTACCGCTTTGAATTCTGTATATACAGAAACTCTTGGTGCCTTCAGCACTTGAAAAGGCTCCAGAGTCGCCTTTTATTTTGATATTCGTAAATAGTTCGTAACTTTGCATAAACCAATCAATTTGACTATGGATTTTAAAAAAGCGGGCCGTCCTAAGGCTTCAAAAGAAGAAAAGAGAGACAAAAAGATTCTCTTAAAATTAACCGTCGCTGAATACGATGCCTTACAAAATAAAGCGCAAGGCTTTATCTCTGTTAGTGATTTTATTCGGACTAGAATTTTCTACAACTCAACTTTTCAGCAGGTTCAACCAGAGGAATTCATAAAGATTTTGAAGCAGTATCTTGATATTTTAGCCGAAACAAAAGCGGCTATGTCTGAAAGTTTATCGGAAATAAAGAGGCATATAAACGATGGTGATGACTCCTTGAAAGATACTTTTTCTGCTATGATGGAACAGTTTAAATGGCAGGTCAAAGTAGAAAAGGAAATTGCCACTTATATGCAACGGATGCTGAAAGCCGGTCGTAAATCTAAGAATATAAGCTAGGGTAGGGGAGTACCCTAGCTTATATTCAGCAGCTTTTATCGTTCAACCAACCGGGCATGGAAGTCGTTTATGATCTTCTTCATTTCATCAGATAAATAGCCTAACGCTTCAATTTTCATCCATTCAGGAATGTCCTAAATGGTTTCGGCCATACTGCCTACAATGGTCCCTAATGTATCTGCATCGACTCCTAAACTAACAACTGTCTGATTGCATCTTCAAAATTGTGGCTATGCATGATTATCCAGAGAGCTACAGGTACAGTCCCTTGGCATGTTTCATCAAATAGGTTTCTGTATTCTGATAGATTCAACTGAAACTCTTTGGGGGTTTCGTAATACAGGCTGATAGCTTGATGTAATACATTGTCCCGAAGAATTTCCGGCGTTATGTTTTTTCTGGATTCTGATGTCCAGTATCGAGCATCCCTGGATATGCCGATTGCATTGGTAAAGGGTTGTTATAATCTTCCTCAAAAATGGAAGAACTTTTCTGTTCTTGACAAAAAAGATATTGATGGAGTAATGATAGGAGATTTTAGAAACGGAGTGGTTAAGATATATTTCTTTGATTAATCACCCATAACTCAATAATAAAAGAACTGAGCCTTGGGCGGCTTTGTAAAACCCATATTCATATGAGCGATTTTAAATCATGCCTGATTGAAGAACATGCACAACTTGAAGAAAAGCTGAACAAGCTGAATGATTTCAATCAAAGCGAAAAGGTCAATGCGATTGATCCGGCACAGAAGTATCTTTTGCTTGTACAGGCCGGAGCGATGTACACCTATAACGAGTGCTTGAAAGCCAGATTGGAACGGTTGTAATTGTGCTGCGGGATAGTCTGAGAGCTATCCCGCACTAATAACTAAATATAAATGAGTCGAAATAGCTCATTTCACGAAATAATTGGCTAACACCACTATTAGTAAGGATGTCGTGGATCACGACGCCCTATGGCTTACTATTGCATCCCCAGGATTGACATAACGAAAGAATAAGAAGATCTGAGCCTAAATAGCTCAAATCAATTATATTTTTATGTTTTCTAACATGTGAAATAATTAGATAAACGCTTGCGCATATCACAAATATGTGATATATTTGCAGTGTCAATAATTAATCAAGAGTGGCGGCAACACTATAAATGCGGCAGAGAATTATGAAAGCAATAGCAGTACCAACATTAGAACAAGCCATTGAGCTTGTTCATACAGGCAAAATTCACGATTTCAACTTTGAGATAAACGGCTGGAATGCCAAATTGAATGGGTTTGAATATGTCGTTAACGGGACGACATACAATGTCCCTGAATTAAGAAAGATATCTCCGGATACCAATCGAGAAGCCGATAGGCTGGAAGCACATATTGCCAAACAATATGTGGCTTATATGGAGAGACAAAAGGCAGCTCCTTACGTGAAAGCAGTAGAAAACCTTATAAATAGAAAATACAGAAAATATGGAAAATAAAACAAGCGTACTGTCCAACTTCGGACGGTATATGGCAATTGCCGAATACCTTATTTACAGTCGCGATTGTGAATGTTACTGGTTAGATTTTACAGCTTTGGCACTTACGCAACCAACTATTTTCTTTGTCAAAACGATAAAGAAAATACATGAAAATCGTACCCCAAGAAGGAAGTATTTTAATACTTCGGAAGGTGTTGTGCATAAATATCGAGACGTAAATGATATATTGGCAGAAATAGTAGGCTCCTTCCCAGCGGAAGGATTACCGACTCGGTTTACATTGGATGAGCAATCAACAATCATGATTAACTACCATAAGCAAAAAAGCGAATTGTATGAAACTGTTAACAAATAAAATAGAAGGCGATTACGAGTTGGGCGAACACGTGACATCGCTTTACGCTGCATATCTCGATATAGACGAAGATAAGGTGATTTACATCTTTGATGAGTCCAACAAACCGGAAGAACATTTTGACTTTTTAGCGAAAATGGATATCACCCACCCCTATATTATGTCCGGCAATACAGAGGAGTGGAAAAGTGACTTTATCATCATGTTTAAAAAAGAATTATTAAAAAAAGGGCTTTGTAAAGAGAATGCCTCTGGATCTTTATTTGCCCTGTCCGATTCGGACTCCCAACGCATGCGTATTGGGCAACGTATAGCACAATTGCGAAAAGAAGCAGGGATGTCTCAGGCTGAATTGGCTGAAAAAATAGGGACAAAGCAACATGCTATCACTCGAATAGAGAAGGGGGCTTTTAATATCGGATTTGACACATTGCAGTCTATCGCCGAAGTTTTCGGCTTAAGGATTGATTTTATAAAATAAACTTTATATATTTGCCAAGTATACTACCATATGTAGTATGGTTAACAAATTATAAAATGCCTGGGTAGTGATTATTCGGGCATTTTTTCGGCCTTGTTTTTACTATGTTTTGCCACATATTATACATACAGCATAATATAACTCTGATTATCAAAGCAAAAGCCCACCTATTACTAATAGTGGGTAACAAAATAGTAACAAAAAAACGAAGAAATCGCTTTGCGGTGGGCTTCATGTGCAAAGGTAACAAAAGCTCTCTAACCATAAAAGCAAAACTGGCGAAAAGAAGAATACTGTTTTTCTTTTCGCCAGCATATATAATTTGCTGTCAATAGAAATTAGTTTAGTCCGTTTTGGATATATAGACAAAAACACAAACTAAACTTGTGTTTATAATAACTTTTTCAACTTATCTATGACATATCTTCCAATGCAGAGAACTTTGAATGATTTAGGCAACAGATATTTGGATGTTTTAATTAGAATGTCCCTTTTTTACACCTAATATCTATCTAAGAAATCTTACTTTTGTTTGATAATTAAAACAGAATGGAGAAAATTCAAGTAATACAACCTACCAAATTGCTCGCTCCTTATATAAAGCAATATTGGTTTTTAAGGATAGATGATGTAAAGCAAGGCTTTCAACGTTCTATCCCGGCAGGTTGTGTAGCACTTGTTTTTCATAAAGGGAACAAAATTATTTCTTCTTTTCATAAGGGAACGCAGCCACATTACAAATAGGGTAAATTTCAATAATGGATTGTTTTGATGAAAAAAACTCTTCAATATTTAGACTTACTGACATAGGGCTGTCATAGAAGACGCTATCTTTGTATCAAAAAGTATTCAACTTAATATTATAGAATATGAAAAGATTATTTTTATGCTCATCATTTGCTGATGTTGCTAATCTATTTGTCGATTGTGCCAAAGAAGATTTGCAAGGGAAAATTATAGCTTTTATACCAACTGCAAGCCTTACAGAACCAATACGATTCTATGTAAAAAAGGGGAAAAAGGCTTTAGAAGAAGCAGGAATGATTGTTGAAGAAGTCGAGATTACCCAACTGCCCAAAGAGGAAATATCTTCTATATTACATAAATGCGATTATATCTACATAACAGGTGGAAATACATTTTTCCTTTTGCAAGAGTTAAAAAGAAAAGGTGTTGATAAAATTATATCTAAACAAGTGAAATTGGGTAAACTGTATATTGGGGAATCTGCCGGAGCAATAATAGCCTCTCCCGATGCAGAATATATGAGAAGTGTGAATTTTGATCCAATAGAAAAGGCTCCTGAATTGAAAGACTGTACTTCTTTAGATTTGGTCGATTTTTATACGATTCCCCATTATGGAAATTTTCCATTCAAGAAAAAAGGTGAAAAGATAGTTCAACTATATAATGAGAAGTTGCAGCTTATTCCTATAAGTAATAAACAAGCTGTTATTATTGAAGATTCAAATATTCAAATTAAAGATGCAAAATGAATAGAATAGACCGTATTTCTGCTATATTGATTCAGTTACAATCGCACTCGTTAGTGAAAGCACAGCAAATTTCAGAACGTTTTAATATAAGCATTCGCACTGTATATCGAGATATAAGAACATTGGAAGAGGCAGGCATTCCTATCATAGGAAATCCCGGTATTGGTTATTCACTTGCAGAAGGATTCAAATTATCTCCTCTAATGTTTACTCAAAAAGAGGCTTTGTCCTTTTTGATTGCAGAGAAATTAGTACATGAACTAACTGATTCAAATAGCAACGAACATTATAAGTCTGGAATAGAAAAGATTAGGTCTGTCATGCGTTTTGCAGACAAAAATATGTTAGAAACAATGGAAAAGTGCATGTCTGTATTGGATACTTATAAATCATCTACCTATAAACCTGATATTCTTTTACTTATTTTACAAAGTATATACCAAAAAAGAATTATTGAAATATCTTATTTGGGAAGTAATGCGTTAAGTGTTTCAGAACGAAAGATTGAAGCTGTTGGAATTTTCTTTTCGAGAACTAACTGGTATCTAATAGGCTTTTATCTTCCCAAAGAAATCTATCTTACATTTCGGATAGATAGAATTCAAAAAATGCACATTCTTAATGAATTACAATCACGGGAGCATCCTCCTTTGGAAAAATTCATACGCGAGTTTTATGATAAAGAAAAATTACATGAAATCGTTATAAGAATAGAAAAGAATAAAACCTCCATAATGAATGATGATAAATATTATTACGGATTAACATCTGAGAAAGAGATAGGGGATATGTTTGAACTTCATTTTCTAACATTTTCAATCAGTAAGTTTGCACATTGGTATCTGTCTTTTGCAGATAGTGCAACTATAATAAGACCAGATTCTTTAAAATATGAAGTTAAAAATATTATCAATAACATTTCTATTTGATTGCTGTCAAATAGTATTTTTAATCGACTCAATGAAAAAAATATTCGACCAAAGATTTTTCCGCTTATTGTCGGAATGCTCACAACGTAAAGTGTCTGCATCTGAATTTGCAGAAGCTATCGAAGAATTGGCGACCCATGTAGCCAATTTTAGTATCAATGAGCAGGATTACAACGTTTTACTACGTTATTTTTCCTTTGGTTTGCACCGTCTTAAATCGTATCGTGTACGGTTTGAGCAAGAAAAAAATGCCCCATCTGCATCTAATTGATGAAGCGATAGGACTTTTGAACACTGAAATACGCCTTATCGAGTGGCGCATCAAATACCCGGAACAGCTACAGCAACGTATCAACAAACAGCCCCTTTCCCCTCTCTATCTCGCAGACAAGACAACCCTTATCAACATCATGGAAATGGTAAGCGGTCTGTTCCTCTCCAAAAACATCGTGTATCAGAACGGCAAGCCCGCCTACTTGGTGGACTTGGTGAAAGCCTTTGAATGGCTGTTCAACATCAAGATAGGCGACTGTTACCAAAAACATGAGGACGTGATAAAACGAAAGCCGGGCAAACTGACCGGGTTTCTTAATGGATTGGTAGAACTTATCAAAAAGGAACATGACAAGAAAGGATATAGATAATCAGTGACTTATGATTTATTTATAGGGGATTCCATTAGTTCCCCCGTAATTTCTTTGCGCCTATTTTCTGAACTTTGCTTCATCAATTGATTGACAGACAAGAATGTATAATCAGAAAAATGAAGCAATCATGTATATAGACAATGACGATTTCAGCGTATGGATGCAGAAGCTGTACGCCAAGCTGGAAGAACTCTGCAAGGATGTACGGGTACTACGCAATGCGGACAAGGTACTACCCGAAGATGACAACCTATTGGATAATCAAGACTTGTGTTTATTATTCAAAGTAAGTATCAAAACTCTGCAACGCTACCGGGCTATCGGTGCGCTGCCTTACTTCACTATCAGCGGAAAAGTGTATTACAAGGCTTCCGATGTCCGGGAGTTTATTAAAGAACGGTTCAGCGTCACCACGCTACGCCAGTTCGAGAAAGAACACTGTACGAAGAAAAAGAAGTGAATCTGAAAAGCCGGAACGGTGAATGTACTTCATCTGTTCCGACTTTCCCCGTTTATGGCTTACCCAACTTATCGGCTTCTTTCTTTAGCTGTTCGGCTTGCTCATTCAACAGCCTTGCACGTTCCAGTGCTTCCGCCTGCTTTTGGATGCGATATTCAAAATCCATCACTGAATCGGTCAAACTTCGGATAAAACCGTTATCCCGTTGCCACTTGAACTTGTTTTCCAGCATATCAAAAGTTTCCCCGTCTGCCTGTCCTTGCATCAGCAAATAGCGGTATTTCATATCGTTGTCCTGCAACTGCTGCATACGTTCAGCCAAACGGACATTCAAGAATATGGAAACGGAACAGACGACCAGCACTGCCGAAAAAACAAACAATCCCGGACGAATCCAAGAAGCGACCTTGTTGTAAATCCGTTGATAGAACGGTAAGGGCGTAGCTTCCTCTTTATCCGTCTTGCAAGAGCCCAAAGTATCAATCATTACCTTGAAACAACGGTAGGTTTCCAATGTTATTTTCTTGGTGTCCTCTATGTTCTTCTGCTGACCTTGCATCCTGCTCCTTATGTCGTCAAGTTGGCTTTGAATAACCCGCAACTTTTCTTCGGGAACAGCCGAATTACTGTGCAGTTCCGACAACGCTTGTTCGATTGCTCCCAGCCGTTCGAGAGTTTCCTCCCGACTGGCTGGCGTTGCCTGTGCTTCCTGCTTCTCTTTCAGTTCCGTAACCATAGAGAGAAGCCCCTCTAAAATCAAATTATCTTCCATGTCTTTACTGTTTAAGTTGTTTTTTCTTTTTCTTCTTCTTTCTCAAATTAAAATTAGGTTCTTCATCCACTGGGGGAGAAGAAGCAGAAAACAGACCGAGTGAACCTGTTATCAACGGACTGTCAGCCTTGTCCGGTGCAGGTGCTTGTTCCCGAACGGGTGCGAAAGTTGTTTGCCGTTGGCTTTCGGCAACATTCATTCCTGCATCCCCGAAACATTTATCCAGTTTGGAAAAACTGAAACTGCGGTCTATCTCCGACCCCTTGAACGTGTATTCGCCTTTGGAAAAGGATATGCCCTGTATCTCGTCAGTCTGTCCCTTTCGTTTGAACTGGATAGTGATACCCTTTTCCGCTAACCTGTGCTGCAACTGCTGCCAGTTACGGGATTTGCCGATTTCATTTTTCACAGCCGTGTAAATCTCGTATTTTGATTTGTCCGGCTCTTTCAATCGGTGCTGCTTCACCTGCTCTTTTCCCTCGGCGAAATAAAGCCCGTGTTTGGCTTTCAGCTTCTTGCATACCTGTTCGTTACGATACATGTCGTTCCTGTCCGAAATGGTCTTGCCGTTATTGTCTATGCGGTTGAACACGATATGCACATGTGGGTGTTCCCGGTCTTGATGGCGCACGATGATATACTGCGTATCGGTGATTTTCATTTCACGCATATACTCCTGCGCAAGCTGTACCATCTTCCCATCTGTCAATTTGGGCGCATCCACTGCCGAATAACTCAACGCAATATGTCCGACAGGCTTTTTCAAGTCGGGATTCATCCCGGTCTGCATACAGAAGCTGTGGATTATATCTCCCCGGCTTTCAGTCAGAACCCCGTCCGCATGAAGCAAAACCGCCTGCTCCTTGCCAAGCACATAGTTCACACAGCCCTTAAACCCGCTTCCCTTTTTTATTTTTCCAATCATCTGACAAATGGTTTATGATTTCAATAATCCGGTTTTTGAGCTTCACCAGTTCCACCGCCACCAGTGCGAAACCTCCGGCATTCGCCCGGTGCGCCAACTGGTTGATGTTGTTGGCTTCCCCTGCCAGTTTGCGGATGGTGTCCGCATCCTGCCTGTTCAGCCGGGGTATGACCTCTACCGAAACAACCGCCTGCCTTACATACTCACTGACACGTAACCCAGCTTCCCCGGCTCGCTTTCTGATGGCGTAATACTGCAACTCGGTCAGTTTCGTACTGACAACCCGTTGCTGCTTCTCTATCCGTTTCTTTGCCGGACGTCCCCCCGGCTTATCCTTTATATTCGTCATAGGTTTTTACATTTAAATGGTATCTTAAAAATTGCGACCAACGGGAGAAATTTTCTTTGCGGTGAGCAAAGCAAGGTAGTTTCGGTTTACCGAAACATAACCTTGCTCTCCAAATAAACCGCCAGCCGTTGGTAGTCCTGCCGGATTAAATGCCCCTGCCTCTCTTTTGTCTTGGGGCGGCACGTTGTCCGGTTTCCTGCTTCGTTTCCTGCACTTGGCTGGCTGCGTTTTTCTGTTCCTGCTTCCTGCCGCACAGATAATCGTTCAAGTCCGAATATCCCCTATAATTGTGCGAGAAGTCACGCACACGGTAGGGGTATTCCAATTCGATAGCCCGTGTCGCTTCATATCCAGCCTTGTCATTGTCAAGCATACAGTGGATGCGTTCATACGGGTACAGCACGTCAATGGCTTTCGACACATTGGCGGTAGAGTTAAGAATGGCATAATCCTGCCTGTCAAGGTCGGGTATGGTCGGACAGTTCCTCATGCGGAGCGTAAGGAAAGAGAGGTAGTCCATGAAACCCTCGAACACCAAACACTTCTCCCTCGGCTCTCCCTGCTGCCGTATATGGGTGATGTCTTTCGGGGCGATGCAGCCTTTGAAAAAGGAATTGCGAACCTCGTAACCTCCTGCCATGTTCGGGAAACCGATAGCAAAGAACGGTCTGCCATTATTGGTAAAATGGAGTTCCTTACATTCTCTTTTTGCCAGTTCGACATTGATACCCCGTCCCTGCAAGTAACGGAGCAATGCCGGATGGGTAAGGTCACGGACTTCCAAATGCTGGAAGCTCGGTTCTGTCCTACGCTGGGGAAAAGAAAAACTGACCGGACGGACGTGCGGTGTCTGTTCCGCTATCCGGTTTAAAAGGTATGGCAGGCTGTCGGAACAATAGAGTTCCTTTGCCAGTGCGATGATGTTACCGCCCTTGCCTGCGCCAAAGTCATACCAAAGGTTGCGGTCAGTGTTCACCTTGAAAGACGGTTCGTGTTCCTCCCTTAACGGTGATTTGTACCATAAACCGTTACCCTGCTGCTTGACAGGAGAGTAACCTAAACTGTGCAGATAGTCTGCGATGGGTATTTGTTTCACATCTTCGATGTTCATAACATTTTCTTTTTTGGGGATAAAAAAAATAGTTGAAAAGTGCGCCAGTCCTGTTTAGTCCGTTATATATACACCCGTACCATACTAAACCTGCCTGTTCCGATACAGGGAAATAGTAAGTCCGTTCCTCTTGTATATACACCCGGACTAAACCAAACTGACTTTTAATAATGGAAATCGGGATTATAGCGGTAGCCCTTGCCCTCTTTCACAATCATGCGCTTGTTCACAAGAAACTTGTTAAGCGACACAAGAACATTGCGTCCACGCTCGTAACCGATACTCGCATAACCCTGTTTCAATGCCGCTATGACATTGGAATAGCCTTGTACCACCTGCTTGCCGAAACCGTTCTCCAACGCTTCCCGGTGTTGCCGTTCAGTCAGTTCCGCAAGCGAAAAGTTCCTGTCCTGCTTAGGTTGTTGGAATACATAATCATCCACGATTTCGGGTAAAGCGTTGTCATTGATACGGAATGCGAACGGGTCAAATTCCCGGTCACGTATGTGCATCGCCTTTACCTCGCTTATGTTGCCGTCCTGCTGGCTTTTCGTGATTTGCAGGACGGTTTCAGCCTTGTTGTTCAGTTCCGTACCGATATGCCCCCTTGTGTTGTCATCCCCCTTATTCAAATGCAGTACAGTGTGGATATGCAGGTTATATCCGCTTGACCAGCGCATCAAGAGGTTGATTAGGTCGGTTGATTCGCTGGGGCTGTTGATGTCATACATCAAGTCACGGATTCCGTCAATGATGAGCAACCCCACATCGGGCATATTTTCAAGCATATAGCCGATAATCTGTTTCCGCTTGTCGGGGGTCTGCTCCCTTAGCACGATGAAAACAAAATCGTCCCTGTCCTTGTCGGTAGGCAGTCCGGCAAGTCGCAAAATACGCTCCATGACCTTATGGCAATGGTATTTGCTCTGCTCGGTATCTACATAGAGGATTTTCCGCTTGTTCGGTGGCAGATATGCCGAATACTTCAGTACCTCGTCATTCTTCAACGCTGCCGCAACGATGGCGGAAATGTTGAATGTCTTTTTGCTCTTGGCTTTTCCTGTGGATGCGCTGAAATTACCCAGCGTGCCAATGGTAGAGCCGTTCACCCAGAGTATTTCGGGCGGCACTTCGTAAGTGTCCGTCACCTTTAGATGGATGGTTTTCCAAAGGGCTGCAAAATCCTCTTTCTGCATGGTGACATCCTGCCCGGCTTCTGTCGCTTTTCTATTTTCCATAGCCGCTATTTCTTTAAGGGACGGTTAAGGATATATTTCTGCGCTTCCTGCTCTATCTGCGCCTGCGTCTTCACCGGGTTCTGACGCAACCATGCTTCCAGCTCAGCCTTTTCAAAATAAAGCATTTTGCCCTGCGGCTTGTAATGGGGTATCAAGTTACCCGAAGTCAGCTTGTACAGGTAACTTTTTGAAAGGTTCAAGAACTTGCTCGCTTCATCAAAACTAAGCACATTCTTTGAAAGGAACACTAAATTTTCGAGTTCTGCAACTCGCTTCTCAATACTTGTTTCCATATAACAAAAGTATTTGCGTTAGACAATATGGAGTGCATGCCCTCCAGTTTCTTGTAATCGATTACGGGGGCAAAAGTATTGAGGAATAGCTTGATAGTGGATTAAGCTATGTTTGAGGTATTAACCTATTCTTAAAGTTTTTTCAGTTGTTTGATATAATTGCTGATGGTTACATAATCTTTTTCATGTTCCACCCCTTTTACATAATTGGCGGCTGTGGCTAAATCACCTTGATTCAGATATTTATCTTTCTTTATATTCTTCGTAACAAACAACTTATTCTTTGCTATAACAGATTGCCAGTTAGGTGTTATCAAACCACGATTGCTTAATTCCGAAAAAAGAAAAGCTACCTGCCTGTTGTTATTAGACCTAAATATAACTTTTGGCTTACAGGAAAGTATTGCTTTCAAATCTTCAAAAGTCATAGGAGCATTGAAAATTTCCACTTCATTGATACAATCCACCAACAATGCTATTTGTCTGTCGTTTAAAATAGACTTAAACGGATTTTCTGTTTCAGCAATATGGGAGATAATTTTAGGCTCTTGGCATTTATCTTGAATTGGTTGCGGCTCTTTCTGTTGTGGCTGCATTTCCGCTTGCACCTTACTTTCTTTCTTTTTTCGCAAGTACGCAGAATATTTTTCCAATACAACAGTTTTAACTATTACAGAAAAATAAGGCAGTTCTTCATCATAAACCGTATTATCTTGCTCATACCGGGAATAATCAAATGAAAGAGGATTAAACGACATGTATTTTCTTTTCTCATCGGATTTCAAGGATTCATAAAAACCGCTTTCCCAAAAGAAATCAGATACAGAATAAAAATATTGAATATCATTCAACACAGAATAACGAATATATAACTGCACCAACTCATCAGTGGTACGAACATATTCTTGCTGTTCCAGTTTATCAGCCTGTTCTGCGTCGAAATATAAGGACTTAGAGGCAATATTATCTATCATAACTTGGCTGGCATGATTGATACAGCGATTGAATATACCTTGTATATGGTCGAATTTTATTTTCAGTTCTTCTTCTGTCATAATAATCTATGTTTCAGTTAGTAGAAACAAAGATATATTTTTCCGGCTAAACAAAGACAAAAAAAGAAAGAAAGTACGGTAACTGTGATATAACCATACTTTCTTTTTAAATCAGTCCGTCAAATTCGGTATCAAACTTATAGCTTCTTCTTTTTTCTTATCGACAATCTTCGCATAAATTTGAGTTGTGGCAATATTTTTATGTCCTAACAATTTGCTAACTGTGTACAAGTCAGCCCCCAATGTAAGCATCATGGTAGCATGGGTATGCCGGGCAACATGAAACGAGATATGCTTAATAATCCCTGCGTCTTTCGCCCATTTTTGAAGTATTTTATTTATAGTTCCCTCATGCGTCAAAGGAAAAATCAAATCATCGCCTTTTGCTTCATTTTGTTGCGGCAACCACTTTAACGCTTCATCGGATATAGGCAGATAAAGCGGTTCTTTTGTTTTCTGCATCTTTATTTCAATTCTTATTCTTTCACCGCTTTTCTGCAAATCGTTCCACTTCAATTTTCTTATATCGCTTACACGCAGCCCACACAAACAACTGAAAAGAAAGGCTTGTTTCATTATCTCATACTTGCACTCTGTCCCGATAAGCCGCTTCAATTCCTCTATTGTCAAATACTCCCTGCGGCTGACTTCCGCTTTTACCTTACTGGCAAAATCAAACTCTTTCGTTGGATTGACCGTAATAATCCCCTCTTTATAGGCTCTATTTATAGCGGTACGCAGCACCCCATAGTAAGCAATAACGGAATTATTACTTAATACACCCCCAGCCTTTAACAAACCAAACTTGCTTGCTTTCTTCGCTTGTTTCAAGAAATCCACAAAGCTATTTAAGAAGTCCTTATCTATATCACGAAAAGCTATGTAATCCCCTCTGAACAACTTTAGTTCACGGATGGTATTACCAACAGTCTTTTCATAGTTCAAGCTGCCACGTTCTTTAGATTGGCTTCTCATGTTCATTAAATAATCAATCACATTCGCTTTTGACTTGTTGGTGTTCTGAAAACCGTGTGCATCATTTTGTAACTCCACTATCCTCTTACTCTGAATCGCTTTTGCAAGAGCCAATGTAGCTTCGTTCTTCGCCTTATCCTCCCTCGTTTTTTCGGGTATAAGGTACAACTTCAAAAATTCATATTGCCGTTTACCGCCAACATAATTTTCTTTTCTAATAACATCACCTGTATAATAGTCCAAATAAATAGACTGGTTGCCATTGGCAAGCTGCTTGAATCTAATCCTTACAGGTTCTTTCAATTTAACTTCTTGTTTTTTCTTCGCCATAATTATGTTCTTATTTTGTTACCGATACAAATATAGCGATTTGTTTTGTTACTCCAATGAATACGGGTAACAAAATAGTAACAAAATAAAGGCATTTATTAGACTAAACAAGAAAACAAGGAAAATAAAGGAAATTACACTCAATAAACATAAAATACTAAATACCAATATCTTATATTTAATATTTTATCTCATTTTTTCTCTTTTTCCACAACTGACAGCTGTTGATGATGTTCTGCCACATTATGTATGTTTCTGAATATCAACTATAAATTTCAGCGGCGCAGGCTGACTTTTTCGATTATCTTTTTGGCATTCTTGATTCCGTTCTGTCTGGCAAATTGCAGTAGGTCATCTTCCGTGATGTCGCTATTTTTCCCTGCAATGCTCATAGAGTGTACGTTTTCGTATGCCGCACCGTCTAAATTGGTGGTGAACATCATGTCGTATGCTGGGGTGATGTGCCATGTGCCGTTTCTTTCCATCAGGAAAGAGAAATTCTTGATGTGGTCATCCACGTTGCCGCCCATGACATTGAATACCATCCGGCGGTACAGTTCGGACTGTTCGCTGGCCGGGATGCTCAGCTTTCGGCAGACTTCAAACAACTCCTCATAGCTTGTTGCGTCCGGATTCATGGCAGCAAGGGTCTGTGTATGTATCTTTTCTCCGTTTATCCTGTCGTAACGTTCCGTTAGGAAGTGATGTTTTCCCTCAATTAGAATGAGTCGGGAAGGCATCATCGTAATCCCGGCTTCTTTTGCAATCTCATAATATGCCATTTCCGTTTGCGTGAACGGGAAGTCATCACCCTCTGCAAACTTCAATATGTAGTAGGTATATCCCTCTGGCAAAGGAACTTGTCCGGAACGTATATCATGTGTCGTTTTATTGATGGCGATGATCGCTTTCGGGTGCTGTCCTCCGGCTGATGTTCCTACTTCATAGATACTTTGCAGTTGCAGAGCTTCATCATCTTGTACGGAAATTTCTTCCCGTTCTTCAAAAATACGGCGTGCCAGTTGGTATAAACTCTCTATCTGGAGGGTAGAAGAGGATTCCAATCCCGGAGTGGCCGGAATGAACTCAAAGGCTCCCATTCCCCGTTTCCCGATGAAAGACAGTTTATCTACTGGCGTGAGTTTACGCTTGGGGATATGGTTTTGTGACACCCATTGGTCGAATACCATGTTACCCCATCGGTCAGGCAATGAATCTGCCAAAAACGGTGGGAGACCTTGATAAATCTTTTCTTTGTTTCCGAGTATGGGCATACCCTTTGCTGCCGATCCTTTGACAGAAGCGGTTAGTGGGGCGATTTCCAGCCCTTTCTTGATGAAGTCCGGATGATAGTTGAAGACGGCTCTTTGACTCCTTTCGTCCCAATAGAGCTTTCCGACTTCTTCCCCCCCCATAACATCACACTCACAATATTATTTTCCATGTCTTATCCTTTTCGGCTTTTTATTCATGATTTTTTCCATTGTATAGGCTGAAACAGGTATTTGCGGCAGCAGGTCGTCCATCTGTTCCAGACAGTCCACTACTCGCAGCAGGGCAAGAAAGTTGCCCATATTGATGTTGTAGGCCTTTCCGTTCTCAAACTGGCGCAAGGTGACAAGGCAGACACCGGCTTTCTCGGCAACTTCTTTCTGGGTGAGCCTATAGGTTAGCCTGTATTCCTTAAATCGTCTGCCTAATTCCGCTATGATTTCCGGATTGGCCATGGTTTGGGTGATATGGTCCGTTGTCATATTACAAAGGTAAATATATTAACTGTTATATCAAAATAATATGGATAACAATTAATATATTTACTATTATATTGGATTGTGTGAGTGTCGTTTGTGTGCTAATTTCTCAATTCCATGCTCCGCGTATTCGAGGGTGTGTCAAAACTCAATTATTAAAAAGATGAACTTATAATTTGAAATTTGAGCATCCTAAAAGATCCCCAAAAGGGTCGTATCATTACTCCATACAGAGCTTGATACGACCCTTTTAAGTGTTATACGTTACAATCTGTAACTTTTAGAAGTTGTCATTTCTGTTTTGACACACCCTCATCATAAACCGATCCTGTTTTTAGCCCAAACGCGCCTCCCGCTGTCTTTATTTGCTTGAAAAGAAAGGAATTGACTGACGGCGGATTTTTGTGAAAAGGGGAAACTAGAGAGAAAAGAGGATCAAAGAATTAGTAATAGCTTGTATAGTAATATATTATGGAAAAATATTTTTCGAATTTGGAAGCTGGCTGTACTTTGCCCCGAAATAATCGATTTTCCGATGGTTGAGATGTCAAAGTGTTAGAATGACAATTCGTTAAAAGGGGGAGGGAGAGCATGTATTTCCACACGTAAGCCTTTTTGTTATTTCTTGTTTTCTTGTTTCTTGTTTCTTGTTTTTTCTGCTATATTTCCTCTATAAATAAACAAACGTGAGTCTATTTTTATTAGACGCGTTTATAAAATCCCAATATTTCAGTAAGTTTGCGGGATAGAATAAAAAAACGAATATGACGAGTAACCCCTTACATTATCTCATAATGCGCTCTTTTGGGGCGAAGGCGAGCAAACCCGGCGAAAAGTTTGTTAAATTGCGTATTCCGTTTATTCGTATAAATACAGAATTCTTTCATAATCTAATCCTTTTTAGGAACGGATTGGGGCGATGTACTGGAACATCATACCTCTGCAGGGGTACTATGCCTTGCCGTTTCATGAGTGTTACCTTTTAAATTATTAATAATAAAAACAAACAGACAAATGAAAAACAAATCGAAAGAAAATCCGACCTGTACAGGTCGTAGCGTCAAGCAGACGCTACGGTTTCTCTTATGTATAGCCCTCTTGCTGGCCGTGCCGAAGGCCGGGGCGCAAGATGTATGGGATGGCAAGCCGGATAAGTCGTGGTATACGGATGATTCTCAGGAAGATGATGGAGTCTACCATATCAAGACTGCCGCCGAATTGGCGGGGATGGCAGAGCTGGTGAATGGAGGGTATGACTTCTGCGATAAGACCGTGATGCTGGATGCGGATATTGTCTTGAATGAGACGGATGGCTGGGAGAACTGGGGATATAAAGCACCGGATGGTTTGAAAGAGTGGACGCCGATAGGTACTTATGACTCTCCTTTTTCCGGCATTTTCGATGGCCAGGGGCATACGGTGAAAGGGGTTTATATTATGAGAAAGAACTATGCTGGCCTATTCGGTTATCTTGATGGAGGAACGATCCAGAACGTCGGTGTTGTGGAGAGCAATATTAGCGGGTCTCGCATTGGCGGTATCGTAGGCCATAATAGGGGTGATATCAATTCTTGTTATTACACAGGAGAAGTTGTGGGGCCTATTAGTGGCGGTATCATAGGTATGAGAGAAGAAGGTGATATCTCGAATTGTTACTATTCAGATAATATCGGCCAAGGGGTTGTAGTGAATCTGATGGTAATCCCCTGAGAGTAGCGAAAAAGGAAAAATCCGCATTCCACAACGGTGAGGTAGCTGCCTTGCTAAATGAATATGATGGAATAGATCCTCCTGTTTGGGGTCAAGACCTCAGCGGCATGAATGGCGCTACCTATCCCACGATAGGTGGGCCGGAGGTAATAGAGGTAGTTTCGGGTATCTACTCGAATGAGTGGAAGCCTAATGACGAAGGTATCTATGAAATCTACACGGTCGGACATCTGTATCAGTTCGCTAAGAAGGTGAATGATGATGGCATGAGCTTTCAGAACATGGAGGTACGACTAAAGAACAATATCGGGCTGAATAATACGGAAAATTGGGAGAGCTGGAATATGAATAATGCGCCCAAGAATAAGTGGACACCGATAGGTAATCCTAGCTCTCCTTTTAAAGGTACTTTCGATGGCCAGGGGCATATCGTGAAAGGGGTTAAGGTTGATAGCGAGGACTATGCTGGCCTTTTCGGTATACTTTATGATGCTGGCACGATCCGGAACGTCGGTGTTGTGGAGAGCGATATCAGCGGGGCGAATGCTGGCGGTATCGTAGGTGGGAGTTCTGGTACGATCCAATCCTGTTATTACACGGGAACGGTTGAGAGAAGTTTGGTTGCTGGTGGTATTGTGGGCAATTATAAAAACGGCACAGTCACTAACTGTTACTATTTGGATGGTTGCGTAAAAGGGAATGAAAATAAAGTCCTCGGAACGACACCTAAGCCCGCCGCTGCCTTCCACAACGGCGAGGTAGCTTACTTGCTGAATGCGTGGCAAGGGCAAGATAGGATGGATTGGGGGCAAAAACTCAGCGACACGGATGCCTACCCCACGAAACAGGACGGCAATAATGCGGTATATGGCATCACTTTTAACTATACGAACAAGGATGGTGATGAGACAGAAACGCTTATCTGCGGTAACGCAGGGCAGCTGATACAGGAACCTGATGATATACCAATGAATGATAACTTCGTTTGGATTCCGAAACTGCCCGATAATTTCCCGAGCAAGAATATGGAGACATATGGTTATATATTACCTGATGAAACGGATATAGACTGGTATAATCCAGATGCCAATCCGAAAGAATTCACTATTACCACCGCCGCCCAGTTGCGTGGGGTATCTTGGTTGACTAACAACGTGAGTAATCTTGATTTCAAAGACTGGACATTGAGGTTGGGGGCAAATATCGAGCTGAATAACACGGAGAAATGGCAGCAGTGGAACGAGACTACAGAAGGACTGAATATGTGGGAGCCGATAGGGAGTTACCCGAATCGTTTTAATGGTACATTCGATGGTAAGGGATATACTGTGGGAGGTATTTATGTGAGGGATGGTAATGGCGCTGTCGGCCTTTTCGGTTATCTTGGTTCTGATGGCACGATCTGGAACGTCGGTGTTGTAAAGAGTTATATTCACGGGGATGAAGAAGCCCATAATGGTGGTATTGCAGGGAGCAATGACGGCAAAATTTACTCTTGTTATAATACAGGAATTGTTGATTATGGAGGTGTTGTTGGAGGAATCGTAGGTTACAATAAAGGTGATATCCATTCTTGTTATAATGGAGGAACAGCTAAGAATGGAGATTATGTAGGTGGTATTGTAGGGATCAATAACGGCAAAATTTACTCCTGTTATAATACGGGAGATGTTATGGATAGAGGGAATACCACTATTGGCGGTATCGTAGGCGAGTTATTCGAGGAAGGTTCGAACACGAACTGTTTCTATTTGAAGAAGGACGATCTCAAAGGAGTAGGTGCCGGTCTTTCTGATGGAACGACCGACAAAACCGAAGCCCAGTTCCACAGCGGCGAGGTAGCGTGGGAACTCAAGCAGAAGCCTGCGCCGGAGGGGGCTTTTCCTTGGGGACAGAAGTTGGGTGCTGATGGTAACTTGTTCCCCGTGTTGGGTGGCGAGGCAGTGTACAAAGTCACCTTCGAGTACCCCTCTGCCGCAAATCAACCCGCAACCAAGTCCATCTTTAAATATGGGAATACCAATCAACTGGTGAACTTGACCGAGAGTGAGTTGAACCAGATTCAGATTCCTGGTTATCAGTTGGTGTGGAGTGAGGAATTGCCATATAACGTCAAAATTAGCGACGTGACCATCACAGCCGATTACAAACAGCTGTATACCATTACGATACCAACTATGACGGGCGGGTCAGTAACGGCAAATATGGACAAAGCCCCCGCTGGCGAAGAGATCACCCTAACGATCTTCCCTGCTGAAGGTTACGAGTATGTGGAAGGGACATTGACCGTAACCAACGCCACTCCGACTGAGGTAACGGACAACCAATACACCTTCAAGATGCCCGCTGAGGACGTAACGGTAACGGCCACCTTTAAACAGATCGAATATGTTATCACGATCCCAACTATGCCGGGCGGTTCAGTAACGGCAAACATGGACAAGGCCCCCGCTGGCGAAGAGATCACCCTAACGATCTTCCCAGCTGAGGGCTACGAGTATGTGGAAGGAACATTGACTGTAACCAACGCTACTCCGACAGAGGTAGTGAACAACGGATGCACCTTCGTAATGCCTGCCTCAGACGTAACGGTAACGGCCACCTTCCAGCAGAAGGAAACCCCGAATCCTGATCCTGAGCCCGAACCGGAGCCTTCCTACGTCACCCTTCACTTCGAGCCGAACGACAGCGTCTGCCTCGAGGCCGAGAGCGACTACATCGAGGCGGGCGGCACTTTCGTCTTCACCGCCACCGTAGCCGAGGGCTACGACCCCGCCACGCTACTGGTAGAGTACCGCAAGAGCCCTTACTTATCCTGGAGCCCGCTCAAACCCGCTGCCGACGGCAGCTATCGTCTATCCTGGGTCTATAGCGATGCTTACGTCCGTGCCTCAGTCCGTCCGATGGCCCCAACCGGCATCGACGTGATCACCGGTACGCAAGTCTATACCGAATCCGGCACGGTGGTTGTCCGCACCGCTGCCCGGGCACGAGTGACGATCGTCAGTCTCTTCGGCACGACGCTCTACACCCGCGAGCAAGAGGGCACGGAGCGCTACACCGATCTGACGAGCGGCGTCTACATCGTTCGTGTTGGTGACCATACATATAAGGTGAGGGTGCGCTAGTCGCGAGATATACCATCGCTTTTGTTCTTGCCGATACTGCCGTGTCCTCACGATGGTATCGGCATTTTTTTATACGCTCCACCTCTGGGGTGATTTGCCGGAATGTTTTCCTGGCTTCTGTTTTTTCTTTTATTTGCCATTCCTAAAATCAGATGGATGAAAGGTGATAAAATATAAGCAGGCATTGGAACAGAACGACAAGCGATTACAAAGCACTAAATAAATATTTTTAGCAGTTAAATATCTTCTGCACCCACAATCGGATATTTCATTTTCCTATAATGGGGCAGGAGAGGCCGGTTGGTTTAAGCTTTGTATAGTCTATCCCTGCTATAGGGTGGCTTCAATCGCTTTTGTGATGTCAATATACTTGTGCTTCGCCTCTATGGGGTCGGTCAGGTAAGGGAATGACCAAATTCCTTTTTCTTGAATGAATCCTTGTTCTTTCAGTATAGTTGTATCCAGCGACTTTTTGGCCGGTTCCCTATCCAAATGGGCTATTATCCTGTATCCGTTCCAATCGATTCTCATATCCAGTGTAAGATTGTACTTGATGCTTTGGGTGTAGAAATAAGTAACATTCCCATCACGATCGGGCCAAACATTTAGTCCAGTCCAATTATCTGAGTTAATTGTATTCTTTCTAAACACTTCGCATTTATGGAAGATAATGTAGTTTCCGCTTCCTGTTTTTTTCTCCATCAGCTCTATAACTTCTTGGGGAAGTATTCTGATATTTTGCTTTTGAGCAAAATTCAGATACGAAATATCATTAATCAAAGGAAAATAAGGGGATGTTGGGTCCTTGTACTTCTCAATAATCGTATCTAGGTTTCCTTCATCGAGCAACTTGACGATGTGCTCTCCTTGCCGCTCGAAAAGTTGGCTCCATTCTTCGTCTGTACACAAGGTACGGTTGGAATTGGTTCTGGCTGCCGGGTAGCCAGGCGTTTTATTTGCAAGAAGAGCCTGACGTACTCTGTTTTGGTTGTCACAGTCAATCCACCATTCTTTTATCTTTCCATATAGGTATCGTAACCTGTCAAGAGAATCTTCGCTCCAGCTGACAAGTGTGGCTATTCGCCCCTTATAGATTGGAAAACTTTCGGCTTTGGCAAACAGTTCTTCTATTTCCATACGTAATTCTGGGGTGGGGGAGTTGCGCTGTATGAATATCATTTTTTGCCGTTCTTCTTCCACATTGAAGTCCTGATTTCCCAACAGCGATAGGACATCCCTACACTCTGTTTCCCTTATGAGCCGGTAAGCCCTGAACGCCGGAACTCTTAAAGACTCTTTCTGAGATGAACGGTTGGTATCTCTGTATCTGCTCATATTACTGAACAGATGATATATTCGCTGGATCTCCTGTTCGGTAGCATCGGGATATTTCCTGCAATACTCCATGGATGGGAGTAAGGCATACAGATCTTTTTGAGTATAGTGTTTTCTTGATTCCGGATATCGTATATTAGGAGTGGTAAGCCTTTTGTAGTTGAGTTCATAGAGCCGTTTATAGGAATAGAACCATTCCCAAATTCTTTCCATTGGTATGGTCAACGGGAAATCATCGTTTTCTGTTTCCATATGTTTATGCCACCCTTCTTCAGTATCGTTCTCAAGGATGCGGACGCAATGGAAGAAGGCAAGCATGCCTTCGGTGGATGTGTCAGAGTCGTTTCTGTGACGCTTCTGCCAGAACCAGGTTTCCATCGTTTCCCAATCTTCAGCGGTGGTATGAATGATTGCTTGACCGTTCTCTGTCTGTTCTTCTCTTGTATAGCTCTCATTCTCCTTGATGATCAGCGGTTTTAGATTCTGGTTCGCTGTCAGCGGCTCGCCGGTAGTGTTTATGACCACAAATGTCTCTTCTCCGTTTAGTCTGTTGTTCATGTCGTAGAACAAGAACTTCAAACGCTCAATCAAGAAATCTCCAAAACTGTAGATGTCCGGTTTTTCATTGTCATCATTGGAAGCTAACTTTGCCTCGATGGTCTCAATGGCGCATTTAATGCTTATAATGGTGGGGTCGTTGTTGTATGAGTTCAGGAACCAGGGCTGTTTGTCCAGGTCTGATAAAGACAGGTTGCTGTTTAGGAAATAATATATCGTCAGGTCGCTTAGGAAATAGAGCGAGCTTTCCCGGATGCCGTATAGCAAATGGGGCTCTTTGTCATCTTCCTCCAACTCAAAATTGGAAATAAGGATATCTTTGTACCGGTCATCACCGGCTTTTCTGTTCAAAACACCGAGGATCAAGAACAGGGTGGTGAGTCTTTGCTGTCCATCACATAACTGGAGATGGTTGGGTGTCAGTTCCTTGTCATAATAACCGTATATGAGTCCCATGGTAATGTCCCTGGACCGGTCTAATTTCAACAAACTGTCCATAAATGAACTTACCAGTGTTTCGGTTGAATTGGAAGGAATATGATCACCCCAACAATAGTCGCGCTGCAAATCCGGGACTATAATCTTATCATTTTCGCCACAGAATATTTCCTTTAATGAATGCGGCTTTCCACTCTCTAATTGTGCCATACTACTATCTTAGTTTTTTAATTCCGGATATTCTTTTTTGAACTCTTCTATTTCTTTTTTCTTTCTCATAGGAATCTGCTCTTTGTTCCATGATGAATCACCATCTTTCCATTTGGTGTCGGAGAATACCATTGTCGTATGGATAAGATGCCTGCTTTTGAATGCGTCATCGTCTTGATCCGTGAAGAAATACTTATTCTTTGTATCAAAATCTGCGTCATTGAACTTGGAGTTGTCCCGCCTGTATAACAATAGAAGGTTCCCGATGCAATGTTCTGATCCGGAGTATTCCTGTCCTTCTGACTTCCATTTCATCTCTTCGCGCCATAATTTGATCTCTTTTTCTTTTTGTGTGTCAAGTCTGTTGTCTCCCCAGTCAAGAGCGATTCCTTCTTCACTCCTATGTCCTATTTTGGATTTTGGATAGACGTGTTCCAGCGAACGGTCACGCTCTATCTCAAAATTGAATTTCCGGCTGTTGTGAAGATTGTCCTGACGGATGTTCTGACGAATAAGCCACCTGTATGCCGTTTCATAAAAATTCCGGAACAACAGATCATCACTCAGCTCATTCAGAAACCGGTCTCTGGCTTCTGTGTACTTGGATATATCATTTGAAACGATGTCCTCATGGTTCACGCCAATGATAGACCAGTCATAGTAGCGTTTCAACTCAGACCGGGTGTGACTGTGGTTCTCCCGGCTGTTTAGATTGAAATACCAGCGTAAGAATGCAAATCGTTCTTCCGAACTGTTTCGAATATACATAATGACACCTATATAATTGTAGGATATCGAGTCGTTATAGGTATCTTCTATGCTTTTCTGCAGCAAGCGCATTTTCTTGAACACGGCTTTAGCCTGTTTCATGGATTGCTCGGTGAGAATCTTTTCCCGGAACTCCCGGAAACCGACTTTGTTGTTCCCGCGTATAAGGGGTAGGAGCCATCCCAACTGTCTGCCTCCGGTCCGGAAGAATGTCTTCACACGATCGTCGTTCCACCAATACAGCCAACTGTCCCATTCACGGGCAAGCCGGCTGCGTAATGCCGAATGCTCTGCCTCATTGATGTACTCATGCTTTAAGGATGCACAGCGGAGCAACTCTGCCTTGATAAGCTCTTCATTCGTCATCTTGGCCTTGTTGCCGTTCATCATGGTGAATACAATCTTGGCCTGTTCTTCGGGTATGACAACATAGAGGAACTTGACATTCTTCAGTATATAATCTAAGAAGGACTTCTTGCCTGTATCTTTCAGCTCGCGCCCAAAGATTCTTAATGTCCTCTTAAAGAAGAATATATCTTGATAGGGTTCGTCATCATCTCTGGCAATATCGTCCAGTGACAGATTCTTCAGGTAGTCATTGGACTGACGCCGGATTTCATACCTGATTTGCAAGTATCCGTCGTATCCCAGATACTTGAGAAGCAGATAGAAGAACGTGGTCCGCTGTTGACCGTCCACGAGTACGATCTCTTTTGTATATTCAACTTCATGGACGGTAATACCTTGGAGAAATATTTCTTTGTTTTCCTGATAGGATTGGGCCAGGGTACTTATAAGGTATGTGACAGAGTCCTCCTTTTCGTTTTTCTTCCGTTGACCCCACACATAGCCTCTCTGATAATCCGGTATAACGAACTGCCCTTTATTGTCTAGGCGGTTAAGATAGTCCTGCAGCGAGATCGTGGTCTTGCTTGAACTATCCTCTGAGTGGGTATTTGGTTCTGTACTTGCCATATTATTGCTTGGTCTCAAACCTTTGGCTTGAAATATGGTGCAAGTTATGAAAATATCGGGCTTAATCCAATCTTATGGCTGGATTTATAGAGGGTTATGGTATTTTTTAGTGCCCTTCCCGTGTTTTACACGTTTGCTATACCTTATATATATAGGAATTGTATGTTTTTCTATGTTAATCAGTTATTTTTTCGTTGACAATTTTTTCTATTAACTGAAATGTTGTATTTTTGCGTCATAATCAAAACATTAACTTATGAATATGAAGTATTACTTGGCATCCGCTTTCTTCGCTTTCTCCCTTTCGGCCTTTGCTCAAAGCGGTGTCTCAGTGAAGACTGTTTCAAAGGCTGGAATATTGCATAACCAATTTCAAGGAGAATCGCTTGAGCGGATAAAGTTCCTCAAATTAAAGGGTGCGTTGAACAAGCAGGACATTAAGTTCATCAATAATGAGCTTCATGTTGCCGAACTTGATTTGTCAGAGGCTGTGTTTGACAACTCAATCGCCAAGGAAGGGCATTTCCCGAGTTATTTGTTTGAAAAGCTTCAAGGCTGCCTGGAACGAATAGTGCTTCCAGGTAATATCTCATATATTGATGACAATGCGTTTACAGACATGTTCAAACTGGAACGAATCGTCATGCGTAATAAAATATATACGGTAGGGAAGTCAGCCTTCAAGGGTTGTGGCCGTCTGGTTATAAACGGAGACGAATTTAACGAAGCTTCGTTGCTTGATGACTATGCTTTCTATGAATGTGCATCTATCCCATCTATCCAGTTAAGTGCTGCACTGAATAAATTGGGATTGAAAGTGTTCTGGGGATGTAAGTCCTTACAGAGAATAGAGATTGATCCCAAAAATGAGGAACTGTTGTTTATCCCTGAAGGGGCTTTCTTCAATTGTGAATCATTGCAGAAGATAGATATCCCGACATTGGTGAAGTCTATCGACAAGTCCGCATTTGTCGGTTGCCGGTCTTTGAATACCATCAATATGCGGACCATTATACCGCCCATGCTGGCAGATAAGGCGTTTGACGATTTCATTCATCCGCTGTCTGTTGTAGTACATGAGCGCTCACTCAAACTTTACACCCGTTCTTCTAACTGGAAGAAATTCCGTGGTTACTTGATGACAGACGCTTCCCAGAAATTGTATGAGAGAGGGAAGGAGGAAGAACGTATCCGACCTACTGTAACGCAAAAGGTGGAAGAAGAAAATCCCGGAACTGAGGCAAAACCGGATTCAACACTGCTCCTTGCACAGGACAACTTTAAAGAGGCGAAAACGGATACTGTTAAGTCCCCGACTGTGAAAGAAACACCTGTAGCAGAGCCAAAGTCAGAAAAGAAGAAAGAAGGAAAGAAAAAGGATAAAGAACCGGTGAAGGAAGCTCCTGCTCAAAAGGCAAAACCGGCGGTGGTCACCAATGAAGGTAGCCGGACTCCGGTATTGTCTGTACCTGAAAAGAAAGAAGAAAAAAAGGAAGTGACAGAGGATGCTTTTGCCAAGTTGGTTCGTGAGAATACCCGCATCGTAGAAACAAAACCGACCACCTATTATGGTTCTCCGATTATAAACTCTGCAGTCTCCGAGTTGAGTCTGTATATGAAGGACGGCATGATCCATATCGAAGCTCCTGTAAAGATAAAGCAGTTGACTATCATAGACCGTACAGGACGTACTATCTATGCGAACAGACTGTCCGAGACTCTTTACAGCACGATCGTGGAACAGTCTTCTATCAAACTGCTTCGTGCGGTTTACGAGAATGGTATTGAAACTAAACGTTATTGATAAATCAAATGGGTAATATTATGAAAGGAATTTTAGCGTGGGGCTTTTTTATAGAACTTCGCATTTGAAAACTCCTAAATCTTCAGTTTATGGGATGAAAAATGCGGGATAGCGCAGCTATCCTTGGTTTTCAATATACTTCTTGATAGTTTCCTGACTGACATTTTGGACTGATGACACAAAGTAACCATCTGCCCAAAATGTGTTTTCCCTGTAAAATATATGTCTAAGGTAATTTTCATGCTTCTTCCAAGTGGCGGTTGTTGACATTTGCTTGAGTCTTCTTACAATTTGCAGCGGAGATAGTTTTGGTTCACTGCATATCATCATGTGTATATGGTCTTTGTCTGTTTCCATGACCTCAATATCAAAATAGGAAAAGTTTGATATCTTCTGCATGATTTGCTTCATGTCATATTCCACTGCTCCAATTAGTAACTTCTTTCTGTATTTGCATACCGGTATCATGTGGTACTTGATGAGAAATTTCGAGTGGTCCTTTGAAATGTATTCTTTCTGTATCATTGTTTCGTTTGAAATCGTTAGATTTGCAGTATGTTACGAGCCTACAAGTATAGAATCTATCCGACAGATGAGCAAAAGGTTTTGTTTGCAAAGACTTTTGGCTGTTGTCGTTTTGTCTATAATTGGGCGTTGAATCTGAAAATCACGGCATACAAGGAGCGTAAGGAAACGCTTGGCAACGTATATCTGACCAATCTGATGAAGAGTGAGCTGAAAGCGGAGCATGAATGGCTTTCGGAAGTAAACTCACAATCCTTGCAGAGCGCTTTGCGCAATCTCGATACCGCCTACACCAACTTTTTCCGTAATACCAAGGCGGTCGGCTTTCCACGCTTCAAATCCCGCAAGGATAGGCAGAGCTTCCTTTGTCCACAGCATTGCCGTGTGGATTTTGAGAAAGAAACAATCACAATCCCAAAGGCGAAAGATATTCCTGCCGTACTGCATCGTAACTTCAAAGGGACGGTAAAGACCGTTACCGTCAGTATGACACCTTCAGGCAAATACTTTGCGTCAGTATTGGTTGATACGGCCATTCAGGAACTCCCGGCAATCCCCGTACAGGTTGATACGGCTTTGGGTATTGACCTGGGTATCAAATCGCTCGCCGTATGTTCTGACGGACGCACGTTTGACAACCCGAAGAACTTGCAGAAAAGCCTTGGCCGCCTGAAACTGTTGCAAAAGCGGTTGAGCCGCAAACAGAAAGGTTCTTCAAACCGAAACAAGGCTCGCATTAGAGTGGCCAGGTTGCAGGAATACATAGCCAACAGCCGTAAGGACAACCTTCACAAAATTACCCATGCGCTTACGCACGACAGCCAAGTGCGTACCATCTGCATGGAGGATTTGAATGTGAAAGGAATGCAGCGTAACCATCACTTGGCACAAGCCGTAGGTGATGCGTCTTTCGGGATGTTCCTCACGCTGCTTGAATACAAATGCAGCTGGTATGGGGTAAACCTCATTAAGACAGGACGCTTTGCCCCAAGCTCAAAGACCTGTGGCAAATGCGGCCATGTGTATAAAGGATTGAAATTAAACGAGCGCAGTTGGATTTGCCCCAAATGTGGTACGCACCACGACCGGGACTTCAATGCAGCTTGCAACATAAAGGAATTTGGCTTGAAAGCCCTACCCACGGAGCGTGGGAAAGTCAAGCCTGTGGACTGTCCTCTTGTGGATGACCGACCTCGTGTCCTAAAAAGCAATGGCAGGAAGAAGCAGGAAAAGAGAGGAGGTATTGGTATCTCTGAAGCCGCTAAATCTTTAGTTTTGCGGTAGTTCACCTGTTTCTTATTCTTTATATCGAAGCTTTCGGATCATGGCATGCTGAAAGAAAAGGACAACTCGGTCAGAACCGCATGGATCAATATGGACAGGCAGTACCAATACCGTAACGATATGATCTTAAATTTGGTCGATATGGTGGGAAGCGAGATTCCACAAGAAAAGGATGTTTTGCAGACTGCTTTGGCAGTTCATGACAGGGCTTCCAAGGTGCAAGCATCAATGGATAATCCTACGCCCGAAATGTTGGAGGCTTACCTGAATGTTCAGGATTCGGTACGCTACGCTTTAGGATATCTACTGTTCGAAGCAGCGAAAATTCCGGCTTTAAAAGAGGACTATGGTCTTTTCGTTTTTCAGGAGCAACTGAAAGGGTTGGAGAAACGCATTGAAGACAAGCGGAACTATTTTAATTATAGTGTGCGCAAGTATAATGATTACATATGTAGTAAGATGGTGGCATCTTGGCTAGGATGCAAAAAACGTTCGTGTTTTGACGATGATATAGAGACTCTTACCGAAGAGTAACAGAATTTTTCATGTGAATTTCTATATTCAGTTTGTGATACTGGCTATTTAGTTTTTGGTTTGATTGGTACGGATCGGTTTGATAATCGGTCCGTTTTTTTTGCTTTTGTAAAGCGATTGTTTTCATGGTTCTTAAATGATTTTAATAATTTAAGCGAATTTGTGGTTTTCTCGCCATTTTATTTTAAAATCAATAACTTTGTAATTGGACAACTTTATAGTAAGAATTGCCGATAGCTTGTCCGGTTACGGCATAACATTTATCTTATTATGAATAAACAAAACCTTACTGATTATTTATGTGGGTTATTGACTGCAAATAATCCGGATTGTTTGAACTCATTTGTGCATGTAGGTGCTGATGAAATACCGGATGCTTATCTTGTCGCTATCAATGACGACTTGACTAATGATGGTGAATCAGAAGTTTGGACCGAACATTCCGAAGTTGATTTGAATAACTCTTCAAACAGAGCGAATGAACCCGAAGACTTTGACGAAGACAATTCGTATGGCGATGATGGAGTGGGGGAGAATGATATTAATGTAATTCGTCCGGCTATGGATGTGATTCTACAGGAAAGGCAGGCTGTTATTTTGGGGAATCCCGGTAGTGGCAAAACTACCCTGTTGCAATATGTCCTTCATTCAATGGCTCGTTGCTGTATGGATAATGGCATGCGAACGGATGTTCCGGTTTATATACCACTTAAGGAACTTTCTCCATCGGTCTCTTTGGAGAATTGGTTAGAAAGTTTCATTAGTCGGTCTGATTTCGGAGATGCCTTTTCCAGAGGTGCGGTATTTCTGTTCCTGGATGGGCTGAATGAAGTGCTTCCCTCGGTATATGATTCAACCATCCGTACGATTTCCCAGTTCATGAAGGTTTATCCGGATTGTGGCGTGGTCATTACTTCCCGTTTGTATGGTTATTCAGGTCAACTTGATATACCGTCTTTCCTTTTGCAAGGGCTTACCGACGATAATATTTGTTCATATATCCAGAAGCGTATCGGTGACAGTGGGTTATTCCAATACATTAAGGGCCATAAGAAACTACATGAACAGTCAAGAAACCCTTTGTTGCTGAATATGTTTGTCAGTCTTTGGCTATCTTGCGGCTATCTCCCAAAAGCGAGACTGCACCTTTATGACGAGTTTATTAGCTATCAGCTTCAGAAGGGTGGAGTTGTGTCAAATGATGACCGGCAGATTGTAGTCGATTCCCTCTCACGGCTGGCATATTCCATGCGTAGTTATGGCTATTTGTCTGACAGTATCACCGGACTTGACTCTATAGTGTCGGACTGGATGGACCCTGATAGGGTGGGGGAGGTGACCCGGATGTTGATGGACAGCGGGTTGCTTTCCGTAACTTCTAAGGGCATTGATTTTTGGTGCATCTCTTTTATCCATGAGACTTTCCAAGAGTATTTCTCTACCTTGTATATATATAGGGATTATGTTGCGACGGGCCATTTGTGTGTGGATTTCTCGCTTCCTGAATGGGGAGAGTCTTTGAAAATGCTTACTGAGAGTCTTTCTTTAAGAGCGGATACAGATAAACTGTCTGGCTTTTTGGGGATAGTTTGTTCTCAGTTTGAAATGGGGAGTAAGACGGATTGTTTCAATGACCGCCTGGATCGGTTATTAAGTACCCTATCTGAATGCTTCCCGCATAGCCCTTCGTTATCCGCTTTAATGGAACAGTACTTGTTCTTGAATATGAAGAACTTTTTGAAACTGCCCTCGTATTATCGTACTGTCGCCCGTTTTGATCAAATCTGTAGTAGTTTGGCGGTATTGGGTTCTTCTAAGCTTACTGGGATTTTGTTCAGGAGTTACAAGTGGCTGCAGTATTGGCTGTATGATGTGGACAGCCTTGAATACTTAGGTGCAAAATGCTTGATACCACCGACAAAGGTCATTCTTCAATATCTTGATGCATTTCCCAATAAGATGGAAATCTATATGTATATGCAGGATATAAGAACACAGTATGGCTGTTTCGAATCTATAAACTTACGGCTTAAATACCTCATGGTTTATCTGGCGAACCACATGAATCGGGAGGAATGTCGGGAGATGTATCTGGCGATAGGGGATATGGATGCACTTCTTCGTACGTCTGATATGGATTTTGTAGAAAGGGAGACTGAGGGGAAAGCCAATATATTGTTTCCACATTTGTCCAGTTCATTGAAGGTAATCAGCCCCGAAGCTGTTATCCGGTTTTATCAGATGATGTTCGGAAGGATGTGTAGGGAAAACCAAATGTGTTTGTTGGATTCAGAGGTATTGGCTGACTTTATCCTGAGATGTCCGGGGCTGGACGAGGTGTTACTCCGGGAAAGCCAGTTCCAAAAGTATCAGGACCAAATACTTGCTGCCTGTTTTATGGTGCCCTGTCAATACCTCAGTGACTATTATTTTAAACTGTTGCCGGTATTGCGTGACTCAATCCAGTTGCGGAGTATACATTCTGTAACCAGTATCATTTGGTACAAGGCGGCTGACGGCTTGTTTTATCTTCAGTTGGATATACCTAATTTGTCTGACGGAACCGACAACGAATTCCAGCAACTAAAGAAACAGTATCCGGATGTCCGACTGCGTAAGATCCAGTTGAATTATTTTGCAATTGATGCAGAACTGACAGAGGGAACACCGCAAGGTGTTATTAAGATTGAGCCAAACTATACGGTAGATCATGAGATTATTCCCATCAAACGTGAAAACCGTATCATTATATTGTGTGCCCAAAAAACCAGCTATAAGCCAAAAAACAAGTATAGTGTTTGCATGGATGGTACAACCTATCTTTTGAAGTGTTGCCAAAAGATATCAGTGAGGATGGTCAACTCATATCAGATGAATAATCAGGTTGTCGAATACAGTATCAAGAAAGGCTTTAATAAGGAACTCTTTCGGGACTACTATTATTACTTCCGTGCGGATGAAGTGGAACCATGGCAGCTGGATTGTTCTGCGAACTTGTCTTATAGGCTGAAAGCAAAATTGGGTTTGCTGGGCAGGCTGTTGGATACAGTTCCGGCAATAGACAAGTTGGCAGTCGTCCTAGAGGTTGTAGATACACGGGTTATCGTACAGTTCCGGAATAAGGCGACACTCAGCAGATTTCCGCAAAGGTATACTGTACTTAAGCCTGGGGACATTGTGTTCAAGTATGAATCCAAGCTGTATAAAATCGAAAACCAGATGTTATTGGATAATGTTGCTATGGTTCATGGAGAAGTGGTGTCCAAAAATGGGGATAACCTGTTTATCGCATTTCCTGATAATGAATACAATAAGGATTATTATTATTTTGATGTCAATCAGGAGTTCAAGATAGGTGACAAAGTCCGTTTCTTCCCTGTACTTAATAGAGCAAATCGCTTTTACGGAAGTCCGTTGGCGTGTTTGGTTAGAAAAGATGAAGCATAGGTTCCACTTATGCCTAAAGTGTCCCTCCCTGTGAAATGCTCGGCTTTGGTTGGCATTCGACAGGGAGTATTTTGTATAGTTTGAAGTAATCTCTGTCAAAAAAGTAGTCAAATTTGCAACTCAGAGTCCTTGTCTCATGGATAATGTTTACCTTCGTTCTTTCTAAATATCAGTAATAGTATAGCGTTATGTTTAGGTCGGTTATCAGCTGTTTGCTCCTTTTGACAGTTCTATGTGTCAATGTACACAATAGTACGTTGTCTGCCCAATCGGATCAAAGTTCTCAGGAAATGAAACGTTCTTTTTCTATTATTCGTTCTTATGAATCTGATGGACAATTTGAAAGAGCTATAGAAGAAGGAGAGAAATTATTGGTCGAGTGCGAAAAGAATTACCCTGAATTATCCCCACGATTGTACGATATCTTGTCTCATGCATATTCTAGTATGACTGATTTTGATTCTGCTATTGAATATGCTGATAAAGCTATTGAGAAGGCTAAACTGTATAGTGATTATTCTTTCGAGGATATTTTATTATTAAAACAGAACAAACTGTCTTCATTGACGAATAACTATGATTTTGAAGCAGCAATGCCTCTTGTTGCTGAAATTGAATTGGCAATTAAAAACAATGAATTGCCAAGAGACAGTTACTTCTATGCTTATGCTCAGTTATCTTCCACTTATGGGCAGTTTGGTATGCTTGAACAATCCTATAATTTTTTTCAGTTGGCCGAATCCTATTCAGATCAAATACCTGTCAATACAAAGATTTACTTTTTACTTGATATGTCTTCTGATGCGCCTAATAATTTTGTCCGTAAGAGCTGTATTGATAAGGCGTGGAATCTCTATCAAACTTTGCAAACAAAGGATGATAACCTGTTGGTGCATTTATATCGTTTTCATGGCGATTACTATTCTGGCGTTCGGGATTACCAGAAAGCCATGGAATCCTATGTAAAAGCGTTAAACATATATGAAGAAACCGGTAATTTTGATATGTTTTCCCTTACGTTGATGGAGAATGCAGCTGAAGTGTTGCGAACTATCGGCAATTATGATGAAAGTATAGTCCTCAATGAGAAAGTTGTTGAGATTAGGAGGAATATCTATGGTAATGTGAATCATCCTTTGTATTGGAATTCTCTGCATCAATTATTCTATGATTATATCTATGCTAGGCAATTCCCTAAGGCTGATACTGTCTATAAAGAATTAGGACGAATTACAAAGAATCGTAACGATAAAGAAAGCCGCATGTTGTTTTTATATAATGGAGCGGATTTGGCATCTGCGAAGGGTGAATACAAGAAGGCTGACAATCTCTATCAAAAATGCTGGGAGTATTTTAAGGATAGTGGAAAGTTGGATTATTATCAGCGATCGCTACTATACAAAATGGTAGACATGTATGCAAGATCGAATTCTGATAAATATAGAATATGGTCAGCTAAGAAATACGATGTGTATAAAGAAGAGATATTGAATGATTTCATCGGATTGAATGATGCAGAACGGAGTAATTGGATATATTATATTGAGGAACTGTCCTCTCACATGATTCGATATTGCAATCTAGGGGACAAAGCTTTGGCCGCTGAGTCATCTCTGTTTTTCAAGGGGCTTTTGTATAAAACAGGTTCTGTAATTAGATCTATGGTAGAAAGTAATCCAGAGGCGCAGGAACTGTATGTAAAATTGAAAGAACAAAAGAACTGGCTGAATGCGTTGATGAATACGGGTGATTCCGTCAGAATTGCTGCATTGAGAAATGAGATAGGTGAATTGGAACGTAAGCTGAATAACGATTTTGTGGAGTTCAAACAGTTCCGGAAGGAAATGGATGTTAGTTGGACTGAGGTAAAGAATGGTTTATCGGATAAGCAGCTGCTGATTGATTTCGTCTCTTATGAGGATTCAACTGGCGTTTGGTATAGGGCATTCGTGTATTCAAAAAAGACTAATGAACCGATCTATGTCGAACTGTTTAATGAGAAGGAGTTGAGTGCTTTTATTCAACATAGACCTGAAGAAGTATATCAATCTGCAGATTTCTATCAGCTTGTATGGTCTAAATTGTTACCTTTCACTGATGGTTATACTGATGTGTATTTTTCTCCGGTAGGATTGCTGCACAAGGTGGCCATCGAAAACCATTCCATGATGATGGAATACCAACGGACTAATCAGGTTCGCTTCCATCGCGTACCTGTTCTGACGGATCTTAATTGCAGTTCAGGACTTAAACTAAACCATGTGGTTGCGTTCGGTGATATTGATTATTCCCAGCAGTTGCAGGATAATCTGTACTCGGCCACTAATCTGAGAGGCAACCACTGGGGGGCCCTGCCCGGTACAGCACGGGAGATGGAGATTGTAGGAAATTGCCTTTCTGGGAAACCTGATTCGGATGTGGCTATTTATACCAAAGATAAGGCAACGGAACGGCAGTTCATGGATTATGACGGGAAAGAGGTTAATCTGTTCCATTTTGCGACACATGGGTTTTATTATGATGATTTGGACAGGAAGTCCAATCACGAATATATGAGACGGATGTCAAGATTGTATGACTCGTTTTCCGGTCTCCTTATGAGCGGTGCCAATAGAGGCTGGGAGAACTCCGAAATCGGAGTGAATCTGGATGACGGCATCTTGACCTATGACGAGATTGCCAACTGTAAATTCAAAGATTTGGAAGTGGTGGTGCTGTCTGCCTGTGATACCGGTTTGGGAGATGTGAACTATGATGGTGTATGGGGGTTGCAACGGGCTTTTAAACTGGCAGGGGCCACAAATCTCATAGTGAGTCTTTGCAAAATCGATGATAGCGCCGCCGAACAGTTCATGACGCATTTCTATGAGGGGGTGGCTGCCGGAAACAGCGTTTATCAGGCATTTGATTCGGCTCGGGATCAGATGAAACAAGCATACCCGGATGAACCGCTGTTCTGGTCATCATTCATTTTGGTAGAGTAGGAGTGGCTTCACTCTTCTTATAGGGGGAGAGTGAAGTATTCTACAACACATAGGTAGTTACCAATTGCTCATAAAGATGGTTCAGGTGTGAACTACCGCAAAACTAACGATTTAGCGGCTTCGAAGAAACCAATACCTCCTCTCTTTTCCTGCTTCTTCCTGCCATTGCTTTTTAGGATACGAGGTCGGTCATCTACAAGAGGACAGTCCACAGGCTTGACTTTCCCACGCTCCGTGGGTAGGGCTTTCAAGCCAAATTCCTTTATGTTGCAAGCTGCATTGAAGTCCCGGTCGTGGTGCGTACCACATTTGGGGCAAATCCAACTGCGCTCGTTTAATTTCAATCCTTTATACACATGGCCGCATTTGCCACAGGTCTTTGAGCTTGGGGCAAAGCGTCCTGTCTTAATGAGGTTTACCCCATACCAGCTGCATTTGTATTCAAGCAGCGTGAGGAACATCCCGAAAGACGCATCACCTACGGCTTGTGCCAAGTGATGGTTACGCTGCATTCCTTTCACATTCAAATCCTCCATGCAGATGGTACGCACTTGGCTGTCGTGCGTAAGCGCATGGGTAATTTTGTGAAGGTTGTCCTTACGGCTGTTGGCTATGTATTCCTGCAACCTGGCCACTCTAATGCGAGCCTTGTTTCGGTTTGAAGAACCTTTCTGTTTGCGGCTCAACCGCTTTTGCAACAGTTTCAGGCGGCCAAGGCTTTTCTGCAAGTTCTTCGGGTTGTCAAACGTGCGTCCGTCAGAACATACGGCGAGCGATTTGATACCCAGGTCAATACCCAAAGCCGTATCAACCTGTACGGGGATTGCCGGGAGTTCCTGAATGGCCGTATCAACCAATACTGACGCAAAGTATTTGCCTGAAGGTGTCATACTGACGGTAACGGTCTTTACCGTCCCTTTGAAGTTACGATGCAGTACGGCAGGAATATCTTTCGCCTTTGGGATTGTGATTGTTTCTTTCTCAAAATCCACACGGCAATGCTGTGGACAAAGGAAGCTCTGCCTATCCTTGCGGGATTTGAAGCGTGGAAAGCCGACCGCCTTGGTATTACGGAAAAAGTTGGTGTAGGCGGTATCGAGATTGCGCAAAGCGCTCTGCAAGGATTGTGAGTTTACTTCCGAAAGCCATTCATGCTCCGCTTTCAGCTCACTCTTCATCAGATTGGTCAGATATACGTTGCCAAGCGTTTCCTTACGCTCCTTGTATGCCGTGATTTTCAGATTCAACGCCCAATTATAGACAAAACGACAACAGCCAAAAGTCTTTGCAAACAAAACCTTTTGCTCATCTGTCGGATAGATTCTATACTTGTAGGCTCGTAACATACTGCAAATCTAACGATTTCAAACGAAACAATGATACAGAAAGAATACATTTCAAAGGACCACTCGAAATTTCTCATCAAGTACCACATGATACCGGTATGCAAATACAGAAAGAAGTTACTAATTGGAGCAGTGGAATATGACATGAAGCAAATCATGCAGAAGATATCAAACTTTTCCTATTTTGATATTGAGGTCATGGAAACAGACAAAGACCATATACACATGATGATATGCAGTGAACCAAAACTATCTCCGCTGCAAATTGTAAGAAGACTCAAGCAAATGTCAACAACCGCCATTTAGAAGAAGTATGAAAATTACCTTAGACATATATTTTACAGGGAAAACACATTTTGGACAGATGGTTACTTTGTGTCATCAGTCCAAAATGTCAGTCAGGAAACTATAAAGATACATAATAGCAAGCTATTATATATGCCCGGAGTTTCCCGTCCGCAAAAAGGAAAAGGTAAATGTGAAGGAATCGCCACGTATTGGGGGATGGGCAGATTTGTGTGAATCTCCCGATTTGTGTAATTTTGTACCTTTAATCGTTCTATATGTACATATTTAATTCAATACCTCATATCGTCAACACCCTTAATTTGGGGAAGGATTTGTTGGAGGTTTTGTTTGAAAAAAGAAAGTCTCAGCCGTTGCGTTACGATTATGCGTTGGATATCATAGACGAGAATAAATTGAATATCCTTATCGAGCGTGAGGTCATCCGCAGAAATGGTCCATACATAGAGTTGGACGAGCATTATCTGTCTTTTTGCGAGTTGCTTCTGGAGGCTAACGAGGAAATATCCACTTCCGTGATAGATGAAAACATCCAGTTGATATACCAATTGATTGACTATTATAATAAGGAAGACAACGCTTCACGCAAGTTGGCTTATCTTCGTTCGGTCAAGTCGCACCTTCGTAAGGTGGGCAAGATTCTGGTACGAAACGTGGTGTCCTTGCAGCGGGTTATCGACAATACATTCAAAAACGAGCCTAATTATAAGGTAAAAATCGCCAAATTGGAGAATCTGGATAAGAAGCGGATTGATATCAACAGGCTTATCGTCGAATTGGGCAGTCTGTTGGACTATGATCAGACCAGCTTTTTTGTGGATTCTTTGGATGAAGAGCTTCTTGCCATATCCCGTGAACTAAAGACGGAGCTGTCCAGTGCCGGGCATAGCCTGATTCATTCTCAACAGGATATTATTGATTACTTGAACCAGATTCGTACCCAGGTAGGGTTTACACGCAAGTTACGGCGCATCAAGTATCTAAGGGAACAGTTCGAGCTTCAGGAGAAAACAAACGTGCGCGAGGTGGTTGACGGAGAGCATTCCGTGGTGCTTGAAGGGGTACAGCTGCCGCTGTTCAAAGTATCAGTACCTTACCTGCAGACGGACGAGGCGCTGGAGGTAATCCTGAAGGTGGCCGATGCCATGCGCTCGGACAAGGTGATAACCCGTCGGGAATTGGGCGGTATTTCTGTCGAACAGATGGAGAACACCGAAGTGGATATGACCGCAGTCAATACCCGGAAGATGATGGATGCCTTCTGTCAGGACAATGCTGATCTGTTTTCTTTTGTTATGGGATACCCGTATAATCGTGAAATGGATTTTGACGCAAAAGTGACCTTGTTTTGCCGGCTGCTTTCCCTTTATGAGAATGAACTGGAGATAACAGACCGTTTTGGACAAATGGAGCATATAGAGTACGCTCTTATTTTTAAAAGGAAATAAAGAATATGTTAGATAATTTGCCTGTACAGACCGCTCAGGTCTATGATTACCTGTCGAAGGGTAATTTCCTGTGCTCAAACACCAGTGTCAAGGAACTGAAGACATTATTCCTGATAGTCGAGGAGAATTTTGAACTCTTGCGCGATTATTTCATGTACATAAACTTTGTGCTGGAACAGGGGAACAATTATTTCTACTTTTCCCGTAAGGAGCCGCGTGCTACCCTGGAACAAAAGTTGCAGCGTTTCTATGCCTGGATCGACATCATGGATTTCTTTTGTACTTATGATACGGCATTCGGACCGGGATTTTCTTTCTCTCCGGCAGAGATCCTCGTCCGTTCACGCATTGACATGGATCTTGAAATGAAACTGGACGGCCTGAAGAAGCATGCCGGCGGTAAGGAAAAGCGCAAGGATATTCTGGATGTCATTCTGGACCGAATGGGCAAGGAGGGTTTTATCGAGTGTGTGAGTGACATGAACGGGACATGGAAAGTGCTGTCTTCATGGGATTACCTCACTCAAATGATTAACAGCATCAATATTGCAAACGAAAATGAGATATCTCAATAGAATAATATTCATAAACAGTGCAGCTATCCGCTATTCTGAAATACAGCTGGACGGCAACATACATTTTATCGGAACACAGGGGGTGGGGAAGAGTACTATCCTGCGGGCGATTCTTTTCTTTTATAATGCCGACGCACAACGATTGGGCATTCCGGTGGAAAAGAAATCCTATCAGGAGTATTATTTCCCTTATGCTGACTCCTATATTATATATGAGGTAATGAGGGAGGATGGCTGTTTCACAGTATTCAGCTATAAAACGATGAACCGTATATGTTACCGCTTTATCGCTTCCCCGTATCGGCCGGACTTGTTCATCGACGAGGAAGGTGTACCTTATTCGTCGGACAGCGTGCGTTCTGTGTTGGACAAGAATGGAATCAAGTATAGCAAGGCGATATCAACCTATGAGGAATATCGGAATATCCTATATGGGAATACTGACAATAAGGTGGATTATTCTTGTTTCTCTCTGATGGAGAGTGTTTCTTATCAGAACATTGTCCGGACCATCCAGAATGTATTGCTTAATTCACGGCTGGAGGCTGATTACATAAAGCAGACCATCATCACTTCATTGAACGAGGAAGACAGCGTGATTGACCTGACCCGTTACCGGAGCCATTTGTCGGGGTTCGAGAGCCAGTTGAGTGACATTGGTACGTTCCGTGATCCGGGCATGATGCGTAAGGCGAACGGCATTGTTTCCTTATTCGACGATATCCGTAAGCGGAACTTGCGGATCAATGACTTGTGCCGGCAGTTGCGGAGCGCTTATCTGCAAACAGAGAGCGTGCTGCCTGAACTGGCACGGAAGATACATGAGAAAGAGGAAATCAAGTCCGACTTTTATAAGAAGCGGGAACGGCTGGATACGGAGTCCAAGAAACGGACGGCGGCCATGGAAGCGGAGTTGGCCGTACTGAAGGACTCTCTCTCCAAAGCGGAAGCCAAACAACGGTATTATTCCGGAAAGGATATCCGGTCGGCAATGGACCGCTGCAGTAAGTTCGAGGTTTTGCAACAAGAGCAGGAATCATTGGTAACGGAACAGGATTTGTTGTCTTCAAAGAATAAGGAGGCTTCTGTTCTCCATGCCGGCCTGATTGCCAATCTAAAGAATGAGCTGGCCGGATTTGAGAATGAGAAGCAAAAGCAACTGTTGGCAATCGAGGCGGGAATCAATTGCCGTCGGGATGAGCGTCGTGACTATTACCGCTCTTTGACGGATGATTTACGACAAAAGGCTTCGGTCGAAAAGGAGCGTCTTTTCGCTGACAGGGAGAAATATAAGTCGGAGATTGCGGCCAAGAAGATGCAGATTAATGCTGTCCGTGGACAAAAAGGCTCTTCCGAGGAACTGGATGCTGTAAAGGAACGTCTGGGAAGCTACCTGTCAAACCGGAAGGACTTGGAGCTGAAGATGCGTGAACTCAAGTATGAACTTACCTGCCAGTCAAATGAATTGGAGACCTCAGAAAAGCGGTTGGAGGAAGATTTCCAAAAGCTGAGAGAAACGAATGAGGGTGAAATCGGGATGTTGGATGCCAAGATAACGGAGCTGACCGAGTTCCTGGACAACCAGAAAGACAGTTTCTTCAGCTGGCTGTCGGAGAACAAGCCGGGTTGGGAGCAGACCATCGGCCAGGTATGTGATGAGCGCTTGTTGTATTCTAAAGAATTTGCTGCAGAGGTGGCCGATGGGGATACTTTCTATGGGATTCGTTTTACTGCCGGTTCGCATCGACAGGTGAAGACCAAGGAAGATTACCTGTCAGAGAGAAAGGACGCCATGGATAAATGTGCGTCTATCCGGCAGTTTATGGCTGATGCCGGTCTGGATTTGGAAAAGGCAAAGGAACGGTTACGCAAACAGTACCAGTCTTCGGTAAAACCGATAAAGGATGATCTTTATCAGGTTGATTACGAGTTGGAACAGTTGGAAATCCGCAAGAAGGAGGATGAGTCCCGCCTGGCAGCCTTGCAGGATCAGGCGGTACGTTCGCAGAATGAGAGTGTCCGCCGCCTGGAAGAAGATTTACATGCGCTGGAAGCGGCTTTGTCTTCTGTCTGTGGAACCATGGATGCGCTTCAGGCGAAGTTGGATAAGGAGATGTCAGCTTTGCAGAAGCAGGAAGAAGGCGAATTGAAGGTGTTGGACAAGGAACTGTCTCGTGAGAGGGAGAGCATTCAAGAGGAAATCCGGCTTAAGAGGGCGAACTTGGAAGAGCGTAAAGCGGAATATGACAGACGGCAGCTTGAGAACTTGCAGGCGAGTGGGGGAGACCCGAAACGGCTGGAGGAGATTAATGCGCGGCTGGTATATATCAATAAAGAGATTGCTTATATTAATGAGACTAAGCCGCTGGTTATCGAGTACCTGAAGGATAAGCGCGAAGTACTGGATAAGGTTCCGCACTGGACCGCAGAGAGTACCCGCTTGCAAATGATAGTGGGACAGGAGAGGGATGAACTGAAGAAACGTCTTTCTGAAGTAAACCATGACATTGGTAAGGTGGACGCAGAACTGAAAGGATTGAAGGAAGCCAACAGGAAGGCAATGGAGAACCGTGAGGAATATCACCGGTCAACTTTGTCTGATTGGTTCGTCTCCCGTGATTCCATATTTTCTTCCATGGATAGGGGGGAGACGGACGGGGATTGCCGTGCCTTGGTACGGGAGATTACCATTTCTGTCAACGAGCAGGCACAGCGGTTATCAAGCTTGAGGAAAGACATTGTTGCCTATACAGGCAACTTCTCTGAGGGTAATGTCTTTGCATTCAAGACGGTTTTCTCCGATGACCATGAGTATATGGACTTTGCCGGTGATCTGAAGGATTTTATCGCGGAGGACAAGATTTCGGAATACCAGTCACGAATCAATACACGCAATTCGGATATTTTCCGTCAGATTACGGCTGACACCAAGAGCATGGTTTCCCAAGAGGGGAATATCCGTGCCGTGGTGGAAATGATAAACACGGATTTCAAGGAGAAGAATTTCGTCGGGATTATCCAATGCATTGAAATGAGAATCGATCCTAGCCAGAACAAGATAGTGAACCTGTTGAAGGAGATTAGGCGGTTCAATGAAGAGTTCGGGTGGGATTTGGGACAAAACCTGTTCTCTACTGCAGGAGACGACTCCGCGACGCGCGAAAAGGCAACGACATTGCTGCGTGAGTTAATCAAGGCTATGGATGCGCATTCGGGAAACCTGATCCGGCTGGCAGACTTCTTCGATCTGAAATTCCGCGTCATCGAGAACCGGAATGATACGGGGTTCGTTGAGCGGCTGACTAATGTAGGCTCTGAGGGTACGGATATCCTGGTCAAGTCTATGGTGAATATCATGCTGCTGAATGTTTTCAAACGTAATGCTTCCACCGAATTTTCCGAATTCAAGTTGCACTGTATGATGGATGAGATCGGCAAGCTGCATCCCAATAATATGGCAGGTATCCTGAAGTTCGCAAACGACCGGGATATCCTGTTGATTAATGGATCTCCTACAGAGCAGGATGCTTTGTCCTACAAGCATATCTATAAACTGGAGAAGGATAACGACAGCTTTACCCGAATCAGACGGGTGATTACACAGTTTGATTAGTTGTCTATAGGTTCTATAGGTAGCTCTTTACTGATAGACTTCAAAAAGAGAACCAACCGGAGTACAGCTAATTTTGGAACAGAAAAATAAGATATTGTTTATTATCTGTTCCAAAATTAGCTGTTGTTTTTTAGGTAAAGGTGCGTATATAAGAAAACTCTCTGGCAGATAGGGAGGTGGCTGTTTTGTCAAAGTGTCTTAATCCTTGTTTTAATGGATTCTTTGACAAAATGAGGTACGTTACGGCAATAAGCCACGTAAATATCTTAATCCTTGTTCTAATGGAATACCCTCTTTTTCAAGAAGATATAGAAATCCTCAAATTTAGCCATTATCCCTATCTGCCAGAGAGCCGTGTGAATTATATTTTCTGCTTGAATGGGGCAGTTTAATTATCCCTTCAATCTGACAACAGAGTGAAAATCAAAGAACATTGTTGTTGTCTGAATCAACATATGCAAATATAATAAGTTATTGTTGGTAAAACAAGCGAACTCGATTAATTTTCATAATTTTCTTATATTTCTAAGCTGGACCAGTATATTGGATAGATTATTTTCCGGAATTCTGTATTGCTCGTGCTTGGATTAATTGCGTAAAAATTTCATAAAAGCTAATGAGCGTTAATAATTTAGCTGTTTTTTTGTGTATTTTTTGTAGTCTTGATAATTATAGGTATATTTGTATAACGAATTAGTAATGATGCGTTTAGTTAATGTTTAACCCAATAATATTTTTCAACTATGGAATTTAAACTTTTTCAGTATGTGTTGCCTTTGGCAATGTTTGTCTCCTGTTCTGACTCTTCGGAAGTCATACCGGATGTTCCCGAAAAATTGACTTTCGATAAGTATGAAATTGCGTGTTTTGAGCCTTCAACCAAGAAGGATCCGGTGGATACGCTCTTTGTTTCTCCCATGGCCGCTGTGTCTGATTTCGATGTGACCATCCGCAGGCAGGTGTTGTCGGATGGTGTGTTCAAAGGTACTTATGAATATGTACCGTGTTCAGAAGTAGGGGTTACTGTCTCTAACAAAGATTATTCTGTCGAGCTAAAAGAAGGTTCAAACATGCAGACCTCAAGCCTTTCTTTGACAGCACCGGCCAATATGGATTATGAGAACGCTGTTTTGTCATCTGTTTCCTTCAATGTGGGTGGCAATTCTCTGACCATGCCTGTCAAGCAGGAGAAGGGTGAACTGGTAATCGGTGATGATTATTTTGTCATGTATCCCGGATATAAGGAAAACGAAGTGCTTTTGGACAACAAGGGCGAGGTGATCGATTTTCAGTGCTCATTGGCTTCTTCCATGTATGTCAATGGCGTGAAGATGCCCGAGGTGTGGTGCGACGAGGAATGTTCGTTCTCCTATGAATTGGAAGATAATGAATGGATCAAGGTCGTTGACAGCTTCGTGGCTCCTGACAATAAGGGAATGTTTGTTCTCCGTATCGAAACCGTTCAAGATGAAGATAATGGGGAGCATCCCGCTAATCTATACCTCCGTTTTGAAAAAGATGGCAAGGCTTTTTCCAAGACTGTAAGACTGGTTTCAACCGAGGTATATCACATCTCTTATAATTGACCGGACGACATCAGGCTATATTCATAATATAATTGTCTATCGATAAACTAATAAAATTCTACATTTTTTTGTATTTCAGAATTTTATAAGTAGTTTTGCAGTTGATAAACTGTGAAATGGCGAAAGTTATAACCAAAACATTTTCAACTTATGAAGAAATTAGCACTTTTCTTGCCATTGTTGGCATGGCTGCTCGCAGGTTGTACACCCGCAGTCAAACCCCAATTAGGGTTCTTCTATAATGAGGACGGAACTTTTTCCCCTGGGTTTGATTCAATCAGGCAGCCGCAAGGTATAGTTTTTGACATGAAAGCCGGGGCTGACAGCAGTTGGTGCTATGTTCTTTCCCTTCAGGAGTTCAACCTGCCGTTGACGGACGTTAGTTCCGTGCTGGATGGCGTGGCTTCACCGGACAGTCTTTGTGGAGAGGAAAATACCAAAGTATGGGTCAAATCACTCGGTAAGGATTCTCCCATCGTCAACCGGATGCGCTCGATGGGGAAGGAGTGGTTCGTTCCCTCTGTCGGTGAATGGAGACTCTTGCGTAAATCATACGATCGGCTTTTTGCCATGCTGGACACTGTACCTCAGGCACGGCAGATCGGCATGAACAATTACTGGTCTTCCACTCCGGAACCCGACCCGGCGTATCCGCATTACGGAATTACTTATGACCTCTACGGCGATCGTTATGCCGATTCCAACAAATCTGATTCTTGCCTGGTACGGTTCATGCTGCGGGTGAAGTTGGACAAATAGCCTTCCAAAGAGACAGACAATTATTTTTGAATTATAGTTTAATTAAAATCTTTAATGTATGAAGAAGTTTGTTGTTTGCTTCAGAACGGTCATGTACCTTTTGGCGTTGACACTGGGCTTTCAGTCGTGTGACAAGGACGATGACCCGGTTACCAATGACAAGGGACAGGTTCTGGCAGTTATTTATGACAATGCGGAGCAAAACGAGAACTGGGGGGAGGATACCAAAACGGCCCCGAAAACTGTTTGGCTCCAGGATGACGCCATCGGCGTATTCTGTGTGGAACCGGGCAAATCGCTCGGAAAGGTGAATTTCGCTTCTAACAAGAAGTATGTGTACAACAACGGGAAATTTGAAGCAGCATCCGAAGCCGACAAGATTTGGATCAGCCGCGAGGGAACTTTCAAGTTCTACGCTTATTATCCGTATAGCACCTCCAAGACAGGTGTGGATGTTGATGGACGGGCCCTTGAGTTCACCGTGGCATCTGACCAGACTTCAGACGCGAACCGTACTAACTCGGACATCCTTGCTGGTAAATCTACTATTGTAGATAATGCTACCGGTGAAGTGGATATGGATTTCTATCACATGATGTCTGATGTGCGCTTTAGCTGGACCCGTTCGGATGCCAATGCCAATGAGTATGTAAACGCTTTGTTCGGTACAACGGCGGTCATTAATCTTGACGCCCTTACATCTGTACAGAAGTCCGGACAAAATCCGGGTACCGGTATCAGAATGAACATCAAGAATGCGTACAACGCTACTACCGGTTCTACCGAGTTCCAGGCTTTCGTGCCTCCTGTTGCCATTTCTGACGGACAGGACTTGTTTGTGCCTTATGATGCCGGCAACAAACCGTTGGCGGCTATTAAGGCTAAATTGAGCGGTACAACCCAGACTTTGGAAAGAGGAAAGACTTATGACTTGGCCGGTGATATGTACACGATTACAGCCGATGTACGCCGTAACGGTGATTTGGCCAACGCTAATTGCGACTCTTACGACGGATGTGTTATCACTACCGGCGGTGGTGATGCGGGCACGCTGAAGAAATTTGTCGGTCGTTATTTGAGTGGTCGCGAATGCCAGGTAGGAGCTGAGATGGGTAAAGGCCTGCCGTTGGGTACTCAGTTTATCGGATGGTTTGAATATGACGCAAAGGCTAATACATGGACTAAAATTGAAGGTGCAGGTGAGACATATAAGTTTACCGTAAACAAGAACCGCCGCATTCAGGCACGTTATGAAAACTATGTATATACTCCGTGGCAGATCACATGGAGCAGTCCTGTTGCTAATGGAGGTACTACACCGACTGTCAATATTGGCGCAACTGACGCTTCCAGCCGCAATATCTCTTTACGTGCCACACGTATCGTAACTTTGGATGGTGAGAACGTAACGGATCCTGCGCTGACAACTCGCGAGAATGATCGGATTACCCTGAAAGTTCAGGAAAGTGAATATGTTCCCACAGGCAACAAGGACCGTTTTAATGAACCTGCATGGGTATATACCGAAAGCAGCAAGACTATCAAGTCAACTCCTAACAGTGATGAAGTAAGTGGCGCTACCGTTGCCCGTAAGTTGGTTGCCCACGTGGTTATCGACGGACAGGATATGTATACTACTGAGAACGGTAAGGGTGCATTGGATAACCCGATTGATCACTCCAAGGTGGCCCAGGCAACTTATCTCTTGACTGTCAACCAGGCGAAGGGTACAGTTTCTTATGGTGACAAGGATGACAGCAAATGGTCTGTACTTATTGAAAACGCTGCAGCCATCAATTCGAAGATGGATGCCAAAGGTACTGTAAACGGTGCGGAAAAGGGTACATTCGATGCATATATCTATCGCCCGCGTAAGGTATCCGGTGTTGTAGTGGATATCGAAACGATTGCACAGGCTGATATCAAGTCTGCATTCAGCAGCAATGCGGATTCTCATTGGGGTATTTCCTCGGTGGCCAAGACACGTACGTTCCCGGCTGCCCAGTTCGGTCATGACTTTGCCAACAAGCAGGGTGCTGCATTCTCTGTAACGACCAAGAACAACAAGACTGAGAGCGAACGTTCACAGACAATCACTATCAGCAGTACGACATCCGGCACTGTCACCGGTAAGACTCCGGTCAAGCAGAATGCGGGTGTGAAGACAAACAAGACGTGGACCGATTATGTGATTACGCTTACCGGTAATCCGACAACTTTGCAAGTTATTGCATCTAGCGGGGCGGCTAATACATCTCAGATTACCACATCCGCGACTCGTGACATGAATTATGATTGGAATAACATTACCGCTGATAAGGGTACAGATAAGCAGACAGGTTCGCCTACATTGTCTATCACTCAGGGTAGCAACTTCGCTACAATCAATGGTTCTACTTCCGGTAGTCGCGTGTCTGTGCAGAAGAACTATGATGCATCAACTTTGGGTACACCGACTTCTGATCGTAATGTAGTTGTGACTGCGACCATGCCTAATACAGAGAATGGCCATTCGGCATCTACGAAGACTGTGACGATTACCCAGAAAGGTGGTACTGTTACTGAAGAGCGTGGAAACGGTTCCGGACAGGCAATCTCAACCAAGAACACAATCGGGGCAGACGGTGGTTCTACCGGATATAATATAACTAACCCGAAACGTACAGTTACGGTGAAATTGGATGGATCAACTGTTCTGGATACTTATACGGAGACTGGTGTACTGACAAGCGTGATGTCTTCTAGCGGTATGTTCACTTCCAATACTTCATCTGTAAGTGCCGGTGCCAACAAGGGTAAAGAGACAGACGATTATACAAACTGGACACCCGGTTCTGTAACTATCAGTGGTGGTACTATCCCTGTAGGTGGAGGTAGCAGTTCTGTATCCATCACGGTTCCGTCACGTACCAAGACGCATAGATATGACACTTCTACACGTACCGCTACTCTGACGGGTACATGGACATTCTCTAACTCTACAGGTGGCTCGGATGGTGATGGTGTAACCGTAACTGCTACTTGTACAGTAAGTCAAAATGGTTCAACTGCAACCATTAATACTGAGAAACAGTATTATAGCATAAAGAGTGTTACAGCGAGTGGTGCAGCTTCATACTCTGGAGGCACAAGCTCAAGTGGTACTGTCTCATTTGGAGATAACCATGGAACTCCTGTAGATAGGTCTGCTAGCTGGTCTGGCGGTTCTGTTTCTTTGAGTAATAGTTCTTTTGGACGTACTGGTGGTACAGCGTCTATCTCATATGACAGCCCTTCACGTTCAACATGGAAGGAATATAATTCTTCTTCACGTTCAACGACTGTTACAGCTACGTTCTCTTATTCCGGAGAATCGGACAAGACTGCATCGGATAACATTTCACAGTCAGGTTCAACAGCTGAAGTATCCGGTTCAAGAGACACTGAATATGCAGGGGCTCCGACTCTTTCAACGACAGCTAGTTGGGCAAGTGTGAGTGGATCTACTTTGACTGTTAGGGACGGTACAAGTACATATAAAGACTATTGGATTGGAAACGGCTCGCTGAGTATTTCGGGAAGCCCGATTGCAGCTAAGGGAGGTACTGCTACAGCTTCTCCTACCAAGCCGAATTGCGGTTGGACTGAATATTATAATTCAGTTAACAGAAACAGTTCTGTAAGTGCATCTTGGACAGAAGGTAATATTACCAGATCTGCATCGTATTCACAAACAGCAAATAGCAGTTCGACAGGTATAACAGGTTCGGGAACAGCTACAACCGGTAATGTTTCATGGCCTAGCTGGTGTCCGGGTGGTAGAGCCGGTGAGAATACTGGTAGCTCACGTTCAGGTCCTGTTTCTGTTACGTTTACTTATGAAGGAGAGTCTTCTTCAGCAACAGCTACAGTAAGTCAAAGTGGAGCATCTATCACTTATGGTAACTATAGGATTACTGTTAGTCCGACGTCGATGACTTGGAATGGAGATAAAGTAAATAAGCAATCATATACTGTAACTGGTTATCGTACTAAGTATGTTAATGGTGTAAGTAAGGGAGAAGAGATATGTACTGTGTCTGATATAAGTGTTTCTTGTACAGGTGATTTCTCTGGTAATTCCAGCTCTATATGGCCAGATGGTACCAATGAGGATTCTTCTGATAAGACTGGTACGGCAACAGTTACTGCAACTCCTTCTGGAGGTACATCCTGTACTGCAACTATCAGTTTGAAACAACTGGTTCGAGACTGGACTGTAACGGATTGATATTATTTTCTATCGGAGAGGAATTTCCTCTCCGATAATTACTAACTATTGTAAAATAGAACAGAAAAACTTAAGTAATTATGAATACACGGGTAAAATCAATTGTATTATTTATCGTATGTATGGTATTTAGTTTTAATACCAAATTATTTGCATGGGAGGATATTAGTAAAGTTGTAATTGACTATGAAAATTGGGTTGATATTTCAGTTACAATTCGGGATCAGCATTATGGACCAGTTGTGGTGAGTGGTCAGACTAAAGTTTTTGGGGCTTCATTTACTAATGGTACTGGTGCAAGCAAAATCTGTGATTTTCGTTATGCCGCTTTTAAAGAAGGAAAAATTGTTCAAATATACGATGGTACAGGTGAAGTGATGCTAGAGAATGGAGCTATGCATGACATTAAAGTTTCTTGCTACATTAATCTGCCTGAAGGAGATTATATATTTTTCCCTATTGTACGATTTAAAGGAGAGACAAATTGGAATATGATGCGACATATGTCATCAATTGAAAAGAACGGCTATTGGAAACTCCATGTTTATGAGAACTATCCTGCACCATCTTCTGAGTATATGAATTTCCCGGATGCTAATGGAAAGGGAGATAGTGAGTATAGTGTGTATAATTACTATAAGAATGAGAAGTTCAGTGTACAAATGAAATTAGTAAACAAGTCTTCTTCTCCAATGAATGGGAAAATCAAGATTATGTGGGAACGTAACTTGGCTAAGTTTTGGCGTGGAATGAAATATAGTGCTGGTGATGTTACCACGGAATGGAGCATTTGCGCTAGTAACTTGGCTCACATAGGATTGACAAAAGCTGAAAATGGTGGTATCCCTATTACTATTTCTGCAAATAGTAAGTTGGATGTTATGATAGAGGATTGTTTTCTGAGTGATTATTTTGATATTCAACAGCGTTGGACTCCTTATATGGTCGCATACTTTTTACCGGATGGTAAGGAGGATATCGAATCCAATTGGCTTATTGTGAATGATAATGCAGATTTCTGCTTTGACTCAAATAAGGTTTTGGTTACTGAAGGTTGGGACCATGCGTTGAATTATCTTCCTGTTATGACTTTTAATGAAGATGTTACAGGACTGGAAACTATTGAAGTCGATAAGATTGGATTGAAATTTGATAAATCCAGTGGTTTGGTTTCTTTAAGCAATGTTGCTGAATCATCTTTTGTGAGAGTGGTTGATATTAATGGGCGATTGGTTCAAACAAATTCCATAGAAGGAAGTAAGTCATTTAGTTTTAACTTGAAACCTGGTAGTGGACTGAATATTGTTAGTTTGTACAATTATGATGGGAAACTGGTTAAGTCCTTTAAGATCATCAGATAATTAGTATGATATGTTGATTTTCATAAAGTTAGGATTGTTTTTGTTTTTCTAAAAGCTAAAGAAGGTGTGCTTTTTGACACACCTTCTTGAAAAATTGGTTTATCTTGCATACCGCAATATACGGAAGAAATGGACTATGCCACTGGCCAATTGGGCTACAATCTCGCAACAACTGGCTATAAAGTTTGGAGAGCGATTTAAATTATTGTAATTTTACACTCGTCGGGACGGGTGGTCCTGACCCTTGGCGCTGGCCGATCCCCGACCGATGAGTTTTTAATAAAAACAATGCGTGACACAGTTTATTTTACGCCCACACATTTGATGGTTGGACTCTTACTTTCGGTTCTGGTACCTTTGGAAACTCTTCTTCTGCTAGTACAACTTTCATCCCACTTCCGACTGAAACGATTTAAAAATTAGTTTGTTTATAATAATATTGTTTTTGATTACACCACAAAATTAGTAATCCAAACTAATCATTATCAGGGTACCCAATAACGTATATATATCACTGATAATACGCAAAGTATGTATAAAATTGCACATGATAGATCAGGACATATCAATAGAAATAAAATTAACCAACAAAATTAATTGGCTAATACTGCTGATATTGAATGGGGAATCCCGATAAAGAGGACGGTCCGCTTAATTGGATAGTATACTCAACATCTCCATATAAGTTAGGTATGTCCTTATCATGCGTAACGTTGCAATAATACCCACCTTCTCTAATATAAGCATTGCCAGACGCATATAACTCTTGATGATGTTGACCATCGAATGTATTATATTCAGCGGTAATTGAATATGTCATATACAAGGTAGAAGGAAGACCCTCGTCCATACTCGGGTCAGAACGGGTAGCATAAATAGTGAATTCAAGACCACCAGCGGTCCATATTGTACCAACGGAGTAGGAAACAATATAATAGCCATCATCTTTTTTCTTAAAATTTGCCGTCACCGTACAATTGGACTTTGGGAAAAAAGTAGTAGATGAAGATGTTGAATTGGCAAAGCTTCCAGATCCTGTACTTAAGGTCCACTTGTCAAAAGTATAACCAGATGATGGTTGAGCCGAGATATTTACTGAACTTCCTTTTTCTACAGTCCCTCCACCACTAGCAGTTCCACCAGTACCAGCTTTTACAGTCACTGAATAATCCGGTAAAGTCGCACTTACCTTCCAGTCTCCATGAATATCATCAATATTAGCCCAGGCGTAGCCATTTTTCTCATATGTACTACTAATAGTTCCAGAACCTCTAAGCCTAGTTCCTGAAATCGTAGCACCTGATTTCGCCTTTACTTTAACATATTCACCTGTTTTATAAGTATTACATCCTTCAAGAATGTCAGTTGATCCTTTAGTAGTAACATCTTCCAAAACTGTGAACGTTTGTTCATTATCATCTGTTGCAGAAGGATCCGCAACATCATCATTTTGGCAGGAATAAAGCCCAACAGAGAAGGCCGCCAAAATTCCAAAAATAAAATACTTTAATTCTTTCATGTTGTTTTGGTTTTAATAATTAAACAATTCATTATCTTGCTGTAACAAATATAAATATTATAAGCTAACAACAATAAACCGAACAATTTGAAATAACTATATATAACATAAAACGCATATTGTTTAATAATTGTTTACACATATAAAATGCTCAAAACAATAGGGCCAAATACTAGCAAATCACCATCAGCAAACAACCGGATAGTCATATCCGTGTGTTTAGGGAATGTAGATACCAGTACTTGCTTTTCAGCATAGCCGGCTGTTACAGATTGTTTTTCTGCAACAGCAGAACAGTCAATTTCCTCCCAATTACCTCTAAGAAAAATATCTTCCCAATTTTCCTCTGCCTTGAAAGAATTTAAAGTGATAAACATGATAATCAATGTGATTCGACTGTATTGTGACAGCTAAATTTAAGGCTGCTGCACCGGCAAAGAAGAAGGTTTACTTAAGATGTTAACTGAGACCGGGTTCTGATGTTAACCCAGCATCAGGAAATGGAACATACCATGGTAGAGTCTGGTTGAGCTATGACGGTTCATTGGAAGGAGAAGCTAATATCCTTACCAGTCTAGCAACTATAGTTGTGCAAATTGGTAATATTTCACACAATGGTTTGGTAACCTTGAACTAATTATTACACAAATACAGAACTCACTTTCTCTATAACTAAAGGTGATAGCAGCTATTATGGTTTAACTACAAGCAATTGTAGTGGTATGATTAGTGTATATTCTGTTTCTTTGGGAATGTCAGATCGATATAAATTTGACATTGTTTACTAATTAAGTTATTGTAGTTAGATAATAAGGCCGTATCAAGATCTATGTGAATATTGATACGGCTTAATATTTTAAACACAATATATTAACAAATTACAATCTGCCATCACCACCTGATGAAACATTTATCACTTTAGGATCGTTCCAGTTACCGTTCTTTTTATAAGAAGCATGCGCTGTTACCGTATAAGACCCCAGTTACAAATCACTTTCAACTGTTCCCATACCTCCAATACTTTCACCGCTTCTCATACTTGGCCCTATAATTTGATAATTATCAATTCGAACATCTTCAGTACCAGCGACTGTACACATTATACTTATAAATATAGAACACTTTGTCTTTGGCATCGCAGCAAAGTTTGCAGTCACAGTACAGTCGGCAGAATTGTTGTTGATTGGTAGCATATAATCAGATGGAACTTGATATTTGCATTTTTTAAGTGCAAATATTTGCTCATATTGCATTTTTAAAGTGCAGATTTGCTATATTTGTAGAAACAAATGGATGTAATATGGAACAACTTACCAAAATACACAAAAAATTAGTCAAAGAAACTGAACTTAGTTTTTTTAGATACCTTTATCACGAAATAGATTGGGGCAATAGGATTGTAGGGATTCGTGGCCCTAGAGGGGTTGGGAAAACTACACTAATGTTACAGCACATCAAAAATGACCTGAACATCAATGATGTCCTATATATCAATGCCGATGATATTTATTTCAGTGAACACAGGATTTTAGATTTGGCAGAAAGACTGGTTCAAAGAGGAATTCAATATTTATTTATTGATGAAATTCATAAATACAAGGATTGGTCTAAAGAACTTAAATTAATATATGACTATTATAGTGAATTAAAGATCGTATTTTCAGGTTCTTCTATTTTAGATATAAATAAAGGTATTTCCGACTTAAGCCGTCGCGTTGTTCTGTACGATTTGTATGGTTTGTCTTTTCGGGAATACTTGGCATTGTTTCATCAGATCACTAGTCCCATTTATAGTTTGGATGAAATAATTCAAGGATTACCAGAAGAGTTTGAAATAAAGACTCCTTTATTATACTTTGAAGATTATTTAAAGCATGGTTATTATCCATTTTCCAAGGAAAGAGGATTCGATGAAAAATTACGCCAAATCATCAATCTAACATTGGAGAATGATATACCTTCTTTTGCCAACCTGCCTGCTTCTACTGGTAGAAGGCTGAAAAAGTTACTAATGGTTATTTCAAAAAGCGTTCCTTTCAAGCCCAATATGAGTAAACTGGCTGAATTGATAGATGCGAATAGAAATATGATGCCTGATTACTTTCAATACATTGAAGACGCAGGAATGATTACTCAATTAAGAGATAACACAGGAGGTGTAAGAGGATTAGGAAAAATTGAAAAAGTGTATCTTGATAATGCAAACTTGATATACTCACTTGCAGAAGGAGAACCTAATATAGGAAATATACGAGAAACATTCTTCATAAACCAAACAAGAGTAAGAAATGTGGTGACATCATCCGATATTTCTGACTTTCAAATCGATGGAAGAACTTTTGAAATTGGAGGCAAATCTAAAGGCATGAAGCAGATAAAGGAGGCCAATGAAGGATACATTGTTAAGGACCAAATTGAGTATTCTTCTGGCAATATTTTGCCATTATGGTGGTTTGGTTTGAATTATTGATGTTTCGTTCGTCCCTCGACTGGTACTGTGACGGCCAAGTTTAAGACCGCTGCACCGGCGAAGAAGAAGGTTTACCTGAGATATGAATTGTAACCCGACTCTAATGTTAATGGAACAACTGGAAATGGAACATATTACGGTAGAGTCTGGCTGAGTTATGATGGCTCATTGGGAGGAGGTTTACTAATTGAGTAATTGCTGTTAGATAATAAGGCCGTATCAAGCTCTATTGTGAGTATCGATACGGCCCAATATTTTTTAATACAACAGATTAATAAATTATAATCTACCATCACCGCCTGATGAACTATCACCTATCGTAACATTACAAACTGCGATGTGTTAGTGTCTATGCAAAATCATATATAATCCACTACAATAGGTCTTTCATAGGGTTTAGTGTTATTTCTAATCACCAATTTCCTACATATACATTAGTAGGTTTAGTAGGTAGTTGATATACAGTAGATTTCGCTGATGATTGTCCAGCAGGAATAGTAACACTACCTTCAATGTGCCTTTCTGAACCAGATACTGTATAGTACACCTCTCTTCTTATTTCTTTAGCAGTAGTTAAAGTGATATTAGAACTTGCCGAAAGATATATATTATTTCATCTACACCTGCCGTAACAGTTATTACAGGTTCTATTGGTGCATTTTCTTTAAATTTGGCTGTCACAGTACAGACGGGACGAAGGAAATATTAATTACATATCAAGCATAGAAAGATTACCCAATGTTAGGGTACATTTCTTTAGTTCTTTTTGCTTTGTCAATAAATGATCTACCTTTTCTTTTAGAACTCCTTCTTTATATCGTTCAGGATTTCTTTTGACTTCAAATATATCTACTCTTGTATTGTCAGCGGATACTGCTATAATATCAATTTCACACTGATTCTCTGTGTTTTTTGGATTCCACCAATTTCCAATATAGCGATACTCCATACTTTCAATCATCTTTTGGCGAAAGTATCTTTCAAGAATATCACCTGTATAGGTAGTATAATCATCAGAGATGATTTTTTTCAACAGTTTCCAGTTCCCCATTTCTACGATAGACCTGTTCTTATGAATATATTTGAACCAAAACCGGAGAAAATTATCTGATATCTCGTACTTAATATTTTTCCCTCCTTCAGATGCTCCGTAAGGCCTGATCTTTGCAATCAATGAATAATCTTCTACAAGACGTTTAAGAAATCCCCCAATGCTTATTCCTCCTAATGCTCCCTCAATATTTGCCTGCGTGTTTATACCTGTAGAAATGCAACCAAGTATCGAGAAATACGTTCCATAATCTTTACCAAATTCCTCTATCAAGATATTCTTTCCTTCACTGACAAACAAAGAATTATCTCTTATCATATAAGAAATCATTGAATCTTTATCTGTGACTAAATTGTCCATAAATAGTTCTATATATTTAGGGACTCCACCTGTATATGTATATAAAGCAAGTAAATCTTCATTAGAATAGTCTGGTTTGTAATCTTTAATGATTTCCTTAATTGTATCAGTCCTAAACGGATTCAATTTTATAAGAGCGTCACGACGTCCAAACAATGGTTCTTTTCGGTCCTCGAAAATCTTGTTCATCATGCGATACGCAGAACCGCAGACAACAAAATTCACATTGGTCTCCTGTCTATACCGATCCCATACATCCTGAATATGACTAAATATGGCACTATTTACATAATAGAAATCTTGAAATTCATCAATTACAAGGTTAAACCGCTGCTTCTTGGCTACTTCCATCAGTATCGTAAATAAGTTCCTAAATGAGGAAACTTCATCAGGTATGAAAATATCTAGTACCCTTCTGATTTCATCAGAGAAACGTTTTACAAGAATTGATTCATTATCTCTTGATACAAACAAATATATAGTCGTTTGTCTCATAAAAGCTTGGCGAATTAGGCTTGTTTTACCTATTCGTCTTCTTCCCGTGACTACCGTTAATCTCGAATGATTTACATCAGAAAGATTTTTAATCCTTTGCAATTCAGCTATTTCTTCAGTCCTATCGTAAAATTTCATCGCATATTCATTTATCGTAATGCCGGTTACAGTAACCGACATTACAAAAATAGCTATTTATTTTGATAGGACAAAGGTAGCAATAATCGGCGAGATATGGAAAGGTAGATCAAAGTTATTGAGAAATAGGCATTTTGAGAAAGTTGCTTCTGTAATCAGATGACGGGATAAGTCAGGTCTGAACCAAGTTAAGACTTCGCTACGTTACCGATTCGTTACCCTGCATAATTGGTGGTATCGGAGTTTAGGAATAATACCGAAATACACTATAAACAGTGAGTTACTAACAATTCACGCACCTATTTCGGTAACGGATGATAATTGCGCTGTACCTCTGCGATTTGCGTATCGACGAAAGACTCTTCACCGAGTAAATTTGAAACCAAAAAAGTTCAGAAAGATGAAGAGTACATTTTCAGTTATTTTCTACCTCAAACGGCAGGTAGTGAAGAAAGACGGGACAGTTTCCGTCATGGGTCGTATCACGGTGGACGGAAGCCAGACACAATTCAGTTGCAAGCTGACCGTCGATCCGAAGTTGTGGGACACCAAAGGTGGGCGTGTCACTGGCAAAAGCACGGCGGCACTCGAAGCGAACCGCCTGCTTGTTGATGCGCACACGCATCAACAAGCACTATCAGGAAATCATGGAGCGTGACAACTATGTCACGGCGGAAAAGGTCAAGAACGCCTTTCTCGGACTGGAACACCGCTGCCACACACTGATGCAGGTGTTCAATAAGCACAACGAGGACTACGAGAAACAGGTGGCGGCAGGCATGAAAGCCAAGGGCACGCTTGCCAAGTACAAGACCGTTTACAAGCACCTGCAAGAGTTCCTCAATATCCGCTACCATGTGAAGGACATCACCATGAAGGAGCTTACCCCGGCATTTATCTCCGACTTCGAGATGTTCCTCCGCACGGACAAGCATTGCTGTACGAATACTTTATTATATGTAAAGTATCAATAGATACGCTACATTTTTTCTTTTCGTAGGCAAATCTTAATCTGTATCTTCGTAGCATGAAAGAAGATATACGGAAAATACGGATGCGCCAAAAATGGCTTGAACTATACGCCGAAACGGGTTCTGTGACAAAAACTGCCCTTCGGTGCGGGATTGCTCGTTCCACGTTATACCGTTGGATAAATCGCGAGAAAGAACAAGGCAAGTCGGAATTGTCCGATAAGTCTAAACGTCCATCAAGACTTGCCAATATGAAGATAACACCTGAAATTGAAACCATTATCCTTAATCTGCGTAAGACGAGAAGATGGGGAGCGCAACGGATTGCCAACTATCTGCTTAGAAAGAGAATAAAGCTCTCAGCCATGACGGTGTGGCGTGTGTTGAAAAAGCATCAGGTCAAAGCTGTTGTGAAACAGCGTAAAAAGTCAGACTATATCCGATATAGTAAAGAAATTCCTGGGGAAAGGGTTCAGCTGGATGTAATGAAAGTACGAAACGGAGCATACCAGTTCACGGCCATAGATGATTGTACCCGTTTGAGAACCATTCGTATATATCCCAATAAAAAAGCGGAAAGTACAATTCATTTTTTAGGAGAGATACTGAACACCTTTCCTTTTCCCGTTCAGCGGATACAAACTGATTGGGGAACAGAATTTTTCAATTATGACTTCCAATATGAACTGCATGACCATTTTATCAAATTCAGACCAATCAAACCAAGGACTCCGCATCTGAATGGCAAAGTCGAAAGGTCTCAGCAGACCGATAAGACAGAGTTTTGGAATCTTATAGATTTGTCGGACAAGACACTTGATTTGAATATGATGGCTATGGAATGGCAGGAGTTCTACAATAAGAAACGACCACATTCTTCACTGAACGGCAAGACTCCGATGCAAAAATTCAAGTCTGTCGAGCACCTTGTTCCGATCCAGCCCGATGTGAGTGAAAAATTCTGGGAGTCAAACGAAGAAATTCTTCCACGTAATTACAAGTATCTTAAATTCATAAAACATCGAAATAAGAAAACTGTTATTCGATAATCCATGGAGAATCAAAATATATCGCAGATTATTTTACGTTTTTAAACTCATCGGTCGGGGAACGGCCAGCGCCAAGGGGCGAGACCACCCGTCCCGACGAGCGTAAAAATCCAGTAAGCTAATGTAGCGAATCTGTTGTTATAGCACAACTTAGGATATTAGCGGGATTCTTCTATGCTGTTGATTTCCTTCTGTAGTTCGTACACTTTCTTCTTCAGTTCTGTATTATCCATCATGTACGTGGCTAAATTTTCGCTCATATCGAAAAGCTTTGCCTTTAATTTGGTGTTCTCGTTTTCTGAATTTTCTAGTTCTGTTTTTAAAGCTATATTTTCCTTTACTAGACTTTCGTTTTTTTCGGTTAGCTCTTTGTCAGTCCCGAGTCCGTCAATGAAACGGACCAAATTTCCTATGACTGGAGCAGTTTCTATTCCTCTTGAAATTGGTTCAAGAATTGCGTAAAGCTTTTGGCATAATTCCGATTGCTGAATTTTGTCCATTATGCTGTCATAGTCCCTCGATGTTCCAAATATTAGATCATAAGCTTCTTTATTTACTTTCTCTAATTTCTTTGCAAATATTGCAGAAACTTTAAATTGTCCGTTTCTTAAATTTAAAATATATTGCTTTGATACTTCTATTTCCTCTGCAAGTTGTGAAGCGTTTACTCCAGCAAACAGCATGTATTGTTTTAATAATTCTTTATCTTCCATTGCTATTGGTGTTTTGGTTTATGCAAAGATGCTGATTATTATACATATACCAAAGAATTTGATGGTTGAATACTCAAAAATGTAGCTGAATATGTTTACTTTTTCTTTTATGTGGTATATAGAGTAAAACTAGGCAGCAAGCATATTTCTGGCGCGTACCGGCCATACCCAAGAAGATATTCGGCAATATGTTGAGACGGCTTTCGGACATAATCTACATCGGACCTGTGATTGAATACCCCCTACCTATTCTTTTAAGGGCAGTTGCCAAGAGACTGTACCGGAGTCGATAATAGCCTTTATGACAGTAATAGCTTTGAGGAAACCATTCGGCTGGTGGTTTCTTTGGGTGGGGATGTGGATACGATGGGTGTTATCGCAGGCGCTATTACTGAAGCATTTTATAGGGATGCTCCGGAATATATCGTTGAACAGGTTCTTCGATGGTTACCGGATGAATTTGCGGATGTATTAGGAAGATTCTATGATAGATTTGTCCGACAATGAAGTGTAGTATACTTTCAGCTTAATGATTCTGATTGTTAAAGTTTGATTTGATTTCTTATCCTACTATCTCAATATTTTATTCATATTATTGGATTTTGTACCTTTGACATAAGATAGATGATGGATTAATGAGAGATAATATATTTACATACGAAGGACCAAGGGGTGAACTGGTGGAGATTTTCTCATTGTTGTCCCATTAAAATCTAAAAGAGTTCTTTGAAATATTTGAAATTTAGTTAGTTACAGCGATTTTCCGAGCGAACGGACTTGAATTTGTAGCTTTGCATCAGATTAATCCGATGGCATATGTTCCAAGACAAATACGTTTTCGCTCAATTGGCTTCATTTCTGAATCGAAGTAAGTTTAACCGCATAGTCACCAAGTATGATGGTGATAAATATGTGAAGCACTTCACCTGCTGGAATCAACTACTTGCTTTGATGTTTGGTCAACTTTCTAATCGTGAAAGTCTGCGAGATTTGATAGTTGCTCTTGAAGCTCATCATTCCAAATGTTATCATTTAGGAATGGGTAAAAATGTATCAAAGTCATCGCTGGCAAGAGCAAATCAAGATAGAGACTATCACATCTTTGAAGAATATGCTTACTACCTGGTTAGCGAAGCACGACAAAAGTGTGCTAATCATATTTTCAAACTTGGCGGTAACGTTTATGCTTTCGATTCGACTACTATTGACCTGTGCCTTTCAGTCTTTTGGTGGGCAAAATTCCGCAAAAAGAAAGGTGGTATCAAAGTGCATACATTATATGATGTGGAAACACAGATTCCTGCATTCTTTCATATCACGGAAGCATCCGTACACGATTCTAAAGTTATGATTGAAATTCCTTATGAACCAAGCTCTTATTACATCTTTGACCGCGGTTATAACAACTTCAAAATACTGTATAAAATTCATCAAATTGAAGCCTACTTTGTTGTCAGAGCAAAAAAGAATCTCGGGTACAAATCCATCCAATGGAAACGTAGGCTGCCTAAGAATGTGCTTTCAGACGCAAGTGTATTTCTGACAGGATTCTATCCTAAACAATATTATCCAGAGCCACTTAGATTGGTTAAATATTGGGATGAAGAACAAGAACGAGAATTTACATTCATAACCAATGCGATGCATATATCTGCGCTTCAAGTTGCTGAACTTTATAAAAATCGCTGGCAGGTAGAGCTGTTTTTCAAATGGCTCAAGCAGCACCTTAAAATCAAAAGATTTTGGGGAACTACAGAGAATGCTGTTCGAATACAGATATATGCTGCTATATGCGCTTACTGTTTGGTGGCAATCATTCAACACGATATGCAACTGAACAGAAGTACATATGAAGTGTTACAAATACTGAGCATCTCATTGACTGATAAGACTCATCTGAGAGACCTCTTTGATAAAACTAAATTTCAAAATGACAAAGAACGATTCGGACCAAATGGGCCAAGTTTATTTAATTTTTAATTCGTCCCAATTTTAATGGGACACTAATGTTAATGCATTAAATATCATATTGCCGACCTTTCGGCAATATGATGGATTGGACAAGCCAATCCGTTTATTGATAAAAGTATTAAGGGGAAATCTGTTTTTTTCGGAACAGATTGCTGTTCCCTTAAAGGATGAAATACAATTGGTAAAGGAATACTTACAACTGCGTTTGTTGGGTAATCCTGACCGGATCCGAATTATTTGGGAATTACCACCGGAGATACCTGATACTTGGAAGATTCCTTCAATGTCTGTCCAAATACCGGTAGAAAATGCTGTGAAATATGCTTTTGACCCGGAAAACGAAGAGGCTTGCATACATATTCGTATCATCGAAAAGCAAGGCAGCCTTTTTATCGCAATCGAAGATAATGGTGTCGGTCTTGCTGCAGACATGCAGAACCGCCAAGAGAAACAAGGTACAGGTTACGGACTGAAAATTCTACGCCAGACCATCGATATTCTGAATAGCCGGAATAAGAATAAAATGAACTTTATTATACAAGACCGTAGCCTGCTTGAACCGGGAGGGCACGGGACTTTAGTTTCTCTTGTTGTACCGTTAGATTATACATTTGATTTATGAGTGAAGAAATTACAGTCGTGATTGTAGATGACGAAGCGGCTTCTGTCCGCAATTTGAGTAATGATTTGTGTGTCTATTCGGATGTACGGATTTTGGAAACAACCACTTCGGTAGAAAAGGCAAGAAAGATCGTGATTCGCCAACAGCCGGATTTGCTCTTTTTAGATGTGGAGATGCCCAAGATGTCCGGTTTGGATCTATGGCAAAATATCCGTGCGGATGTCCATGCCGATATGCGTGTTGTTTTTTATACAGCATACGATAAATATGTATTGGAGGCTTTGCGGGCTTCTGCTTTCGACTATCTGCTGAAGCCTTACCTTCCGGAAGAATTGGATGCCGTCATCGAACGTTTCCGCTGTGTTTTTTATCGCAGCAGGGTGAATATGGAGCAGTCCATGCGCCGTCTTTTAGCCGATGACTGCAAATTTGCCATCCAGACGGTGACCGGCCTGTTGTTTTTGAAGCGTAGTGACGTGTTGTTATTTCGTTTTTCAGACGTGAGCCGTTGCTGGCAACTCTATCTGTCCGACCGCACGGATTACAAACTCCGCATGAGTGTTTCTGCCCGCGATTTGATGAACATGAGCGTCTCATTTGTCCAAATCAGCCAAAACTGCATTGTCAATCTGGACTATTTATGTTCAATTGAGAATAAAACTCTCGAATGCCACCTTTATCCCCCTTTTGACGACATTGAATTGATCGCCTCTCGCCGATATTTCGGAAAGGTGAAGGAGTGGTTAGAGATTTTGTAAGGTGTATCGTCTTATCAATGTAAGGTGTATTATTTTCCCGGCAACGATGTTTTTCATGTTGTCCGGAAATTTAATTTTTGTGTTTGTCTGCTATTTTGTACCGCTTAACGATGAAATGCCACTTTTGTACGCTCTTTGAGTTTTAACTGATTGTGAAGGTTATGGATGGTTTATATATTTGAAAATTATTTAAAAGGGGATGATCTCCTAGTTATTGGGGAATAATTTAAAATATATAAAGGATGAAACGAGTTTTATTTATTTATTATTTGTTGGGAGGATTACTCTTTTTGTTACCCGATTGGCTAAATGCACAAGGTAACGGCAACATGGTAGGGATTGAATTGACCGGAAAACAGGAGTTTGGCTCTAATGTGGTTTTTGATTACCGTAGGTCGGAAATACGTAATCAACTCTGTATTCCTCCAGAAGTACTTTGCTTGTCGGTCGGGACTCAGATTCATGCTATATCCATACCTTATAAAATAAATATCTATGATGGATCCACTCTCACGCAATCTTTGGGTAACATGCGTATTGCGTTGGGAGAATGTCAATCTATACCCAGCTATAGTTACCCTTATTCTTATATCGAAGAGGGGATGGCTACACTCTATGAAGGAGGAGATCAATTAGAGGTGACTCTTACAAACAAAATGCAATTTGTTACATACAATTTATCAGCTCCTTTTACCTACAACGGGGGATATTTGTTGGTGGATTTAAAAACAACAACTGCTGTCCCTATCACGCAAAACATAAATATCTCTACTAACTTTCATGAATACAAAAGCATCCTAAACCTACGTGGACAAGACGGGAAACAACCTTATAAAAATGATATGAAACCGGATCTTGTGTTAGGAGTAATCACATCTCCAGGCAATGCGGTTCCGTATATTCCTCTCCAATTCAGAGAGTCTATCTTAGGGTATGCACCAGTAGGAGGCTCTTCTCCTAAAGTGGATATCCAAATCGCTAACATCGGGGATCAGCCTTTAGAAGTGAAAGGGATAACTGGTTCTGAAAACTTTGCATTGGTAAATTCTAAAATGGTAGCTGTTGGTTCAGAGGAAATAATTCAATTCCAATTTACCCCAAAGAATGCTGGTACACGGGAAGAAACTGTATTTTTGCAGACCTCTGCCGGAAAAATCGAAATGAACCTGTCAGGTACGACCTATCGTCAGACTCCTTATAACAGGGTGATTAAGGTAAGCCCTGAAAATCCTTTATGGGAGCAATTGATGAATGAAGAAGATAGGTTACAAATAACAGAGTTAAGTATAGAGGGACAGGTAACAGAAAAAGATATGAGCTTTGCATCTTATGAAATACCCAACCTGATTCGATTGGATATGTCGGCAGCTGTTTCATCTGATGCGAATGTGTGGTTCAATGAAGAATGTTGGCCGCAATTTGAACAATTGGCATTGCCTGCTGGGGTTAAAAGCATAAGGATACCTCAAACCGCAACCAACTTGTCTAAACTGATTCTACCTTTAGGATTTGAAGGGCTCTCAGGTGACTATAATCAGGAAACCCAAAAAGAATCGCTTCCCGCCAATTTGACCACGTTGATCGCTTTTGGACTTAATTCGATATCAGTGAACTCTGATGCGATACAAACTATTGAAACTGTTTACGTCCCAGAGAATGCTTTGGATAATTGGAAAAATGATTATCGGTGGCACGATAAAAATATCCTTCCAATTACCGATGCCGTTCTCCATCCCGATTTTGGAGGGAATATGCTGGTTCGCGATGAATGGGTCATTACGATGGACAATTATCCGAAAGGTGAAATCGGAATCAATATTAAGCCGGATGAAGGACAGGTGACCGCCTCTGCTTCCTTGATAAATAAGGCTCCGGTGCAGATAAAGGAACTGAATATGTCATATAAGTTGAATGGGAGAGGAACAGAATATAATGAACCTCTGCCGGATGGGTTGTTTGTAGAAAAAGGAATCTATTCTGTTTTTATAAATGAAAACGAGGAGGCTGCACTCCAAAGTGTCTCTTGTGATTTGAAGTTGCAACCCCAAAAATGGCACTTTCTCTCTTTTCCTTTCGATGTGGAAAGGACTGCTTTCGTCTCTGCTCCTGAAAACGGTTCGCGACAGTATGTGGTTCGCACATACGATGGGCAATCCCGAGCTGATAATGGTATGCATAATGATAGGAACTGGAAAGATGAAACGATGAAACTGAAAGCTGGATGCGGATATATTTTACAAACGGATGATCCAGAACAGTATCAAAATGATGATAGGTATTATAAATTGTCACTTCGCATAGAGGGTGCGGATTTGGTACGAGATTTGATGAAAACAGAGGCCGTTTCCATTCCACTAGAGTATTATGGATCATCATATGATGATAACAAAAGTTGGAACCTGATTGGTAATCCTTACTTGTCTTTCTATGATATCCGGGATATTGTTTTTGGTTCTGCTTCCATTATCGTCATTTGGGACGGGCAGGGATATATTCCCCTTTCCATCAAGGATGACTCATACTCGTTACGTCCGTTGGAGGCGTTCTTTGTGCAGAAACCGGATGGCGAAGAAGTTATCACGTTTAAACCGGAAGGCAGGAGAATTAATGCGGAATCGACCGTTTTTTATGCCTTGCGATCTATTTCAGATACGGACAGGAAAGTCTTGAATTTGCGTTTAAGTGGTGAAACCTATACTGACCGGGCACGTATTGTAATCAATCCATCGGCTCAACCGGGGTATGACATGAATAATGATGCAGTCAAATGGATGAGTTCCAATAAGGAGATCCCACAGTTCTATACCCTTGGTGGGGAAGGCAAGCGGTATGCCATCAACGAGCGTCCTTTAGGAACGGGCTCCGTACCGGTTGGCCTTTATGTCGGGCAGACAGGAATCTATACATTCGAAAAAGTGGAGGATGAGATTTGGGAGCAGGTCTGTCTGCTTGACAAATATGAAAACAAACAGGTTGATTTGTGCTGTGATTCCTATTCGTTCCATGCAGATAAAGGGACTGTGGACGATCGATTTGAAATCCGTTTTGGCATCCCGACCTCTAATCTTCCGGTAACCTCCACGACCAGTCGTGTCCGGACGGAAGGTCATACGCTTCATATCGAGGTTGGCGAAAAGACAGAAGTTACGATCTATACCGCTTCGGGTATTGAGAAATATCGTAACCGCATTGAGGTTGGTTCGACCGCTATCCATTTGGAATCCGGTTTCTATCTGGTGCGGATCAACGAGACAACTCACAAAGTAATCATCCATTAAAAGACAATGATCATGAGATATTACATTTTTTTATTTATAACGTTCTTATTCCCTATTTGTGTGTGGGGACAGTTTAATCCTCATAATCCGGATGAACCCAGTATGGATAGATTAACTCCTAACTATGATTATGCGGTGTATAAAAATGGTGTGACTTTCACGAATAAATCGAAAGGAGCCAGTCGATATTTGTGGAATTTTGGAGATGGGAATACAAGTACCTTGAAACATCCGGAACATATCTATTCGCAACCGGGTTCTTATAAAGTTGAGCTGACAGTGAAAAATGGTAAAGAAGAAAGGACTGTCATCAATTATATTATGATTGCTCCAGAATCAGAATATTCCATATCTGGTTCATTCACATTGAATCCATCCCAAAAAGGTATTCGAAATTTCCAGTTGTTGGATGATATGTTCAGAGACTTAATGGAGCTACCTTTAAGTGGTGATGTGACTATTACCGTAGCGCAAGATCTGGATTTGTCGTTATCGAATTTGAATATGACGGAAGTTGCAAATAAGTTGATTCCTAAATTGAAAGATTCTCCTTACAAGGTGAAGTTGGAACAGGAAAATGGTAATTCAAGTTTTCTTAGTCTTTGGAATGAGTTGAACAAAGAAAACTATGGACTATTGGAGCAATTAGTTCAATATATGGATTGGGGGGTCTCAGTTCGTTTCGGAAACGAATCCTTTCATATAGGAAACTGGGATTGGGTGTTTAAACCCGGTCCGATCTGTTATGGGAAGCAAAGTGATGAGATTAGGTTTGATATGTATTCGGAAGCATTTACTTATGAATGGAAGTTAGTTGAAACCCAGGAAGGTTTAACAGGATATAAAGAGTCTGGTTCAGGTAAAATCCCTGCGATGGAAGTGATTAATACTACCAATAAATATCAACCGTTGGCTTATGAAGTTTCTTGTCTTTATCAAGGAGAGATTTATGCGACTCATCTTGTTACTTTATGGGTTTATCCCCAAACTATGTATCTGAATTTGTTGGAACCATCAGACAATGGGCTGATTGCGACACCTGATGATGTTAATTTTTCTTGGGAACCGATTCCGGGGAAAAATTATCATTATGAAGTTTATATACGTAAACAAGGGGCAAGTGAGTTTGATTATATAAAAGGTGTTTCTGATAGCAGATGTCATATTGAGAATTATAATGGATTTTTTCAGTTTGAACAGACCTATGAATGGTATGTTCGGACTTATCATCGTTGTAGTGGAGAATATGTTCAGAGTGATCCCCGAACCTTTACCATCGGTAAAGCAGCCGATTTGGAAATAACAGAAGTGAAGGTTGAACCGCAAACGGTCGTATCCGGCAAAGAGTTTACGATTACGGCAATCGTGACCAATAAAGGGGCAAAAGAACTTGGAACGATGTCATGGAGAGATCAAATTCGTTGCACGAACGCTTCAATTTCTACCCAATATAAAGATCATGCGAATCAGGGTTTGGAAATCGGAGAAAGCTATGAACTCAACTTTACGTTTAAAGCACCCTATGAAGAGAAATTGAAGACTTTGACGTTTGAGATCTATCTTGATGTGGATGATGCTCTTCTGGAAATGAGCAAAAGCAACAACCGCAAAGAGATTGAAATCCCTTTGGCTTTGCTTACTATTCCGGAAGATGAATTCAAGGTATTATGCGACTTGTACACGCAGGCTGGTGGTGACTAATGGTATTTGAACCGTCATTGGGACGTTACGACCAATGCTGTAGACAAGGATGGTTGGGAAGGGGTTACATTAGACGAGGATGGACATGTGCTTGAAATAAATCTTTCTGGTCGGAACTTGGCTGGGCCGCTGCCAGCAGGATTGTTCTCGCTGCCTTATTTGCAAACATTGGATTTGAGCCGGAACGCCTTGACTGGCAATTTAGAAGAGATTGTTCCGGAAAGTTCGACCGCTCCCGAATTGGTTGCTGTCAATCTGGAACAAAATCAATTGTCAGGAATGATACCGACAAGCATCAATTCTTTGCCAAAATTGGAGAATCTGAATTTGAAAGGTAACCGGTTGGAGACCGTTGCAGGCTTGATTTCGCAAAAAATAAACCTTGTCATTATCGGTCAGACGTTGCCCAACCGGCAAATCGAGTTGCGCCACAAGTTTGTACTAGACTTGCCAGAAATCTGTTTGTATAACCATGATAAACAGGCGAAAGAGGAATGGCCCGGGTTGTCATTGCAAGTCCCAGGCTATGCGACTCCTATGGATTTGAAATATCAAGACGATGCGTATGGTTTTGTTTGGAACAGCTATTACCATACGATCAATCTACCTCCGAATCAAGACTTGGTGCTTACTCAAACTTCTAATTCGGCTAAAGACAGTAAAGTTACAGTCCAGTTGTTTTTTGATCAAGGCGATGCCAACATGGATGGATGCGTAAGCATGAATGATATCCGGCATACATTGAACTTTATCAATGATGACAATAATAGTAGTGGCAATGGTGGTTATATCAACTTCAATTATTATGCTGCCAATACCTATCAGGAGAAACAAGCGGAATCGACCATCAACGTGCAAGATTTGGTTGCTACGGTCAATATCCTGTTGGAGACTCCGCAAACAAGAAGTGGCTCCACCTTGCGTTCTGCGGATGCGGTAAGTTCAGAGCCTGTCGCCTTCCTTTCCGTTAAGAGTGGAAAACTGGTTATCGACAATCCGGCAGAATCGGTTATGGATTTGGACATAACCCTGAAAGGAGTTACTTCGAAGCAAATTGAGTTATTGCTCCCAGCTAACAATTATCTGTATAGGACCCGCGATGTCGAAGGCGGTGTGCGGTTTGTTTTAGTGTGCATGAATGGTTCAGGCATCCCTTTGGGCAAAACAGACATCATGAAGGTTAAAGGAAGCGATGCTTTTGTAGCTCATGCCCATTTGACAAATAAGGCGGCTAATGAGGTTAGATCCGACTTTGATGGGAAACAGGTGGCAACCGGAAATAATGCTGTATCAATGCCGGACGGATTGTCTGATGGTAATATCCGTATCGATCATGATGTCAAAGCACTGGTTGTCTCGGTGTACGATATGGGCGGACATATTCTTTCTTACAACCGGGTTCATGAAGTCGTTCCTGGTGATTATAAGGTAGTCCAATGGTTGCCTAAAGGACTTTCTTCCGGTATTTACCTCGTGCAGATTGAGCTTCATACAACAGATGAAATCAAACATCAAACAATAAAAGTTTCACTTACAAAATAAGCAAATTATGAGAACCAGACATTTAATAATACTGATATTGGCATGTCTATTCCGAATGCAATTTGTTTTTTCCCAAACAAACAAATTGTATATTTCCCCAACGGATTGCCCGTTGGGAAAGACTACGCAGGTGAAAATGCAGATGGACAACCGTTCCGAGGTGGTCGCTATCCAGTTCAATCTACATATACCGGATGTGGTAACATTAGAATCAGCTAATGGTATCCAATTGACAGAAGAGCGTAAAGATGATCATAGTATATCGGTAACACCGAAAGGCAATAACAACTATTTGGTGGTTGTCATGTCCGGTAACAATAAACCGTTCAAGCTTGTTTCCGGAGCAGTGATTCAAATTCCATTGGTTGTGCCCGATAATTTGGAAGTGGATAAAGAATATCCGTTCGAACTTACGAATGTCATACTGGCTGACCGCAATGGTAAGAATGTGATGACTTCATTTGATGCTGGAAAGATCAAGATCGTGGATGACAACGGACCGGATATCACCCCGAAAAACATCCAATTGCAGTCTGACAACTTTAAGCCAGGAGGCAATGTGACCCTGACATGGAATGTCGAGAATATCGGAGGAAAAACGACGGATGACGGATGGAACGAATATCTTTATTTGGTGGATGAGCTTGGCAATGAGTATGCTATTGGAAATACACGGTATACGGAGACCTTACCAGCCAAAGGTTCTATCTCGCGTAAAGCCGAGTATAAGATAGGCGATTATCCCGGCATAGAAGGGAAGGTAAAAGCGAAAGTTGTCCTCAAAGCGTTTTCCGACTGGGAACTGCCTGTTTATGGGGAGAATAATGAAGGTGAATCGCAAAATGAGTTGAATATGCCAAAGGTTCTGGCTTGGAGTCTGAATGCAACGGTCGTTCAGGAAAAAGGGAGTCCGGAAGTTTCATGTATGTTGGCCAGGAGTGGTTCACGACGGAAGGAGGAGACATTTACGTTTACAAACGAAAGTAAGTCGCGTTTGCAAGTGCCGGAGCAGATAACGATCCCTAAAGGAGAATCCGGTACTTATTTTAAGATAAAAGTAATAGACAATGAGATTGCCAATCCGGATTCTTTTGTAGTTGTGACTGTTACGGGAAACTCCTATCTGGAGTTGAAAAAAGAGATATGGATCGAAGATGATGAACATCCATATCTGAAGATGTCGGTGAAGGAATCCGAAATAAAGGAGGGAGGAATGGTGACGATGACGCTTGAACGGGAATGGAATATCTCGTGGCCGTTGGAAGTACGGTTGCGTTCTGACCATTCTAATCGGTTTATCGATTTTCCGTCTGTCGTAATCATTCCTGCCAACCAAAAAACGGTAGAAGTGAAATTGAATGTTGCCAATGACGACCTTCCCGGATTGGACGATGAAGTAGTATTCACGGCTTCTGCTCCCGGACATATATTTGATTTGGAGAGCCAGCGTTTTGTGAAAATTTTGGATGATGATATACCGGATATCGATCTGATTCTTTCCACTACAACGGTTAGTGAGGCGACTCAGTCGGTTGTGGCAACATTGAAGCGTACTGGAGTGACGACCAACAAGGTGACAGTACATCTGACAGACAATGGGAACGGACGGATCAGTATACCCGCTTCGATTGTGCTCGAACCGGGTATGACAGAAAAACAGTTTGTCATAAAGACAGTTGATAATGCCATGAAAGATGGTGATAAGGAGGTGACGATCAAAGGTGCGATTTATGTTTCTTCCTGCAATTGTTCGACTGCAGGAACTGAAACCGGTGTGTTTGAAAAGAAAATCACGGTTTTGGATGACGATGATGCCAGAGTAACGAGTGTCGCCTCAAAGACGACTTTATTGGAAGGGGAAAAAGGAAAGATCACAGTATCTGTCAATGAAGTGCTTTCGACTCCTTTGACCGTCAAGTTGTCTTGTGACAATAAAGAGGTTCAATTGCCGTCTACCGTCATAATTCCTGCCGACAGCCGTAGGGTGGATGTCGAAATCACAGTCCCCAGAAATGAAGAGTCGGAAGGGAACCGAATTATAACAGTTGTCATCGATGCTGGTTCGTATGGTAAAAACACTTGTTGGCTGAACATTACCGATCAGACGTTGTCTGATGCGGTGGTGACAACCTTACAGACAGAAAAAGAAATTCCGGTAAATGGAAGTGCGAAAGTAAGTCTGACTATAAAGAACGAGGGAGCAGCCGCTTTGTCTGCACAAGCGAAGGTGTCTGTTTATTTGAGTACAGGAAAAGAGTTGAATAGTAGTTCGATTGCTTTGGGCAGTCTTTATACGCAGAAGGAATTGGCGGTAGGTGAAAGTGTTACATTAGATAAGAATTTTACATTTCTGGAAAAGACCGGTGACTACCATCTGATAGCCATCGTAAACGAAGAACAGACGAAAAAAGAATTGTCGTATATCAACAATACGTCAGCTCCATTTGCTTTGACATTAGCCCCTTTATATACAGTACAGGTTTCTTTGGATAAAAGCGTGCTTAAAACCGGAGAATCTGTCATGATCACCGGAAAAGCAACCGGCAGTAAAATTGCAGGTGTGCCGGTTGATCTATACATTATTAATAATGGCTATCGGAAAGTCATTTCCGTGACGACCGATAATGCTGGTGTTTTCCAAACGAGCTTCACGCCTGAAAGTTGGCAAATGGGGCATTTCAGCGTGGGTGCCTGCTATCCGGACGAAGGACTCGAAAAGGAGATAGCCGGGTTTGATATGTATGGGTTGAAGAGAGTTGACGTATCTCCTATACAATGTGAAGTATTGGTAGGTCAGACACAGACTATTCCTGTTAAAATCAAAAATATATATTCTACAGCAAGTAATATTAAAGTAAAAGTCATTTCAGGAGCGTTGGGATGTGAAATTGCATCAAATGGTATGTTGAGTTTGGCTGAAGGCGGAACAGGTGAAATCTTATTGCAAATAAAAGGGAAGACTGTTTCTCCAAGAATGAGTTGGGAAAAAGTAAAACTACAATTGATTTCGGATGAAGGAGCTGTTTTGGAACTACTTGTATATTGTTATTGTAGAACTGAAAGGGCAACATTGGTGGCTAATGTAGAGCGTATCCAAACGACAATGGTTAGAGGCAATATACGTGAGTATCGCTTTATGATTGCTAATTCTGGTGGTGGAGAAACGGGTGAAATACGAGTAACTCCCCCTAAAGCGGAATGGTTATCGTTGGCTACATCTGAGATTATTCCTTCATTAAAACAGGGGGAAAGCACTTCGGTTGTCCTTCGACTATCTCCAGCGGAAGATATGCTGCTGAGACCAGTTATGGGAACGATTGCAATCAATTGCGAGAATGGGGATGGGCTGGCGATGAACTTTGTCGTTACACCTGTTTCTGAGAACGTGGGAACTTTGGTGGTTGACGTGTGTGATGAAAATACCTATACAGCCAAGGGAGCTCCTCATGTGTCGGGAGCATCTGTTCGTATCACAGAGTATAATACAGGTAGATTACTCTTGGATGCGAAAACGGATGTGAATGGTTTATGTACTCTTCCAGCCTTGGCAGAAGGTTATTACAAAATCGTTGCTACAGCGGAAGGACATGATGTAGTCGAGCAGGTCATATTGGTAGAGCCAGGAAAGGATAATAAGGTAGTGATGAATCTGAGTATCCAGGCGATAGCAATAGACTTTAAGGTTGAAGAAACAACTTTGGAAGACCGGTATACGTTTTCTACAAAAGTAGACTTTGAAACACATGTACCGGTTCCTGCTGTCGTTATAACAGTCCCGGATCGGATTGAAGCGGAGGCGTTACAACCTGGTGAATCATTGGTTTATACAGTTATTTTAAAGAATGAAGGATTGATTACGGCTCAGGATTGTGAATTTTTGGCTCCAGAGGATAATTCAAATTTTGATTTCGAACCATTGGTTACAGGTTTTTTTGATTTGAAAGCTAAACAGTCAGTTTCTATTCCGGTTGTGATGACTCGAAAAGGAAATGTAAAGACTCGTAGCAGTGAGAGGGAAGTGACACCTCTTCCACTTAGTGATTGTTATCTATATGACGGAACCAGTTATTTTTGGGATTGTGGAAATGACCGTAAATGGCATAAATATTATGTTCCGACAAAAATAATGGAATGTGTGGATGATGGGAGTGGTTTTAAAGGATTCCCGTTTATGGGAGGAGGAACTATATTTGGTGGAAAGGGAAAGGATAATAACCCGGTTACTGGCCCAACTCAAATTTTGGATAAAAAAGAAGAATTGGTAGTTGGTCCCGTTCCACCATCGAAACCAAGTAAAGGATGTATTCCGTGCCAGATGAGTTTGGTCGGAAATGGAATCAAATGTGCTAGTCGTTTTATTCCTGTTTTGGAAGAAACCAAAGATGCAATAGAAGAAGCAATCCAAGAGGTTTTAGATGAACGGCTTGAAGAAGAGCTTTTGAATGATGGAATTCTAGAAGAAGATATAGAAAAATTATTTGAGAGGAGGGATTTTTTATCATTCTTATCAGATTTAATGAAGGCTGCGACTGAATGTGTACAACAGTTTTTTGATCCTAATCATCCAGAGTTATATAAAAAAGTGGCAGAGTGCTATAAAGGTTTTGAAGATTCTTTCAATACGTTTATCGATGACTATATGGATAAATATTTGAAAGGAAAAACGGACGAGCAGAAAGATATATTTAAACGAAGAGCGCGGAAGTTAGTAAAAGGTTTAGGAATAGCAGCCGATGTTTTGAATTGTCTACATGATTTTGCTCATGCTTGTGATCATCTGTATCAGACTAAAAGCGGAACGAATGGTCACATTCCGGCTTATATAACCGATTTTTCTAATGTCGCTATAAAAGCAGAGGAAGGATTGCAAAGTTATATGGACATTATGCATGAAATTCTAGGTGATTCAAAAGAATGGTATGATTGTTCTATGGATGAGTTAATAACTTGTTTAGATCAGTTTGATATGGATCATCAAGCTGTGTACGAGAATGTAGTGGTTTACAAACCTTCTTGTGTGGGTGAACAAACTTTTAGAGATTTTGTCGAGCGCTGGAATAATACGCAAGCAAATAAAGCTGTTGAAAATCGGATGGATCTACAAAAAATATTGAACTGTTCAAACAAAATACAGGAACATAAACAGTATGCGCAAGAAAAAGGCTATGCTGGTATAGAAGAGTATTTCGCTGACCAATATGTATTGTTAGCATCTAAGTTGGACGAATCCAGTCAATCGGTATGCTCTTCTGTTGCTTTGAAGTTTGAACAGACAATGGTGTTGACTCGTCAAGCATTTAAAGGTACTCTAATGGTTAAGAATGGACATGAGTCAGAGTCGATGAAAAATGTCAAGTTGAACTTGGAGGTTATTAGTGAAGATGGAAGTGTCGCTACTGTGAGAGAAATCCAAATATCTCCTAAAGAAATCCAGGGATTTACTGGCCAGCTTGATGGAGTTTGGGCATTGGCTCATGGAGAGACAGGAGTTGCAACGATTGAGTTTATCCCGACCAAGTATGCCGCCCCGACCGGCCCAAAAGAATACACGTTCGGTGGAACGCTCTCTTATCTCGATCCGTTTACCGGCTTGGAGGTGACTCGCGACTTGTTCCCGGTAACCATGACCGTCAGCCCTTCTCCGAATCTGTCTATGGATTACTTCGTGCAACGTGATATTTTAGGGGACGATCCTTTTACAAAAGATGTGGTTGAACCGATGATCCCGTCTGAATTCTCGTTGCTGATTCATAACGTGGGTGCGGGGGATGCTAAAAATGTAAGTATGGTCACTCGACAACCTAAAATAGAATATAATGAAAAAGGGCTGTTGGTAGATTTCAAAATCAAGAGTTCGCAATTGAATGGTGAAGCCGAATCTGTTATAATGGGCGAAAGCGTGCAAAACGATTTTGGAACAATTAAAGCAGGAAAGACCGCTTATGCCCAATGGTGGATGACCAGTACGTTACAGGGACATTTTACGGACTATAAAGTGGAGGCGACCCATGAAACTAGCTATGGTAATTCTGATTTGTCCCTGTTGGACACAGTGCGTGTCCATGAGTTGATTCGGGGTATTCGGGTGAATGAGTCGTTAATCCAAAAGTTACCGGTTTTATGGTGAATGATCTGGAAGATGATTTGGATTTCCCGGATAGGATGTACCTGACGGATGGTACGACTGCCCCAGTTGTCAAAGCTACTTCCGCTGAATTGCAGAAAATATCGGATACCGAATATAAGTTGGATATTACTCCTTCGGCTAACGGATGGAATTATATCAATATTCCGGATGAGACCGGTGGACGGTTGAAGTTGCTCAGTGTGAACGAAGATACAGATCTGGATACCCGTAAAGTATGGCAAACCGATCGTACATTGCGGGATGGAAAAGACCCGAAGTATGAATATCTGATTCATGTGGTAGATTATTTCGAAGACGGTCCGGTGACAAAAGCCACTTCTTCCGGCTCTTTCCGGTTAGTCTTTGAAGAGCGTCCGAAAACTACACTGGCGATAGAATCCATTACAGGTTTGCCTGAAGAGGATCAGGTGGCAACCTCTCCAGTCGGAACAATTACGATCAAGTTCAACAAAGCCGTTTTATCGGATGCTTTAATCCCAAGTATGGTAGAATTATATTATCAAGGCGAAAAAGTGGATACGAAAGGGCTCCAGTTTAAACAACAACAACAAAACACATATACATTGGATTTGTCAACTCTTACCAAGCAAAACGGAGTCTATACATTGACGATCTTAACATCTAAGATTAAGGATTCCGAAGGTTTTACCGGTGAAGGGGACTTTTCGGTTGTTTGGAACCAGGTAGCGAGTGGAAAAGTCTCTTTAACAGCTTTGGCCGATCCGGAAAAGGCGGGAACTGTTACTCCCAGTTCCATACAAGTCAATTATGGAAAGAATGCAGAATTTGTAGCAAAGGCAAACAAAGGCTATCAGTTTAAGACTTGGACGATCAATGACCGGACCGTGTCGACTGAAGAGACCTATTTGCATACCGCAATCGTGGACCAGACGCTTGTCGCCAATTTCGATCCAATCTCTTATAAGATCGAAATCTCTTATGATGCTTCCCAAGGTTTTGTCACTTTCGGAACCGGTTATTACGAGTTTGACAGTTCTTTGGAACTGATCGCAACGCCGAATGATGGATATCGGTTTGCCGGATGGTTTATTGAAGGAAACAGAGTCTCGATGGAGGAACGATTTATATATAAGGTTACCGGGGATGCCAAACTGGAAGCGCATTTTGAAGCTACTGGCAGTGATCCGGACAATCCTGACACCCCCGGAGGCGAAGATCCTGATAACCCCGATGGTGGTGATCCCGATGATCCGACTGCTAATGAGAATGTGGAAACGATTATCGTACAAGTCTATCCTACGCAAGTAGCCGATTATGTCCATGTGGGCGTTTTGCCGGCGAAGAGCCGTCTTATCCTGTTTGACTTTACGGGTAAGCAGGTGAAACAGGTTTCCTCTTGTGAGGGTAATGTAGATCTGTTCATGGGCGACCAGCCGAGTGGTTTCTATCTGTTGCATATCCTGGCGGGAGATGAGCAGAAGAAAACGGTGAAGCTGATTAAGAAATAACATGTGCGTGAGATAGATAAAGAAAGATCGGAAATTTCCGGCCTTTCTTTATCTATCATGTTATGTCTTCAAACTGGAATTGATCAGGCAAAATGTAATGAAAGTCGTCCGTGAAGCGGTTCTCCGTAACGAAGGGTCTATCCTTGAGGGACTATCCCCAATTTTGTGTAAACTCAAAACTACAGGAGGGGGTGCATCGTGCATTACGACACACCCCCTTTTTTTGTGTTTCTATTCTTTGTTATCCCGTTCAGTGCCCTTTTTCATCGGTTGATTGTCATTTCTTCTCCAAGTCCTTTCAATAGGGCGTTTGCGAGCCTTTTGTACTTATATATTAGGATTTATTTACTATAAATTAAGTATTATTATATGTTGATTGTAAAAATTAATTGCCTGATTTTCAATTGAATTTCGGCAATTTGTTTTATATTCGCATGAAAATCAACCAAAACGCTTTCAACTATGAGTGATGAAGAAAAGATAATTGCTATCTGTTGGCTGGATTCCGGATGCTATCAGGCGACATCTGTTGCTGAGCATTTCGGTATGTCCGTTGTTGATCTGGAAGCGGATCTGGCCGCTTTCAAGAATCATGAGAGCTACGCGAAACAGTATGCTGCATACATACAAAAACATACTGCCCCCAAGCTGGCTGACTGCTCGTTTACAGACTGGGATCAGAACTGTACGCTTCGGGTACTGAAGAACAAACGTATCGAATGTGTCATGTGCATTCCCGAAGAAGATAAGTATTACCATTTCTATATCCCGAACAAGTCTTATCTGGACAATATATGCGAGAACTCCCCCTGGATACCTTCAGACCGTTTCCGGCAGGAATTGGTCACCAGCCATATCAACGACTGGAAGGAACTGACGGCAGAAGAGCAGTTCAAGTTCCTGGTCAAACGGTATGACAGTGACATTTTCATCCCCTTCAGCAACCGTGCGGAAAAGACATTCATCAATCAGGTACTGGGTATACGTATTCCCGGTTCTTCGGACTGGACCTTGACGGACCAGCAACGGATGTACCAGGCTTCGGGAGGTTCCGGCGAAGAAAATCCCGCGCGTAGAAATATGAATATGCAGAACGCTGATTTGAACGCTCAGGACAGGTCCATAAGACGGGACCAGATACACCAGTTTGCCAAACTGACCATGACAGGCAGTTTCTCTTTCTCATGGGATGGAGTCGAAGAGGAATGTGAGCTTGACGACTCTGATATGGAGGCTGTACAGAGTTTGGTTCAGGAGAATGATTCCAAACGCTTGCAGGTGTTGGCATCCAAGGGGCCTAAATCCATCGAAAAGGGTCTTCTGTACAAAATAGACCCGTTCTACGAATTCTATCATCTTCAGGTTCCTATGAAGGAAGGTGTGGATTCCAACGACTTCACTGCGCTCAAACACACTGCGCAAAAGGCGTTCGATGCAATCTCGGAAGCTTACCATGCCCGATCTGCCAATAAGCAGACCGCTGCGGTTGCCACCGGTCAGAAGGTTCAGACTGCTGTACTTGACATGAAGCTGCAGGAGTCTATCTGGCAACTTTTCCACGAATTGCGTGATACGGAGGACGAAGAGGAATGTGACGGTATTATCGCTGACATACAGATAGCCCTTCAGGATGCTGGCACAGAACAATACGGGCTTGTATATGATATGTATGTGCACGAGTTTCAGGAGACTATGAACAGTGATTTGCAGGAAAAATTGAAGTCCGTTTTTGTGATGCCGGAACAATCGAAACCCGACAAGGCTGAACCGGTGTGTACGGTTCCAGCGGTTGCTGCCTCTGGTGGAACTGTGCTCCCTAATGGCGCCGGTAAGTATGATGCGCTGCAACGGAACCGTATGGAGCTGCTGACAGAAATCCGGAAGGACGGAATGACACCTGAGCTGATAGAAAAGCTGAGCTGGACCGAGCAACAGATTTTGCAGATACCTGCTGGACATAGACCGGCTTTCTATCCGGAAAATGATTTGACCTTGTATAAGTTGTACTTGAGTGGGAAGATGCTGACAGAACTGGCCGTTGTCAAAACGGTGACAAGCCGGCTTTCCCCCTCTGAGGTAAAAGAAATATATAACCTTTAACTGAATCGTTATGAATTTGTTCAAAGCTGTAGGAACTGTGTTGAAGTGGCTGGTAGTCGTACCCTTGCGGTATACGGCAAAGCTGCTCATGTGGGGTGGCCGGCATCTGGGACGGTTGTCGGTTAAGGGGGGGAAGTATGCCTGGAAACGGCTGAGAGGAGAGAAGGGTACAGCTGTAGTTGTAAGGAATAAGGACGGTGAATATATCGGATTCGAACTTTATGACAGCAATGGGAAACATGTCAAGACAGGAACGCTTTTGGACCTGACTTCCTATTATCGTAAGAACTTCCTTAACGGAGTTCCAGAACATATCATCTCTACGTATCGGATAGACAATATCTATCCCTACATGAAACGGCTGAACAAACCCATACAACGTGCATCAGAAGCTTTGTATAGATTGACCACTGATAATTTGCCGGATACGTCATTTTCCCTTCGGGAAGGTTATTGGAGGTACAAAAATGACTTGACACAGGGCGAGATGACTCCGGATCAGCAAATGTTGTTCGGTTTCTTTAATGATCAACAGGACAAGCTGATGGAGAGAGCCGAACTGAACCGGGCTATAGCGAAGGAGGATGGCGATTGTGTACTTCAGATATTGGAGGAAAGCAAGCTCAGTAATGACCCGGAAGAACTGAAGGATAGGTTGGTTCAGTGCTCGGAACATGCCAAGCAACTGTTCGATTTTATGGACAGCAAGCAGTTGTACGAGATGCTGAAATACATAAATCATGTTGAACCGTCGGTGAGTTGTTGGGACCATGAATGCTATGTGAAACTTCTGAATATGCCGTATGAGCAGATTAACACACTGCAGTTGTTCCATTGCAGGATTCAAGATCACTGCTTGGTAGGACGAGATGGTACGGCAGAAGTTACCAAGGTGGTCAATAGGTATGATTTTAATGAGGGATGGAAAAAAGACGGTCCGGAACGCTTCAGAAACGGTAATGACAAGGAAAAGGCCGAGATGATATCGCTCGCACAACAGGCCGGCAACAACGAGGCGGTGCAGGAAATGGCCAAGCAGTTTTATATGGGCATGTTTAACCAGAACAATATCCGCAGCAGGCAGATGTACATGCAGTCCGTGCAGGAACTGGCAAGAGTGGCGGTAAACACGAATGACGGTGTGGGTATGTCCCCTTTGATGGAGTATTTTTACCTGGTGCACCGGAAGAATGTCGCTTGCCTCGAACTGGCTGAAGGGATGTATACGGACAGAAATTTCATGGTATCTGAAAATTATTCTCTGCTCAAAGCTGACTTGGAGTCATTAAACAGACAGATAGACGAGATATACGCTACCCCGGCAATCATCAGCTTGGAATATCAGAAGGTGGACAAGCTGGTGGAGATGTACCGGAAAGGTTCAATAAAGGGACCGGACGGAAAGATCCAACCGGATGCGGCTGAAGCTTTGGCAGGCTTGATCTATAGTTTGCACAAAGTTGGGGTGGCTGAAGGTGTCATCGAAAGACTGGCGAATACGGATATTCTGAAATCGGCAGTCTTGAAGGACGCGCTGTTGAGACATAACCTTTCCCAAGAGGATGTGCAACACTACACATCCGGACAGGTGCGCGAGCGGACCGATGCGCGGCAACAGCCGGGACAATACAACCTGACATCTGCTAACGGACCGGTCATCTTACAGGGGACCGAGTCAAACCTGCTGGACAGGCTGGAACTGATTCATGAGAAATACGGACCGATGATTCGGGTGGACATGGAGGACCGCAGGGTATTGCCGTTCCCGGCAGAGTATGTCGATGACATGATGATGCGCGAACCGGAAACCCTGAAAGATATTATTCGTCAGGTGGGAGCGGAAGCACTGGCTTACCGGAATGGTGACCTTACGGCAGAAGAACTGTTTCAGTGCCCATGCTATGAGCCGTACAATCCCAGGACAGGAAATGATGTGACGTCCTTGGCTGACCGGATGACGGAATTCTGGGCAGAGAGATCTATGTCTCCGCAAGAGATGGCTGCGTCAGTGTCAGGGGGTATCTCAATCCCGGTATCCGGCAGCGAGGAATTGCAGTTCTCCGCTGACACGCCGCTGGACAAGTCATTCTCCCAAACGGACGAATATATCGAGAAGGTGGATTCCATGCTACAGAAGTATGACCCTAAATCAACCTTTGACCAGTACTGTACTTTGGTCTGTCCCAGCGAAAAGGCAGTTGACATGTGGCAAAGTAAGGAAAACCAGGCCGTTTTTGTCCGGCTGATGGATGAATGTGTGGCCATGTCCATGGCATACCGGAAAGGTGAGATTACCCCGAAGGAACTGATTAATGCCATTCCCAACGCACAGCGCGATAATGGATATTCCAAGGAATATGCCGATAAGTTGTCCAATAGGGTCATGGGTATTTACGAGGGACGTATCCGCAGTTCAGTCCAACAGTTACAGGATGACGCTTCAGGGGAAAAACGACGTGTGGGTTATCACAGATGAAAAAGGACTATTATGGAGAAACTGATGACTTATGATGAAATAGAAAAGGTGTATGGCCTGCAACCTGAAAAAATCGGACTTTGGTTGTCCAAAGGATATATACAGGGGGCTGACGGTTACGTGTCCGTTTCCTCTCTGAAGTCATTCATGAATGACATCGGTATGGATAATGCCGGCATGAAAGTTAAGGGATCACTGACTACCGCTTATCGGCAGTTTGTCCGTACATGGCTGGATATATTGGGCACAGAACTGAGTGATATGCTCCGCGAATGTGCAGAGGATGATGACATGGCGACGGTAGCTGCCAGACATGACATAAGTCTCTCTACCCTGCAGTATTATATCCGTACGGCTTCCATCCGGTTGAAAATGTATTATGCGGATGTACCTGCTTTGCGTCTGCGGCTGGCTGAGACCATCCGGGAGAACCGAAACCTGCAGCTTTTATTGAAAAGACAAGGTTCCAATGCGGACAACAGTAAGGATGTGATAAAGGAGATGGTGTGCTCTGCACTGAAGGATAATATGATATGCAGCGAGCGGGACCAAGAGACGGCCTACCGGGATTTCATGCGGATGTTGCTTACTTCCGTGACAGAATTGGGCTTGTCGGTACGCTGCACGAACGCGGCCATCAAGAGCGGAGTGAATACCCTGTATGACTTTATCGTGGTGAACAAGGCTTGCGGAAAGAGCGGGATGCTCACCAAACTGCCGCACTTCGGAATGAGGTCCTATCAGGAAATAGAGGACTTGCTGACACGGCTGAATCTTATCAAGGTAGACAATAACGGCTGCTGGACATCGGTAGCGGATTTTTTGATTGACACGAATTCGGAACTGTTTATACGATACAGTGGAAGTTCCGTGCAATCGACTCATAAGCCCCGGCTGAGAGGGAACGAGATGGTGGCCGAGTGGATCGGCAATTATATGGAGTTTACCCACGCCAAACGTCGGTAAACGGTTGAATGGAAAAACGATTAACTAAATATGACTATGGATACGAATAGAGAGTACTTGCAGACTAAGTATGCACCGGACCGGAACATCGAGACACTGGCGGTGGCATTCGCTATGCATTATATGCAGCAGCATCCTGGTACGAAATCCTTGTGTGACATGGCAGATGTTTTGCGTGTGTCTCCCGAAGGGTTGAATGATCTTATCGTGCAGGCGGGGAACTCCCCACTGCTTAGCGGGCAACGGCCGGACAGGTTGGAGCAGCTGGCCTCCATCAACGAGGTCCGATACAATAATTTTCTAAAGGCTGTCGAACAGAACAACCGGGTGGCGGTTCTGTCCAATCCTTCCCTTTCGGCTGATGCAGCGGATTTGGCGTTGGCACGGTACTATTTGAACTCACATAACAACTCCCGGTTCCGTTCTATGGCGTCCCAGGCGTTGGGCATGGACGTGCGGACCATGGAGAACTTGTTCTATGCGGCGGCCGCCAAGTCGCTCTTCCGGAACGAGAACGCTCCCTTGCTGGAGAAATTTGCCAGCGAGAATATCGAGAAGTACAACAAATTCCAGGAAAAGATGGATAATGTGCTGTATGTGAAAAGCGACATCGAGCCGGGTAAGAAACTGGAGGATCTGATTGTCGGGTTTGCGGTGAACTATATCAACAAGCATCCGGACGAAGAGACAAAGGAGAGGGTGTTCAGTGCACTGAAGGTGAGACCCGCTATCCTGGCCGAACTGTACCGCAAGGCGCAGAAAAGGCCGGTGCTGAAGGGTTATACGGTTCCCACATTGGGCAAGCTGGCTCAGCTGAACTGGAAACGCTACCAGAATTTCGTGAAGCGTGTGCTGGACACGGACATCAAGGTGCAGGCAAACGCCGGTGACCTGATTGAGCGGATGATCCCTTCCCGTGAGTTGGGAGCCGCCGTATACCTGATGGGGCAGGACGAGTTCTCCAAGAACCAAATCTGCCAGGTATGGGGGCTGTCTGAGGAAGCATTTCAGGATGCCATTGACAAGTACTCAAACAGCAAGGAGTTTGAACAGAACTGGCTGGCCGGAGAGGAGCAGAAGAAAAGCTATATACAGCGGATTATACCAGAGATCGAGCGGCTTCGTAACGATGCAGCCGAAATACTGGATCCGACCTACAAGGTTTCCGGTGAGCAGGGCATCGAGAATATCAATACGGTAAGCGATGAAGCGCGGACGAAATATCTGCAATACCACCCGGACGTGTTTGCCGGACTGGATAAGGACCATACGACTTACGAGAATGCGATGATCGCTTGCAAGGCTTGCGGTCTGGCGCTGGAGCATGTGGTGAATAAGGAGCCCAGACTGGTGGACTATAACCTGTGTATGGAAGCGGTCAAGTCCAACGGATATGCCCTGAAATGGGTGAAGCGTGCCTGGAAGGACCGACCGATGTGCTATGCTGCGGTCGCCAACAACTATAATGCGTACAAGTTCGTCCCGCGCAACATGAAGAGCGAGCGCAAGCTGATGCACCTGGCAATTACACCTATGGGGGGCGGCCAGAATCTCCAGTATGCGTTCCAGAAGGACAAGTCCAAATATCTTTGCCGTATGGCTGATCGCACGTTCGCCGAGGCACGCGAGTTCTTCCCGCAGAGGTTCGCACCGTCGGACAACGAGCTGAAACGTCAGGCACGGATGGCAAGGGCTCAGGCCAAGATGCAGGGACAGCAGCTGGAGAACGGGGTCAAGGTGACTCCGCAGGACTACTTTGACCTGTATCCCACACTGGTGAAAGAGGCGCGTGAGGCTATTGAGAAGAATTTCATGTCGGTACGTGCCGAGACGGAATCGTTCGTCCGTAACATGGCGGCGTTCTATAACGGTTCCATTTCTGCCAGCCAGCTGTTGGCCGAACCGCCAATGGCGGGCCGCCATTCCGAAGCCAAGGATTCGGCAACCCAATCCCTT